>Ga0180437_10002531_pt1 | contig 28946 bp, 20 predicted proteins | sample SS_ome_4_FD_132410 | JGI IMG/M metagenome (GOLD analysis project Ga0180437, IMG submission 132410) | Hypersaline lake sediment archaeal communities from the Salton Sea, California, USA - SS_3_D_1 metaG | ecosystem: Environmental > Aquatic > Non-marine Saline and Alkaline > Hypersaline >...
AATCTCGCGGTGGGCCGGCACGGTGAAGTGGGCGCTGCCGTCGGCCTCGACCGGCACGGTGCCCAGCACCCAGCGGCAGGGCACCACCGAATCGCCCGCCGAGGCGATGCGGATGCCCGTCTGGTGGGGCGGCCCACCCGAGGGCACCGTCATCGGCAGCACTTGCAGCACCCGAAGCTGTGTCAGCCGCGTCCCCTCCGGCCACGGCTTCAGGCTGTCGTAGACGTTGATCACGGCCAGGGTCGCCTCGGGCCTGTCGTTGTCCGGGCCGGGGGCAGGGCGGTTGGCGGGGTTGGTGTCCGGGCCCCGGTTGGCCAGCTCCGGCGCCGTGCGCGGCAGCGGACGCGGCTTGACCGGAATGGGGCTTAAGCAGGCGATCTCCGGGTCGCGGTAGATCAGCTCCTTGTTGCCGAAGGCGTCGACCAGGTAGATGCCGTAGTCGCCCCGCAGGAACCCCTGCCCCTGGCGCCCGAGCCCCGGCTGCATGGCCGGGTCGTACACGCACAGATGGTATTTTTCACCCAGCGGCCACGGCGTGCCGTAGACCTGGGCACCGCCCTGGCTCTCGGGGAACCCGACCTCGGGCGTGATTCGCCGTACCGGGCCCATCCCGTCGTCGTCCGGCACGCTCGGGTCGATCAGTATCAGCGAGCCGTACGCCTGTCCGTGGTGCGGCGCGGCCACCGCCACCAGCTTGTGCGAGCCGGGGATCGAGCGGCAGTCGACCTCCATGTCGGGCCGCGTGTTGCGCGGGGAGTAATTGCCGTGCACCGGACGAGGGTCGCGCCCGTCGAGCGTGGTGACCCAGGGCATGTGGGCCGTGCAGCCGTGCCGGTCGACGTAGTCCCAGCGAGTCCACAGAATGAGTCCCTCGTGGGTCACGCTCGGGTGCCACTCGTTGGTCTCGTGGAAGCTCAGGCAGGTCATGTCGCTGCCGTCGGCCGCCATGTCGAACAGCGTGTAGGTCGGACACACGCGCCCGCAGCGAAGGTACCCCCCGCGCCGCTCCGTGGTGAACGCGATCCGGCCGTTGGGTAGCCAGCAGGGGTCGAAGTCGTTCCAGGTGCCGTCGGTCAACTGCGCCAGGCCCGAGCCGTCGAGATTCACCTTGAAGACGTGGTACGCGCGCCCCTCGTGCCAATGGCCCTGGGTGGGGTCGGTGTGGTGGCGGTGGCCCGTGTCTCCCCGGCACTCAACGTAGGCGAAAAGCACCTGCTTAGCGTCGTACGAGAGATCGGGCGAGACGAACGAGCCACCTTCAAGCTTCTGCCCCTTGAGCCGCCCCCGCTCGACCACCGAGTCGGCCAGCACGTCGCGCAACAAAGGGGTCGGGAGTCTTTGTTGCGCAACAAAGACTCCCGACCCCTTTTTCTCGAAGGGGTCGTTGAGCACGTACACGCCCCCGCCCGGCTCGGCGTACACGGCGTAGTACTGGTCGCACATGTGGTTGAAGTGCGATCGGTGCCGCTTGATGAACAGCAGCTTGTCGAAGTCCAAGAGCGGGTTGGATAGCGCGATCTCGCGCCGCACCGCGCAGATTTCCCTAAACAGCGCCAGCCGGGCCTCTTCGTCCTGCACGTCGATGCCCTCGGCCTTGATTCTCAGCTCACCGAGCCGCTTCTCCTGCGCGGCGAGGTTCGGCGCCCGGGGCATTCCCTCGAGGTCCTCGAGCAACGCCGCCGTGCGCCGGAGCACCACATCGACCGGATCACGGTCGGTCTCCAGGATGAGCGCCTCGGGGCGGAACGTCTCGGGCGCCACGCGCTCGAACTGCGCGCGGCTCCGCACGTCCCGCTTGAGCACGACGAACTGGGTCGCCAGCTCGTCGAGCGGCTCGCCCTCGTCGTTCGTCAGGTCGAAGGCCGAGGAGGGTTTGCCGCGGAACTCCACCCCTTGGACCAGCAGGCGCAGCTCGGCGATCGAGGTCCACGGGCGCCCGTTCACCTCGTCGAGCGCGCGGAGCTTGAAGTGCCGGCCCTTCACCTTGGCGGGAAAGGTTACCACGTTCTCGGCGACCTTCTCGGCGAACGTGCCGGCCACGACCGGCTTGCCGAACTCCTTCTTGTTGTCGCTCACGTAGCACTCGAACCGGCCGATGGTGCCGTTGCCCCCGCCCGGGCGCGGCAGGCACGTGAATCCGGCGATCTCGTAGCTAGAGCCCAGATCGAGGATGATCTCGTGCGGGTGGGTCGGCTCGGCGGTGCCGAATTCGGTGTGCCACATCGAGGCCGGATCGCCGTCCAACGCCCGGTGGCCCTCGTAGCCCGGGGCCTGGCTGTCGACGCGCACGTCGATCTTCACCGTCTTGGCTTGGGCCGTGGCCGGGGCGCTCGTCGCCAAGGCGAGCAAGGCAATCAGCACGATCAGGGAGAGGAGCCGCTGCATGGTTCGCTCCTTGCGCGTTGGCAGGGTGGGAAGGGGTCGCTCGGCGGGGGAGGCCCGGCCGCGGAGCGTTTCGCGGTCTGTCCGGCGGCCCGCGTCTTGGGATACCATTCTAGGCCGAGCGGAGGTCCGCGTGCAAGCTGGTTTGGCCTGCGCGGCGTCTTCGATTATACTCTTCTCGTTCCCCCCCGGTTTCCACCCGCCCGACTTCCCACCCGCGCACGGTTCCCAAGGAGCGGCGATGCACCGATTGCTCTGGACGTCTCTGTTGATGATCTTCCCTGCGCCCGCCCCGGCCGGCGACTCCTGGCCGCAGTTCCGCGGGCCGACCGGCGACGGCCACGCGGACGCCACCGGGCTGCCGCTCACGTGGAGCGAGACGGAAAACGTCACCTGGAAGGTGTCGATCCACGGGCGCGCCTGGTCGTCGCCGGTGGTCAGCGACGGGCAAGTCTGGCTCACCACCGCCACGGAGGATGGGCTTGAGATGTTCGCGGTGTGCGTCGACCTCGGCTCCGGCGAAGTGCTGCACGACCTCCGGGTGTTCACCAACCGCGAGATCACGCAGGAAATGCATTCACTCAATAGCTTCGCGTCGCCCACGCCGGTGGTGGAAAAGGGCCGCGTCTGGGTCCACTTCGGCGTCTACGGCACGGCCTGTCTCGACACCGCCTCGGGTAACGTGCTCTGGCAGCGCCGCGACCTGCCCTGCGACCATTTCCGCGGGCCGGGCTCCTCGCCGATCCTCTTCGGCGACCTGTTGATACTCTCGATGGACGGCATCGACGTGCAGTACATGATCGCCCTGGACAAGACGACCGGCCGGACCGCCTGGAAAACCGACCGCTCGATCGACCTCGAAGCCTTCAATCCCGACTTCCGCAAGGCATACAGCACGCCCACGCTGATCGAGGCCGCCGGGCGGACCCAGCTCGTCAGCACGGGAGCCCAGGGCTCGTACGCCTACGACCCGGCCACGGGCAAGGAGCTGTGGCGGGTCGCCGTGCCGGGTTTCTCGAACGTCTCCCGGCCGCTGTTCGGCGGCGGGCTGGTGCTGGTCAACTCCGGGTTCGGGCGCGCGCAGCTCTGGGCCGTGCGGCCCGACGGGCAAGGCGACGTGACTGACACGCACGTCGTGTGGAAAGCCACCAAGGGCATTCCCGTCAAGCCCACGCCCGTGCTGGTCGAGGGCCTGATCTACATGGCCGACGACCGCGGGGTCGCTTCTTGCCTGGAGCTGTCCACCGGCGAGACGGTCTGGCAAGAGCGCCTCGGCGGCCAGTTCTCCGCCTCGCCGATCTACGCCGACGGCCGCATCTACTTCTTCAGCCACGACGACGAGGCCACCGTGATCCGCCCGAACCGCACCTTCCAACGCCTGGCCGCCAACCGCCTCGACGCCGGCTGCATGGCCTCGCCCGCCGTGGTGGGCAACGCGCTGATCGTGCGCACCAAGACGCACTTGTACCGGATCGAGAAACGGAGCGCCGCGCAAGCCGGTCACGGGGTCGGCCCGTAGGTCAGACTCGGCGAACCGTTTATCGAACGCTCATTCCGCCGGCTTCAAACGCCCCATTCACCATACCGACCGGTTCTCGCCATGACTCCACTCGACCGTTCCCGACGTTCGTTTCTGAAGGCTTGTGCCGCACTGGCCGGAGCAACCCCGCTTACGGCCGGTTTGCTCCACGCGCAGCCGCGTGAAGCCGGCAGGCCGCTGATTGCCTATGTGGGCACCTTCAGCTCTCCGCTTCGCGATATGCCGCCAACGCAGGTGGATCTGCCGCCCGGCAACGGTCGCGGCATACACCTTTTCCGGGTGGATCGCGTCACCGGGGCAATGACCCCTGTCGGCGTTCACGAGATGGGAACGAGCCCTAGCTGCCTGGCGTTGAATGCGGCCGGCACCCGACTGTACAGCGCCAATGAGACGGATCGCGCGGGCAAGGACAACGAAGGGACAGTAAGCGCCTTCTCCGTCGATCGCTCCGACGGGCATTTGACGCTGCTGGGCACGGTCCGCTCCGGCGGCGCCGGCCCGACCTACGTGAGCATCCATCCCTCGGGGCGGTTCCTGCTGGTGGCCAACTACTTCGGCGGCTCGGTGGCGGTGCTGCCGATTCTGCCCGATGGCCGGCTGGGCAGCGCCACGGACGTCAAGAACGATGCCGGCAAGATCGGCCCCACCAAGGCAACCAGTGCTCCAACGGGCAGCTTCGCCTTCAGCGGGCACGATCGGACCCACGCGCACATGATCCAGGCCGACCCCTCGGGGCGATTCGTGCTACACGCCGACTTGGCTTTGGATCGAATCTTCGTCTGGGAGTTTGACCAGCAGCGGGGCACGCTGGCCCCGAATAATCCGCCCGCGGTTTCGCTGCCACCCGGCGACGGGCCGCGTCACTTCCACTTTCACCCCGATGGCCGTTGGTTCTACTCGATCCAGGAAGAAGGCTCGACCATCGTCTTGTTTGACTACGATGCCCGAGCGGGCCGGTTGGCCGCGCGCCAAACGGTCTCGACGCTGCCGCCCGGCTTTGCCGGCAGCAATTTCTGCTCCGAGATCCTGGTCTCGGCCGAGGGGCGATTCGTCTATGCGGGCAACCGGCTGCACGACAGCATCGGGGTCTTCTCCGTTGGCCCCAACGGCGACCTTACGTACCAGGGAGAAGTATGGACAAGAGGGAACTATCCGCGCAGCTTCACCTTCGACCCCACCGGCCGGTTCCTCTATTGCTGCAATCAGCGCAGCGACAACGTCGCCGTCTTCCGGGTAAGTCGCGAGACCGGCGGCCTGGAATTCACCGGCCATTACACCCCGGTTGGCAACCCTTCGATCGTCGTCTTCCTCGATCTCGCGACGGCCGACTGAAGTCACGTGGTTCGACAGTCGAACGCATACTCCCCACCCGCAGTCCACGGCCGACTTGTCGTTCCGAGGGCTGCTGGCGGGCGACTATGGACAGAAGAGGACCTGCCGAACATGGCGATGACTCGGCGGGGACCACAATGTGTCGCGTAATCCGCCGCTTTCACTCGGCCCGTTCCTCCAGTGCCGCCCTCAGTCGGGCGATCTCGGCGCGCAACGCCTCGCGTTCGTCGGCAACGGCGCTCTCGCCGGCCTTGCGAATGAACGCGTAGATCAGCGCGATGACCGGGAACCCGAAAAGACCGAACGCCCCGGCGTCGATGTGCTCCTGGATCAAGAAAGCGCATGCCAGCAGCACGAGCCAAATCGTTCCGTAGGCGCAGGCGAAGTGTTCGTAGAATCGCAAAGGTCTCATGGCACCTCGGCTCCTTTGTGATCTTGTTCCGTCGCTCGCATCACGACGCCCGACCCGCGCGGTCTTGTGCTGTCAACACAGGCTCTCACGTCTCGGTCGACGTCACTCCCGGAACTTCTCCAGCCCTTCCCAAAGGAACTCCACCCCGTGCCCCGGCCGATCGGGGGCGGTGGTCTTGCCGTCCTTGAAGCTGAGCGAGTGGCGCATGAACTTCTCCAACCCGAAGCCGTGGACCTCGAGGTACGAGGCGTTGGGGATCGCCGCGAGCAGGTGGACCTGGAGGTCGTGGACGCCGTGGGTGCTGATCGGAAGGTTGTAAAGCTCGGCCAGCGCGGCGACCTTCAGCCATGGGGTGATGCCGCCCAGCGTGGCCACGTCCGGCTGGGGAAACGCGACCGCGCCCGAGGCGATCATGCTGCGAAACTCGTAGGCCGTGTGCAGGTTCTCGCCCGCCGCCAGGGGCACGCCCCCTTGCTCGGCGATCCGGGCGTAGCCGGCCGGGTCGTCGGGGATGATCGGCTCCTCGATCCAGAGCAGGTTGTACCGGCGAAACGCCCGGGCGGCGGCAATGGCCCGGTCCACGCGCCAGCTCATGTTGGCGTCGACCATCAGCGGCACGTCGGGCCCCACGACCTCGCGGATCGCCGCCACGCGCTCGACGTCTTCCCCCAGCACCTTGCGCCCGACCTTCATCTTGATGGCCCGAAACCCGGCCGCCAGGTAGTCCCGCGTCTGTTCGATGAGCTGGTCGAGCGGGAACTCGAGGTCGATGCCGCCGAAGTAGACCTCGACCTCCGGCGAGTGCCCGCCCAGCAGACGCCACAGCGGCTCGCCCAGTCTCTTGGCCTTGAGGTCCCAGAGGGCCACGTCGACCGCGGCCATGGCGAACGACGCGGCTCCGCCGCGCCCCACCCAGTGCAGGCGCCACCACATCCGGTCCCAGAGCCGCTCGACCGGCCGGGGGTCCTCGCCCACGAGCACCGGAGCCAGGTCCAGCGCGATCATCGCGCGCACGGCCGCGCCGCCCTGGCCGATCGTGTACGTGTAGCCGGTCCCTTCGGCCCCCTCGTCGTCGCGCACCCGCGCGGTGATCAACTGGAAGTCGGGAATCCGGCCGTGGCGCGAGCTGGAAAGGACCCGGGCAAACGGAATCCGGTAGCAGTCGGCTCGGATTTCGGCGATTTTCATGAGCTAGTGCCGTGTTGAATGAGGCGAAAGAGGAGCAAGCACCAAACGGTATTTTCGCTCGCCGGTATTGGCTTTGACAAGGGGCCGGATGCCCGCGGCTTGCCCGCGGGAGGTTCACGCTCACGGCTACAGTAGCGACAAACGTAATGATCCCGTACGCGAGACGCGAGAATGGGGTTAGGCCGACGTTAGGCGTTAATCAGTGGCCCCACCTTTTCGGTTAACGTCTAACGTCGGCCTGACCCCAAGCTTCCCCTGGAAGTCGGGAATCCGGCCGTGACGAGAGCTCGAAAGGACCCGGGCAAACGGAATCCGGTAGCAGTCGGCTCGGATTTCGGCGATTTTCATGGCTGGCCCTCACTCCTTCAGGGGCATGTCCCCCAGCTCCCTCAACGTCTCGATCGCCAGCTCGTAGCTCTCGGGGGCCACGCTGCTGGAGATCGAGTGGTCGGACTGGAAGACCCAGCCGCCGCCGCGCGCGGCCTGGAGCTTGCGCGTGACCTCTTGTCGGATGGCGTCCGGGTCGCCGCGCTCCAGCACGCGCACGTCGATGTTGCCCACGAAGGCCAGGCGCCCGGCGTACTGCTTCTTCAGCTCGACCACGTCCAGCCCGGCCTTGGCCTCGAGCGGGTTGTAGCCGTCCAGGCCCATCTCCACCAGGTCGTCGAATATCTCGCGGGCGTCGCCGCAGCCGTGGTAGATGCTCATCAGGCCGTGCTCGCGGCAGAGGTCCAACAGGGCCTTGACGTGGGGCTTGAACACCTCGCGCCACCGCGGGGCGCCGAAGAGCATCCCGTTCACATAGGCCACGTCGCCCCAGATGTACATGCCGGAGAGCCGCCCCCGGCCGGCGTCGATCTGTGCCCGGGCGAACCGCAGCAGGAAGTCGCCCACCCGATCGACGAACCGGCGAAACAGCTCGGGGTCGGTCGCCATCCAGTACAGGGCGTTTTCCGAGCCGATGATTCGCCACAGGTACTCGTAGGGCTCGCAGACCGACCCGAACACGGCGAAGTCCTCGACGTACGGCTCGACCCGCTCGTCCCAGGGGGGCAGATCGCGGGCGAGGGCGTCGCCCACGCCGTTGATCTGGTCGTCTCCGCCGGAGAAGAACCGGCGCGGGTCGTCCGGCGGGTCGAACTCGACGTCGGCCATCTCCCCGGGCCGGTTGACCGAGAACGCCTCGAAGTGTGGCATGGGCTTGTCGCCCGACCGGCGGATCGTGGCACCGAAGCCCGTGCGGAGCACCACGTCCTCGCCCGACTCTTCGAGGATCTCGAACGGCCGGATCCGGGGGTCCATGTTGGGCGTGATCACGATGTAGTCGAGGTCGAAGTGGCGGTAGGGGTCGAACCCGTCGCCGAGCTTCGCCCGATATTGCTTGAGGAACCCGGTCCAAAAAAACTCGCCCACGGGCACGCGGTCCGGCTCGCGGTGCGAGAGGGCCGCTCGCATACGCTCGATCTTTTCCCGACTCTTGGACACGGGCGTCTCCTGGCGATCGCGGGGGCTTTGGGACGGGCCGGCCTGCACGTCTAGCCCTATCACGCATATCCGAACCGGGCGGCCGCGTCAATCCGGTCCCTCGTTCGATCGCCGCCCGAAGGCTTATTGACGAACGCGGCCGGTTCCGTAACCATGTACGGACCCGCCGAGAGGCGGAGCGAACGAGCCAACGCAGCCCCTTTTTTTGCGGGAGCACCTCATGCCGAAGCGATCCTACCTGCTCCAGAGCGCGATTATCGCCGCGCTGGCCGGATTTCTGTTCGGATTCGACACCATCGTGATTTCCGGTGCCGAGCAGAAGATCCAGTCGCTCTGGCAACTGGGCGGCCTGATGCACGGCCTCTGCGTGAGCGCAGCACTGTGGGGCACCGTGTGGGGCGCCTTGATCGGCGGCTTGCCAACCGAGCGATGGGGCCGGCGAAGGACGCTGCTGTTCGTCGGGGTCCTGTATTTCGTTTCCGCGGTGGGTTCGGGCCTGGCGCCGGAGAAGTTCTCTTTCTGGACCGCTCGTTTCCTCGGTGGCCTGGGGATCGGGATCGCTACGGTATCGTCGCCGCTGTACATCTCCGAGATTTCGCCGGCCAGGCTCAGAGGCCGGCTGGCCGGGATGTTCCAGTTCAACATCGTCTTCGGCATCCTGGTCGCGTTCGTCTCGAATTACCTGCTCGGCAAGTACCTCGACGAGAGTATCGCCTGGCGGTGGATGCTCGGCGTGGAAGCCTTTCCCGCGCTGATCTACACCGTCATGTGTTTCGGGATTCCCGAAAGCCCGCGCTGGCTCATCGTCCACGGCGGGCAACGCGAGGCCGGCATGGAGGTCTTCCGACAGATCAACCCGGAGCTGTCGGAATCCGAGATCACGAGCCTGGCCGATTCGGTGGCCGCGAGCGTGGGCGACCGGCAGACCGCCGCGAAGTTCTTCACCTCGCGCCTGAAGGTACCGATCATGCTGGCCTTCCTGGTCGCCTTCTTCAACCAGCTCAGCGGCATCAACGCCATCCTGTACTTCGCCCCGCGCCTGCTCGGCCTGGCCGGCATGACCGATCCGCTGCTGGCCGCGTCGGCGCTGGGAGTGACCAATCTGATCTTCACGTTCGTCGGGCTGGGGCTGATCGACGTCATGGGGCGCCGCACCCTGTTGTTCATCGGCTCGCTGGGGTACATCGCCTCGCTGGGCGTGTGTGCCTTCGCCTTCTTGAGCTACCCCGGTTTCAAGGTGGTCTCGAGCTCCATCGACGTCACCAACAGCACAGAACAGATGGCCCGCATCGACGAGCCCGATTCGCCCCTGACCGATGGGGACAAACAGAAGATCCGCGAGGAATACGAGCAGGCCAAGGCCGCGCTCGCCGTCGCCAGCGCGCGCGAGCAATACACCGGCGATGCGGTGACGATCCCGGCCGAGGCGGACCTGAAACGCGTCGCGGAGATCGCGTCGGAGGCCAAAGAGCAGGCATCCGAAATCCTGGGCTTCAAGAGCACCGTGGTGCTGATCTCGATCATGGCCTTTATCGCCGCCCACGCCATCGGGCAAGGCGCGGTGATCTGGGTCTTCATCAGCGAGATCTTCCCCAACCGCAACCGCGCCGCCGGCCAGGCCCTGGGCAGCTTCACCCACTGGATGTTCGCCGCCCTGATCACCCTGTTCTTCCCCGTCGCCATCAGGGCGTTCGACGCCGGAGTCATATTCGGATTCTTCTCCTTCATGATGATCCTCCAGTTGCTCTGGGTCCTGACCCTCGTGCCGGAGACCAAGGGAATATCGCTCGAGGAGATGCAGAAGCGGTTGGGGATCAAATGAGGGAGACGAAAGAGAGCTGCGTTCCCTTATCACACTGAGAGGCTGTCCGGAGAGTGTTTGTAGTGACCCGATTCATCGGGCCTGGCTGCGGAAAGGCGCCTTCTGTCGGGCCCAGGACCGCATGAATGCGGTCACTACGAACTTTTCGGAGAACCACGGAGAGGGCCCAGTCATGTCACGAGTTCACGTGATCGGATTGGTCGCCGTCTTGTGCCTTGCGACGAGCCGCGCGGGGGGGCAAGAGACGACGACGGTGCTATTTACGTTCGACTCGGCCAAGATCGGTGCGGTCGTTCCTTGCGACGGGGAGCTGTCCGTGGCCGGGGGCGAGGTCACGATTCGGCCGTGGCTCAGTGAGCGCCAGGACAGCGTGCAGGGCACATCCTTCAAGCTCACCAGCGAGCACGACGCGGCGTCGGCCAAGGCCGCGAAGCTCGCCCGGGCGTATCGGCCGGCGCTGTCGAAGGGGTGGCTGCTGGAGATTTCCGCGCCGCCCGATGCGACGCTTCGGGGGACGACGAAGCTGGGCGACTTCGACGTGCCGCTGAAGCAACTGCGCGACGAGCGGGCAGCCTCGGTCCTGGACGGCAAGGCCCGACTCCAATGGATCCCCAACGTCACGCCGCTCACCGGCGACCAGGGCGAGGAGGAGTACCCCTCGGTGGCCGTGTTGCCCGACGGGCGCACGGCCGTGGCCTACGTGGCGTGGGACGGGCAGACCGACCGGGTGGTGCTGCGCGTCGGCGACGAGACCCGCGTGCTCACCGACGGGCCCGGCGACTGTCTGGAGCCGCGGTGTGCGGCCGACGGCGCGGGCAAGCTCTGGGTGGTTTGGACCGCCAACGACGGGCGACAGTGGGACCTCTGGGCACGAAGCGACGGCGAGCCGGTGCGACTGACCACGAGCCCGTTGAACGACTTCTGGCCGCGACTGGCTCGCGATACGCGCGGCAACCTCTGGCTGGCCTGGCAGACGGTGGCCGAGGACCTGCACTACGAGCTGAGGCTGGCGCGACTGGGTCCCGAGGGGCTCGGCGAGCCGGTCAACGTGAGCGATCACCCGGCCGACGACTGGGAGCCGGCCCTCTGCGCCACGCCCGACGGGCGCTTAGTGGTTGCCTGGGACACGTACCGCAACGGCAGTTTCGACGTTTACCTGCGGGAGTTCACCGCGCCGGCCGAGGGGGCCGCGCGCCCGCTCGGCCCGGCCCGGCCGGTGGCCGCCACCGCGCTTCGCGAGGCCCACGCCAGCGTGGCCGCCGACGCCGCCGGGCGCGTGTGGCTGGCCTGGGACGTGAGCATGGAGGACTGGGGCAAACACCCGAATGGCGGCGGCACGCTGCACTCGTGGCGCGACGCGCAAGTCGCGGTGTACGCCGACGGCAAGCTGCGCTGCCCGGCCGCCGGTCTCATGGAGTCGCTGCCCGAGCCGTTCACCCAGTTCATCGAGTACCCCACCGTGGCCGTCGACGGGCGGGGGCGCGTGTGGGTCGTCTTCCGCTTCGAGAACCGGGTCCACCCGTTCTACACGGCCGGGGGGCGCCGCGCGCAAAGCTACGGCATGTGGCACCTGTTCGCCACGCAGTTCGACGGCTCGGGCTGGTCCGAGCCCGTGCTCTTGGACCGCAGCAACGGGCGCCAGGACGTCCGGCCCGGCGTGGCCGTGGACCCCTCGGGCGAGCTGCTCGTGGTCTACGCCGCCGACGGGCGCACGCGCCAGTTTCCGTACATGCCCGTGGACTACGACGTGGCCCTGGCGTCGCTGGCCGGGTTCGGCACGCCGATGGGCGACGTGAAGCTCGTCGCGGCCGAGGACTTGGGCCAAATCACCCCGGCCGCGCCCGACCCCGAGCTCGAGCCGCTCCCCCGCACCTGGACCGTGGGCGGAACGGCCTACCGCTGCCTGCTGGGGGACACGCACCGCCACACCGACATCAGCCGGTGTGCCAACGGGCGCGACGGCTCGCTGCAGGACGCCTACCGCTACGCCCTGAACGCCTGCGGGCTCGACTGGCTGGCCATCAGCGACCACGACCAGGACATCCTCAAGCACCGCCACGATCGGAAGGCCCGCCCGCGCCAGGATTACGACTGGTGGCGCTCGCAGAAGTACTGTGATCTTTACACCATCCCCGGCCGGTTCGTGGCCCTGTACGGCTACGAGCACGGGGGGAGTTACCAGGCGCGCGGCGGGCACAAGAATGTGGTCCACGCCGAGCGGGGCCGCCCGGTCGAGGAGGTCGACGCTCCCCGCGAGCTGTTCGCCGCCCTGGCCGACTCGGGCGCGATCGCCATCCCCCACCAGCTTGCCGACGGCGGGTCGCGGACCGACTGGGAGCGGTGGAACGAGGAGTACGAGCGCGTGGGCGAGATCTTCCAGGCCCGGGGTAGCTACGAATTCGCCGGCTGCCCGCGCGTGGCGAAGATCTACACCCAGGGCCACTCGATGTGGGACGCCCTGGCCAAGGGCGTGCGCATCGGGATCGTCGCATCGAGCGACCACGGGCAAACCCACCAGGCCCGCGCCGGCGCCTACGTCGAAGACCTTGGAATCACGCCGGACAACGCCGCCGGCGACCGGGGCTTCACGCGCCGTGGAATTCTCGACGCGCTGCGCGCCCGCCGTGCCTTTGGGGCTACGATCGCCGTGGTGGTGCAGGTCCGCATCGGCGACGAGCCGTTGGGGCGGGAACTCACCGTCGAAGGCACGCCGACGATCGACGCCCGCATCGTGGCGCCGGCGGATATCGTGCGTATGGACGTGGTGCGCGACGCCCGATTCATCTACACCTCGGAGCCGAATCGCAAAGAGGCCGCGTTTCAGTTCAACGATCTCGACCTGAAGCCCGGCCAATCGGCCTACTACTACGTGCGTGCCCAGATCGGCGAGAACGACTTCGCCTGGTCGTCGCCGATCTGGGTGACACGGGAGAAGTGACGCCGCATCCTGCGCTCACGGGAGCGATTCAGCCATCTGACGTACGACGGCCTTCCAAGGCCGTCGCTGCTGATTTCAGGCCCTCGACGGCCTTGGAAGGCCGTCGCTGCTGATTTCAGGCCCTCGACGGCCTTGGAAGGCCGTCGCTGCTGATTTCAGGCCCTCGACGGCCTTGGAAGGCCGTCGTACCGAGGGTTTCGGCGGAGGAACGCGGGCTCACAAGGTCCGGAAGTCCAACTCCGGCGGTCCGCCCTCGGCGCCGGGGGGGACGGTCTGCACTTTCAACTCGGTGTCGAGGTAGATCTTGTCCTGGAGGATCTCCTGGACGACGATCTCCATCTTGTCGTCGGTCTTCAGGGCGACCAGTGGCCGGGCCCCGGCGTTCAGGGCGACCAGGCGTTTCTGGATCAGCGTGGAGAGCTTGAAGCGTCCCCCCACCTTCTGGATGATTTCGTCTTCCCGCAAGTCGTCGATCATTTGCCGCATTTCTCCGATTCTTGGTTGAGAACGTCGCAAATCTCTCGCACGGCCCGGTCCATCTCGCCGTTGGCGTTGACGACCCGGTAGCGATAGCGGTCGGCCCGATCCAGCTCCCAGCGTGCCTGGGCCAGGCGGCGCCGGATGGCCTCCTCGGTCTCGGTCTTTCGGTCGCGGAGACGGCGCTCGAGCTCGTCGAGCGACTCGGGCTCCACGAAAATCGAGATCGCCCGGGGATACTCCTGCATGACTGCCAGGGCCCCCTGGACGTCGATCTCCAAGACTACCCATTTTCCCGCTCGAAGACCAGAGAGGACCTCCTCGCGGAGGGTTCCGTACCAGTGGCCGCGTCGGAAGACCTCGAAGCACTCGAGGAAGTCCCCCCTCTCTCGGAGTAGTTGGAACTCCCTCTCACTAAGGAAATGGTAATCGACCCCGTCGACCTCGCCGGGCCGTTGCGGCCGGGTCGTGGCCGAGACGCTGGCCAGAAGCGGCAGGCGGCTTCGCTCGAAGACCTTCCGCAACACGGTCGTCTTGCCCGCGCCCGAAGGCCCGGAGACGATGACCAGTCTCCCTCCGCTTGAGTCGGACACGGACTTCTTACTCGATATTCTGGATCATCTCCCGGATCCGCTCGATGGCCGCCTTGACCTCGATCACGTCGCGGGCGATCTCCACGTCGTTGGCCTTCGAGCCGATGGTGTTGGCCTCGCGGAACATCTCCTGGGTCAGGAACTCGAGCTTGCGCCCGGAGCTTTCCGGCAGCTCCATGGTCGCCTCGAACTGTTCGAGGTGGGAGCGCAGCCGGACGATCTCCTCGGAGATGTCGCCCCGTTCGGCAAACAGCCCCACCTCGCGAATCACGTCGGCCGGCTCGAGCACCAGGTCGTGCTCGCCGAGGAACTTCTCGAGCCGCTCGGTGAGCCGGGCGCGATAGGCGTCGGCCACTAGCGGGGCCCGCCGGGCCACGGCATCGAGGCTCTTCGCGGCCGCGGCACAGTTCTGCTTCAGGTCGGCGCCCATCGACCGGCCCTCCTCGGCCCGCATCGCCGAGAGGTTCTGCAGCGCCTCGCGCAGCGTCCGCTCGATCAGGGGCCAATCGGCCGCAGGGTCGGACGGCCCGGCCGCCCCTTCGACCACGCCGGGCAGCGTCAGCAAGGCGTCGAGCGAGACCTCCCGGTCGGGCAGGTCCCAACGCCGGCGCAGCTCGGCCAACTGCCGCCGGTAGGCCCCGAGCACCTCGCCGTTGATCGTGTAGTCCTCGGGCTTTCCGATCCGCTCGACCCGGAGGTTGACCTGGATCGTGCCGCGCCGCACGGCCCGGCGCACGATGGCTTCGACCCGCGGCTCCAGCCCGCTATACGCCTCGCCGGCCCGCACGGCCAGCTTGAAATAGCGGCTGTTGATCGTGCGGACCTCGACCGCCACGGCCAAGCCGTCTTGCTGGTGGCGCGCCTCGCCAAAGCCCGTCATGCTCAATAGCACGTGCGCAGGACCCTCGTTGCAGGGGGGAGGAAAAGGGGACAGGGGCAGTGGAACGTCACGCTCAACTCGGTGTGTAGCCGGCGGTCAACTTCGCGCCGGGAAACCCGGCAGCAGGTTTGCTGCCGGCTATTGCCAAAACACGCAACTTGACCGAAGCCTACGGCTCGTCCCCGCCGGAATCCGCGGGACCGGCCGGCTGGGGAGCCGCTCCTCCGGGTTCGTCCGAGTCGGTCGAGAGGGGCGCGCTGACGCCTCCCTTGTCCGTGCCTTTGGCGCCCAGATCGTCTTCGATCAGGTTGCGGGTGGCCCCGAAGTACCGCACCGTAATGATGCACAGCACGATCCAGAAGGCGGCCACGCCGATGGTGATCTTGGTGAACAGGTCGCCGGCCTTGGTGCCGAAGGCGCTCTGGCCGCCCATGCCGCCGAAGGCCCCGGCCAGGCCGCCCCCCTTGCCGCGCTGGATCAGCACCAGCACGATCAGGAACACCGCGGTGACGAACAGCAGGAACATCAACAAGAAGTGCATGACGCGTCTTTCTCCCTCCGGGCACCATGATCCGAACCCTGCGAGCGACTAGCCCTGGGCCCCGGCCACAATGCCCATGAACGAATCCACCTTGAGGCTGGCCCCGCCGACCAGGGCCCCGTCGATATTCGGCCGGCCCAGCAAATCGGCGGCGTTGTCCGGCTTCACGCTCCCCCCATACTGGATGCACACGGCCTGGGCAACTTCATCATTATAACGGTCGGCCATGATCTTGCGAAGGTCGAGATGGACCTCCTCGGCCTGCTCCGGCGTGGCGGTCTTGCCGGTGCCGATAGCCCAGACCGGCTCGTAGGCCAGCACGATCCCGGCCATTTGCCCGGCCGAGAGCCCGGCCAGCGAGCCGTCGAACTGCCGGCGGATCACGTCGAGGGTCTGGCCGGCCTCCCGCTCCGAAAGCAGCTCGCCCACGCAAACGATCGGGACCAGGCCCGCGCCCAGGGCGGCGTGGACCTTGCGGTTCACGTCCGCGTCGGTCTCGCCCAGGACGTGGCGCCGCTCGCTGTGCCCGAGGATCACGTAGCGGCAGCCCAGGTCGCAGAGCATGGCCGTGCTGATTTCCCCGGTGAACGCCCCCTCGGGCTCGTGATAGACGTTCTGGGCCCCCAGGGCGACCGGGCTGCCGGCCACCACGCCGGCCACCGCATCGAGATAAGCGAACGGAGGGCAGACGGCCAGATCGACCCCCTCGACCCCCTCGGCCGCCTTGGCCACCCCCGCGGCCAGATCGACCGCCGCCGTCCGGTCCAGGTTCATCTTCCAGTTGCCGGCAATGAAGGTACGTCGCATCAATGGACACTCCTAGTCTACGACCAGCGAGGCAGGAAACGACCCCAAAACCTCCAGACGCAGGGCCTTGTGCTCCAGGGCCGCGACGGTCCGTTTCAACCATTCGTCGTTCTGGTGCCCCTCCATCTCGACGAAAAACAGGTAAGCCCGGTCCGAGCCCGGGATCGGAAACGACTCGATCCAGGTCAGGTTGACCCGGTTGCGCTTGAACACGTTCATGGCGTCGGCCAGGGCCCCGGGGCGGTGCTCGACCTGGAAGAGCATGGCCGTGCAGTCGTTGCCCGTGGGGGCCGGGGCCTCGCCGCCAATCACCGCGAATCGGGTCGTGTTGCCCGGATTGTCCTCGATCCGCTCGGCCAGCACGTCCAGGCCGTAATGTACGCCCGCCTGCCAGCTCGCGATGGCCGCCGCGCCCGGTTTCTCCTTGGCCAATTGGGCGGCGGTCGACGTGCTGGTCACCTCGATGGTCCGGGCGTTCGGCAGGTGCTTCGCCAGCCAGTTGCGGCACTGCGAAAGGGCCTGCGGCCGGCTGTACACCTCGGTGACTTCGCCCCGCGCGCAGCGGGCCAGCAGGGTATGGTGGATCTCCATCTCGACCTGGCCGGAGATGCGCAACGGCAGGCGCGTGAACATGTCCAACGTGTCGGCGATTCGGCCGTCGGTCGAGTTTTCCACCGGCACCAGCCCGAAGTCGGAGTGGCCGCGGTTGACCTCCTCGAACACGGCCGAGATGCTCCCCACCGGTACGAAGTCGACACTCTGGCCGAACCGCTCCAAGGCCGCCAAGTGGCTGTAGCTGTAGAGCGGCCCGAGGAACGCGATGCGCAACTGCCGGACGAGGGTCTGGCACCCCCCGACCACCTCGCGGAAGATCGCCCGGACGCACCGCCGGGGCAGCGGGCCGCGGCTCCGAGTGAGAACCGGCTCCAGGACTTCCTCCAAGTGGGGGGCCTCCTTGCCCGCCCTGGGTCGCTTGGACCGTTTGGCCAGCCTCTGGCTGAGCTTCGCCCGCCGCTGCACCAGATTGAGCAGTTGGAGGTCGAGCTGCGCGATCTCCTCCGACAAACTGGGTGGGGGCGCCGGCGGGGGGGATGGCACTTCGGCCGCCGATTCGGCCTCGGGGCGCTTGGCAGGGGCCTTCTTTTTCGCCGGGGAACGGGTCTTTTTCTTGGCCATGGGAGCCGTTCCGGTTAAGATGGGCCCGGCGCGCGGGCCTGAGTGCCGTGACAAGCGTCGTTCCCCCATCTCGGGAGGGGGTCGAGGGTGCCAGGCCTCTCTGGGAGGGCCTGCCCGGAGCCGGCCGAGCGCGTCGGCATCGGCCCGACTGACCACAAACCGGCAACTTCTACCCCACGTCCGCTCCGCTGTCAACCGACGCCCGTCCGCTTTTCCTCCCGGCCTGCCATTTTGGCAGGCGGCCCGACCGGCCGGATCGGACCGCGTCCAAAATGGCAGCCTCCGCTCCGCCGCGGGGCGGTCGGGCAGGCCCCGCGAGATGGATCGACGCCATAAATCCTTATTATTGAGGACTTTACGGCGATCCGGCTGTGCCCCCGGCTGCGTGGCACGGGCTTTGCATCGCCAAAGTCCTCCGTCCAGACCTATGTTCTGAGGGCGTCTCGGGCTGGTCGAGGCGTGCGTTTGCTTTGCGCCCGGCATGAGTGGAAACGCAGGGCGAGAGGGCCCGGCGGGCAATCATTCCCCCGGCCTTGATGATACGACAGAAAGGAGCTTGGCATGGCTGAAGGCGAGAAGATCATCGGGATCGACTTGGGTACCACGAACTCCGTGGTGTCCGTGATGGAAGGGAAAGAGGCCAAGGTGATTCCCAACGCCGAGGGGAACCGAATTACCCCCAGCGTGGTCGCTTTCACCGACAAGGAGGAGACCCTCGTCGGCGAGCCGGCCCGACGCCAGGCCGTGACCAACCCCAAGCGGACCGTCTACTCGATTAAGCGATTCATGGGGCGCCGCCACAGCGAGGTGGCGACCGAGGAGAAGATGGTTCCCTACGAGGTGGTGGGCGGGCCCCAAGACTTCGTCAAAGTGGGCGTCAACGGCCGGGAGTACACGCCACCGGAGATCTCCGCCATCATCCTGCGCAAGCTCAAGGAGGCGGCCGAAGCCTACCTGGGTTACAAGGTCAACAAGGCGGTGATCACCGTGCCGGCCTACTTCAACGACTCCCAGCGCCAAGCGACCAAGGACGCCGGCCAGATCGCCGGCCTGGAAGTGGCGCGGATCATCAACGAGCCCACGGCCGCCTCGCTCGCCTACGGCCTGGACAAGAAGAAGGCCGAGAAGATCGCGGTGTTCGACTTCGGCGGCGGCACGTTCGACATCTCGATCCTCGAGGTGGCCGAGGGCGTGTTCCGTGTGATCAGCACCAACGGCGACACCCATCTGGGCGGCGACGACCTCGACGAGACGCTCATCAACCACGTGGCCGCGGAGTTCAAGAGGGAGCAGGGGATCGACCTGCGCCAGGACAACATGGCCCTGCAGCGCCTCCAGGAAGCCTGCGAAAAGGCCAAGAAGGAGCTCTCCAGCGCCCAGAGCACCGACATCAACCTGCCGTTCATCACCGCCGACGCCAGCGGGCCGAAACACCTCCAGATGAACATCACCCGGGCCAAGTTCGAGCAGCTCGTCGACGAGCTGATCGAGCGCTGCCGGCAGCCGGTCCTCAGCGCGCTGAAGGACGCCAAGATGCAGCCCAGCGAAATCGACGAGGTCGTGCTGGTGGGCGGCTCGACCCGCATCCCCAAGGTCCAGAACCTCGTGAAGGAGCTCTTCGGCAAGGAGCCGCACAAGGGCGTGAACCCCGACGAGGTCGTGGCCGTCGGCGCCGCGATCCAGGGGGGCGTGCTCGCCGGCGACGTCAAGGACGTGCTGCTGCTGGACGTCACCCCGCTCACCTTGGGGATCGAGACTCTCGGCGGGGTGATGACCCCGCTGGTCGAGCGGAACACCACCATCCCCACCGAGCGCAAGCAGATCTTCAGCACGGCCGACGACAACCAGACGGCGGTCACCGTGCGAGTGTTCCAGGGCGAACGCTCCATGGCCGCCGACAACCGTCTGCTGGGCCAGTTCAACCTGGAGGGCATCCCGCCGGCCCCCCGGGGGATGCCGCAGATCGAGGTGAAGTTCGACATCGACGCCAACGGCATCCTGAACGTCTCGGCCAAGGACCTCGGCACCGGCAAGGAGCAGACCGTGCGGATCGAGCAGTCCAGCGGGCTTTCCGACGAGGAGATCGACAAGATGCGCAAGGACGCCGAATCGCACGCCGAAGAGGACAAGCGCAAGCGGGACCTCGCCGAGGCGCGGAACCAGGCCGACTCGATGTGCTTCCAGATGGAAAAGCTCGTCAAGGAGCACGACGCCAAGCTCAACGAGGCCGACAAGCAGGCCGTCAAACAGGCCATCGAGAAGACCCGCGAGGCCGCCAAAGGCGACGACATCGAGCGGATCAAGTCGGCACTGCACGATCTCGAACAGGCATCGCACGCCCTGAGCAAGGTCCTGTACGAGCAGGCCCAGGCGCAACAGGCCGGCGCCGCGCCGGGCGCCGGCGCCGCAGGAGCCGCACCCGGCGCCGAAGCCGCCGGCGCGCAGCCCCCCTCGGGCGACGACGATGCCATCGACGCCGAGTTCGAGGTGAAGGACTCGTAGGGCTCGAGCTGGCGATTGACCTCGCCGAGCGTTGGCCACGAGCACTCATAGCCGCGGGCGGCAGCCCGCGGGGGATGAAACCGCGGCGCGTTCCTCCACTTCCAAGCTCCGCAGGCTCCCGCCCGCGGCTACGACGTAGGATTTGCGCGCGCAAGCAGAGAAAGAACGTCTTTGCGCGCAGGAACAAAACGAGGAGGTGTGAACATGCCTTTCCGCTTCGATAAGCTAACGATCAGAGCCCAGGAGGCCGTCGGCGCCGCCCAGGCGCTTGCCTCGGAAAAGGGCCATCCGCAAATCGAGCCGCTGCACCTGCTGGCCGCGCTGCTTAAGGAGAAGGAGGGCGTCGTCGAGGCGATCATGCAGCGGATCGGCGCCAACCGGGCTCAGCTCAACCGCATCGTCGACTCCGAGCTGGGCCACCTGCCCACGGTCTCCGGCGGCTCGGCTCCCGGGCTGGGCCAGGCCGCGCAGCAGGTCCTCGAAGCGGCCCAGCGCCAGGCCGACTCGATGAAGGACGAGTTCGTCTCGACCGAGCACCTCCTCTTGGCACTGGCCCGGGTCGACTCGAAGGCCAAGAACGTCCTGAAGCTCAACGCCATCAGCGAGAAGGACGTGCTCACGGCCATGCAGGCCGTGCGCGGCAGCAGCCGCGTGACCGACCAGACCCCCGAGGACAAGTTCCAGGCGCTCCAGCGCTACGGGATTGACCTGGTCGAGCGGGCACGCCAGGGAAAGCTCGATCCCGTGATCGGCCGCGACCAGGAGATTCGCCGGGTGATCCAGGTCCTCTCGCGGCGCACGAAGAACAACCCGGTGCTGATCGGCGAGCCGGGCGTGGGCAAGACGGCCATCGCCGAGGGCCTCGCCCTGCGCATCGTCGACGGCGACGTGCCCGAGAGTCTCAAGAACCGCCGCGTGATCGCGCTCGACATGGGCGCCCTGGTGGCCGGCACCAAGTTCCGCGGCGAATTCGAGGAGCGCCTCAAGGCCGTGCTGCGCGAGGTACACGACGCCGGCAACGTGATCATGTTCATCGACGAGCTGCACACGGTCGTCGGCGCCGGCCGGGCCGAGGGGAGCGCCGACGCCGCGAACCTGCTCAAGCCCGCCCTGGCTCGCGGCGAGCTGCGCTGCATCGGCGCCACCACGCTCGACGAGTACCGCAAACACGTCGAGAAGGACGCCGCCCTGGAGCGCCGCTTCCAGCCGGTCTACATCGGCGAGCCGTCGGTCGAGGACACGATCGCGATCCTGCGCGGGCTCAAGCCCCGTTACGAGGCCCATCACAAGGGCGTGAAGATCAAGGACTCGGCCCTGGTCGCGGCGGCCAACCTCTCGCACCGCTACATCGCCGACCGCTTCCTGCCCGACAAGGCGATCGACCTGATGGACGAGGCCACCAGCCGCCTGGCCATGGAGCTCGAAAGCGTGCCCGAGGAGATCGACCAGCTCCAGCGCCGCCTCGTGCAGCTCGAATTGGCCCAGCGCCAGCTCGCCGACGAGACCGAGGAGCACGCCCAACAGCAGCGCGCCGAGATCGAAGAGGAAATGGCCGAGCTGCGCGACAAGCTGGCCGGGCTGCGCGCGCAGTGGGAGCGCGAGAAGGCCGGGCTGGGCGACGTCCAGCAGCTCCGCAACCGCTTGGGCGAAGTCGAGCACGAGTCGAACCAGCTCGCCGCGGCCATCAAGGAGAAGCAGTCGGCCGGCACGCCCGTGGCCGAAGAGGACTACCAGCGCCTCTACGAGCTGGACATGGAGCGCAAGCGCCTCGATGAGCAGCTCGAAAAGCTCGAGGGCAATGGCGACGCCCCGCCCGAGGCCGGCAAGAGCGGGCGCCGCCTGCTGCGCCGCGAGGTCGGCCCGGAAGAAATCGCCGAGGTCGTCTCTGCCTGGACCGGCATCCCCGTCTCGCGCATGATCGAGACCGAGCGCGCCAAGCTGCTGGTCATGGAGGAGCGAATCCACCAGCGCGTCGTCGGCCAGGACGAGGCGGTCGAGGCCGTCTCGAACGCGGTGCGCCGCAATCGCTCCGGCCTCCAGGACCCGAACCGGCCCATCGGTTCGTTCATCTTCCTGGGCCCCACCGGCGTGGGCAAGACCGAGCTGTGCAAGGCCCTGGCCGAGGTGATGTTCGACGACGAGAACGCCATGGTCCGGCTCGACATGAGCGAGTTCATGGAGCGCCACACCGTAAGCCGCCTGATCGGCGCCCCCCCGGGCTACGTGGGCTACGAAGAGGGCGGGATGCTCACCGAGGCCGTGCGCCGCCGTCCCTACGCCGTGATCCTCCTCGACGAGATCGAGAAGGCCCACCGCGACGTGTTCAACATCCTGCTGCAAATCCTCGACGACGGCCGCCTCTCGGACAGCCACGGCCACACGGTCGACTTCACCAACACGATCGTAGTGATGACCAGCAACATCGGCAGCCAGCTCATCCAGGAGATCACGCGCCAGGGCGGCTCCGAAGACGAGATTCGCGAGGCTGTGATGGAGTCGGTCCGTGCCCGGTTCCTGCCCGAATTCTTAAACCGCGTCGACGAGATCATGCTCTTCCACCCGCTCGAGCGGGAAGAGATCCGCAAGATCGCCGACCTCCAGGTGGCCCGGCTGCAAAAACAGCTCGAAGAGAAGGACGTCCACCTCGAAGTCACCCCCGCCGCCCGCGACGCCATCGCCGAGCGCGGCTACGACCCCACCTACGGCGCCCGCCCGCTCAAGCGGGTCATCCAGCAGCAGATCCAAAACCCCCTGGCCATGGAACTCCTCAAGCAGCAGCTCGCCGAGGGGAGCCGGGTGCGGGTGGATTTTGGGGGCGGGGAGTTTGGGTTTGAGAGGGTGGAGTAGAGCCAACGTGATACTTGATCCCGGTAGACGCGCATAGCGCGCCTGATACCCTTGACACAATACAAGTTGTTTCGTCAAACTGAGGTTAGTCTCCTTCTCGCCGCATCGGCGACCTACTCTCCAAGTCCGAGACGATGCCAGGACAAACTTACCAAGTTCAATTCGTTGACGGACCATTTCAGGGCGTGCCCATGGATTGTCCGGCGGGCAAGATCCCCGAGCGACTGCTGATGCCCGTTGGAGTGGACCGAAAGCCACATGAAGCGCTCTCCAAACCATGGGGCTTTGCGGTCTACGAACGGCAGGAAGCTGGAGGTGCGCTGGTCTACGCGTTCACTGGTAGCTTTGAACCCGGATCGCAGTATGTTGTTAGCCTGGCGCGGCCAGCCCATTCCGCAAGTGAAGGGACCTCCCACTCCAAGTCCGAGGTGTCGGACAAGAGATCAGTCCGTCTCGAGCAGCTGGCACAAAGGATTTACTCGGAACTAGACCGCAGGGCCGTGGTTAAGCATGAGGACCGAATTCTGGGCCTAAACAGCAATCTGCACCGGCAGATAGACGTTTCCATTCGCGCCGACGTGGCAGGCCACGCTGTGCTTGTAATTGTGGACACGAAGGACTACTCGGACCCCGCGGATATCAACGATGTTGAGCAATTCTCGGCGACGCTGGCCGATGTGCGCGCGTCCAAGGGTGTCATGATTTGTAACGCCGGGTTCACCAAGGGAGCGCATCAGCTGGCAAAGAGGAGCGGCATCGACCTTTGCAGTGTGTTCGAGGCAGGACACAGGGATTGGGGCGAAGATCTGAAGATACCGGTCTTGATGGACAACACTGGCGTGATCGTCCGACAGAGAGGTCTCATCGCGCTTCCCAAAGGATTCTCTGTTCCGACCGATTCAGCCCAGTGGCGGTTTGCCGTCAGTGGACAGTCCCTGAAGCCGACCGAACAATTCGCTCGCGCTTGGAACGAGAATAGGGTAGCGAAGGATATCGGCGAGTGGCACTCGTTTCCGCTTCCCGTGACCGGCCTTTGTGTGCAGGCGACCAGGGAGACAGAACAAGCCAGGGAGGAACGTTGGACTCCGATTGTCGAGTACGCCTTCGATTATTGGGTGAAACGGGAGTGGTATTTCAAGTTCTGTGAACCCGGAGAATACAGGGGCCTCAAGAACCTGTCCGCAGACAAACTGCAGATAAGCGCGTTGCAGGTGGCAGTGCCGAAAGAGATCGACCTCGAAGAGTGGGAGCGAATCGCCGACGATGATGCCCTGCACGAACGCGCTGGAGATTGGGTGTTGACGATTCAGCAACTACTGAGCGGAAACACGGAAGGAGGCGAAGTAGTGCTCCGGTCGCCCGACACCGTGAAGGACGAGGGATTCGAGCCTTAGACCAGGATGCCATTGCCGGGCACATCCTCTAGGAAACTGGGGACGAGCGCCGGCGGGACGAGGCGTTTGCCCGGTAGCAGGACCAGCTCGGGCGGATGGCCGGGCGGGTTCGCCAGAAGGTCCTCGCTCGGACGCCGAAACCGGGGTAGAATATCAGGGGGCTGGGCAATCCCATTGGCGAACGGCCGTACCATGTCCACCGACGGCAACTACAGCCTCTCAGGGTAGTCCACGGAGGAATGTGCCATGCCGATCCATGACTGGACCCGCGTTGACGCCGGTTTGTTTCACGACTTCCACCAGGACTGGACGGTTGAACTCCGCCGGTCGCTCAACGCCGGCCGATTGCCGCCCGGCTTCATCGCGCTGGTCGAGCAGCAGACCGGCGGCCCGATTCCCGACGTCCTGACCCTCAGCCGCAGGCCGCCGGACACTGCCGGCAGCGAACGGCCCGGCGGCCTGGCCGTCGCTACGGCCCCGCCCAAGGCGCGGTTCGTGGTCGAGGGGGAAGAGGACACCTATGCCCGCCGGGCCAACCGCATTCGCATTCAGCACCGGCACGGTGAAATCGTGGCAATCATCGAGATCGTCTCTCCGGGGAACAAGAGCAGCACCAACGCGCTGCGAGCGTTCGTCCGCAAGGCATCCAACCTGATCTGGGACGGCATCCACCTGCTAGTGGTCGATCTCTTGCCGCCGTCCGAGCGCGACCCGCAGGGCATCCACAAGGCCATCTGGGACGAGATCGAACAGCGGCCGTTCGAGTTGCCCGCCGACAAGCGACTGACCGCGGTGGCCTATCGCGCGGCGCCGGTCAAAACCGCCTACGTGGAGCCGGTGGCGGTGGGCGACGAGCTGCCGGCGCTGCCTATCTTCTTGACCGAGGAGGAATACATCTTGGCCCCGCTCGAGGAGACGTACCAGGCGTCCTGGGCGGCATTCCCGGGCGAACTGAAGGAGCTGCTCGAGCAACCCGCGGGCGGGTGATCCTCTTTCGATTGCGGTCAATTCGGTCTTGGAGTGCGGCAATTCATTGCCGCTTTCTTTGCGCGACGGCTGGGCGCGAAGGGTGTGCGCTTTTCCGCCGCTTCCCGCTGCACGAAAGCGGCAATGAATCGCCGCACTCCAAAGCTCCCTATTGCCCGAAGACTTTGCGCATGAACGGCGGAATATCCTGGGCCGAGCACTTGCCACAGAGATACCCCTCGCTGGTCATCGAATACCCGCCGTCCGCCATGACGATCACCGCGCCGCATCGCGAGCAGTGCGTCCGCTCGTACTCCGGGGGGTTTTCCAGCGTCGGGCAGGCAGGGTCGCTGCGTGCAGCCACGCGCCCGTCACTCCGCCGCGCGGACCTCGAAATTGCCGAGCCGGCTGGGGCGGACGCCGCCGCCCAAGAGGCCGACGCGGGTGGCCGTGCTGAACTTCGGGCGGTCGCCCTGGTAGACGAGCCGGCCGTCGAGAAAGCAGCTCAGCTTCGGGCCGACGGCGACGAGGCGAAGCGAGAAGCCGCGGCGGGGGGTCTCGATCGGGCGGATGAACTCGTCGATTCGCTCGCCGCCCAGCAGCGTGTCGACGCGCACGCGCACGGCCGGGCCGTCGGTGTCGAGCAGGAACCGCTGCATGTTCTCGTGGTCCTCTGCCCGCACGACCAGCCCGGCCGCGGCGAGCTGGTTGGACTGTTCGAGGAACACGTCGGCCGGGCGAGTCGCGCCGAGCGAGCACCGTGCGGAGTTGCACTTCCCCGCCAAGTCGGCTACTGTGGTTTCCGAAGTGACGGGAGGCGAAACACGGCCCTTCGGCCGTGGCGCGGCGGCATCGGCAACCACAAGCCGGGAGACGGGACATGAGCAAGCTGGCTCCGCTCGTGGCGTACGTTGGGGCAGCGGCGCTGGCGGCAGCGAGCCTCGCCGCCGGCCCGGCGCCGTCGCGCCCGCAGTCCGGGGCCAAGGGCCCCCTGGCCGGGCTGCCCAGCCCGCCGGGGCCGCACGTCGCGAAGATCGAGGCCCTGGGTGACGACGCCTGGCTGGTTCTCGGCTCGCCGGGCGCCGACGCCAGGTGGGGGCGGGCCCGCGGCAGGTCCTGGACGCCCAAGATGCCCTATGGCCCCGAGTTGCGCGCGGCGTTCCTTTGCGGCTGCGGGCAACACGGCTTCGTGAAGCCGGACGGCCACTTCATGGACGACCTCTGGGCCTACGACGTCAACGCCCACCGCTGGATCTGCGTCTACCCCGGGGCAAACACCAAGGAGTTGAAGCTGAAACTCGACGCCCACGGGTTCGAGGTCGATGCGGCGGGCGAGCACGTGCCGGTCTCCTACATGGGTCACGGCTACTGCAACCAAACCTACGTCGCGCATCTTCGGCGCCTGTTGTTGATCTACACGCACACCCCGTGGTGGACCCGGGCGCTGCCGCAGCGATGGACCTGGCTCGACCAGCAATACGAAGACGTGCGCACGCGCAACTACGGCCACGCCGGGCCGATCATCGAGAACCCGAAGCACCCGCTGTTCTACGACGTGGCTAAGGGGCGCTGGGAGCGGACCTGGATCGAGGGGGACGGACCCGGCGACCGGCGCTTCGAAGGGGTGCTGGAGTACGTTCCCTCGCGGCGCCAGGCGTTCTACCTCTACCGCGGCCGGGTGTGGTTCTACGACTTCGCTGCCGAGAAGTGGCTGCCCGGCGCGAGGGAAGAGGTGGATATCGGCTACGACTCGAACGGCTGCTTCGACACCCGGCGCGAGCGGGTCTACGTGGCCCAGCGCGAGAAGTTCTTGGCCTACGACGTGGGCGAGGGTGCCTGGCACGCGATCCGCGCCCGCGGCCAGCCCGACGACCTGGGCAATTCGGCCAGCGGCACGCTCACCTACGACTCGGCCGGCGATGTGGTCCTTTGGCACCAGAAGGAGGGCCGGGGTATCCGCATCTACGACCCGAAACGCAACGCCTGGAGCGATGCCGCGGCGCCCCCGCAGGAGCCGGAGGTGGAGTGGAAGTACCGGCAAATGCACGGCTTCTACGACCCTGAGCTTTGCGCCCACTTCTACTTCCTCGCCGGCGACAGCGCGGACAACGGTTCCATGTTGGTCTACCGGTACCGGCGTGGGCCGCGTTCCGCCGCCCGGCCCACAATCGCCGGAAAACCATTTGCAGCCCCACAGCACGGCGCTGATTTCAGGAGCGAACTCCGATGAAAAGTACCTGCACGACGGCGCGGCACCGCGGCCCGCTGCTGTTCGCGATCCTCTGCCTAGGCACGTGCTCGGCTCTTGCGGAAACGCCGGGCGCGCAGATGCTCGATGCGGCGGGCGTCCGTGGCGGGTTGGTGGTCCACCTCGGCTGTGGCGACGGCAAGCTGACCGCCGAGCTGCACGCCGCCGATCGCTGCCTGGTCCAGGGCCTGGACCCAAGCCCGGCCAACGTCGCCGCGGCCCGAGAGCACATCCGGTCGCTGGGGCTTTACGGCAAGGTCTCCGTGCGCCAGTGGGACAACGCGCGTCTGCCTTACGGCGACAGCCTGGTCAATCTGCTGGTGGTCAGCGGCGGGGCGAAGGTCAACGGGAGCGAAGTCGCGAGGGTGCTTGCACCGCGGGGATGTGCGTTGGTGCTGGGCACGCTCGATACCGGCGGTACGACGCTCGAGCGGCGGGCCCTGGAAGGGGACAGTCCCATTTTCGCTGCGCGAAAATTGGGACAGTCCCCCGTGCCGGCGCGAAAACTGGGACAGTCCCCAGCGGGCTGGACGCGGTATGTCAAACCGGTTCCGGCCGACATCGACGAGTGGACCCATTACCTGCACGACGCAGGCAACAACGCCGTGGCCGAAGACGACCGGGTGGGCCCGCCGCGCCACCTGCAATGGAAAGCGGGCCCCAACTGGTGCCGCAGCCACGAGTTCTCGTCCAGCGTGCAGGCCCTCGTGTCCGGCGGGGGGCGGCTGGTGGGCGTGATCGACGAAGGGATCATCGGCCAGCCACGCGGCGTGCCCGCCCTGTGGACGCTCATCGCCCGCGATGCCTTCAACGGCGTACTGCTCTGGCGGCGGCCTTGCGGTCACATCAACCCGCACGCGTTGGCGGTGGTCGGCGACAAGGTGTACGTCACGTTGGCGTCGCGCGGGCCGCTCTCGATCCTCGATGCCGCCACCGGCGAGACGCTCCACGAGTGCAAGGAGACCGGCCGGGTCGACGAGATCGCCGTTTGCGAGGGCCGCGTGATTCTCGTTGGGCACGTGCCTGGCGATGGGGGGAAGCCGGGGCTGCACGTGGCCGCGGCCGATCCCGAAGAAGGTCGTTCCCTCTGGAAGCGGCCGGCTGAGTCCATCGCGAGAAACACGCTGGTGGCCGGCGGCGGCCGGGTCTGTTACTTGGATGAGGGCGAGCTGGTCTGCCTGTCGCTCGAAAGCGGCGAGGAGCTCTGGCGCAACGAGGCCAAACAGGTCAAGAGCCGCGGCAAGGGATATGCCGTGCTGTACCGCGGCGTGGTGTTTCTCACCGGCGGGAGCACGCGGGCATTCTCGCTGGAAACCGGCAACCTGCTGTGGACCGGCCCCGACGGCAGCCCCCACGCCCGCAACCCCCCGGGTCTGTTCGGTGCCAACGGGCTTATGTGGACGGCCTGGGGCCACG
>Ga0180437_10002532_pt1 | contig 28941 bp, 25 predicted proteins | sample SS_ome_4_FD_132410 | JGI IMG/M metagenome (GOLD analysis project Ga0180437, IMG submission 132410) | Hypersaline lake sediment archaeal communities from the Salton Sea, California, USA - SS_3_D_1 metaG | ecosystem: Environmental > Aquatic > Non-marine Saline and Alkaline > Hypersaline >...
AATTTATAATGAGTAACAAACGATTTCTACCATGACTCACTTAGTCTGCTGTTCTTTTGATTGCAGATTTCCCAGCTAGAGCCGCGAGGGCCATCAGGGGAAGTGGGATCATATTCCTGAGGAAAAAGATCGCTACGGAAGCAATGATGATTACCATTGCTAGTATAGTGATCAGTTGATTCTTATCATATCCTTTGGCCAGTGACCTGAGCTGACTGTAGAGGATGAGGTTTAGAATAAAGATAACCACACCTCCCAGAATCCAATCCACAAAAAGAAATTGATATGTAAAATCGAACCCATAAACAAGGAAAGCAATAATGGGACCGAATGGGCCGGGGCCGATGAGGAAATCCCCAAATAAATGAACGAGCACAATGAATGTTCCATAAGGGTTTTCCCAAAATTCTATTCCGAATGGTAGAAAGGCTAGAATGAAGATTGCATTTGCCATGTTCATTGATTTGTTTGGAGGTTTTGATTTGGTCGAAGTGGGTTGTTCTGTTGACATAGACACTCCACCCTACGAAGTATGTAGAAAAACAAGATAAGTATGTATTATGAAAAAATAGAATTCGAAATTTCTTCATTATCTAGTTCAACTGAGTAGTAAGTGATGTAGATTATAGTAATCTGACAGTAGCGGTAATTATATGGTACAACTGGATACGTAAGGCGCCTAAGAGTGGCATTTAGGATAAGGTTGCTGCAAAATGCGAGATAATTCCCTTTATCAACCCTCCAAAGAGGACCCGCGCATTTCTACAAGAGTTCACAAAAAGAGCACAGGTACATTCTATACTCCGGAGCCATTAGCTAAGATGATAGCGCGTGATGCAATCTTCGCTTGGCTCTCACAAAAATCCGGGACAACGATTCTCAATCTTCAGCATCTAGGAAATTTGAGGAGACAACAACAAAAGAATCTCCTGAGTGATATTAGAGGGATTTCGATATTAGATCCTGCTGTAGGAAACGGAGTTTTTCTACTTGCAGCAGGTGACTGGCTCCTGAGAATACGGGTCAAATTAGGTGATAACGAGTCTGAGAACGAGATATGTTCTGAAATTGCCATGAATTGCGTCTTCGGCGTTGACTTGTCAAAACAAGCAATTAATGATTGCACTCGAAGACTCGCAGACTGGAGTAGGATGTCTTCTTCCTCAATTCCCAATATCACAGTTGGGAACAGCTTAGTTGGTTTGATTAAGGTGAATGGGAAACATGGATTGGATCATGATACGCTGAATATAGCACTCGCTAGAATGATGAATCCAAAGAGAGAATCGCAGATTATAGACGAACTCAATGAAGCAGAACCTCTTCATTGGCATTCTGTCTATCCAAGTATTTTCTCTGCAAGTTCGCCCGGATTTGATATTGTCTTAGGAAATCCACCCTATGGCAATATACTTGGGCCAATTGAAAGACTATGCATAACAAGAACATATCCAGTTTCTGTTGGAGGAGGAAGAGAGGGGACATGGAATAGCGCGGCTCATTTTCTAGCAAGATCTCTTTTGCTGATGAAGCCGAGAGGACTGCTCGGCTTTCTCGTTCCCAATAGTTTCCTGAGAGTAAAGCAGTTCACTAAGCTACGAAACCACATATTGAATCGCACAAAGCTTTGGAAGATTATAGATGAAGGTAGTCCCTTTGACGATGTCACACTTGAGATGGTCAGCCTCTTCTGTGAGCTGACTGAGTCTGAAGGTAATCACAAGATAAAGGTCGAGTCTAGAAGACCAGGTCTTGAACAATCGAACAGTGTGTCTGCGATGGTTTTCAATGATTGCAAGGTCTTCTCTCTCTATTATGATCATATTTGGACTCAGATTCTAAAAAGAGGACAAAGACACCTTCTAGTAGCTGGGAGAGGGCGGGACATTCCAAAGGAGCATGTTAGACGGAAGCGAACTGAAACATTTGAAATACCTTACTTGACGAGTGGCAGAAGTGTTCAGAGATATGGACTTGATGAAAAACATGTATATTATACAGATGCATGGTTTTTGCAAGATGCTGAGCTTACAAACTCGTTTGAAAATGAATTCCTTATAGCAACCAAGAATTACAGATATCCTCGTTGCCTTTTGAAGCCTAAGGGTATGATACATGGAGGCGGCGTTGTCAAGATCACGCCCCTTTACAAAAACGCAGATCTTCGTGTTCTGGGTTTAATCTTGAACTCAAGCCTTGTGAGAAAAGTTTCCATTAGGTACCTCACAAACTACTCTCAGCTGACTTGTTGCTTAAACACAGGAATCATGGAGGAATTACCATTGATTCTACCAAAAAGGCCTGCTGCTTATCGAGAACTCTTTGATTTACTTAGCCGTTTCCACTCTGGTCATAATGGACAACATGATACAAACCTCATTCCAACAATTGAGAAACTTGCAGACGCTCTTGTTTATTCCTTGTATTTCAGAGATGATAGTCTCGAAAAGAGAGTAGATAGAGGGTACTCAGATCTCCTTTCAACTGCTCAAGACCCAGAGGTCCTTGAGATGATCGCCGAAGTCTTCAGCGTTTCTTCTGTCATGGAGTTAGAAAGACTTGGCTATTTTCCATCGTCAAGAAAGCTTCGCAGATACTGATGCTTATATGCAAAAATACTCGCATGCATCAGGAGTAGAATGGACGAAGAGAGTTCGAATCCAGAGGATATAGCTGAGGATATTATAGATGCCATCGATGAGGAGAGTGATGAAGAAATCACCGATGGCCTCACAAAGAAGGAGAGAGAGATTGAGGTCACTAGAGCATATGAGCGTAAAAGAAAAGCCCAAGAATTGAAGAAGCAACTAAGAATGCGTCAGCTAGGTATACTTACCTATCGATGGCCAGCTCTTGTGTTGATACTAGGAGGTCTTCTAGCAATCTCGACCGAGTTCCTTGATGTAATGGTCCGCGAGTCTGGCGTCCCTCAAGATGTTGGGTTTGATACTTTCGTTGAAGCATTCGTTCGATCGACTGGTGCTATTTACCTCTTCCCAGTGATTGCAGGCATATTCATGATTCTTCTGAGTTATTTCGCCTATAGAAAGCCGAGGTATACTTGGTTGGCACTGATTCCAGCATCAATGCTTGGTATGGCAGGGGGAACTGTCTATTTCCTAATAACATTCGCAGTAACGGTTGATCCTAGTTTGGATGGTCTAATCTACGCTACTCCAACACCTCTATCGATGATCATAGCTGGTGTCATTGCTTTACTTGCAATAGCATTAAGGGAGAAAGAAGACTAATCTGAAAGAAACTCATCCAATCTACCTTCTTCTTCAAGGAGAGCCATCCAGTCTATTCGAATTGGAGAGGACTTGTTCTTCATCACCGATTCGATTTTTTCAACAGTCTGTGGCGCACTTAAATCCGTGGTGTCAATCTCAAACACTCTTGACTCACCAAATGCATCGAGCGCGTCCATTTGACAAACCCCTATCACCTCAGCTTCTACATTCTCCAGAACTTTTTCATCCGAGTAATTTCGTTCAGACAATCGGATCTTCAGTGTTTCAGGATGCGTTCTGAGAATGAATACCCACTGTACGGATGAGCTTGGTACAAGATCGATGTAATGACCCTCGATGACCATTCTCTTACTCTTATCGTCAGTCAAATCCAGAAGGGCGTCAATAAGGCAGTCTTCGTTGATAATCCCAGTATTACGTGCTTTGTCTTCTGCCTTGATACACCCAGTATCATCCGCAAGATCCCCAAGCGAGATGACTTCTACGGATAGTTTGCTACCCAATATCTTGGCTACCTTAGTCTTTCCAGTGCCAGGTGAGCCGCCCACAAGTATTACTGACATGCGCCTGTTTCATTTCCTCTTCAAGATAAGCTTTGAGAAAGAAACAACATGTCAACGTGCATAAGTGATAAAAGATGTGTGAATTTCGTCTACAATAATGAATGAATCCTTCAATATTCGTCAATTTCGACCGGATGACATCAAGCAGGTAGTCTCGATCAATCAGAGAGCATTACCTGAGAATTACCCAGACCAGTTCTTCATGGGACTTCACTATCATGCACCTAAGGCGTTCTTTGTTGCTGAATATGAGGGAGAGGTTATAGGTTACATCATGTGCAGGATCGAAAGAGGGATTTCTGGGTTTGGACGGATGCCTGTGAAGAAGGGACACATCGTGTCTGTCGCAGTTCTGCACACAATGAGGAACAAGGGAGTTGGAACGGCACTCATTACTGCAGGGATGGAGGGTATGAAAAGCTACGGCGCCAGTGAGTTCTTCCTTGAAGTAAGAAAAACCAACGAGGAAGCAATCGGAGTCTATGAAAAACTGGGATATTCGGTCCGTCGAGTGCTAAGAGGGTACTATCGCGATGGTGAAGATGCGTATCTCATGATCAAGAAGGATGAAAGCTCTCAAGAGGAAGGACTTGCAGATGACGGACCAGATTAAGATCCCACTCATCCCCGAGTGTTCTGCCTGTATCGCAAACAGCTTGAAGATCCTCATTCCACGACTCACTCAAGATGGTGAAGAACAGAACCGACTTTTCTCATATGCCTTCAAGCGACTTTCTGATGGATACCGGGAGAGAAAACCTCCGATTCTATTATCAATCCAACTCTATCAAGACCTCTACAAGATGGGTGGAGTTGAGGACCCATATTCAGATATCAAGAAACTTAGCACCGAATCTGCTCTGAAGGTACTCCCTCTGATTGAGAAAAAGGTCAGTGACTTAGAAGGCTTTCAGAGGTTGAGGGCATGCCTTGCGTCCTCAATCACAGGAAATGTCATCGACTATAATACTGCAGAACACAAGCCGGACCTTGAGGCTCTGGTTACGGTCTTCGAGTCAATTCTCAAGGAAGGGTTTGCTCCTGATGATTCGGAGCATCTTTGGAGATCTTTGAGTTCTCGAAAGGGCAAGCTTCTTTTTGTGGCTGACAATGCAGGAGAGGTACTACTTGACATCCCTCTGTTAAGACTCTTGAAGGAACTTGGTTGGACCACATTCTTCGTGGTAAAAGGTCGACCAATGATAAATGATGCAACTGAAGATGATGTGCGTGGAACTGAGATAGAAGACCTGGCGACTGTTGTAACTAGTGGTGCGTGGGCTCATGGTGTACCTATGATGTATATCAGCGAGCAGTTACTTCGACTCTTTTCAGAGTGTGACATTGTCATCTCCAAGGGCCAGGCAAACATTGAAACAGTCCCCGAGATTCAGGAGAAGACTGGTGTTGAAACATACTACATCACCAAGGCAAAATGCTCTCACATCTCTCAGGCAATCGGAGCCAAGAAAGGCAGCAATGTCGTCCTTCGAAGTCCTAAAATCATCGCCTCAAGGTAACGTTTTTAAACGGAAGATTCTGCGAAGTGCATGTACAGTTTTCTTGAACTGGTCAGAAGCAGTCAGTATTATGTCAACTGACGACTTGGCCAGGAAAGGGAGGAACTAATTGATGAGTCAACAGGTACCGGTGATTGTATTAAGAGAAGACACCGAGAGAACGCGAGGCCGTGACGCACAGAGAAACAACATCATGGCTGCTATCGTGATCGCTGAAGCAGTCAAGTCCGCTCTTGGACCCAAGGGAATGGATAAGATGCTCGTTGATAGTTTCGGTGATATTACAGTGAGTAACGATGGAGCAACTATTCTCAAAGAGATGGATGTTGCGCATCCTGCTGCAAAGATGGTGATCGAGGTCGCAAAGACCGTAGATTCAGAGGTTGGAGATGGGACAACAACAGCAGCTGTCCTAACAGGCGACCTTCTCAAGCATGCTGAGAACCTGCTCGATCAGAAGATCCATCCAACCACGATTATCAGCGGCTACAGGAAGGCAACCCAGAAGGCGCTAGAGGTAATTGATTCTGTTGCTGAGAAAGTTGATCCAGCTGACAAAGACTACAAGAAGATCCTCACAGATGTTGCAAAGACTTCAATGTCAAGCAAGTTTGTTGCAGGGTCAAGAGACCAGCTAGCGAAGATTGTGGTCGACGCAGTCCTTGCTGTGGCAAAGGATCTTCCTGAGGGAGAAGAGCTCGACATTGAGAACATTCCGCGTCAGAAACAGGAGGGAATGCCTGTCGATAGAACTGAACTAGTCAGAGGCCTTGTTCTTGACAAAGAAGTAGTCCATGCAGGGATGCCAAAGAAGGTCGTGGATGCCAAGATCGCATTAGTCGAGGCTGCACTTGAGGTGACCAAGACCGAGTTTGATGCGAAGATATCAATCAAAGACCCCAGCTCAATGCAGAGTTTCTTAGATGAAGAGGAACGAATGCTGAAGACTATGGTGGACAAGATTGTAGAGGCTGGTGCGAATGTGGTCATTGCCCAGAAAGGCATTGATGATGTTGTTCAACACTACCTCGCTAAGCAGGGTATTCTTGCTGTCAGGAGAATCAAGAAGTCTGATGTTGAGAGACTACACAAGACCACTGGTGCAACCATCGTTTCCAAGATCCAGAACCTGACATCAGCTGACCTCGGAAAGGCCAAGCTCGTCGAGCAGAGGAATGTCGGAGATGACAAGATGCTGTTCATTGAGGGCACTCCAAAGTCAACAGTAGTCACACTACTTGTAAGAGGTGGAACTGACCACATAGTGGACGAGGTTGATCGGGCATTGAACGATGCACTCTATGTGGTTCGAGATGTGATCATGCATCCAGCCATCACCTATGGCGGCGGTGCACTGGCATCAGAGATTTCAAAACAACTCAGAGACTATTCAGCCACTCTTGAGGGTCGTGAGCAATATGCAGTAAATGCGTTTGCTGATGCTGTTGAGTCATTGCCCAACACCCTGGCAGAGAATGCAGGACTAGATCCCATTGATGTGATTGTCAGTCTGAGAAAGGCACATACAGAGGGTAAAGTCCACCATGGCATCAATATCACAAAGGGTAAAGTAGATGACATGAAGGATGCCAGAATTGTTGAGGCAGCTATTGTCAATCGACAGATTGTTATGTCAGCAGCTGAGGCAGCTCAGATGATTCTCAAAATCGATGATGTCATTAGCTCCAAGGGCGGTCCAGGTATGGGCGGTGGTCCTGGTGGCGGCGATGACGACTTCGGTGATGACGAATAGAAAGAGTCAAACGTAGAACAGAATCAGGTGTAGCTCATGTCAGAAGGCTCTGAACCACCAAAGACAGATGAAAATCGGGATGACGAATCAGCTGAGTCTACTATCGAAGATGTGGTAGCATTGTTAACCAACATTCCAGGCGTAGGACCAAAGACTGCAGAGAAACTTGGAGCAGCAGGTTTTGACACCCTGGAGAAAGTCGTAGAAGCTGACAAAGAAGAACTTGCTGCCGCAGTTGCAGGTCTGAGTGTGGCAAAAGCGGAACTCACACAGACTGAAGCAGCGGAACTTCTTGAAAAGGTAAAATCTGGAGCAATCGACCTTAGCGGCAAATCAAAGTCTAAGAGGAAGAAACCTCCTGAGCCAGAACCCGATAGACATGAGCTAGAACCTCTTGAAGCAGTGGCCAGAGCCGAGGAACGTAAGAGACTTGTGACGGGTTACGATGAAGAGAAAGTAGCATTGGGAATTCCTGTAGGTCCAAAATGGTTGACGAAATTTGAGAAAGCTCGTATCATTGGTGCACGTGCGCTTCAGATCTCTATGGGAGCACCTGTACTAATTGACACGAAGGTGGCACCCAAGGGACGCTTCAGTTTTGCAGAAGCTGAGCTGCGTTCCGGGGTTCTACCAATGACTGTCCGCCGGACTCTTCCTACGGGTGAGTTTCACGATATTCCTCTTTCGATTCTGCTGAAGAATACGAGGTTGGACTAGCTCCGACCTCTATGCTCTTTTTTCTGTTAACCACTTATGCAATCATACTACGCCTTAAATGCGAGTTATGATTACATTTCTATTCCCAGTGGTGTATGAAATTGCAGCTCCTATTACCCAGCGCAGACTTAATCATGAAGATTCTACTAGGCTTTGTTGTAGGCGGCCTAATCGGACTCGAGCGACAGAAAAAGATGGATGCTTCTCGAGTCGCAGGTGTTAGATCATTCGGACTGCACAGCTTGATGGGTACACTTGCTGCTTATTCTTCTAATATTATTGGTGACACGATATTGATTTACGCGATTGCAGTATCGGGAATCCTCATCGTATCACAAATCTATTACAAGTTGTTTAGGACAAAAGGTAAGGGACTCACAACCCCAATCGTGTTTGCTATTTCGTTCATTCTCGGTGTTCTCGTGGGACTTGATACCCCGGCGTCAGGCCAACTCGTAGGAAGTCTTGGAGTATTGGCAATGACTGTGTCATTTGGAGTGTTTCTTGTCCTCTATTTCAAGGAAGAACTGGCGCATGCTGTGGAAGTAGTCACTCAAGATGAGATGATTAGTGCGGTTGAACTTGGTGTCATTATACTCTTTCTATGGCCCCTAATGCCAACGAGTTTAATGATTGGGAGTATAGAGTATCCAGCTTTTCAGGTCTATATTCTTGTGGTCATTCTTTTAGCTATCAGCTTTGCAAACTATATTCTAGTAAAGAAGTTTAAAGACAGAGGTGTTTACTTCTTTGGTTTCTTTGGAGGTCTTGCCAATAGTGAGGCTGCGGCATCTAGTGTCACTGATTTCTATGTCAATTCCGAACGTAAGGGCTCGGGAAAAATCTCATTGTCAATCATTTTGGCAAACCTAGCTATGGTCGTACGAAATGGAGTGTTACTTATCATTCTTGATACGACTTTCAGACTAGTTGGTCTATATCTTATACCCATAGTGATCATTATTGTCATTAGTATGCTTCGAATCTTTCTTGAGGAATATTCTGAGGATCATCCTCACCAACAGATGTTCGACACCAAACTTGTGTCCCCATTTGAATTTGGAGCAGCTCTTCGATTTGCAGCAATCTTTGGAATTGTCTACCTAATTCAATTAGTATTGACTGAAACCTTCAGTGAGATTGGCATTGTTGTGGCAGCAATCATAGGTGGTTTTGTTTCTGCGGGAGCTGTTGTTGCAAGTGTAGCAACGATGTTCGTTACGGGGGAAGTAACCATCGCCATTGCCATAAATGCAATCATCATAGCAACAACCACGTCCGTACTGAATAAGATGATCTACGTCTATCTTGCTGACAGAGAAACAAGATTACTAAGGAAAGTTGCACGTGACTCAATCATTATTGGAGGATTAATGATATTCTACCTGATACTTCTTGGATTAGGAATTCTAGTCTAGAATCTGGTAGATAGTTCAACACAAGACTTAAAGTAGTATATGACAGACACGCTGCTGGTGACAAACGTGACAGTTGGTGGATCTGTTCACACAGATGAATAGCATTAGTGTAACCTCTACCAACTACGCCAGTGACCGATACGAATTCTGGAGGAATACAATTGAGTGAAATGCGGACAGTCAGGGGTATGAGAGACCTCATGGGTTCAGAGATGTTGATAAAGAACTATCTCATGGACAGCGCGGTTGAGATCTTTGAGCTGTATGGATACGAACCCTTGGACTCTCCTGTAATGGAACTCTGGGAAACGTTATCAGCCAAGGGCGGAGAGGAGGTAGAAGCTGAAACATTCAAGTTCACGGACAAAGGTGACAGAGAGGTTGGTCTGAGATTCGACCTTACTGTTCCTCTTGCACGTATTGTTGCCACAAATCCTCATTTGCCAAAACCCTTCAAGCGATACGCTCTTGGCAAGGCTTGGAGGTATGATAGACCACAGGCTGGTCGTTATCGAGAGTTCGAACAAGCTGATGTGGATATTGTGGGAGCTGCAAGTCCAGCTGCTGATGCAGAGGTCATTCTTGTTGCGCTTGAGTTTCTCAGGCGAGTTCTTAGCTCAGACTATATGATCAGAATCAATAACCGAAAGGTCCTTCGCGGGATGACTGAGAAAGCTGGTGTTAGAGAAGAACAAGCATACGAATGTTTCAGGGCAATTGATAAACTGGATAAAATCGGTAGGGATGGCGTTCTGATTGAACTTGATGAGAGGGGTATAGGAGAGAATCAAAGTAAATATCTCATCGATGCAATTGCAATCAAGGGTAGTGATTCAAAGACACTTGAAAAATTCGAGGAGCTCCTTGAAAGATCAAAAATTGGGATTGAGGGCGTGGAAGAACTCAAACTCATGGCAGACGTCTTTGAAGCATGTGGAGTGTCTGAACTCGTTGAATTCGATATGTCACTTGCTAGGGGGCTGGATTACTACACAGGTCCAGTCTTTGAAGGCGTATATCTTGGAAAACCAGAAGTTGGCTCAATTCTTGGAGGCGGCCGCTATGACCATCTCATTGAGAAGTTTGGAGGGCAACCTACGCCAGCCACTGGAATATCCTTAGGAATAGGCAGGCTAATCGAGGTGGTTCTTGCCAGGGGCAATGGAACGAATCTTACAAAAGATCTGGATGTCTTTATTGCACCGATCACTCGTTCAATGATTCGATATGCAACCTCATACCAGACAAAACTCATCCAAGCTGGTGTGTCATGTGAGGTTGATTTGATGGACCGACCTTTGAAGAAGCTTCTTGAAGAAGCCGATTTGAAAAATGCCAAGTTCACAGTAATTGTGGGAGAACGAGACGTTGCGAATGGTGTAGTGAGTGCTCGAAACATGACATCAAAGGAAACCGAGCTGGTCAAGATTGAAACGCTAATAGACTACATCCTGAAGGGACTTGGAAATTCACGATGAAGCAGTGTTCATCTTCAGAAGAATAAAGACCAAAGGCTTTTCTCTTGGGATGCCATTTGTATATTGGGATTGTCATGGTTCGGATGCCAGTGGTTGCAGGCAGGTTCTATGAGGGAAAAGAAGACCTACTACAAAAGCGACTTGAGAATTGCTTCTTGGGACCATTAGGTCCAGGAAAGCTTCCAGAGGGAGCGCCCGGTTCAACAAGGTCTCTCAAAGCTGCCATAGCACCCCATGCAGGTTATATGTATTCAGGAATGCCAGCGGCTCATACTTTTTTGAGGATCTTTGAGGATGGAATACCAGAACATATCGTCATGCTTGGACCAAATCACACCGGGGTTGGTGCAAGACTTGCAGTATGCAATGATGATTGGCAGACTCCACTTGGGGTAGCTCAATTTGATAGTGTGTTGGGTGACGCAATTGTAAGGGAGGATGAATATGCGACAAATGACTGTATCGCACATAGTAATGAACATTCACTTGAGGTCCAAGTTCCCTTCCTTCAATATGCATTCGGACCTGGTGTGAGCTTTGTACCGATATGTGTTTCAGACCAATCCTTTGCTGTGTGCGAATCAATAGGGAAGACCATTGCCAAGTTGGCGGATGAGATGGACATACTCGTTCTAGCAAGCTCTGACTTCACACACTTTGAATCAGCTGAGAGTGCTCGTAAGAAGGATAACCAAGCTATGGAGTATCTCGAGTTCCTTGATGCAGAGGGATTCCTCTCATTTGTAAGGCAACATAGAGTGAGTATCTGTGGAGCAGGACCAATCGCTGCGGCGGTGGTCTTTGCGAAAGAGAGGGGAGCCACGCAGTTCAAATTACTCAAATACACAACGTCGGGGGACATCACCAAGGACGACTCAAGTGTTGTTGCTTATGTTGCTGCAACAATCACTTAGTTGCCTTGTTATTTTCATCTTCCCACGTTACTGTATGCTTAGGGATTAGCACCGCTGCTACAACACCACCCAATACTGAAACACCGCCTGCAATCACCAGACTTATTGCGCTTGAGCCAGTATCATCAAAAATCTGGCCTCCCATGAGAGGACTTACTGCATAAGCACTGTTTCCAACTGCTCCAAACAGTCCCATGACACTTCCAAATGCACTTGGATCTGTTAGGTCTGCAATGAGAGCTTGAATGGCGGGACCTCGCATTGACATTCCAATTGACAGGACCACTCCTGAGAGAACTAGGTCCACGACGGTTTGAGAAATCATGAACATCAACATTGAAGCAGCACCTATAAAGGAGCCAATTACTATGAGCCATTTCCGACCTTTCATATCAGCAATTTTTCCGAAGCCAATATTACCAAAGATCATCACGATTCCAATCACACCAAAGAAGCTACCTATCTCAATTGGTTGAACACCAATGTTGATGACAGCATCAAGGAGGAAGGCTACCTCAAGGATGCCCATAGCAAAGAAGTTTGCAAACATTGCTACTCCTAGTGCTCCGTAACTACCACGGGCTCTTGATATGATTCTGGAGATTCGTGCTAGCGAATTTCGAAGTGCTACTCGTCGAGAAACATCCTCATGAACTCGGAATATCTTTCTAACAGGTTCCTTCACAAGGAGATAAATCATCAGCAGGGTGATTAGAGTCACAATGGCAGCAACAATAAAGGGTATGCGAATTCCAAGAAATTGAGCTAAAACCCCACCGAGTGCTGGACCAGTAACAAACCCTACCATGTTTCCTGTACTAAGATATCCCATCCCCGTCCCCCTATTTTCAGGCGTTGTCACGTCAGACACAAATGCATTTGCCGCAGGAAAGAAACCTGCTGAAACTGCTCCTTCTAATGCCCGGGCAGAAATCATAACTATGACATCCATGGCGAATGCATAGATAACATTTGCAATGGCAAAGCCAAGTAGTGCGGCCATCAGGACAGGTCTTCTCCCAACTCTGTCAGATAGGCTACCTAATGGACCTGCAAATAGAATACGTGAGATTGCGAATGAAGATGCCAAAACACCCAACTCAATTCCTGCCATCCCAAGTTCAGATATGTAGTATGGAAAAATCGGGGTAATGATTCCGAAACCTATCTGGAGGACTGCTAATGAGATGGCGAGCATCCAGACTTGATACATCCCACTCCTATTAGAAACATCATCTGAAGGGGTTTGAGAAACACCCTCAATGGTTGGAGCGCGGGTTTCGGAGTTCATAGAAAAAACACTCTAGCACTCGCAGATACTGCACCTTTTCAAGGTTTGGAATAGGATACTAGATTACCTGTCTATGATGACTTTCTTAACACCTCTGATATCTGTCAGTGTCTCTATAACTTTTCCAGGGAGGGGCTCTTCAGTGATCACCTTCAGACAAGGATTCTGATAGATGGCTACATCCTCGGCTAGGACTTGCCTAATTGGTATGCCATAACCAGCAATCATTGAGGTCACTTCGGATAGGATACCTGGAGACCCCGGTGACTCAACAAAGATTGTAACCACTCCATACCCAAATACTCTATGAACTAGCTCTAAAGATGGTCCTGCGGGTCTCAAGAGTGAAAAGAACTCACAAAGTTCTTCATTATCACAAATATCCTCAGTCGTTGCACGGACAGTACGACGGTCAATACCAAGAGCGTCACCTAGTGACTTCAATGGTATACGAATATCACCACATTTGATGACACCAGCAGCTTCAACATGGAAACCATGTCGGACAATCGCTTCGGCAACCTTCAGTCGTTGCGGAGATTCACTGAGGTGGTCTACAATAGTACGCCACATGGAAGAGCACCTTGATCAGTAATTCGTTAGCTCCTTTTCCATAAGTACTTCGTCTATATAGCCCTTCGGCATGCTGAAATGTTTCTTTCGTACACCTACGATGCGATACCCCAACGAGGAATAGAGATTTTTGGCCACTTCGTTGTCATTAAAGGTGCTCAATACTATCTTAGTATAGTCATTTTCGATAGCTGCTGACTCACCTGATAACATGAGCGACCTACCGACTCCATTACTCCTGCAGTCTTTTCGTACAATGATTCCGAGCTTTGCAACATGTTGAGATGCATGCCACTCCTCAGGTTGTAAGGACAGATGTCCAGCATATTCTTCATCAATGTGTGCAATGAGAAGTACTTCTCTGGTGTGCTTGGTGCGTTCAATCCACTGCATCCAATCTGATATGTGAGAATTGGGTGAAAATGTAGGCAACCACATGTTCTCCTCAACAACATTCTTGAAACCTGCATGCAAAAACTTCGCATCTGATGCTTGGGCTTCACGGACAGATATTGTGCGGCCGTCTTTAGCCTTGTATTCCTGTATTTGCATGCGCTGCACCAATACATCGACATTCAGAGGCTAGAAAAAGGATTGTGGTGTGACAAAACAGACTGCTCATACTTCAGGTGTCAACATTGGAATGTCAACTCTCACACCGGGTCTTGGAAGAGAACAGGCATACACACGATCAAGTTCGATGAAGCCAGTCGCCTCATCAATCTCTCGAAAAGTACCTTTTAGTTGAAATGCAGCAGGTTCAAGGGTCACAAGGGAAATAGCTACTCTTGTACCTTCTTGAAGTGAGAATCCCCTTCGTTTTTCTTCGCCACGTTTCAGTACAATCCTATTCGAGGACGTAGGAAGCATTCCGAACTCTGGAAAGACAGCTGGATACCCATCCTCCGAAATATAGGCGAGGACCTTTACAGCGGCCATCTGTGACATTCGTTTGTATACATTAAGAGGCATATTGCCTTCCTTGGTGTCTTTCTTTGGAACACTTCTTCCAGCAAATTTCGCTTTTAGAAACGAAGAGAGCACCATCATTTTCGAAATACCGTATTTCTCACTTGCCCGGGTAGCATTTGCTACACCTGCACCTCGAGCATTAGTGTATTGATTATAGCGAAAGAGTGGAGTCTGTGCAATGAACTCGTAAATCTTGTCATTATGGTGATAGGACTCGAAATCAGCCTTAATCAACCAACTGTCTAAGTCAGTTGTGAAGACCAAGATTGATAACTGATTGTTACCACTGTTCAAATTCATCCTTGTTTTATAGGTCATAAAATCTCCATAGACCAAGGTTTTATCTTCGTATACAGTCCATGATAGAACTGGCACAACATTAGGTTCTCCCTTGGAGTCTTTTGTTGCCATGAATTTAGGTGTTTCAAAGACCTTCATTGCATCGAGTAGATCTTGCTTTAGTATAGAATCAACCACAGGTTGTAGCCTCCTGATTGTTAACAGGCTTCATTTTCTTTGAATTCTTGGTCATCCCGGACCAGACGACATTTTGGAGACCTTCATCTCGAGCTAGCTGCGCCAGATGCTCCATGGTCTCCTCTGAAATAAGGTCATAATCTTTGAGAGGATACTCTAAGTCGAACAATGCATACTTGTCGATACACATTCTGTTAAAGGCAAGCAAATCATATCGCTCCACAGTTGAGAGATTTTTAAGAATAAAGCGAGCAACAGCACGGATATTTTCTTCATCATCAGTATGTTTTGGTATTACGGGAGTCCTAATCCAAATAGGTTTCCTACTCTCAGCAACGATTTGAGCATTAGTTAGTACCGTGTCCAGTGGAACACCAGTGAATTCCTTGTGTTTCTTCGGATCCATGACTTTGAGGTCATATAGCACCAAGTCAATATAGGGAAGTAAGTCCCGCAATACTTTCTCACTACAGTAACCACAAGTATCTAATGCAACATGGACTCCTTCCATCTTTAGACCCTTTGCTACTTCAAGAGTGAACTGCGGTTGATATGTCGCCTCGCCTCCTGAAAGTGTCACTCCACCATGCGAGGTTTCGAAGAACACTTTGTCTCGGAGAAGTTCCTTTACAAGGTCATCAGAAGCCCAGACCTTTCCCATCACTTTGACTGCACCAGTTGGGCATACATCTTCACAAGTACCGCACACATTGCATTTTGTACGGTCAATTTTCAATCCATCTGGTGTAAGTGTAAGTGCATCTTCAGGACATGCACGAACACAAGCTTGATCGCCTATACATTTTACTTCATACCAGACAAGAATGGGTTTGGGATCAATGGTCTCGATATTATGGCACCAGGAGCATTTCATTGGACAGCCTTTGAAGAAAACAGTGGTTCTTATGCCAGGTCCATCTTCTGTTGAGCAACGTTGAATGTTGGTAATGATTCCACTTATGGTCATCAGAGTGAGTGCTCCGTTCTTGTAATAATCTCTTCCTGTAATTCTCTGCCAACTTGTGTAAAGAATGCATTGTATCCTGTCACTCTCACCATGAGATTGGAATATGCATCAGGATTTCTTTGAGCATCACGAAGTGTTTTGGCATCAATGACATTGATTTGTAGAGCAGTTCCACCAACTTCATTATATGCACGAAGTAGGGCTGCGAGTTTCTCAATATGTTCAGGTGTTTGTACCATTGACGGACTGATGGTGATTGTATGAGAAGCACCATTGGGGATGGTTTCAAGGTTCAGTTTTCCAACTGATTGAATTGATGCAGTTGGACCATGAGAATCCATGCCTTGAACAGCACCAACTCCATTTGAGAGGAATTCTCCACGTCTTCTTCCGTCCGGTGTGGCTGCTGTTAGTGGAGCGAGCGGAATGAAGTAGTTCCAAGATAAATAACCAGCTCTGTATTTTCTACCAGTTAATGGATTCTCATGTTTGAATGCCTCTTCAGCCCAGAAAACAGAAAGTTCGCGAGCAATTTCATCTACATAGTCATCATCATTCCCAAACTTGGGGGCTTTGGACCTTAATAGTTGGCGAAGTTCTTCATACCCCTCATAGTTTGCTTCAATTGCTGTAATTAATTCGCCCATGGTCACACGTTGCTCATCAAATACCATCTTCTTTACTGCAGCAACTGAGTCGGCAAGCGTTGCAATTCCCATTCCCTCCATAGTATTGAAATTCCAAGTAGTACCTCCTTCGTTGACATCTCTACCATTCACAGCACAATCATCCATTAGTGAGCTAAGATAAGGAACAAGCTGGTATTTTGCACGAAGCGTATCAGCCATGTTTCCTACATTAACAAGTAGCTCCACAAGAGACTTGAGCTGCGTTTTGATAGCATTCATGAAATCGTCAAATGTCTTGAAAGCCAAGGGATCTCCTGTCTTTGAACCAAACTGAAAACCTGATGAAACGTCTCTACCATCATTCAGAGCTAACTCAACTGCCTTTGCTAAATTGATGTTGACATCAACAGTGTCGGACCTATCATTTCCCTGCATTGTGTTCTCAAGACAACCAACAATACCATAGTCCCATGCATCTTCACGTGGAACTCCCTGCCAGACAAGTCCCTCGATACTATGTTCATCGAAATTCATCAGGAATGGTGAGCCTTGGGCTTTGGAAACAATTTCTGCAACTCGAATCAGAAAGTCTTGCGGGGTGTTTTTATGGAGTCTAATATTGGGTTTTGGTTCAAGGAGGTTCATCTCCTCAATTACTTCGAGAGTCAACCAAGTCAAGTCATTTGTAAGGTCCTCTCCATTTGGACCGCACCCGCTTAGGGTAATTAGTTGGCCAAAACTAGAGTTGATACCTTGGTTAATACCCAATCGGCCTTGGTAATCGTAAACATAGTTGTGTTTTATCCAATAACACTGGAGGAGTTCTTTCGCCTCTTCCCTTGTTAGTCTACCTTCCTGAATATCTTTCCTATAGAATGGATACATGTATTGGTCCCAGCGTCCGTGGGATAATCCTGCCCCGGGATATGATTCAGCAGCCATAACTAGCATATGAACTAACCAAAGTGATTGTAGAGCCTCATGGAAAGTTGAAGGAGCCTCCCAAGGAACTCTACCACATATTTCTGCAATTTTCAGAAGCTCTTCCTTTCGCTCAGGATTCAGCTCGCTATTAGCAAGTTCTTTTGCTTTCAATGAATAGCGATAAGCGACATCTCGAGCTGTTTCACAGCTATGAATCAATGCCTCAATAAATTCACGATGTTTGGGTGTAAGATCATTATTCAATAGAGCTGTGTATTCCTCAGCTAATCCTCGCATACCAACTCTCATCACTTTGGCATAATTAGGGATAACATGCCCAGGAATCGAGGCTCCAGTACCTATTCCGTGATCATTTAATCTTGAAGCTAGTTTAAACCACTGTTCCATGTCCTTGTTTCGCCTTGAGGTTTCAGACTTGTTGAGAGACTTTGAAAGTGCTGTGTTGAAATTGAAACCTACGATAAGCTCACCATCCAAAATTACTATGGGCATGTATTTAGTCATTACCTCATGGAAGAAAATCGCTCGTCTCAATGAAAGGGCATGATTCCAGTAATCTTCTGGCAAATCGACTTTTACGACCATTGCTTTTAGAGTCTGGTTAACTGAAGGAAAAAAAGGGTATAAAGCGGGCTCATTTGCCCAGTCGTGGATGGAGTAGACCTCATCCCATTCTGTACCAGTGGTAAAAGCATACGGTTCATTAGTAATTTCGCGGGCATTAAAGGTGTAGAAGTGAGTTCGCAATTTCTGAATTCGTTCAGAGAGAGCTTCAGGAGGAGACCATATTTTAATCAATGGTTTTTCTTTCTCATCAACTGTCAAGGGGAGAGCACCACCAGTCTATTTTGGAGTAGTGAGAATCCCATCTAATAAGATTACATATTTTGATATGATTTGTAAAATCTGACGAACAACTTCTTATGCACTTTGTATTATCTTCAACATGGTGGGATTTCGTGTCAGAAAGAGTCAGCAATGTAATGGTTTCATGTTCGTTTGGAATCTTGTTACTGATGATTTCGTTGGCCTGCGCAATTGTCCTAGGAACAAGTCAGCTGGTACCAGTTCCTTCTTATACAGATCTAAGCGCATTTTTCTTTGGAGCTACATTCGCTCTTATTGTGTGTTCAATTTTGGGTGGACTTCTAACTAGCTATGGACTGTTTCTTATTTTCAATGGTTCTCGAATAACAGATAATGAAAAACAGGTTTGATCTATTTTCTGTAATCAGTACATCAATGTGACTTGCGCTAGCCTTAAAAGCAGTACAATTTCTCGGAGGCCGTAACCGCCCGAAATCAGAGTACTGGGTATCAGGAAGGCTACAGAATGAGAACAACGAGTGGAATGTTTGCGCTCCTCATTATCATCATGATGTTTGTAGGAGCCGCACAGACTCAAATGCAATCAAATATTGCTACACAAAAAGACCCAAGCCTGATCATACCAAATGAAGCTTTGATAGTTTCAGGATACGATTCTCCCAATATTACAATATCCTTAACAAGTCCAGTCAATGGGAGTTCAGTGTCAGGTACGTTTGACATAAACGTGGATATCACATCTGATTTTGGAACGTTGAATCTGACTCTATTCATTGAAGGGTCAATCTATAGTGCATACAACCAGACCACTATTGGTACGGGTGCACAGGCAATTACTGTCGATTCCACAACTCAACCAGAGGGAATGTTGAATTTCACACTCTTCTTCGAGTATCTGGCTGAGAAGGAAACCTACTACCTTCTCTATTTTGTAGATAATGATGGTGTGAACTTCGAGTTCTTCCTGTACTCTCCTGCAAATGGTAGTACTCTGAGTGGGGTGGTCAGTATTGATCTCAACGTGACTCATGACTATGGAAATCTGAATCTAACACTTCTCATCGATGGAGTCCCTCATTCTCCTTACACTCCATCGCTCATAGGTTCAGGTGACCTCAATATCATCATTGATACAAGCAATCTCTGGGAAGGTTATAACAACTTCACATTCCTTTTCGAGTATGATGTGCTTGCTACTTCCTTCTCCAATGTCACATTCTTGGAGTATCTTGTCGATAATGATGGAGAACCCATCACTGTGACCCATCAGTCGCCTGCATATGGCTCTGCTGTATCAGGTGTTTTCAATCTTACACTGCTTATTGGTTCAGAATATGAACCATTGAACCTGACTCTCTACATTGAGGGCGTCATTCAACCAGACTACAACAATACTTTGATTGGGATAAGAACCCAGATAATCCAGATTAATACAACTGGTCTGCCTGAAGGGCTGCTTAATTTTACACTTGTCTTTGAATACAATGTGACAGGTGAAAACGCCATCAGCTCCTACTTCGTAGAGTTCAATGTCAACAACCATGGAGCTCCAAGTGTGGAAATAGTTACACCTAGTGCGCTCACTAGAATAAGTGGAGATAGTGATCTCTGGCTCAACATAACTTCAACCTACACCGAGGTCTACCTCAATATTACTGTTGATGGAAGCCTTGTTCCTGAGTTCAATGCAACTCTGGTTCCTGTCGGTGAAGGCAATTATACACTCAAATCAGGCAGGTATGAGAATGGTAATCATATTGTTGGCGTCACTGTGTACACTCCAGAGGGAGAATCCTCCACTGCAACTCGAGAGCTAGTGTTTCTTGACCATGTTAGGCTATTTGTCCTAGAATTTGCATCTTACGATGAGGTCTTTGGTGACGCGAGCATTCCTATCAGGATAGAATCACCATACGACAACGCCACTCTGTCGTTATATATCGATGAGATCTTGGTTTCAGAAGTGAATAATATCACTGTCTTTAAAGGACAGAACACAATTCGATTTAATACAACACTATACTCGGAGGGAGAGCATAACTTCACTTTCCGAGCATATGACGACTTTGGGCATTCCTACTCATTCACAATACTATTGATAATCAACAATTATGGTCCTCCAGTCCTGCGGTTCACAACAACCGCTGATGTGGTCATCGGTCTTGCCGAGTTTGTTGTCAGAGTTGATACAGACTGGACCACACTGCAAGTAACTATCTATGTTGACGATGAGCTGTCTGAGTTTCTTGTCAGAAGTGGTGATGATCTCGTTAGTGGTCACAGCAATCTCACTATTGATGTGACCAGTGGATCTTTCACATTCTACATTGATGTTGGAAACTACACCAAAGCGGAACATGTTGTTCGAGTTGTAATGATGACCCCAGAAGGAGAAACCTCCGAAATCGAGAGAGTGTTTGGTTTTGCCACCTTCAGAATAGAGGAGATTGTCAGTGTACTACTGCTCTTTGGAGTAGCAATGCTCATCCCACTCTATCGGCGAAGGAAAGGTCAACCACTCAGACCCATCATTATACTTGACTTGGTGTTCTTCGGAGTGGTGATTGTTTCATTCCTTATTCTTGGCGTCAGCTCTCTTGCCTTTCTCACCTGGCATGTGAACCTCGCCAGCATATGGGCAATTGGAAGCACACTCGTGTTCGCAAATTGGGTGCTTCCATTCGTAATGTCTACTGAAGAGGAAGAATCACAATAGTCGTGTGACAGGAATATTAGTCGACATCTCAGAGGACCACTTAACAGCTGAGTTAAAGACACTCAGCTGGTCCTTTGGAATGGTTGATTGGACTTTCTTCACCCTCCATTTCTGAGCTGCGCCCGCAGTCCTAGCAATCACAATATCCGCTGCAGATAGTCCACGTTTGGTCACATCGACAATAAACATAGCTGTCTTTTGATCAATTTGAGCAATAACTCCAACTCCTATCAATCTCTCATCAGCATAGTACTCAAATAGTTCGCCTCTAGATTTTCCATCAATCACAATGGAAACTAATTCAGCAAGTGATCCAGGATATGCGATATGCGAGAAACGCATTGATTTTGGGAGTTTTGTAACCTCTCGGAGTCTGACGGTCTTTATCCTTGGTGTTCGCATTGATGGTATCTTAGTTGGAGTAGTACTGATATTCAGTATGGAACCCCTTGCGAAATATTTCACTTTCATCCAATAGTTATACGAAGCAGGGGGTGTGGTTGCTACAACCCGCACAGCTCTCCTTCCTCTTAACACATCCTCAGCAGCCCTAGTCAGCTTTGTGCCAATCTTTGTTTTTTGATTACGCACATCGATGTCAAGATTGCGGATTATACCCACCCTTCCTGAAACAGGATTCTTCTCTACTCTGAATACTATCTCTCCTATCACTTTCCCTTTTTCCTCAGCGACAAGCCACCCCCACCTCTCAAATGCCACTCCCCTATGTTCATCCTTGACCTGTTCTACAGTGGTATACCCACCCTCTCTCTGTCGGTAGAACCAGCGAGTTCCCTGATAGACCTCTAGAAGGTCTGCACAATCATTCATCATACCCTTTCGAATGGTGACCATCGATGAGAGCCCCTATACAAAGCAGTCATCACTCAGGTCAAGTATAAAATAAAGTAATGTAAGACAATCAAGTTCCTAAAGAGTCACTGAGTCGAATACTCCTCTCACTAAGCTCTTTTGCAGTTGGACCAAAGAGATACAGTATTGGTTCAATACCAAATCCACCTGGCACATGTATAGCTGGAAAAGTAGTTCTAGGACTTGGTTTTTGACCCGTTTTCTTCAAAGACATAGCAATCTTAATCGCGGAGCTCTCTGGGTCCTTCAAGGAGAGTACCTTGAACCTAGTGTTCATGGCATTTCTCACGACTTCTGATTTCCCACTCACACAAAGACATGCACGGATGCGAGGCCAAGAATCCTTTGCACTGAGTAGGAGCTCGGCTGTGTGCTGTGATGCTCCGAACCTAGGACTGACGAGAGCTCGAGCATGTCCATCAATACTAGTAATTCTTCCAGGAACACCCACAACATCACTGACTGTCTGAGCACTGTCATTACATGCTACAAAGTTTGCCCGAACCTGGGGAACAATATTAACGAATGTTTCAGATTCCTCTATGATTTTCAACGCTTCCATGATATCTCCAATCACGAGTGCTCGTTCAGCCAAATCATCATCTCTTCCACCTAGCAGCTGCGAACAGACTTGACAGTTTACTGCCTTGAGGGCTGTTACTTTATCCTGATGCATTTCACACAAGGTGGATCCAATACGGGATTGCATACAGACTGAACAGATCTCCCTGACGACTTGATCTGATTCAGCCTCTCCTGTCTTTATCATTTCAACTAGTCTTTGGGAAAGTCGATCGATGTCACTGACCAGCTTTGTCTTGATAGGTGGCTGACTCAAGTACTTACTCACTGCAGCTTGTGTAAGATCCATCTTGGAGGCAATTTCAGTTTGTGAGAACCCTTCCTCCTTGAGAAACCTTGCTACGAAGGTCCTGACTGTTCGTAAGAAGTCTCTTTGCACAATCTCGCATGGCGGTCTCATATTCAATCACCTTTAAAATCTATAACACTGTTATAATAAGTGTTATAAGAATGCTTGCATGCACTCCTCTAGGTGATGTAGTACATGACTGAATATCCAGTCAGAAGAGACCCTAGGAAGATAATTGCAGTTGTCACAATATGCGTGATTTTCGTTGTCGCTGCATATGCCGCGGTAACTTGGTGGAAACCTAGGTTTGTTGTATACACATACAGTAGTTTTCTTAACTGGGGGGATGAAGGGGCAGAGGTTGTTCTTGAACGAGCATTTTCTCCGTTCGAAGAAATGTATGGAGTAGACATAGATGTCAAACTCTTGGAAATGGATGCGAATGGGATCATATCGAAATTGGTAGCAGAATCAGCGAACCCAGTAGCAGATGTGGTAATAGGAATTGACAACATCCTCATTCTTCAAGAAGCAGCAAGGAATGTCTTAGAACCATATATTTCACCAAATCTGAGTTTCATTAATGACACTTTTGTGGAACTACTTGACCCAGATCACTATCTAACCCCCTTTGATTTTGGATTGGTCACTTTAATTTACTCCACAAACACAATAAATACTACAACTCATCCACAGCTTGGAAACCTAACATTCGCGGATCTCGCAGATACAGAACTGGCATCTGCCCTTGTCACTGAGAATCCTCACTTCAGTAGTCCAGGCTTGTCATTTTTACTTTCTCAGATTGCAGTCTACAAGAAGATATTGCACCTAGATTGGACAAATTGGTGGGAAGATGTCAGAGAAGACATTGATGTTCAAGAGGGATGGACAGAAGCTTGGGAAGTGTGGTCAGGTGATCCAACCAAACATCTCTTAGTCAGCTATGGAACAGATCCAGCTTATTCCGCGAACTATCTTGGTACAGCCCCAGATACAGCAGTTGCCATGTTTTCCTATAATAACCAACAATGGGCGTGGATGCAAGTAGAGGGAGTGGGACTGGTTAAGAATGGTCCCAACCCGGACCTCGGAAAAGCATTCATTGATTATTGTCTTAATGCCACTGTCCAAATGGAGATACCACTAAACCAGTGGATGTTTCCAGTCAGAACAGACTTGACCCTACCCAGTGTTTACCAATACGCCATTCATCCAGATGAGGTTAGCGTTCTCAATCAGCTTCTAGATCGTACAGAGATTTCTCTAAATCTATCAAGCTGGCTTGATTTGTGGGATACAACCAGAACACCTTAGACGAGGGAACTGAATTGAAAAGGCGAGATTTTGGGAGATATGTGATACTAGCATTCCCGATTATTCTCCTTTCTTTGTTCCTACTTTATCCGGTCCTCATTGTCATACTACAGGGGCTCCATACAGGGACTTCCTTTCAAGATGTCATTGCATCGCCCACAACACGATTCATAGTCCAATTCACATTCTTCCAGGCAACCATTAGCACACTAATGGCGGTGCTCATTGGTCTACCTGGAGCATTCCTGATCTCACGTTTAAGATTCAGGGGCAAGTCGATTGTGAAGGCTATGATGATAGTGCCTTTTGTCCTCCCTCCTATTGTTGTGGTGGTCGGATTCCTTGAAATGTTCGGACCCTATGGAGTCATCGATTCCATTCTGATGTGGACTCAGGGATCAAACACATCAGTTTTCAATTTAGCAACAGGTGTTCCTGGAATCATTTTAGCTCATACGTTCTATAATGTGCCTCTGGTTCTCCTGATGGTTTCTGCATCTCTTGAACGGCTTAATCCAGAGATAGAGGAGAGTGCAGAAATCCTAGGGGCTAGTCCAGTTATGCGTTTTCGACGAATCACGCTTCCCCACATCATGCCTTCTATTCTTGCATCAGCTGTACTAACATTCATGTTCTGTTTCATGTCGTTCCCCATTGTACTTGCGTTCGGTCGGGGAACTTACATGACTATCGAAGCTCAAATTTGGAACGCATTCAGAATTTTCGATTATGGTGAAGCTAGCTCACTCACGATAATCCAAATCATCATCACTCTTAGTTTAGCCTATGTCTACATAAAACTTGGAAGACAGGAAGATGAGGTAGGAAGAACAGCTTCAATTAAGACCACTTCATTCAATCGATATGGAATGCTAGAGAGAGTATTGATAGTTGGATATTTATTTTTGATTGTAGTATTGGTTCTAGGTCCTATCATAACAATTGTCAGAGCTTCAGTCTTTGATCCAATTGCACAAAGTTATACAATGGAGGGATTCGTGAATCTATTTACGTGGGGCAATCAGGGCGGTTTTCGATATCTTGTCAATTCGTTATTCTATGCAGGACTTGCAACAATTTTCGCTGTGGCACTTGGCATCCCACTCGCAATAGCCATGAGGTCTCGTTCAAAGACTGTGCCTACACTTGCGTCTGCGATGATACTTCTTCCCCTTGGAATCTCATCCATCACTGTAGCATACGGTCTGGTTCTAGCCATTGCAGTTCCTACAGGTCTCGTGACCAATCCTTGGCCAATTATCGTTGTGGCACAGACCATCATTGGACTTCCATTCAGTGCAAGAGCCATTGAAATTGCAATGAGTAAAATAGATCCAGCGCTCTTGGAACAAGCAGACTCTTTGGGAGCATCGAGAATTCAAAGACTTCTCTATGTTGAGTTACCTCTTCTTGCACCAGGAATTCTAGTGGGAGGTGTCTTTGCATTTGCCATGGCGATAGGTGAGATGTCTGCCACACTCTTTATTGCATTGCCGCAGAATTATACACTTGCTGTAGCTATCTATAACTACCTTGCAGTGCGTGCGTTTGTTGATGCTGGAGCAGCCGCGCTTGTCCTTGTGATAGTTTGTGTCGTCGCTTTTTTGGTGATTGAGAGAATTTCAGAGGGAAGCACTGGAGGGGCTCTTTGATGGTAAAAGTTGAATTAAAAGGTTTGATACGAGAGTTTGATGATGGATCAAAGATTGGACCAATTGACCTTCAGGTGCAGGATGGCGAACTACTCACACTTCTTGGTCCAAGCGGTTCCGGGAAGACAACCACACTACGCATGGTTGCAGGCTTTATTGAAGACGTTGGTGGAAGCCTGTTATTTAATGGGAGAAACATGGTCAATGTCGAACCACGTGAACGCAAGATTGGCATGGTGTTCCAATCAGTTGCGCTTTTCCCAAACATGACAGTATTCGAGAATATTTCATTTGGGCCAGATATGGTGGGCTGGTCTAGAGAAAAGACCATTGATAGAGTTGAAGAGCTAGCGGATCTTCTAGGCATTCATCATTTGCTATTGAGAAGAATCTCAGAGGTGAGTGGTGGAGAAGCTCAAAGGGTTGCCCTTGCAAGAGCATTAGCGACTAATCCAGAACTCCTCTTACTTGATGAACCATTATCAGCACTTGACCTGCAGCTTCGCGAGCGTCTTCAAACAGAGATACGTAGGATTCAGAGAAAGCTGAAAATCACGACTATTTATGTCACCCATAGTCAGGATGAGGCATTTGCCATCTCAGACAGAGTGGCAATACTAGATAATGGCTTAGTTGTACAGGTGGGTACACCAGAGCAACTCTATGATTCCCCTGCAAATGAATTTGTAGCAAGATTTCTTGGGAGTGGGAATGTAGTATCGGGTCGTATAACAGATATCTCTGAAGGGCGTCTTTTGGTCGAAGCCAATAATAATCTGTTCGAAATACCTGGAGATGGAGAAATCAACTCACAGATTACCTTTAGTGTGAAACCTGAAGATGTTTTGATTTCTGATGGGACTTCATCTGGATGGGCCGAGGCAGAACTGGTAGCGATCACTCCTCAGGTAGGCTCTTTCAAAATCACTCTAGACTTCAATGGTACTCCAATTATCGCCCTCACTTATGATGAGGAGTTAGTCAAACGCATGAGAGTCAATGGTGAGAAGACCATCACTTTTGCATTCAAACCTGAATCAATCATCATCCTCAGAGGATGATTCAGAGAAATCTCCTGGAGGAGGGGGAATATGTTCTCTTGTAGAGTCTGACTCATCACCCGGGGGTGGAGGTATATGCTCAGCTATAGGTTCGGGCAAAACTTCAGCCTCTGTCTCTGGTTCACGTGCTGCTTCAACTTCAGCCTCAATAGGAGACTCTGATTCAATAGGTGGTGCTGGAGATGTCATGAGAAGCTCACGATCAACCAGTGCAAGTACTTGACTACGAATATAGGAAGGGGAACTTGCCATATCAGGAACATCATACTTGGTTGACAAATATCGCATCATGGAGAGTGTTGCTCGTTTCTTTACAAATACAAAGATTACTGTGAAGTTCAACATGATGGCGAATAATGGACCAAGTGGTACTATGATGATGAATAATGGGACCCAAGGTGCGTCAAAACCAACATTTAGGGTTAATTCAAGCCAGACAAGGATGATGTCAACTCCAGCGAAGAACTCCAGGATGTCTTCTACATCATCTCCAACATTACTCAGACACCTATCTTTAACATCAAGATGAAACAGCCCAGCTTCCTTCATCAACCAGGGACCATAATAGAAGAGCATTACTGTAAAGGGAAGAATGACTATACTAGCTATCATCAAGACTATGCCAATAGAGATCAGTTCACCTGTTTCGACATTTCTCATCAACTCAAAACCAAGGATTGTGAGTGCAATCCCAACAACAAGTACTGATCCATAGAGAGATCGCCGAAATGCGGATACCAAGGACTCATCCTCAGGATCTGGCGACATGAAATAGTCTCCAGCATGATGTTTTGCATATCTGTGAATTCGAAGGGGAAGACTGACAGTTCGGGGCCACTTGATTAGAATTGCACACAGGATGAGTGCGAGAATTATGGTACCAATTGATGCAACCAACATATACAATGTATATGGAATAAATTTCGAAGAATCAAAACTATACACGCCTGAGAGGTTCAGCAGAGATAGAAGTCCCCACGTTGAGCCTAACATAATCAATGTTGACGCAGCAAGACCAAGTAGGAGTCTTCCAATGCTGAGTTCCTGAGCTTCATCGAATTGTCGCTTATATGGACTTGTGTACCTCTGTGTTTCTTCCATCGCGAACAACCGAATATTGTTAATCTGCCTTACTCATAAGCCTTCTTGACATCAATAAGAGGCAGATTCTACTTTGGTATCTAACACAATAACAATCATATACCACAAAAAGCGAATAACCAATACACTGGCTGATATCAAACAGCTCCAGCAATACATGTTCAATGAGTAGCGTCGTGATCTATCATGGTAGTAGGCTACGAGGTTTCGGAAGATGGGACCCTGAATGAGGTCGAGCTGACAAAAGATGAACTTGAATCAACAAAGGTAGTCTGTGTTGTTGATGATGAAACAAAAAGCATCTACCTATGGAAAGGGACTCAAGCTGGCATCAGAAGGAAATTCATAGGAGCAAGAGTGGCAACCAACCTTAGAACAGAGTACGGGTTTCATTTCAAGGTACGACCGATTGATGAAGGAGAGGAACCACCCACCTTCTTTACAGCCTTGAATGGAACCACTGCTGCTTCCAGAGTGATAAAACCTGGTGAACCAGCTCCTCCTCCAACCCCACCGAGGGCAAAGACAGAGGTACGGACAGAACCAGAATCAATGCCAGCAGCGGCTACAAAACCTACGCCACAACCAACAACCACAACGTCGCCCCCACCAAGACCACAAACGACCACTCCACCTCCTAGACCTCCAACCTCAGCTGCAGCTCCAAAGGTTTCCTCTGGGGAGATTGAAGCAATGATCAGGGAGCTCGAAACTGTAGAGCCACCTGAGGGATACCAGAGAGAATTATTGATTGTCTATAATGAGCTCTTTACAGTCGCAGAACACAAGATTGCTGTATTTGGACAGGAAAAGATTGAACGTAAGTTTGAAAAAGTGAAGGACCCACCTGAAGGGACCTTCATGGCTGAGGGATTCATACCCCGTGTCATCGTAAAGGATGGACGAGTCTTGGGTATTGAGCTACTCAAGGGCACTCCTGATGCAATTCTCAGCCCAATTAAGGCGGAGATGAAGGAACGTCTTGGCGACCTTATTAGTTTCTTCAGATCAGAGTTGGAGGAACCACCTGAAGCGGACTCGAAAAAGAAAG
>Ga0180437_10002533_pt1 | contig 28934 bp, 26 predicted proteins | sample SS_ome_4_FD_132410 | JGI IMG/M metagenome (GOLD analysis project Ga0180437, IMG submission 132410) | Hypersaline lake sediment archaeal communities from the Salton Sea, California, USA - SS_3_D_1 metaG | ecosystem: Environmental > Aquatic > Non-marine Saline and Alkaline > Hypersaline >...
CCTCATCAGGAAATCTCTTATAGATTTCTTCAAGAAAAATCAGCAACTCATCATATTTGTTAAAATATAGCATTATTTGCTCTTTAGAATAATATAGCTCTTTATTATCAGGATCTAGCTTTAATGCTTCCTCAATTTCTCCAATACGCTCCTCATATTTTTCAAATTTTTGTTCTTTTCCTTCTTCATTGCTGTATTTCAACACCTCCTGCCATCTTCGCCCTTCAAGTTTATCAAATACATTCAACATTTTCTTTTCGCGCTCAACTTTGTAAGCTAAATACTGAATGTATTCTGGTAAAAATTCTTTTAATGACTTTTTTAGCTCCATTTCGAATAAGCTACCACATACTTCATTTAAAATTGCATCTATTGTAGATTCTAAGGTTAAAGACATTTTCTCATCCGTTATTTCTTCAAATAATTTATTTAAATATGTTAATTTAGTGATATGTTCTTCAGTTATAGCATTGAGAATTTTTTCAATCTTTTCATTTAGTTGAAAGAAGTATGTCCAATCATCATTAACTTTGAGCTTAAAGAACTTCACAGGATAAATTTGTTCCTCTACTATTTGAAGTATATAAAATTCAAGCTTAATTTTTTTTAATTTATATTTTTCAGAATATTCTTTAATTGAAATGTGATTTGGATATTCGTTAGGATGATTTATGGAAAGATATAATATTACTTTATAAAAATCCTCTTCTTCTGGTATGTTATTCTTTACTTCTTCAAAAGGCAACTTTAATACATTATTAAGAAATCTAAATCTTATCTCGTTTTCTTTTACTTGAAATTTCTTAAAAAATTGAATTGTTTTTTTTGTAATCTCTTCAATCCGTTTACTTTCCTCTTCTAATATTGACTGCTTATCTAAATCATACCTCTTCAACATACTAGAATAGGAAAGCTTGCCTTTTTGAGTGATTTTGTATTCTTTATCATCCTTCTCTACAAATTGATCCTCTTCTATGAGTGAATTTAAATTCTTTGATAATGAGGATTGATTTATTCTTAGTGGTTCCTCTAAAAAGTCTGCCCATTTACAGATTCTATTATTATATACCATCCATAAAATCCAATCCTTGTAATTTCTTCTTTTTAGGATTATTTTGGGAGGATAACTTAGGATTCTCTTTGTTTTAGATTGTGATATTTCATAAAATCGTTCTTTTCCTTTTGTGGTAATCCTATATTTATTAAATTCAAGCTTTTCGATAAAGGCTTGTTTAATCAACTTTTTTAGATAAAGTGATAAAGTTGATCGTTTTACATATCCTTCTACTTGTAGATCTGACCAAGAACATACCTTGTTGTTGTTTAGCATCCAGAGGATTACTAATTCATAATTTTTCCTAAATGTTGAACTTAATATTTCATTAGATGGATAATTAATTTTTTCAGAAGAAGTCATAATTGAATTTCGGTAATGATTTTTTCTATTATTTAATAAATATTCAATAGTTTATTTATAGTTTAATAAACGAACTCTAATTGGAATTTTCTAAACAAAGTTACTTTTCCTCGTTTTAAAATGAAAATGAAATGAATATACAATTCCCATTAAAACCAAACTTTTATATTATTTAAAAACAAATCATGCATTAATTAGAAGTTCAATCTGTTATCTTAATATAATTCTATGAGTGAATCTAGTCAAAAATATATCTTTAAAATTACCATTATTGGAGATGGACAAGTTGGAAAGACTTCCCTAATTAAAAAGTTCACAAAAGGTTCATTCAGGAAAGACTACATTAAAACAATTGGAGCCCAATTTTCTGTATATGAAGATTATATTGATAGAGCTAATATAAGATTGTTGTTATGGGATATTGCTGGTCAGGATGAATTTAACTTTTTAAGAGCATCGTTTTTTAAAAATAGTAGTGCTTCAATAATAGTTTCAAGTCTTGAACCTAATAAATTAGGAGAGGATAGCTTTTCTCATATTCAAGATTGGGATAATGATATAAAAAAATATTGTGGAGAAATTCCACGAGTTATATTCGCTAATAAAGTTGATCTAATTGAAGAGGAAAATATTCCATATGAATCATTAAAACAATTGGTGGAAGAAAATAAATATTTAGGATATTATATAACCTCTGCGAAGACAGGTAGAGGTGTGATTGAAGCTTTTAATACTCTTATTACCTTATTATATAAAAAATGTAAGACCCTATCAGCAGAAATAGAATAATTAAGAAGGATAATAAAATTATTAATTAATGATTTCTTAATTCTCTTTTTAAATTCTTATTTAAGATGGATAATTTAATATAAATCCAAAAGTCCAACATAAGTACGACCCAAGAAACTATATATGTAATTTTACCCATATTATTCTATAGGAATAAAACCATATTGAGCGCGGGCGAAGAATGTTAACTCAAAATTAGGGAGGAGGGCGGTTTTATTCCGAACAATCGGAACTTTTTGATGGTTTTAGATTGTTCTTAGATTAAAAATTAAAAATAAATGAGGTGGGAGTTCTTGACAGAAAGTAAGAAAATTATAACAATTACTTTGGAAAATGAGCTTGTAGATTCTCTTATAGATTATGTAAAAGAGATGAGAAAAATAAAGAAAAGCTCTATACCAATAGCTATTAAAGATTCTGAAAATGATCTAATAGAGAAGAAAAGAGCTTTAAATAGATGGAAAACGTCATTTGGATATTATAATTTAAATCCAGATCGATTTACCTTCAGTTTAAAGGATTTATAATTAAAAAAAAAATAAAAATAAAAATAAGGAGGTGAAAAATAATGGAACAGGTCCTTGTAAAGAAAAATCTTCCACAATTACAATATGAATTAGCAGAAGTATTAGTTTTAGAACCGCTCCAGAAGGAAAAAGGTCTCTATAAGGTTAATTTGCCCCAAGAAGAACGTAAACCCCTCAAAAAACAATTATGGAAATTATTTAATAGAGGTAAATACAATGCAAAATATTTAGAAGAATTAGTCTCCTTAGATGAAGTCAAAAGAGTGGGATTCTATAGAAATTATGGAGTTTTCTAAAATCTTTTTTTTATCAATTTTATTTGATCGGTTTTTTTATAATATGCTACGAAATCAAATTCTTTTTCAATAATCGATTTTTTTTATTCAAATATTTTTACCTCAACAAGTTCATATTAATCAACGTCTAATTTTGTAATGTACTGTTCAATTTAGTTAAAATTTATTAAATTAACTCTTTAATTTTATATTATACCTTAAGAAAATGCATCAGAAAATTATTTGAATCTTAAATTACAATCACTTATTATTAATAGAATTTGCTTATCTGAACCTATTTCGATTTGAAATAAAGGAGGATGATAATATGTTTTCTAAAGAAGAAATTGAACAAATAGAACAGAAGCAAAAGGAATGGGAAGAAAGTATACTTAAGCAATTTATTAAACGTGGAGAGAGAAAAAAAGAATTTACAACTCCTTCAGGAATACCTTTAAAGCATGTATTTGGACCGAATGATATTAAAGACCTAAATTATTTGGAAGATTTAGGTTTTCCAGGAGCTAGCCCTTATACTAGAGGGGTATATCCTAATATGTATCGAGGCAGAATATGGACAATGCGACAATATAGTGGTTTTGCTGACGCTAAAAAGACTAATGAAAGATTTAAATACCTAATTTCGCAAGGGCAAAAGGGATTATCAATTGCATTTGATCTACCTACCCAGATGGGATATAATTCTGATAATCAAATATGTTTAGGTGAAATTGGACGTGTTGGGGTATCGGTAAACTCATTAAACGATTTTGAAGAGGTATTTCACGGAATCCCCTTGGAGGATATCTCCACAAGTATGACAATTAATGCTCCAACGTCTGTATTATTAGCAATGTATATTGCTATTGGAGAAATGCAGGGCTTAAAACCTGAACAGCTAACAGGTACAGTTCAAAATGATATTTTGAAAGAATATATAGCACGTGGGACCTACATTTTTCCACCAAAGCCCTCTTTAAGATTAGTAGCAGATGTTATAGAATATTGTTCGAGGTATTTACCTAAATTTAATACTATTAGTATTAGTGGTTACCATATGCGTGAAGCGGGATGTAATGCGGTTCAAGAAATAGCATTTACACTCGCAGATGGGATTGCTTATGTAGAAGAAGTCCTAAAGAGAGGGATAGATATTGATGATTTTGCCCCTAGATTGTCATTCTTTTTTACTGCACAAAATAATTTTTTTGAAGAAATTGCCAAATTGAGGGCCGCAAGAAGGTTATGGGCAAATATTATGAAAGATCGATATAATGCTAAGAATCCAGAATCGCTCAAATTAAGATTTCACACTCAAACAGCAGGAGTATCTTTAACAAGCCAGCAACCTGATGTAAACTTAATTAGGGTTGCCGTTCAAGCGTTAGCTGCTATACTAGGAGGCACTCAATCACTTCATACTTGTGGTAAGGATGAAGCGCTTTCTCTCCCCACTGAAGATTCTGTAAGATTATCTCTTAGAACTCAGCAGGTACTAGCTTATGAAACGGGAGTTACAGATGTAGTTGATCCCCTAGGTGGTTCTTATTATATAGAATATTTAACCACCAGGTTAGAAGAGAAAGCACAAGAATATCTTGAGAAAATAGATGAGATGGGCGGAATGATTTCTGCAATCGAATCTGCTTATATTCAAAAAGAGATTTTAAATAGTGCTTATGATGAGCAATTAAAAATAGAAAAAGGAGAAAATCAGGTAATTGGAGTAAATACTTACTGCATCGAGGAAGAACGTAAAATTAAAACCTTCAGTCATGATAAGAACTCTGAGAATAAAATCCTAACTTCATTAAATGAATTAAAAAAAAGACGTGATAATGATTTAGTAGAGAAGAAGCTTGAGGAACTTAAAGCAGTAGCTAAAAGCACCGATAATATTATGCCTATCATGGTAGAAACGGTGAAAAGCTATGCTACAATAGAAGAGATTTGTGAAGTATTGCGAGAAGTTTTTGGAGAATATAAAAATCCTCAAGTATTTTAAACTTTTTAAGAGTGCTCATGTTTAAAAGGTTGTTTGCTTAACTTTTTATCAACCCTTTCCTTAAAGTTAGAAATTTTCGATAAAAGCGGTATAAATTCTAAAGGATCTCCAAATAATGGTATATTTCTTTGTTTCAATTCCATCAAAAACTCATTGATAATTTTAGGACGAGTTAAGTGTTGAGTGATAACAATTAGTGGTTTTTGATGGGTATGTCCCAAACTAAGACTATTCAAGACGATATTAAGAAACGCAGTAGGATCCTGGATTCGCGGTGGTAATGTAAGATAAAAACCCGGCAAATCTAATATCAACCCATCAATATCGTTATCAGAAAGTACAATGTTTATAATTTCTTGGACGCTATTAATAGCAAAAAATTGAGCTGCAAAGTCAAGTGGATTATTTGAACTTGTTCCTGGCATGAAAAATCTTTCAGATATTTCCCGTTGCGTTTTCAAAGAAAATGGAGGAACTTTCATTCCGTACTTTTCTATGATATCAACTAGTACTACTCCATACCCCCCTGAAATACTTAATACCGCCAAATTTCGTGCAATAAAGGTACCATAACAATCTATTAACCTAGCAGTATGGAGCAATTGTTCCAATGAATCAACTTCAATTATATTATATTGTCTAAAAAAGTTCTTCCAGATTTTATCATCTCCAGAGATAGACGCTGTATGTGTTTTTGCAGCTTCAGCTCCACTTTCACTTTTTCCCCCTTTCAAAACTAAAATTGGTTTTTTATTATCTTTCAAAATTTTTCTCAAAACTTCAATTCTTCCTTGCTTTATTCCCTCTATATAACAAAGGATAATTTCAGTCTCAGGATCGTTAATTAAAAAGTATAATAAATCTACAAAGTCCAAATCAGCACCATTTCCAAAAGAAAAGACCTTAGAATATCTAATTCCCAATTCGAGAGAGGAATATATTGCAATATTACATATTCCTCCTGATTGAGCGATAAATCCAATATTACCTTCCATAGTAGGAAAATTTGGTCTCCAAGCCATCCCTATCTTAGGATAAAATAATCCCAATCCGTTTGGACCCAAAATTCTTACTTTATTTTGAGCCCTTTTTAACAAATCCTCTTCTAAAGATTTACCCTCTTCAGTTCCAGCATCAGAAAATTCCGAGGCAAAAACAGTAACTAATTTGACTTTTTTTTTAACACAATCATCCATTACAGTTAAAACTTGTTTTGGCGGAACGGCAATGAATGCAAAATCCACTTCTTCTGGGATATCACTAACTGATGAATAGATATCTTCTTCAGGAAAGTTAGGAATTTCTTCTAATTTCAGATGGACTGCATATACTTTACCTTTGAAGGAATATTGATGATTTCTTAAAAAGAAATAGTCTCTCTTTTTTGAAGGTCCGATAACTGCTACAGTTTTTATATTATTTAAGAAAGTTATATCTTTTACATTTAAGTCTGAATCTACTACATGCTCCATTGTGAATTATAAATTATGGATAAGTTTAATAGTTTTTAAAATAAAAAATCTTGCGAAATACTGTGAAATGTCAAAGTCTTTAATTATCTCTTGGATAATTCGACCAAACTTAACTTCTAAAAATTTCTTTATATAAATTTTGAATAAATCCCTCGATATTATCCTTTTGAAATTCCACTCCTAAGAAAGGTTTGATTAATAATGGAATATCGGTAGGATCTTGAAAAACAGGTAAAATACGCATTTTTCCTTCTTGCTGTAATTGAATAGCAGCACTTCTTTCCAATTTTACGGATTTAGAGATTTTGGAATTTTGAGAGCAAAAATATATAAATACTTTTGATCTTTCAAGATTTTCCTCCATATACTCGATAATATTTTGGCCACTATCTTTCTCCCAATAGTATACTTTAGAAATTTCCTTATAACTTTCTAACATTTTAGCAATTCTAGGAATCTCAAAAAAATCGGAATCCTTTGTAGAATAGCTCAAGAATATGTTAAAATTAATTATTATTCCCGTGACAGCGGATTTAACAATTCTAGCGAACTGTTCAACTCTCTGAGTTGCTTCGTCTAATGCAGCTTGATTTCCCGTTTCTAAATAGTCACTAAGGTGTGCTAGTGCTTTTTCCATCAATTTTGCTTCTTCCTTTAAAACAAGATTATTGCTTGCTTTACATGCATAGATAAGATCAACTAACCAAAATAGTTGGTCTCGAAAACGGCCTTGAGGGGGTCTTTTATGTAACATTTTTGATATATTTTCCATTGAATCCTCTTTTTGATTTGATTGATTTTCCATAATTTTCACGGTATTACTGGTATAAAATGATATTTCGATTCATTTACTATTTACGAAGAGATTAGATTAGTATAAAAATATTATTTAATGTAATAAATTTCAGATTTTCATTTTTTCCTATTAATTAAAGAAAATATAATTAACATGATTAAATTGCATAATGTATGGTAGAACTCGATAAAAAAATTTTAAAGCGTTCAGATCGAATGCTAAAACTCTTTAAAAGTTTTAAGGGTAGGGCTTTAAAAGATTTACCTGTTCCTCCTTTTACTAAATGGTTAAATGGGAAAATTATTAAGACAGATAGAGGATTATTAGAGCTGGAATTTGAAATAAGACCTGAAATGTCTAATCCAACTAACCTATTACACGGAGGAATGCAATGTGCTTTAATGGACGACACTATCGGGATGATGACAGCAACATTAGGCTATGAGGGATTTCCTATCAGTATAGATTTTCATGTCGATTATTTAGGTAAAGTAAAAATTGGTGAAAAAATAAGGGTTGTTGGAAAACTAATTCGTGAAGGTAAAAATATATTGCATGCTATCGCAGAAATTTATGACGTAAATGATACTTTAATTTCTACAGGAAATTCAAACCTATTAAAAACGCATTTTATTCCAGATTATGTTAAAATTGCAGATCAATTTATTAATGAAGATTAAAATCAATCAAAACTTTAAATTTATCTGTTTGTTATTATTATTTAAAAGAAATCTTATTAATGTATAAAGGTGGTTTAAATTGCTCCATAAAAGTGTTGTTCATATGCTTAATTATCTCAAATATGATAAAACTTCGGGAGCTAGTGAATTGATTGAAACTACCCTAGATATAATACAAAATCAATTAAAGCATATTAAAGATCCTGAAGAAGATATAAAAGATATCATCATTGAATTATCTATGGAAATCTTTCATTCCCGCCCTAGTATGGCTCCAATCATAAATGTAATAGGGTTTATAATTAATGACTTAGAACAATTTAATAAAAATGCTATTTTAAAAAGAATTGAACAATATAAATTAAATAATGCCAAAAGGAAGGAATTACTTAATGCTAATTTTAAATTATTCCTTGATAGTTTACAAGTAGAGCATTTAAATATAATGCTGATTTCCTATAGCTCTACAATAGTCAGCTTTTTTGAAAAAGTAACAGATAGGGATTACACGTTTTACATTTTAGAATCTCGACCCTTATTAGAGGGTCGTAAGACAGCAGAAATATTATCCTCAAAATATGAGGTTAATCTTATCACTGATTCAGCAATAGGGAAATTTATTCCTAACATAAACTTAATCTTAACGGGAATTGACAGTATCTTAAAAGATGGGTCAATTATTAATAAAATTGGTACTTATCCTTTAGCTACAATTGGAAACTTGAATACCAAAAAAGTGTATGCTGTAGCGGATAGCTATAAATATAATCTAAAAAGCCATTATGATATTCCGGTTATAATAGAGGAGAAACCTGAATATGAAATTTATAGCAAAAAGATAAAAATTGAAACGTTTAAGGTACATAATTATTATTTTGATATCACGCCCCCACAGTATTTTGATGGAATTATCTCTGATTTAGGAATCTTGTCAGTTGAGGAGTTTTTAACTAAGGTTAAAGATATTCTACCATTAGATTGGTACAGGGTATTTCTATAGATAAAAATTAAAACGAGATTTTTTAATGACATCATGGAGAGACCAATTAGAGTTTGATCCAATTCAGCCCTTAATTTTATCCAAAAATATTGCATTAGTATATCATACAAAAAGAACACTTTTGGATGAAAAAGTTCCACCTATTGAAAGTTTATGGGAATTGAATCCTGCGCTAAAAATCATTAAAAAACAAAATGCTAATGGTTCATGGGCCTATCGTGGTGGAAAAGAGATCATTCGGAGTCGTGAAAATTATAATCAACTAGAAACATATAGACAATTAGGATTTTTAATTGAAAATTTTGGTTTTAATAATACTCATCCATCCATTAAAAAGGCAGCTCAGTTTTTATTCTCTTTTCAAACTGATCTGGGTGATTTTAGGGGAATTTATGGCACTCAATATACCCCCAATTATTCTGCAGGAATTTGTGAACTTTTAATTAAAGCAGGATATTATGCTGACGTTCGTATTAAAAAATGTCTTGAGTGGCTCTTAGCAAGCCGTCAAAATGATGGTGGATGGGCAATTCCTATAAGAACTCAAAACTATAAATGGCAAGAAGTAGTCAATTCTGATAAAATTTTAGAACCAAGGACTGAAAAACCATTTTCTCACATAATAACCGGAGTTGTTTTAAGAGCTTTTGCAGCACATCCTTACTATAGAAAAAGTGAGGAAATAAGGCAAGCAGCACTATTACTGCTTGATAATTTTTTTCAGAATGATAATTATCCCGACAGAAAAGAAAAAAGCTTTTGGACAAAATTTACCTTTCCTTTTTGGTTTACTGATCTTTTGAGTGCATTAGATTCTATTTATTTCATTGCTATTGCTAAACATCATCCCAATATATTAAAATCACTAGAATGGTTTAAAAAACAACAACAACCCGATGGAATGTGGGACGTTAAAATCTTAAAGACGGGAGTTGATAAGGACATAAAGTTATGGATAGGTTATCTTATTTGTTTGACTTTTAAACGCTTTTTAGCATAAATCTTATTCGATTTTCTCAGCCATATACTTTTTAAGATATGTAATTGCTATCGCATAAAGAGGTATTACGGATAATTCTATAAATATGGATATGATAAACGGAGATTTAGGTCCAAAATTGTCCCATGCAATTCCTCCTAAAATAGGACCTAAAATTGCCCCTAAGAGACTCAACCATTGGGTAGCTCCAAAAATTTTACCTCGATGATATTTTGAGATACGGCTAACAATATTTTGGAGAATTACATTTCCTCCCCATGCAAAAGTTGAATCAAACAATAATAAAATTCCAAAAACCAATCCTGAGGTGGAATTGATAATTAAAAAAGTAACCAAGGAACCAAAACCACTAACGAAAGCAATCCCAATAATTGGATTAATTTTATCTGCTATTTTTCCTAATTTAGGAGCAAGTAATAAAGAAACAACTTGACTTGGAAAGTAGATTAACATTACTAGGATAGCATTTTCCACTAAAAGAACATCAGTAAGATAACCTTGAAAATAAGGATATGCTAAGGAAGCATTCATATTACTTGTCATGAAGGCAAGAGTTAGAATTAAAAAACCAAAAAAGAAACCACGTGTCATTTTCTCAGAAGGGGTTTCCTGGGAATCTATAAGCACAGGCTCCTTTGTAATAGCTGTTGGCTCAACATTAGATGGATATATATTAAAAATATGTTTCTCAAATGTAAGCTCCTCATCTACTTTCCGATGAAATATAATACCTCCCGAAATATTTGATGCTGCAAATATTAGAAGAGGACTATATACAAGAAATAACACTTCTGGAGTAATTATACTAAAGATAAGAAAAACCGTCACACTAATGATGGAACCTACAAAATTACCCCAGCCTATCATAGCTGCTCTTTTTCCAAATGCAAAGGAGCGATTCATCTTACTCGACTTTTCTGAAATTAATGTATCTAACGGAGTCCAAAAGAACCCAACAAAAAATCCAAGAACAAACATCCCTCCTGTAAAGATTATATAATTAGACATTATTATACCAAAATACATTACAATGTAGGCAGCAGCTCTTCCAAAACTACCAATTAAAACTAATAATTTCTTGGAGATTCGGTCGGTAAGATAACCCACTATTGGAGAACTCAACAAACCCCCCACTGTTTGAATAGAAAAAGCAAGACCTAATTCTGTACGTGATACGCCCAATAATTTAATTGTAACATATGGAATTAAAAAGGAAAAAAAGAAGAAACCCATGCTGTTCCAGAAAATGATCTTAATCATAGGAATGAAATCGGGCGTTGTAATAGTGTTCATTATCTGGTTATTATTAGCCTTTTTTGATTTTAATGTCCCCATTAACAGTATTGTACCAATCCTTTTATCAGAATAAATTAAAAAATTATTCAATTCCTAAAAATTTCACGATTTTAAATATCTATATCAAATTTTTGCATCTATAACAGATTCAGATAACTTTTTAAGTATAGTCATTAGAAGTTGATTAAAGAAACCCTTTAATGTATCAAATAAGAAAGATATTATAAACTAAATAGGTAAACCTTAATTTTATGAGAATATTAACCTTACTCAAATAGATTTTGTAAAAATAAACTTAAATGTATTAATATGTTAACACCTGAACATGTAAAAGAAGTATTGAAAGATAACGTAATCAATTTAAGATTTCACGCTCGGGGAGGCCAAGGAGGTGTTACTGCTTCAAATTTGTGTGTTGAAGCTTTTTATGGCTATGGAATATGTCAACCTAAGTTCGGCGCAGAGCGAATGGGAAGTCCTACTGAAAGTTATGTAAGATTATCTGCCAATGAAGATTTAATCCGTTCAAATGAACAAGTTTATGTTCCACATTTCGTTGCAGTTTTAGATCCCTCACTTTTAGGCGAGATCGATGTCACGGCGGGAATGCCTAAAGGAGGGTGGCTAATTGTAAATACCTCATTAGATCAAATTAGCATTCAGCAAACAGTAGGCAGATCTGATCTAAATATTGCTACAATTGATGCTACCAGAATTGCTTTAGATGTCCTGGGGCGAAATATAACTAATACTATTATTTTAGGTGCCCTAATTCGTGTATCCTACATATTTACATTAGATGAGTTATCAGATGCAATTATGATGCGATTCAAAGGAGAAATCGCAGGAAAAAATATTGAAGCAATTAAACAGGCTATTGAAGAAACGTGTATATATGATATAGGTATAGACCCCGATTTTTCTATTGATAGTAAAGTACCATGGCAACAAGTAGAACTAGGACTTCCTGGTTATAAAGAAGTTGATAAAGCAGGTGTATGGTATTGTGATGAAGGTATAATTCCAGTTGGAAGTGACCAAATCATTACGGGAAGCTGGGGAGAATGGGATGTAATTTGGGATAAGGAGATATGTACTGATTGTGCACAGTGTTGGTATATTTGTCCTGATTTTGCTATTCTGAGAGAAAAAGGTGAGGATGGTTTATGGCATATGTCGGGGATAGATAGTTTTCATTGTAAGTCCTGTTTAAACTGTTTAGAAATATGTCCTGTTAATGCTATAAGCAAAAAGTTAAAGCAAGGACCTGCTGCATGTGCAGTTCCTGAAGAACAAGGAGGTAATTAATATGTCTATAGAACCAATGAGATTATTCTTTAAAGAGATTAAAGAGCCAATAGAAACTACAATGATTGGAAATTATGCTGTGGCGGGTGCTGTCACTCAAACAGATCCTGATGTAATTTGTGCCTTTCCAATCACACCTCAAACTCAAGCTGTTGAAGGATTATCAGACGTGGTAAACCAAGGCAGATTAAAGGCTGCTTTTGTTAATGTAGAATCTGAATTAGCAGCTATATCGTATTCCACTGCTGCATGTGCTGCTGGTGCAAGAACTTTTACCGCTACAGCCTCTCAAGGGTATCTTCTCATGACTGAAGCCCTACCAATGGCAGTTGGTTGGAGAGTCCCATTAACCATGATGATCTCAGCTAGGGCCTTCAACTCGCCCAACTTATCCATTTGGAATTCATGGGAATTTACTCAAACTAATTCTGAATTAGGATGGAACACTATTGTATCAGAAAACGTGCAGGAAACTTATGATGCTGCCATATTAGCGGTAATGATATCAGAAGATTCCTTATTTCCAACGATGTTCGTTCATGATGGTTTCGTCATATCACACTCCGTTCAAAATTTAACATTAATTCCAGATGAAGTGGTAAGAAAATTAACTCCAAAAAAGCCGAGACATACAATTAATACTAAAAGACCTGGAACTTGGGGTGGAATTGTAACTCCCAGCTTTTTTATGGAAGGAAGAAAAAACTTAGATGAAGCCAGAGAACCGGTTTTAGGAATTATGGAAAAAGCTTTCGCCGATTTTGGAAAAGCCACGGGAAGAAATTACAAGATGATCGAGACTTATAACCTCGATAATTCCTCTAAAACTGCGTTTCTTACAATGGGCTCGATGTGTGGAAATATAATCAGTTGGATGACTAAAAATAAGGATATGGGATTAATAAAAATTCGCACATTTAGACCTTTTCCTTACTTAGAACTACAAAAAATTGTTGAGGCCCATAACATCGAAAAGTTAATTATATTAGAAAAATCCGATTCCCTAAATGGGATGTTACCTCCCTTCTCTATGACCATTGCTTCAGCATTATATCCCTTAAAGACACTTTTTAGAAGCTATATTGTAGGATTAGGAGGTAGGGATGTAACAAGAGATGAATTCGATATCGCGAAGAAAAAGATGGAAAATGTGACTGACATGAAAGGACAATTATATATGTATCTTGGTGTAAGAGAAACTAAAGAAAAATTACATGGGGTGGAACGATAATATGGCACAACCAGAAAGAAATATAATCAAGTTTGAAGAGATCTTTGGGAGAGAAAAAATGAAACAATAGCCCTATCTTTTTCTATTTTTTTTAATTTAATTTTTAATTTTACAGCTTAAATTTTTTGGATGAATATATGGACTTTTTTTTGTGTTATTTATATTCAATTATTAGAGAAAAGAAAAAAGCTAAATTTCCATATTTTAATAGTCAAATAAGACAAAATTAGTTAAAGAATCATTTTATGTAAAATTATGCTTCAATACTTTAAGCATTATTATTTTAACAATTAAGTATAAAAATTAATAAAATTGTTATGATGTTTTTGTGCACAATTGTTCATTTTTTTATTTTTAGAAACTTGGAATTGATAGCGACTATAATGGTACTTATTGCCATAAAAATTGCCCCAATGGCGGGATCAATAAGTATCCCTACTGTATATGCAACTCCCGCAGCAAGCGGAATTGCAAAAGTATTGTATCCCGTAGCCCAAATCAGATTTTGAATCATTTTTTTATATGTTGCTTTACCAAAAGCGATGAGAGAAGTAACATCTTTGGGATTGCTATTTACTAAGATGATATCAGCTGTTTCAGCAGCAATATCGGTTCCAGACCCAATAGCAATGCCAACATTAGCTTGAGCTAACGCAGGGGCATCATTTATTCCATCGCCAGTCATAGCCACAAATTCTCCTTTTGATTGTATTTCTTTTACCTTTTCCAACTTTTCATGGGGAAGCACTTCCGCATAATATCCATCAAGATTTAAACGCTCCGAGACTGTTTTAGCAACCATTTCATTATCCCCCGTCAACATCCAACATTTAATTCCCATCGAGTGAAGTTCTTTAATAGCATTATATGATTCTTTTCGAATTTGATCCGAAAGACTAATCATTGCAATAAGGTTTTTTTTATCTAAAACAACAAAAACTATTGTATCGATTGGACCTATCTTAAGTTCTTCAGGAACTGGAATATTTAATTCTTTTAAATAATTAGGACTAACGATACTAATATTCTTTCCTTCTAACGTTCCTTCTACACCTTTCCCTTTAATTGCATTAAAGTTGGAAGGTTGCTGTATAGAAATATTGAACTCTTGTGCTTTTTTTACTATTCCTTTAGCAATTGGGTGTTCAGAGTTCTGTTCTAATGAAGCTGCAATATGAATGACCTCTTGGTCATCGTAGTTCGTATTAAAAATTTGGATATTATTCACGCCAAACGATCCTTCTGTTAAGGTCCCCGTTTTATCAAAAATTACTGTTGAGATTCTTCTTGATGCTTCAAAAGCAGTCCGATTTCTGATCAACAAACCACTTTTAGCAGAAAGAGACGTTGAAACTGCAACTACCAATGGAATTGCTAGCCCAAGCGCATGGGGGCAAGTAATAACCATTACTGTTGCCATGCGCTCAATAGAAAATTGAAATGAGGCACCTAAAATTATCCAAATTAGCAAAGTAGTTATTCCCACTCCCACCGCTATAATTGTTAATCCAAAAGCAGCACTATCAGCGAGACGCTGAGTTTTAGATTTCGCAGCTTGAGCGGCCCTCACCAGAGATACGACTTTTGATAAATATGAATCCTTTCCCGTACTTTTAACTATAACTTCTAGTGAGCCATCTCCATTTATAGATCCACCTATTACTTTATCATTTTTTGTTTTCTTTACCGGAATAGATTCTCCAGTGAGCATTGATTCGTCGATATAACTCGAACCATTTTTGATTACACCATCAGAGGGTATTTTTTCTCCAGGCCGAACAATTACAGTATCATCTTTTTTAAGTTCATCGAGTTCAATATCAACAATCTCCCCATCTTTTAATAAATGAGCAGTCGAAGGCATCAATTCTACTAATTTTTCTAAGGCTCGAGATGCTCCTAATATCGATCTCATCTCAAGCCAGTGCCCTAATAGCATTATATCAATTAATGTAGCCAATTCCCAGAAAAACTCGGTACCAGTCAATCCTAAAGTGGTTGCTGCACTATAGATATATGCTACAGAAATCGCGATGGCAATTAATGTCATCATTCCTGGCGTTTTTGTTCTTATTTCTTTCACTATTCCCTTAAGAAACGGCCATCCTCCATAAAAAAACACTATAGAAGCTAAACCAAGCATTACATATCCAATACCCGGAAACGAAAGACTAAAGCCAAAAAATCCCTGGATTAAAGGGGACAAAAGAAGTATGGGAACTGTGAATACTAATGAAATATAAAAACGTCGACGATAATCACGGATCATCATTTTATGGTGTTCAGATTGATCTATATCTTTCATATGTACCATTTTATTTGGATGGTGGGTATCATGAGAATGCATTTCGCTCATATTTTTATCTGATGCCGTAGCGTGTTTTTCTATAATTTTTCACCTTATATTATTAAGTCGTTGTTAATGTGACATTTTTTATTATGTTATATAAATCTTTAATTAATACCTTAAAAGTAAATAAAATTGAACTGCTTCTTTAATCAATTCCCACTTCCTCTATTACATTTCTAAGTTTTTGAGCAGATTGGTTAAAATAATCTTTTTCTTTTGAGTTTAGGGCGATTTTCAATACACGTACTACACCTAATTTGTTTAAAATCGCAGGTAAACCTAAATAGACATTTTGTATGCCTAAATAGTCTTTTACTAAAGTAGAAACAGGTAAAATCGTATTCTCATCATGTAAAATTGCTTGGGTGATTTGAGCAAGAGCTAAACCAATTCCGTATGATGTTTCACCTTTCCGTTCAATAATTTTATATGCTGACATTCTCACTTCTTCAAAAATTTGGGATAACTCTTTTTCATTATCGCAAAATTCTCTATTATTACACGTTAAACAGTAGTCCTTAATTAACATGCCCCCAATCATGGCACTGCTCCAAACTGCAAATTCACTATCTCCATGTTCCCCTAAAATATAGGCATGTATATTTTGAGGATTTATACTACACTTCCTCCCTAAAAGATATCTAAACCTCGCTGTATCTAGTACAGTACCAGAGCCAAAAACTTCGTTTTCGGGTTTTTCTGATAATTTATATGCTGCATATGATAGAATATCCACTGGGTTTGACACAATTAAAAATTTGGCAGAGGGAGCAAAATCCATTATCTCCGGTATGATTTTTTCATACAACTTTATATTATCTTTAATTAAATCAATTCTTGTCTCGTTAGGTCGTTGATTTCTTCCAGCTGTAATTACAACAATATCTGAATCTTGAACATCAGGATAACCACCGGCATCAATTTTTACAGGTGATGTATAAGGAGCACCATGTGATATATCCATAACTTCCCCCTCTACTCGTTTTTTATCGATATCAACCATCACAATATGGCGTGCTAATCCTTTTATTGTTAAAACATACGCAAAACGCGTACCAACATTTCCACATCCAATAATGGATATTTTTGGTTTTAAATTATTCATTATTTCACTTTAAATGTAAAGATTTTTCATAAGATTAATTTTACGATTTTTTAAAAATATTATTCTAAAAGTATAAATAGAAAATTAAAAGTTACTTATTTTATTTATTCGGTTTTTATTCTCAATCTAAATACTTTTTATACTCGTAACATTTGTTATATCATATTTTAGTTAGCTTTCCTTAAAATAGCAACTAACATAAGAAATAAAAAAAAGTATATCATAATAAGTAATAGTTCATTTAAACTCGGTAATAGAACACCTAATCCTAAAGACCCCAGAACTGTGGGATATAATCTACGCAATTTCCAAGAATTTCTAAACCAGTTGATTGATCCTTGTTCGTTCTTTATCTCATTTTTATCGAATGTATTGAAGAATATTCTTTTACTATTATAAGCTAATCCTAAGGAATTATAAATTTAAAGGGATACATTTAAATATATATAAAATAGTATATATTATGAAATATATACTAAATAAAAATCAGATTAAGTAAAGAGGAAAAAATTATGGATTGTTGTAAGGATGAAGAAAGCGAGCATAAGCACGAACATAAAAAAGACCTGGAACACATGCATGAGCACGAACATAAAAAAGACATGGAACACATGCATGAGCACGATAAAATGTAGGAACGACGTTCTCAATATGGGTTGGGCTCTATTCTAATATTATATTTTTTTTTAATAATATTTAATGAAGAGGAGTAATTTAAAAGAGGGATTTACTTTTAATGGGCTGGTATTTTAGTCTTGAACCTGGCACTTTTGAATGGTTTTTCATATTAATATTATGGGTAAGTTTAACCTTTAGTTGCATTATTATTGGATTTTATGTATATTTTGATACTAAAAAACTCAAAATTAAGGATGCTGAGATTTTTATTATAATTGGTTTACTTTTAAACATATTAGGCTTAATATTTTATTTAACACTTAGAGAATCATATCCAAAATTAAAATGAAGTAATAACTTTTTTTTTGCGATAATAATTATTAACCGTTTACTGATCTCTTTAGTGTTTTTGTACTTTTGTAATCTACGATTAATTGGTCTTCTTTCCTTATACAGAATTGAGTAATAAAAATTTTTTAACCTTTATTTAAATAGATACCCAAGTGTATATATGATAGTGTATATACTTTTTAATAATCGGAAGGAGAAAAAGCCTCCATTTTTTGTATTTATTATATTTGTGTACATAGTATTAGATAATTTAGAAAAAAGTTATTAGTAATTATATTTTGGAACCCAATCCATCATGTGATTCATATAATAATAATTATGATCTAATATCATAATAGCCTATATTCATTGGGACCTATTTTCCTTCAAATTTTCATTTAAATAGCGTTTATCGTAGTTTCCTCTAACAAGAAGATATAGCAATAAGCCTAACAAATTAAAAATCAATGTTATTATTAACCACACTTCAGAATTAACAATTCCCCTTCTTGTAGCATCTTTGTGAACATAATAGGCGATTACAATACTTAATGCAATATAAATCCCCATTCCTAATGCCATAATAAGCCATGAAAAAGGCCCAAATATATTAAACCACCAATCCATCATATGATATTCTTCATAAATATCAAAATACATTTTATCACCTGTTTGTTATTTTTTGTATATGTTATTTTGAAATATATATATAAGAGTATATATTTAAAAATTTGTATTATAAAATATATATTAGAATTCTTATATAAGGTAAAATAAATAGATCATAAAAAGATTAAAATTCTTTAGTGAGGACAAGTAAAAAAATCCTAAATTCCCTCTGACTAGTTAAACACGCTTTGAAATTCCAGACAAATTTAATTTTTATTTTAGAATTATTTTTTCAAAATTCAGAAGTTAAGTAACATTAAAACTTTGTTAACTTGCTAACTGAATAGATTTTTTAGGCGATTCCCATAATTTAAGTGAAATAAAACCTATTAAAATTAGAGTTGACGGATATTATAGTATAATGCTTTATTTTTTGGCATTAAAATATTTTCGCGTATTGGACAAAATTTCATTATTTTCCACCTATATTGGAATAATTTTTCAATTTTAAAGTATATTTCTTAAAAAAAATTTAAAATTTAAATAAAGCGCCTAACATTTTTACAGTACTCACCATATTCATCCCTATACTGTTCTTTTAACCATGGTTCTTCTGCGAAAGGGGTAAGATAATTCCACAATATTCCTAATAAACCGGTAATCAAAACTAATAGTGAATTAGCTAGTATTAATAATCCGGCGAAAAGTAAAATGTCTGCTAAATATTGGGGATTTCTCGAATATTTATAAGGACCATCGGTAATCAACTTTCCTTTTAAGCCAAGAGTAGAGTGAACGCTTAAAGTTCTCACTCCCCATCCAGCTAAAATTAATCCCAATACTAATAATGATACTCCAATAGGAATCCTTGACCAATGCTTAAAAATAAAGTTATTCCAATCTATTATAGTTAATAATAATGTTCCTGAGAAAGACAATATGGTCAGAATCCAAGAAATCCAAAATTGCCGTGAGTTTTTGTCCGGAGGAGGCCAGATTCGATATTTTGGTTTAAAAATTGTGAAAATCAACCCCCCTACTAATAAAATGTCCACAATTAAAGTTATTGTAAAAATCACTAATATAAACATTACCTTATTTTCACTACCAATATATTTTAGATTTTTTTTTGCTTGTTATTTTTACAATTAGTTTGATTCTCTTTATTTTGTATGTTATTTGTCTCAGAGATTGATATATTATTTAAAGGCATATCGAGTTCTAAATCAAAACTCTTGATTTTTTTTATTAACTTTCTAAAACCATAGTCATTAAATATCAGTTCTAAGAAGTTTTGATAGAGTGTTTGAATATTATCTATCCCCATTTTGATAAAAAGCTCATTCTCATCTTTAGCGATTATACTAAGAATTGTGTAAAGACCCCCAATAGCCTTACTTATATTGTTAAAGTTATTAATTGCATCTTGAAAGGCTTTTCTCGTAAAGTTTGTTATAATAATAAAGATCACTCTCCAATTAGCCAAATTCGTTTGACTTTATTTTGGTTAATAAATTCCTTTTCATAAATCGAATAACACCTAGAACAGCAGAAATAGATAATTTTCCCTTCTTTTTCTTTATAACTTACTGAAGATAAATAGTCAGGAATTCCCATTCCACATAACATGCAATATTTATGAACATCAGCATCAGATCTTACCCTTTTACTACAAATTGGACATAATTTTTCTCTCAAAAAATAAACCTCCTTCAAATTGATTAACTCAAAATAAAAAAAAAATTAAATTTTTAAATAAATTTCATTCTCTGTCCACAATGCTCAGGGATAGGTTGAACACCACAGTGCTCACCCATCCAACACACTAACTTATCACCTTCCTTATGCATAATCCTACCACAATGCTGGGGTATACCCATTTCATAACCACACATAGAGCATTTTAACTTTTCCATCACAATTTACCTCCTTTTTTAATTTTGGGTTTTTAATTATTTTTCTTGTAACTTGGTAATATATTAGACCTACGTAATAGATTAGCATTTGATACTACCGTGATCGAGCTTGTAGCCATGGCAACTTCTGCGATTAAGGGATGGGCCAATCCTAACATTGCAGCAGGTATTGCTACTACATTGTAAAAGAAAGCCCAAAACAAATTCTGTTTAATTTTCTTGAAAGTTTTTCGCGATAGTTTTAATGCTGAAATAACTCCAGATAAATTTCCGCTAACTAATGTAATGTCGGCTGATTCAATTGCGATATCAGTACCAGTACCAATTGCAATTCCTACATTAGCGGCAGTTAAAGCTGGAGCATCATTAATTCCATCACCCACCATAGCAACCTGTTTTCCATCTTCTTGTAATCTCAAAATTTCATTTACTTTTTCATCAGGTAATACCTCCGCTAGTACTTTTGAAATGCCTATTTTTTTTGCTATTGCATAAGCAGTACGTTCGTTATCTCCCGTTAGCATTACTGTTTGTATACCAAAATCTTCTAATTCCTTGATTGCAGATACAGAATCTTCTTTAATTGCATCTGATATTGCTAAGATTCCCGCTAATTGCTTATCAATTGAAACCAAGATCACTGTTTTAGCCTCACTTTCTAAGGATTCAATTTTTGGAATAAAATTTTGATAATTAACACTGTTTTCATTCATCAATTTTTTATTTCCTATCAAAATTGACCTTTCCACACTAGATGTAATCTTTGCTCGAACACCCTTTCCAGTTAAAGATTCGAACTCATCAATCTCAAATAAATCTAAGCTAACTTCCTTTGCTTTCCTTAAGATTGCATCAGCTAATGGGTGTTCTGAACCCGATTCAATACTTGCTGAATATTTCAGTAATATTTCAGTTGAGAAATTATCTGATGTAATAATATCAGTAACTTCAGGTGTACCCTTGGTAATTGTCCCAGTTTTATCAAATACAATAGTATCGATTCCCCGTAAAGTTTGAATAGCTTCACCTTGTCGAATGAGAATACCATGCTCCGCTCCCATTCCACTTCCAACCATTAATGCTGTGGGAGTAGCTAGTCCAAGTGCACAAGGACATGCTATTATTAGTGTTGCTATTACAGCTAATAATGCTAATGTTACCACATTAAAATTAGCACTTATCCATGGTATGAAAGGTTGGACAGCGACTAAAATAGGAGTCATAATCTCGGGTAAAAATATCCATAACATTAATGCAATTAAAGAAAGTAACAATACTATGGGTACGAAATAACTTGTAACTCTGTCAGCAAACTTCTGTATCGGAATTTTAGTCCCTTGAGTTTCTTCTACTAATTTAACAACTTGGGATAGAAAAGTGTCTTCTCCAACTTTAGTTGCCTTGACTTTTAATAACCCTCTTTGATTAATTGTAGCTCCAATTACCTCATCTCCGACTTTCTTTTTAACTGGCATTGATTCTCCAGTGGCCATGGATTCATCTATAGCACTCTGTCCTTCAATAATTATTCCGTCTGTAGGTATTTTTTCTCCCGGTTTTATAATCATGGTATCATTCACCTTTAGTTGTTCGATTGGAATCTCAACTTCTTCACCGTCTATTAATATAAGGGCATTTTTTGCCCCAAGTTCTAATAATTTACGTATCGCTTGGGAAGCTCTTCCTTTTGCCTTAGTTTCTATGTATCTTCCCGTTAGATGAAATGCCATAATCATTGCGGCAACTCCTGAGTAATTAAAAAGTGGTGAAAAATAGGATAAGGGACCCGTAATGAACGCAGAGATAGTTCCAAGGGCAATTAACACATCCATATTTGCATTAAAATGACGAATAACTTTAAAAGCGGAGATATAGGTGCTGTATCCTGCTATAAATAATGGGAATAATGATAATATGATAATACCTAAATTATATATAACTTCATTAGGCCAACGAATTCCTCCTATCATTTCTAAAAGCATCCAACCAATGATAGGTCCTGTAAAAATCCAAGAGACAATCATTCTTCTCTTAGCAGTATGATACTTCCTAGCTTCCTGTTCTACCTCTTTATCATACTTTGACCTCCCTGAAACTTCTTCTTCTATGCCTATAACATGATTACCTGTATTATTTATAATATTAGCTATGTCTTCGTACACTAATTCATCTATATCATACACTATAGTTGCTTTTTCATTTGCTATATTTACAACTGCACTGATAATACCCTCATTACGTTTAAGCGCTGATTCTACAGTCTGAGCACAAGATGTACATGTCATGCCTTCAATATTAACTATGATTTTATCTGAATTTCTCAAAGCTTTATAACCAGCGTTTTCTACGATTTCAATGATATCAGATTTTTTTAATACCTCAGGATCATAAGTAAGATAGGCTTTTTCAGTTGTAAGGTTCACATTTGCATTATTTATTCCTTTATGCTTATTTAGTGCCTTAGTGATTGTCTGAGCACATGAAGCACAATGCATTCCTTGAATATTTAGGATCGTTGTTCTTACTTTTTCGACTTTTTCTGTCATATTTAATTCATTTCTATATCGATTATTTTTTATCAATTTTTATAAAGTTATTATTCTATGGTATATACAAATCAGTATATATTTAAATGTTGCTATTACAAAATATATATTTATAAATTATAAACACTATTCTTATTATAGGGATTTTGCATTATTATCCTAAGAAGATATAAAATGGAGGAGTTCATTAATTGAACGATAGTATTAAAATCCAAAACTTAACAAAATTCTATACCTTAACATTATTGAAATCTAAAAAATCAGTTTCAGGGTATTATATCATAAAACGACTTGAAACCGATTTAGGAAAAACAGCAAGTCCAACCTATATTTATGATTTTTTAAATAAACTTCAATCAGAAGGGTATATTAAACTTACTCCTAATCCAAAATCAAAAAAATCTAAAGGCTATCAATTAACTCCATCTGGAGAGCGGTTTATTGAAGAGATTCTCCAGCGATTTGGAAACTTAATCGAAGCGGCTATAGAATCAAAATTAAAAATATGTGCAAGTTGTGGCGTAAAACTTTATGAAGATTATCATGTTGAAACAGTTAAAGGAAAAGAGTTAAATTTTTGTTGCATACATTGTGCAAAAGCATTCAAAAATTCTCATCATGAATAAGTTCTAGTGGAAGTCATGCTGTTTTTTTATAGTTTTCGTGATAATTTGCAAATCGAGGTGCAAATTGTGATAATTCGGGAAAAATTTCTCCACATTTAGGGCAACACTTTCTCTGAATACGGAAGCGTAACATTCCTGAGCCTTGATCCCGAATTACTAATCGGTTATTATGACCATTTTTCACTAAGCGTGAAGTACATACCAAGCAATGAGTTTCATTTATTCTCAGTACATTATCAAGCCCCATTACAACATTATAACGTGGAGGATGTGCAAATCTCACCGCATTGCCCCTCTTCATTCCTTTGTTTAAGGATCGTAATCGAGTACAAAATTTAATAAGACTGGTTTGTTCTATTCTTATGGGAGCACTAGCTCTTCTTGATTTTGGTAGTGGCATACCAAAATTAGGAAAGGACTCCCTTCTATACTTTCCTCTCCTATGTAATGCTTTTCACTCGAAATCAAGGAGTTATGGACTAATCCGCTCTCATATTCTGTTAGATAGTTAATTAAGTTACAAATTATGTGTTATTCCTTCATATTTCACTGAATTTTGTACGCAATCATTTTTTTTTATTTATATATAACTGTGTTAATTTGGTAGTAAAAACTAGAAAATGACAAATTATGACAGATTATATTGAACAAGATTTTAATGAATTGGAAAATGATAATTTTTTTTATTATTGGTATGAAATTGAGGGTTTAACCAAAATAAGAGAACTTTCACGGCAACTCCGAACATTTTTCAAATTTAAAGCTGAGGTACTAAAACTTCGATTCCAGACAAGTTTAAAACCTAACGAAGATCATCGAAACACCCAATTTTACACTCAAAAACAAGAAGTTGAATCATTGAGTAGTGATTTCATAAACCTACTAAAGAAGATAAAAAAGAGTAATTTTTCACTTGAGGAAGCAATTTCTTCTCTTTTTTTCGAAAGCAACAAAAAACAGTTATATTACCTTTTAGAAATAATAAAAAAGCTTTCTAAGCTGATTCATCAATTCTCAGAAATGGATATCCAAATTTATCCTAAATTCCTCAAATTTATCATAGTCTTAGCAAAAAATATTTGTTTTGTAAAAAAGTGTCTACAAATCAAATTTAGTGGATTTTTTGAGGAACTCGAGACAAATTACTTTGGTTTAGAAGAAGAATTGGAAGATTTATTAGAAAAAACGCCGAGTGTGAAGGTTAATAAGTCAAAAGAACAATATGAAGAGGGATTGTCTATATGAAATCGTATACGAGAGTCTCAAGGAAAACTGTGGGAGAAGATAGGATTGCAATTTGTCCTAAGTTTGGATGCGCACAAATGACGCGAGTTAAACCGCTTAGGTATAGGTTCATTGGTTTTGGAAAATATCCTAAATGTAAGCTTCATCATATTCCTTTAGTTTATACAGATGAGAGAATAGGGGATATAGTAGATGCCGCTTTAGCATGTTTTTTTGATATATCAGCACTCCCTTCAAAAAACCTAATCGATGAAGTCAAATCAAGATTTCTTAATGAATTCGAATCATTTTTAAAAGGTTGGATTTATTGTATTACGATAGGGAGAGGAGCACTAATAATCTCGCGCTACATGGATTCGATTTCGAATGCTTATCTCAAGCAATTAACTAATAATCAGATGAAAAGATTAAAAAAAGATAAGTTACTATCGAAAGCTGTAGAGGATACAATTAAAAATGGAATGGATGAGATCTCTACTCAATATACAAGAATCCTCACACATCTAAGAACACATTCTGAAATATTTGTTGAATCTGAAAAACTCAATCCACTCTCAGAAAACCTTAGAAAGTATTTATATAATTGGCAAAATTCTATGGTAAAAAATAATGAAATTTTAAATTCACCTGAAGGCAAGTATCATAATTCACTAGAAATAATCAAGAGTAACTATGATTCTATCTTAAATGTTAAGATATGCCGAAGTCTAATAGGATTGGATCCTGAAATTAAAGAAGTAAAGAAAGCACAATTAACCGCATTCGATATATTTTCAGCATATAATGAATTTTATGCAAAAGGTCTTACTTTAAAATTCACTAAATTAGATATCAGCCATATAATATTAGAAGAGAGAACAACAATTAATTTTACAAAGAAAGATTTGTTGGACATTAATCATAAAAGGAAAATTTGGATTGAAATAATAAATAAATCTAGAACTGAGTTATATTTAGAAGATGTATTTGACCTTTTGAAGCAGAAGAACCCTAATATAACCAAGGAATTTCTTAGTTCTTTTCTAAGAGGTAATAAATATAGTAGTTATTCAAAAGGAGCAAGAATGCCTTATAAAAGATTTCTAAGACTTAGAACTTATATTAATGATAATATCTTGAGGGAAGATTTATTTAATCTATATTGTCACCATTTAGGAAATGCTCAAGATTTTGAAATCAATCTTATCCCTTATAAAATATTTTTAACAACTAAGGATTCTATTCCATATACACCACTTTCAAAAAATTCTGATACTGCTGAGTTATTAACAATAATGCTAGGCGATGGTCACTTAAATTCCGCAGATAAGGATAAAGTTGTTCAAATTTCATTGAATATAATTGATGAAGAAAGATACTTTGAATATGTTGGTCGCCTCCTTAAGAAAGTTTTTCCTGATTCTGAATTTCGCATAAAAGATAATCAAGGCAAAGGTACAGATTGGATTACTACTAATTCAAGAATTCATTTTGAGATTTCAGAATTGGGAAAAGGAATTAAAAAAACTGGATTAATTCCTGGTGATAAAGTCAAAAACCAAGTTAGTGTTCCAGAATGGATTTTATCTGATATAAGTTATGTTAAAAGAGGATTAAAAGGATTATTCGATACTGATGGTAGTATATCTATTAGTAGAAAAAGTCAGTTTTTCTTAACTTTCTCAAACTCATCGAAAAACCTTATTAATGATTTCTACTTTATGTGTAGAAGAATTGGACTTAAAAAAATAAGTAATGCAATTGATATCGGTCATGATACTTGGCGGATTGCTATTAATGATTCATATGAAATTAAACAATTCTTATTTCTTGTTAAACCAGAAAAGTTCCAAGAACCTTATAGACGTCTTTGGTTAGCACTTAATATCATTTACAAAAGAGCTCCAGAATCTATCCAAAAAAAAGTCAGGGAATATTCAAAGAAATGGAAGGAAAATAATAAGAAATATTTCTCATATTCAAAAGAAAATGCAGAGTTACTAAAGGATTGGATTGAAGACATATTTATAAATTTAAAGGTAAATTATGTATTTGGATGTAAATTCAATTATCAGATAAATAAAAAAATGATAAAATATGCGCTTAGAATTGGACTACTTTCTCAATATGAATGCATATCATACTCTCTTCAAAATAGCAATCAGTATCGAATCCATTGGCTACCAGAGAAATTGAGAAATGATTTGATAAAATTTATTTATAGAAACCTAAATTACAACACAAATCAGATTATATCTTTATTCTTAGAATATTTAGTTTCAAATTCAAAGCTAATGTCAGAAATAAATCCATTTAATGATTCAGATTATAACATCGCTCTAAAAAATTATCTTGAATCAATGATCTTAGTAATTAAGGAAATTGAGAGATATAGGACAGAAAATGGAAATATTATAGGGATAGGTCATTATTCAATAGAATCATATTTTAAAGATAAGGGAATTAAACTTGCATTTAGCCGCAGGATAATAAAGAAGATAATTGATTCATTAGGTTCCTTAATATTATTACCCAGTTTAAAGTAATCATCAAATTGAGAAAATAAACTTATAAAAATAATTCAAACTTCTTTTCTTAAATGCCACTTTAAAGTTTAATTTTAATAAGTAATAAGAAGAATGGTTTTAATTTATGATAAATATCTTTTAAAATCATTTGACATTATCTTAATTAAGAAAATAATTACAATAAATTATAAATTATCAAAATGTCAGAAAGAAACATAATAAAATTTGAAGATATTCTTGCAAGGAAAGAAAAGAGTAATGTGCTCTTCTTAAATTATGATAACGAGGCATTTATGAATACGGGTATCCAAGTGATATTCACCAAAACGTGATTATCTGGAAAAATCTGGCGGCACTCCGCCGTTTGCCTCCACAACAACAGGACCGGGAGGCGAAAAGATTCCCGGAAAAGTAGGAGTAAAACAAGATTTAGTAACTCCCTTTGCCTTTTATGGTACTAAATCATTATTTTTGGCAACAGTTAATCCTGCATATCCGAATGACTTCATGGGAAAAATAGCCGAAGCACTAAAGACAAATGGCTCCGCTTTCATTCAGGCGTATAAAGATTAAGATTTTCTTAATTTTACGAAGTCTGACTGTATGCGTGGGTGGAGACATGAAGCAAGTGATGCAATTAGAATCTCAAAACTAGCTACGGATTGCGGATATTGGCCATTATATACAGTGAGAGTAAAAAATGCGGTACCCGTTTTTTCTTATTTTAGAGGATTAGACATAGATAAAGATAAATTTGTAGAATATTTAAAATCGATGGGACGATTTAGGCACCTATTCAAACCCAAATTTATGGAAAAGGAAATAGATGAAATAATCTATTTTACCGAACAGCGTAATAATCGATTAAAGGGATTAATAGAAACCTTTGGTGCAGAAAAATCAATTGATATATATAGAGTTAATAGAAAAACTCTAGATCCTCAAGAGCATTTGCTTCCAGGTCATGGATTATGTCCTGGTTGCGGGGCAGGTATGGTACTCAATCAGATGGCAACTGCTGCGTATGCAGTTGCGGGAAATAATATTATCTACGTTAACAATACGAGCTGTTCAGAGGTGTCTACTTCTAAAGATTTTGTTACGTCTTGGAGAGTGCCTTGGGTTCATCACTTATTTGAATCAGGTGCCACAATAGCAGATGCGATTAGTACTTCTTATAAAATTTTAAAATCTAAGGATGAATTTGACGGAGAAGTGCCTTACCTAATTCACATTGGTGGTGATGGTTCCACTTACGATATCGGATTTCAATTCTTAAAAGCAGC
>Ga0180437_10002534_pt1 | contig 28929 bp, 38 predicted proteins | sample SS_ome_4_FD_132410 | JGI IMG/M metagenome (GOLD analysis project Ga0180437, IMG submission 132410) | Hypersaline lake sediment archaeal communities from the Salton Sea, California, USA - SS_3_D_1 metaG | ecosystem: Environmental > Aquatic > Non-marine Saline and Alkaline > Hypersaline >...
GCTTTGAGAAAGTCTTTGATCGAACCAGATTTCGAATTCAATTTGCTTGATCCTATCTCAGATAAACTTCTTCAAAAGCTGAAAATGTTCGATTTTGTTATTAATCCAGGGGCAACCCATTTGACCCCGCAAGAAACACAGTCGGTGAAGCAACTCTATAAACTTGGTTCTAAGTTAGTTGTAACTGGTGCAAGCATTTGGAATAAATATCCTGCAGACCTTTCTCTTGCTCGCTCTTGTTATCAACCTGTCGGTGTACGCGACCCTCACACTCATAAGTTATTAGTCAATGCTAAGATACCGAGCAGTTTTGTTGGTTGTCCAGTTTTGTTGCTTGATTATGCAGATGCTCAAAAGGAAGATAAGAAACTAGTCTTTAGTTTTTCTAGGCATGATGTCCCTGCGCAGATAGAGGTTATTAAGAAGCTAGCTGAAAAGTTTAAAGTCACTATTGTTTGTCATGAGAGTTGCGAACTACTCTATAATGTTCCAGAAGGTATTAGAGTTGCGTCTGGAGAAGATCCTGAAACAATCATTCATGAATATTCGACCGCTTCTCTCGCGATCACTGGTAGATTGCATGGCGCCTTACCCGCGGCGATCTCAAATACGCCTCTTATTTATTTTGATACTTTTAAAGATTCAAGATCAACTCTTCTTTCTTTTTTGGGCATTCAGGTTGTAAAACTTAATGAGATCAATTCAAGAGACTATAGCAAAGTTGATCAGAATAAACTTAATCAGTTACGAAAGCATTTCTTAGATTATCTTGCTTTGTTAGAAGTTAAAAAATGAGCTTAGAGTTGTCGATTTTAGTTCCCACTTATAATAGAGCACGCTATTTAGATCGTTGTTTAACACTTTTTGCTGAAACAGCATTACCTTTTAATAAGTTTGAAGTACTTATTCTGAATGATGGGAGTACTGACGAAACCCCATTTATTTGCCATAAATGGAAGAAGCATGGGTTGCCCATAAAGTTACTAAGTTGCCCAAAACCTCATTTAGGGCGAAATGCTGCTTTAGCTCGAAATGTAGGTATAAGGAAAGCTACAGGAAAAGTATTAGCACAGACAGAACCTGAGCTTTTATTTAATATTGATTTTCCTAAGGTCATGCTCGATGTTTTTGAACCTTCGAAAATTAAGATAGCTGAAAAGTGGTGCAAGTTAGAAATCCATCATCAGAACCGTATAGATGCCTTTTGGCCGAAAGTGGCAAAGCATTACGAGAAACATCGAGCTAAGTTCAAGTTACCTCACCTACAGCAAAGTTATCCGAATCCTCATACGGGCTGTATGCTTAGAGAGCATTTAGTTGCTATTCGTGGTTATGATGAGAGGTTTCTAGTTTGGGGTGGAGAGGATGATGATTTAGTTGCGCGATTAAGCACTCGAAAGGTCACTATAGAAAGAATACCCGGATATTATATAATTCATCAGTGGCATCCGAGTTTACAGAATATCGTGCGTGAAGAATATCAAAAACAATTCGAGTTGATTGAGAAGAGCAAGAAGAATCCTGATCCTGTTAGAAATAAAGAAAATTGGGGAACTCATTGGGGAAAATTGTAAAATAAATCTTCTCAAAATTTGAAAGGAATTTAGATGTTGGACAAGCCTGTGATTTTTGAAACACGCGTAGAAGAAGTTGAAGCGATGGAAGCTCCCGAGCTTATTTGTTTTATTTCAAATGCGTCTTCCTATCTTGTTGTGGAAGCTTTGATTGGTAAGAATCTTGAAGGTGATGCGAAGCAGGAGTCTATTGAAAAGATCTTGTATACTGAAAAGCTCTTAGATGTTGCAAAAGCATCTCTTCGTAAATATTTCTAAAATCTAACCAAAGAAAAAGCACATCAAAGATTTTACTCTTGATGTGCTTTTATTTTATTTAGACTACTTGCAGAATGCCGCGATCGACGAAATCTTTGATTGCGCCTTGCGCTGCGCTTCTCAGCACGTCACCCGTGTTTGTGATGATGATGACTTCATTGGCTGGCACATACTGATTCTGGCCAATGTTCGTCGGCTTCCATAGAACCCACGTTCTACCGCTTTTCGGATCTACTGTAGTTCTGGGCAGTTTGTACGCGGTATAGCCGTTCTTGATGTCCATTGGTGTAATTCTGTAGTAGTCCACCATTTCGCCATCAGCAATCACTGTTAGCCGAATAAAACCATCGGCACCAATTGTGTATTGCTGGCCTGCGGGCGGTGTCAAAGTTGCCATCAGCGTGGCGCTTTTTGACCCAAAGTTGATATTCCGCGTCATCCTCTGCGGACCGTGCACTTTGTGTGTTCTTTCGCCAATATCGTCTAGGAAGACGGAACCAATTGACAGCCCAGTAAAAGCATCTGTGCCTGTGTTAAAGAGCCTCATCTTTTTCCTCCTGTCATTTTAAAATGAACTTTATCGTGAAGTCCAAATAATTAGTAGACTATTACAACAACCATAAATAGTTGACTAATATGACATTTTTAACAGAATGTATATTTAGAGATAATTAATTGAAAGGTGCGACAATGAAAAAGTATGTAGTTGCTCAAAGTTTTCATTTTGGTGAGGTCTGCCAAGATATCTATGTCGGGGCAGAGATCTTTTTCGATGAAGCTACTGGGCGCATTAAACTCGGAGACTTTGAGCATGATGTGCGTGTCGCTCCAATTTTGGGCGCGATCAAGAAAGGCTGGCTTCGTTTAGCAGAGGATGCTAGAGCTGAAAAGGAAACAGAACAGAAGTTTGAAGGTGTGCAAGAAGCGCGTCCAGTTCCCGGTAAAGCAGCAGCAAAAGAAAAGAAAGAAGAGAAGTTCGCACAAATTGAATATGAAGATGAAGCAGCCTTACCTGTTGACCCAAAGAAAGAAGTAGAAGAAAAGAAGAAAGAGAAAATCAAGATTGGGCGAGAGGATCGAGAAGAAACGGATGCTATTGAATTTACAGATCTTAAGAATTTAAAAGAAGAAGATGATTCTGAGATTATCAAAGCTTGGGATTTATCAGAACATTGGCAAAAGCGAAAGAAAAAGATCAAAGCTATCAAGAATATTAATACGCTAATGCGCCTCGCTAGTTTAGATGGAAAGATGAAATCACATATTGAGAAGCATATTAAAGAGCTTTCAAATCTCGGAGAAGAAGTCGATCACAAAGTGAGTTCTTTAAATGCCCTAGAGGAGAAAAAGGCAGACAAAGAAAAGAAGGCCGCAGGTAAGAAAAAAGCAGGCGGGAAGAAAAAGGCCTCAGGTAAGAAAAAAGTAGGCGGGAAGAAAAAGGCGGGTAAGAAAAAGGCTACAGGTAAGAAACCGAAGAAAGCCCCTCTTGGTCAAGATTTTGATGAGTACTTGAACGATCAGGTTCAATCCGGCGAAATTCAAAATAAATAGGGCGCTTTTCAAACTATATCTTTCTTCTGTAATTCTATCTTAATGTCTACATATTTCACTAATAGATAGCATTATGATTCTTTCTGGAGTGCATTTTTGAAGACCCTATTTCGCGAGGTGGTTGATTATCAAGTTTCAGGCCCTGAAGCTCTTTGCGAAGAATTGATTGGCGGTGTAGTAATTGGGCAAGATTTCCATTGCAAAATTAATAATCTTTCTTGCGTTGCAGTCAAGTTTGGAACCTACGGGCGTAAAAACTTTGGTACTATAACTTTTCGTTTGCGCTATAAAGGCTTTAGTTATGACTTAATCAACTTAACTGTGCAACAAGCTGACCTAAAAGATAATACACATCATCCTTTTGAATTTAGCCCGATTAAAGGTTCTGCTGGGCGAGATTTTCATTTTTCAGTTGAAGCCCCAAAGACTCTTCTTGGGCAAAATGTCGTTATTTGGAAGACTATAGCACAAAAGCACGGACAGCGTTATTTGAATGATCAGAAAGTTTCAGGAACTGTTTCGTTTAAGACTAAATGCAAAGTTATGCACGCACAAGAAAAGACACCTGTGCGTGAAATCAATTCCTATATTGTGCCTATTTTGCAAAATATGAGCATTACTCAACGTTTTATGAGTCAGCAACCTGCGATCGATGCAATTTCTCTTGATTTAGAAAGTTATGGGGCTGACAATGCTTCAATTCGAGTTGATTTGAGAGAAGCTGATGGGTCCCATCTATTTAGCGCTAAAATTTTATCTGCCCAATTAACCGATGGGCAGCCTTTGTTTTTACCAATCACTCCTGCCTTTGTTGAAAATAAAATTTTAGAATTGATATTAACTTCAGATGATGGGCAAGTAGGTAAGGCTATAGGCCTTAAAGTACTCCGTGATGAAAAATCAGAGACTTCTTTAGCTATTAACAATGAGCGCGTAGACGGCCGTATTTCATTTAAGTTGCGAGGTATAGACAATATTGCTTCGGTTAAACCACCTCGTGATGTTTCATTGCAGAAAACTCAGATTTCCTTTAACGAGGTTCCTTCTGTAAGACCGGCACCCCTAACTAAATCTAAGAAAAAGATAGTCGCTGCTTTAGTTGATATCATCACTCTAAATTATAATCGAGCTGATTTGCTTTTAAAATGTTATCAAGGCTTAGTTCGAAATACGCATTATCCTGCTTGGAAATGGCATGTATGTGATAACGGTTCGCCCGATAATTCAGTAGAGCTTCTTAAAAGGATTGGTGATAAGAGAATATCTTTGACAGCAAGATCAGATAATTCTCTATCTTTTGGGGCTGCGAACAATCTTATCTTTAAAAAAGAATGTGAAGGAGAGTATGTTCTATTCTTAAATAACGACATCCAACCACACCCCGGTTGGTTAGAAGATATGGTCGCAATTCTAAGAAATGACCCGACCGTTGGAGTTGTTGGTTCTCGATTGTATTATCCGAATGGTACTCCGCAGCACTTAGGTGTTGCTTTTATGAATGAAGGCGCTCCAGTAAATATTTCGCAACATTTTTCTAGAGCACTTAAACCTCATTTTGCTGAAGTAGATCGCTGCTATAGAGCAGTTACGGGTGCTTGCCTTTTGATGCGTAGAACTGACTTTGAGAAAGCTGGAGGTTTTCCTTCAGGTTATGATTATGGTTATGAAGATGTCGACCTTTGCATGAATGTGTTTTACAACCTAAAAAAGAAAGTCGTGCTTTGTTCAGGATCTTCTCTCACACATGAGGAGGCTGTAACCTCTAGAGCAGTTCGGCGTGTCGGCAGACCTTCAGATATTGAATCATTGAAAAGAAAATACAATTGCCATCCTGATATTCAATCGTATCTACATACCTTTGGCACAGGCATCTATACTGGTCCTTCTGTTTCTAATCCGCAGTTCTCGGTAATTACCTGTATAACTAATCCAAAGATGTGGATGGAGAATATTGTTCGGCCGAGTCGCGATTATTCGAACAAAGTTGAATTTCGTCCAGTTTTCAACATGAATAAAAGCACACCGATCACTGTGTGCTATAATCGTGAGCTGCGAGAGGCAAAAGGGAAATACCTTATCTTTTGCCATCAAGACGTACTCTTTTGTGAAAATTGGGTGCAACGCCTAAGTAAACTTATGGCAAGCATGCCGAACAATTGGGGTGTAGTTGGTGTCGCTGGATGGAACACAGAAGGACCTCAAAAAGGAGGGCTTTTAGTACCTGAAGGTAAGTGGAGCAATGAAACTGGTGAAGTGCAAACAGTAGACGAATGTTTTATTGTTGTTAACCGCGATTTGACATTTGATGAAAGTTTGAAAGAACCGCATTTTTATAGCGTTGATACTTGCTTAACTGCGCTACAAAAAGGAAAGAAGAATTTTGCAGTAGATCTACCCGTTCGTCATAAAGAATCGGGCGCGCATCCTGATTCTTGGATTGCTTCTTATCATCGAGCATTAGATAAGATTAAAGCCAAATGGATGAAAACATTTCCAGTGATCAAAACAACAACTTGTGTTCTTAGAACTGGTCATCCAGATATTGTTGGTGTGAAACCTCCGAGGAAGAAATGAAGTCTAAAAAGAAGAAGATCAAAGAGGATTATGAAGATCCTGAAGATCTAGGAACCGACAGAGACGAACCGGAGTCTGAAGAAGAATGGTTAACTGGCCCAGGTAAACCTCACGGTGAGCGCTTTTTTGGCCCCGGCACAAAACAAGATTGGAATCGAATAAATGATCCTGACTATAGATATCCGGTAAGATTTCCTCCGGGGTGGTCAGATCGTACTAAATGGCGGCCAGATGATGGTTGGGCTCCAGGTTCTTTCTTCGATGACTTTTTCTATTGGATGGAAACCTATAAATATAGTAAGGCCTCCGCAGATTATGTAGTATCGCGTCATCTTTTCAATCGTTTAAAGAAAGCACAAGGGGCTGAAGGATATTTTGGTCAAGGAGGAAACTTTAGCGATTTACCTCGGATGCAAAAACAGCCTCTTTCTCCTTCAGATGAGTTTACGAAGAACTATTTAAAATTTTGGGTTAATGAGCCTTGGTGGCGGGTATTTTGGTATGATCAATTAACCGAAGATGAAGCAGTACATGATCGCGGAAATGAGTGGTTCGAGATTTATAGGGATCTTAAAGAGACTCCTGCACTTTATCAGAAGTGGGTTGAGCGTCGAGAAGTTCGCGAAGATAAACCTATACCTTCATTGCCAATCGGTCCTCCTCCAAAAGTTTTCAAGCGAAAGCTAAGACAACGACGTTATTCTTCACCTATGTATCTGCGATTGATTGAATTGCTCGCAGATGATGATGAAGCAATCAAAAAAGGTTGGACAATGAAAGAACTTGTACGCCAGACAATTAGGCGTAACAAAGTCCTAGCAAAAGAATGTACTCCAAAATTCGTTCGTTCGGATTTAAACAAGTTAGTTTGGACGTATAAAGTAACTTGTTCGGGGGAGGGAAGTGATCCAGGCGGGCATTTATGCCGCATTAGAATCCTACCGAAATATAAAGGGGTAAATCAATCACCTGAAGATATCATGGGAGAAGATTTTGGTGATCTACATGTGGGCGTCAAGTGCACCTGCCCTGCATTTAAGTTTTGGGGGCCTAGCTACAATAGTTGGTCTTTAGGTTATAACTATGGCAGCCGAGAAGATGACGGATCTCCGGCGACCACAAATGTGCGTCATAAATTACCTCTTGATGGTTCAACACGAAGAGCTTTGCTTTGCAAACATCTAATCGCTGCAGCTCAGGATGATTGGATGGATAGAGTTCTAACAGAAGAGTAATAAAAAGTTAAAATTTAAGAGAAAAGTATAATAAGAAAAAGAAGAGGTTTATTATGCCAATGTATGAATTTTATTGTGAAAGTTGTGATCTTCTAGAAGAATTTTTCCATAAGATGGACGATGATAAAAAAGAGCATGATTGTCCAAAGTGTAGTGAAAAAATGGTGCGTAAGTTCTGCACAAATTTTGCTGTTAAGGATGGCCCTAGTGGTATTGCACCTACGAAGGCTTTGCGAGAAAAAAATTATAGGGCGCAGCGTTCTGAAGAGATGAAGAAGAAGCAAAAAGACAATCATTGGACTCCTACTTTGCAACCAAATGTTCAGAATAAAGATGGTAAAGTAGAACGTTTTGATTCCTGGAAAGAAGCACAATCTTTCGCAAAATCTGAAGGTAAAAATACAAAGAGTTATGATCCTTTGATTTCTAAAGAGAAGAAAGGTTCTTAAGATGTATGACCTGCACAACTGCCTTGATTGTGGTGTTAAAGTAACTAAAGAAAATGATAGCGGTTGGAAAGTTATGGGTTATGCTCTTTGTAATGACTGTGATAGGGCTCGAGGCTATACCGAAAAAGGAGAAGATTGCCTAAAGCACTTCCAAAAATGCCTCACTCGCTAAGACTTTCACTCATGCCTTTCACTGGAAATAACCCCAGACATCTCATGGTCTATGAGGGCATTTTAAAAGCGTTTCAGAAGGTGCATGCTAAAGGACATATCGCCCTAGAGGATACTAAGAAGAGCGATTTTTTATTTGCCACAAGTGCTCCTATAGTAAATCCGCATAATTTGAAAATTGCTTTTTACGACGTTGAGGGCTTATATGAAGAGATTCCAATAAACAAAGCGGATGCCGTCTTTACAACAGAGGAAAATGCTATATTAACATTTCAAAAGAGATTCAAATGCCCAGTTTTTCATTTACCTCTAGGTTTTGATCCAGAAACTTATAAGACTGAGGAAACTGAACCTGATGTCGATATAACCTTTTGTGGAACTTTGTTCGATCCGCGACCAAAAGTTTTATCATGGTTAGATGCGGTTAGTGATAATTATAAGATTCGTATAATCACTCCTAGCTCATGGCGTAGCCGTTTATTAAATAAAGGTAAAATTGATATAATCGCAGACTCTGAATGGGTTCCTTTAGAAGAGACAATTGATTACTATTTGAGAAGTAAGATTATTCTTTGTATAAACAGAGCAGAGGAAAATAAAAATACGAAACTTAAAAACAGAACACCAGGCAGATCTTTTGGTGAAGCAGCTTTGAATCGTTGCGTTTTTATTGATGATTCTCGAGATATTTCAAAGTTCTTTCAGCCCCGAGATGAAATTATTACTTATTCTTTAGACCATCATGGTAGTGATCTAAGAGCATGCCTTCAATTCTATCTAGAAGAATTTGAAGAGTTCCGGGAAGAAGTCGCACAAGCCGGAACTTTAAGAGCTCTTAAAGAGCACACCTGGGATCATCGTGTAGCAATCCTAGTAAGCAAGCTTCATAAAATAATCCACTAATATCTCAGTCTTTATGAATGACAAGGTCATTTAGACCTTGTGATCTCTTAAGATAAAGAATGTGTATCATAATTGAGATTAATTAATGTGCATGGGGGTTTAAAGAATGAAGAAAGTAAAAGATTCGAATTATAGAACGCCTGATTTGTATCTGGCAGCGTTCTTAAGAACCGCAGGCTGCATACAAGATGGGCATGAAAAAGGAGAAGATCGTCGAACTTACTTTATTTTTGAACCTAACACAGATATTCCAAGATTACGGGGTGATTATTATAATGGAAAAGCTAAAGTTTGTCCTTTAGCTTTTGCTAATAATCTTCGAACTTTAAAGTCAATACTTCATATGGACTCAAAGGAGGGATAAAAAATGGCGGACATCATTACACCTCAGGGATATACGCGTTATAATTATGACACGAATATTCCAACGGGTTGGCAGCTTGATGATTATCAGTATGGGCTGACTCGGGATAGGGGCGCCAACACTGCAGCGCAGGGGTTTGATAATTTGGCAATTTGGCTTGCTCCGAATATGCCTTATTATGAAACTATTACTCCTGGGCCTCAGCAGTAATTAGTTCGGTGCGTTTAGAGCTTTAAGAAAAATTTCTTGGAGACCATTGGCTATGCCTTTTAACTATGATGGTGTGCTTTCTACGCAATTTGATTTGCTGGGCACAATTCAGACTCTTGATGTAGACTTTCAAGTCTTTCGCACAGATGCGACTGGCGGAGGTGCAACAAACCATACGCCGAATTCTCAACTCATGGAAGTAATTCTTACCCAGCAAGGTATTTATCCTGAGTAATGCTTTCATAACTCATTAGGATTTAGATTAATGCCCTTAGTCTTTACTCGTGGAGCAATGTTAAGTTCGAGTGATCTTAACATTATCCTGAGGAATGACATTGGTGAGCCCACTAACGCTTACAACATCTATTATACCATTTATGATATGACCCAAGGGGTTGAGGTGCTTATCGGTACACCTCAACGCATGCCCGCTAACCCGAGCGTTGGTTATTATTATGCACCTTATCAAGTTCCTTTTGATGCCGCTATTGGGCCTTATCGCATCCGTTGGCATTTCTGGGAAAGTGCTGACGGGCCTGAATTGCAGGCAGTTGAAGATTTTAATGTTGCTGCAGGTGGTCTGACCCCTTATCAATATGATGCCCCAGTAACAGCATTAATTCAACGTTTAAGAGTTCTGCTTCGTGACAATAACCCTGATAGAAATTACAGATTCGCGCCCCCTAGCAGTGAGGAAGAGATTCAGAACTTTACGAAAACATTTGGATTTATTTGGGAAGATTACGAACTATTTGAATATCTCGATATGTCACTCGATCGGGTGAATATGTATCCACCTGAGACTAGTTTCACTCTGCAAAATATGCGTGGTGATATGCGTACGATGGTGGTGATGGGTGCTGCTGGTTATGCTTTCTTTGCGAGAGCGAGCAACTGGGTTGTTGATGAATTTAGTTATTCGATTTCGGCTGTTTCACTTGATCTAGATAAGAGCAGTAAATACCAATCTTTAAAGGAAAATGCTGAAGCTGAATTTGATAAGATGGTGATCGAGTTCAAGAAGAGCATACACATTATGAAGGGCTTACAGCAACCGAGGTATGGAATTGGGTTATCCGTGCACTTAGGGCCCTTTAACAAATCCGGTATTGTTTCTCCGAGAAACTACGCATCTTTCGGGCGTAGAGGTTATTAAATCCTGCCTAACAATACTTCACTAATAACCTTTCTTCTTACATGAGAGATTTTTTGAATGAAGATGAGCTTAGCCTTTTAAGATCTAATTGCATAAGTGGCCTCTTAGATCTTACAGAAGAAGCCTTAAGCGTACCTAAAGCTCAAGCTTTTAAGTTCGGATCTTATGAAGCTTTTCAAGAGTGCGCTCATTCAAAATCTATTTCAGAAATTGAAGAGATCGCAGCAGCTTCTAAGCGTAAAGAAGATCTTTATTCAATTAGCAATTTTGATGGGCGTTTAGACGATAAGATTGATTTTCAAAGAGCTAAGTATTTACAAACACGGTTTATTCTTGGATGTCTTTTAGCTTTAAGGCATGTAAAGGATACAATAGAGACTGAAGAAGCGTCTTTTTTAACGCCTGAACACTTTGCTTTTGTTGATCTTTGGCGCGAAAGTGAAGAAGTTGTTGAATCTAACATAATTTAAAGAGGATTAAAAATGTGGTCAGCTATTATAGCAATTGCTGGTGCCCTTCTTAAGGGCATCTTTGAAGTCATTGCTGGGTCTTCTGAATCAAGCGCACGTTCTGAAGCTGAAGCACTGAAAGAAGAGTTAAAATCAACTGAAGAAGCTTATGAGCTTGAAAAAGAAATACATAAAAATATTGAGGATGTAGATGATGTACAGCTCGATCCTGAAGATCTGTTTGGCGCTAGCACTTATAGCGCCGATCCTGTTCTTTAGCGGGTGTAAAGAATATATCTATGTGCATGATCGTTTTCCGATCATTGATAAACCTGCGAGTCCAAATTTAAGTAAAGTCACTTTGAAAGAACTCAAACCTTTAGATGAAGAAGTTAAAGGTAAAGTTCTAGACAATATAAAAGAATTAAGAATTCAAGTTAAGCAATATGAAGCTGCTGTGAATACTTATAACGCAGCCGCTAAAGCACATAATGAAGACATTAAGGCTAAAAGAGATAAAAAGGATTCTGATTAAGGAGCATGGAAATGAAAAAGGTTACGTTATTCTTCGCATTTTTAGCAGTGTTTACTTTTGTTGGGTTATCACCAGCATTAGCAGAAGACAAACCTGCTGAAAAACCTCCTGTTGAAAAACCAGCAGATAATAAAGCTGAAAAACCAGCAGACGACAAAGCTGAAAAGCCAGCAGACGAGAAGAAAGATGAATATAATTGGGACATTGGCGAAAAGCTTGATTCAAAAACAGTAGGTAAGATCATTTCAGAAGCTATTGCCGCGTCTCAGAATAAAGGTAGCTTTTGGCGTAATCCAGCGTTATGGGAAGTCGTTTTTACGATTGTTATGCTCGTGTTAGGCTTTTTAGCAGCTAAGTTTGGGTGGAATAAGAAGAAGTGGGGTAAGATCATTAAGGCCGTGGAGAAAGCGGTTAACACAGTTTATGTTGAGTTTGTGCGTGAAGCTAAGTTAAAACAGAAAGAGGCTGGAGGCAAGCTTAGCAAAGAAGATATGAAGAAAGCTATCGAAGACGCTTGGAATATGACTAAAGATGATCTTAAAGATCAAGGTATTGATCTTGCAAAATGGATCGCCAGAGAATATTTTCCGGTCATCGTAGATAAGGTTATAAAGAAAGCCAAAGGGACTAAATAGCAGAGGTAAAATGGCTATTCTAAAACCAGGAGGTAAGTTTACCCCTGTAGAACCGACACAGGGGCAGTTCTATTTGCTTAATCCTCCTGCTCCCCACTCAGGTGCTTTCAACCTTAACTATGAAGGTACTCCAGCATACGATCCGGACAAACAGAAGATGGAACCGATCGAATCAGAAGGCCCGAAAAAGAAACGTAATATGCGCCCGAAAAATTGGTACAATGAGCAATGTAAATTCGAGAATTATACTCGAGGGATGCTTCTTGGTCATAACACTCTAAACAGTGAGGGAAGAGATGATGGTAAAGACAGCTCTTAACAAGAAGGTATCTTTTGAACTGCTTGTGAAGGCTTTAGGTCTGCTTAGCACTTCTAAAGTACGCCTTGCGCACTATTCTTATTACCGTAAGCTGCATGCTGATACAACCTCTGCGATCAATGAATGGTTTCGAGGTGAAGCAGAAGGGCGTGAGATCGAGATTCCAGAGAACTTCGATCTTATTAGCTTTATTATGGGTACAATTCGAAAGCACGGCCCAAATCTTCCTTTGCAGGATGTTGAAGAGATTCGGCAAGATGTCTTATTAACAATTCCTGATCTCTTAGAGCGTTTTGATCCTGAGAGAGGAGCTAAATGGGTTACATTCTTGTCACGGGCAATTTTTAGCCGTGTGCAGGATTTTTGGAAAGGCGAAAAGAAGTTTGAGAAAGAGAAAGTGGTAATTGGTCCTGGAGGCCAAGAAGAGGGCGAGGGCGAGGCAGGTGTTGTGCCTGAAGACATTCTTGAAGATGTGCGTCCTCAGATGGATCCTCAAGCTTTCAAGGAATTAGTGAATAACCTGCGCCAATATATTTTACAGCGCAAACCTCGACTCGTCGAATATTTTGATCTGGCGGTAGAGGAAGATTTAGGTCAAAAAGAGATTACGCGAAAGATGGAGAAGTCTCCAGCATACATCTCACTTATCTTTAAAGAAATTCGTAAGTTCGTTCTTGACTTTGCACAGATGACTAATAATCCAGATCTTGAAGCGGCTGCTTTAAAGGCAGGTTCGGAAGATGAGCAGGCTGAGTTTGTGTTAGTTTCTACCCAGCTAATTCCGATGATGGGCAGTTATTATCTAGACGGTCTATCTTTGAGCGATAAGAACGCTTTTATCAAATATACCGAAGAGAAAGGTTCAGAGCCTGTAGCCGATTATGTCAGAGGCATGGAAGAGAATGAATTCGAGGGATTTGTTGATTTCTTTCTTAGAGAGCAGGCTTCGCAATTCCTTGAGTAAGACTAAATGGCAATCTCAGCAAGAACAGATATAAACTATCCGCGCCCTCCTCGAAATCCATTTGCTGTTCATCCATTTATCTCAGGGGCTCTTGATATTCGTTTTGACAATCCAGGAGATGATCCTGAGAACCGCGATTTCGAAGTAGTCGGTGTTAATGTATATAAAGCACATAGCAGTGAATTTGGGCGATTTAAAAGGCTAACAGATGCTCCTTTGACTAGTTTAACTTATAGAGATCGCACTTTAAATGAGTTAGTCATTGATGAAGATGTTACTGCTAATTTTGTTAGCCGTGGGGATAATGAGCGTAAAGAGTACATTTTTAAAGTCTCAAAACGGCCGATTGTTAAGAATCTTCCAGTACTAGCCTATGCTGATAGTAATTCAGATATTGTTGTTAAAATAGATAATGGTGATGGGCAATTACTCGAAACTCCTATTTATAAAGTTGTAGGAGCTACGGGTGAAGTATTTCTTATTACTTCAGGCTATTTTGATAACGCTCTTAGACGTTTAGTTGAACCAAGATTACCTGATTTTGAGAACCCTCAGAGTAAAGTAACTTGCGAATACTATCATAACGTCAATGCTGTACCCTTTAAGATTGATCATCGTATTTTCTATAAACTCACTACAGTTGCTAATGTTCTAGATGAGCAAGGTCAAATTATTGAAACTTTAGAATCTCCTCTAGATCAATCTGAGCCAGTTACTTTTCAACAGGTTGAAACCATAAATTGGTACTGGCGCGAAGCAATCAGACGCAATCGTTGGCTTCTCCAACAGAGTGGTGAGCGTGTTAAAGTCTTTATCCGTAAATGGATGGGAACACGTTGTCCTGATTGGGATGATACTCATAAGCGAAGTTATGCCCAATGCCCTATTTGTTATGGTACTGGGTATGTCGGTGGGTATGAGGGACCTTTTGACATTTTGATCGCTCCTCCTGAGGCTGAGAAAAATCTTGAATTGGGCGAAGCAGGTATTCGTCTGAATTACTCTTTTGAGACGTGGACAGGTCCGAGCCCTTTGCTCTCACAGAGAGACTTTATTGTTAGAGGCAATGGTGAGAGATTTTCGGTTGGGCCTATTACACCGGAAGGATCACAAGGTGCGATTTTCTTACAACATTTTCCGGTCCAGTACATTGATACAAAGGATATTATCTATAAAGTACCTGTTAATCCTGCTGCTACAATCGATGGGCCAATTCCTAAAGAAGATGATTTCAGGGAAAAGCCCGGAGTAACCACAGATAGCCCGGTGATTACAAATAAGCCTGAAATTCCAGATTCTCGTGAAATAAAAGGCAGATCACCTAATTTCGAAGATATCACTTATTAAATAATCTACTTATACCTCTTTGCTTTAGATTGCTTTTCTGGAGGTTTTCAATGAACGAAGTCGAAGCAGGTAGGGCAGAAGAATCAATCTTGTTACCATATATGGGCGAGATGAAAAAAATCTTTGAGCAGCCTGAGCCTGATGTGGATGCTGCTGTAGCTTTCACTGAGAAGATTGAGCAGAAAATAGACGACTCTAAGATCGTGCCGAAATCAAAACTTAAGATGAAGAGTTTTCTTGAAGATTTTAGAGAGGCTGTGCGTGAAGGAACTGAACCTCGCTGGCCTTTTAAATTTATGAAATGGTTTACAGATGCAATTCTCCGAAAAGGAGATTTAGGAGTTTTGTTTTCGAATGATTCATTGGAAGGTGACCAGATGGTTCTTACAGAAGAAGGCAAGCAGAAAGTAGCACAAGAACTTTTATTTATTGCCGACTTTTTGCAAGAGGTGCGCGCTGCTTCGCAAGAAACTGTGCGGGCGAGTGTTGCTGATGAGCTTGAAGCTGTTGCTGATCTGCTCGATAAATCAAACCCGCGCAAGAACGCAATGAAATCAAAAGTTGCTGAAGAGTTAGACGCTATTGCAAAGATATTGCAAGAAGCTCTTCAAAAGTAAAAGAGGTGCTCGATGACTGTCACAGAAGTTAACCTAGAGCAGTTTATCATTTATCCTTATTTAGGTGCTGCCACTCTCAAGCAGACGCACCACATTGTTACCGATAGTTTTCCACCATTCCACGGAATGCAATATGATGTAACTGTAGATGAGATTGTAGATATACCAGAATAATCAATGTAGAGGTATTTATGGAAGTTCGAGTAAAGTGCACACAAGTGAAGTTGTTGCATCTCCCTGAATTGTCACGAGATCTTAAACGAGGTGTTCCGGAAGATTTTACTTCAGAAGAATACTTAAAGTCATTTACTTTGAGGAATGCAATTAATCGAGGTTGGGTTACTGTACTTAAGAGTGCTACAACAAATACACGTCCTAGATTTGTTGAGATCGAAAAACCTAAACTCAAAACAGTGAGAGAAGAGAAACTCAAAGCTAAACAAGTAGAGCTTGAAAAAGATAAAGAAACTAAATTGGAAGAACCAAAGAAATCTCGTCGTGGAAGGAAGAAGAAAAATGAAAAAAGTGATTAGTGCGCTTCGTAAGTTGGCTGAAGAAATTGATGTCGATGTTGAAGAAGTTAATGTAATGCTTTGCCCGAATTGTGGGCATCAGGGGCCTGCATGTGATTTTGCCCCCAATGCTCCTGCTAAGGGTGTTGGTTTTGGTCTTGGCCCTGGTAAAGGGCAGGGCCCCGGTTTAGGTTTAGGGCTCGGCCCCGGGGGCGGTCGTGGCCGTATGCTGAGACGGCAGCTTTAATTTCATATGACCAAACGCGAATACCATCGTAAGCTCGTTAGAGAAGCTGCAACTCAAAGAAAAAGTCGTCGCTTTTCCTATCTTCTTTCTGGTAAAAAACTAAATTGGGTGGAAGACATCGCTGGGAATAATAAGGATGCTCAAGAAGATTTTTTGCAAGAATTTCTTAACAAAGTACTCTATAATCTCTATATGGATAAGCAAATGACCCGCGCAATTCTTCGCCGCTATGTTAAAGATAGTATTCCTACCTAAATATCCATATTCTTCTAATGTATTAATTAACGATCCTAGAGGAATCCGGTTATGGACTTCAAAACAAAACGGATAATGCGCAGATTTCTTGCAAAGAAGTCAAAGGCCTCTTTTTATCGGGCGAGTAATCGTGTAGTTAATATATTAAAGGAAATCTTGAAGAAGTATGAATTTGAAACTTTGAAGAATGCGTTGGGAGTTGTTGAATCTCCAGAAGACATGATTATTCCGTGGGAGGAGGTTGATCCGGCTGTACAAAATGATACGCTCGAATTATTAAAAGAAGCTGAAGAAGATGCTCAACGATTTTTAAGAAATCTTGACTCATTACTCGGTATTTATGAATCTTATGAAAGTTTAGATAGATATCTTGTTCAAATTCTTGATCGTGAATATTCTGATTTATTTTCAATTGTTCAGATGCACATTTAGATATGCAAATTAAGAGAGTAGGTAAGCGATCTTGGCAGATCGATGGTATGACTACAAGTTGTCGTACTTCTGTAAAATCTTTTGTGCAACGAGATTATCTCGCAAGAAATCGTATAAATCCTGCAACATTCAATTCTTTGCCTCTAAAAGAGTTTAAGAAGCATGTTATGACTATTAAAGCTCTTTGGAAGCAGTTAGGTTTAGAATGAAAAAACAGAGTAGCGTTTTAGATTATCCAAAGAAAGGTTTAGATCCTGCAGTTTGGGACGAGGAGACCGGTCTCTTACGTTCAGAGCACAAAGAACATATCTTAAATAAGCTCTATTCATTTTTGATCAGCCAAGGCTATAACCATTTTGATCAGTGGATTGAAGAGATCGTCATAATCGGTTCACTCACTTCTTATCAGTATGCAAACAATGCTGATCTTGATGTACATGTGCGAGTAGATGTTCCTAAGTTTATTGAGCTTGAGACTTCGGGTTCGATTACCTTCGATGATGATTTTGCGATCGCCTTGATGGATGAAGGCTGGCGAGAAGTTCTAAATGTACTTGAACCCGAATACCTTAAAGGTACCGATCATCAACTTGAGTATTACTTCGAGACAGAGAAAACTAAAGCAACTCCAATAGACGGCATCTATTCGCTTCCTCGAGATTTATGGTTAAAAGACCCGAGGACCGTAGACGTTGATTTTGATCCAACTGAAGCATTTAAGGATGTTTTTGAAGATATCCAATCTTTGATCGATGAATTAGACTTGGACATTGGAAAAACGTATCGTGGTTTGAAAGATGTGGATTTATTTCTTGAAACTGTTGAATCCTTTGGCCCAGAACATAAGCTTCTCTTTGAGAAAAAGTTAGAAGAGAAGTTAAAAGCTGTAGAAGCTGAAATTAGAGAGTTAGCTGATAAGGGTGAAGAGATTACTCAGAAACGCCATGAACAATTTGATTTGGCTTCTCCTGAGAATATTACGTTCAAATATCTAGCTCGTTTTGGCTACCTATATATCCTAAGGCAACTTAAGAAATTAATCGAGAATGATGATGCAATTACAGAAGATGAAGTAGAAAAAGCCCTTAAGATTATAAAAGAACGAGAACATCAGCGTGAATCTACAGAAAAGGTTATAAAGAGGTTTAATGCAAAGTGTCGAGATCGCAAGATTGGGTATGAGCCGCTTTACAAAGGCGCTCAAATTTAGATTAATAGACGAGCTTAAAACTTCGTTTAAAGATCACCCTACTTTCCCGAAGTTGCCTGAGCATATTCAGAATAAGTATGCTTTTGATGAGCGCCCAAGTGAAGGCATCGTTGTTAAAAACATTTCTGGCGACCCTATTCAATTAGCTGCCGATAATTTTGTCGGCTATATGATGAGCCACGTTTATCTTGCGAATGTTAAAAATAAACCGAATCGCACAATTGAATGGGTGCGCGAAGACATTTTGGGGATGATCAAAAAAGTCGTTAATGAAGATGTGTCTGTACAATTAGATGGTACTCAGAGATTCTTTCAGGTGCAAAATACTCCTCTTTTAGATCCGAGAACAGGTGAGCTTGCGGAGAAGCAGTTTTCAGTCCGAGTCAAAGTAAATAACATTCCAGTTTTAATTGATTATCTTGAACCTGAGACAGGTTATATTTATCTACATCAAGCACCGCGCATTTCAGATATTGTTACAATCACTTATTATTATCGCACTTTAGTTCCTCCAGGAATCTATTATGTCGAAGCAGTAGAAAAGAATGCCTTTATGGTTGATCCTCTTTATGTAATTGATAATGAGGTTCTAGTTGAGTCGTATGCGGGTGAGACTACTTTAAATCTTCTGAATTTTCCAATTTTGCCAAATACCTTAGATATTTGGCGAGATATGCGAATAGAGCTTCAACCTAATGTTGACTATATTGTAGACAATCAAACAGGCGAGATAATTTTATTACGCCCTCAAGACATTACTCCAAAAACTGAGATTACTGCTAATTACAAATATCCAGGAGTTTCTCATGGCCCCTACACAATAATTGATGATCGAAGCAATAATCAAGCGATCAAAGGTGTTGTGTTAGCCTTTGAAAGGGGCATGACTAAAGGAGACAAGCAGGCAGTTGTTGTTACAAAAACACGTGAACAGGTTGCTCAAGTATACGGGGGCAAGTGGGATATGTCCGTTTCGATAGACACTTACACACGAGATCCTAAGACACAAGAAGAGCTTGCTGACTTAGTTGTTTCGGTTCTTTGGGAGAGGTTGAAACCTAGACTCGATCAAGAAGGTATTGTTGTAAAATCTGTTAGTCATGATGGTGAATCAGAAGAGCTTTTTGATGAGAATTCAGGATCTTATTACTATAGCGCAGCTATAAGTTTAGAGTTCGAAACAGATTGGGAATTACATAAACCGTTACCCTTTGCGATTAGATGGTTTGATTATGTTCTTGGTGGTCAAGATACTTCTTTGACTGAACCAGAAGCAATCGATACTGAAGAATCTTCTATACAAATGGAGCAGGTGATTCCTCAGAACGAATCAGTTATTCGTTGGGGTAATCATAATTTTGAGAAGATCTCTTAAGGAGCTGAGCATGCCTATCTATGAATTTAAATGTAAAGAATGTAATGCTTTATTTGAAAGACTTCTTCCTATAGGTGCAAAGAATCAAGATTGCCCAATCTGTGGGAAAGAATGTAGCAAGATTGTTTCGATACCTGCTCCTCCTGTTGTAAAAGACACTACTCCTTATGCAGACAATCCGACATCTTCTCCGAAAGAAATTGATAAACGAGTCGGTGAAACAATTGATCGAGATATTCGCCCTATTTTTGAAGAACGCGAGAGAAAAAAAGCTGAGTATCGTGCGCAAGTCGCTGAAGGTCGCTTACAAAGAGTTAGCGGTGATGCTGGTGATGTAATGGAATATGTACCAGCAAATGATAATGTTGTTGAAGATCGCAAAGAGAAACTTAAAGAGTTTGATGTCGCACACAAAGAACATGTAAAAGAAAGAGAGAAAAAAGGCCTTTCTCAATTTGATGATACTAAGAAGTAAAGAAAACTAAAGTAAATCCTGCGAATACCTCACGCCAAAAATGTTCTCATAATCTTCTAATTTATTTATTCAAGATAGTTAATCTTTCTGTACCACTAGAATGAGTGATCATTTTCGAGTAGGAGAATAAGATGGTTGGTCCTTTTTTATCATACGTCCCGCCAGGTGCTTATACTAGAACTCTTACTGACCAAACCGTTCCTACTTTAACAGGTGCGATTCGTTTTCCTGTTTTTATTGGTGTGGGGCAAGAGACCTTAGAAGCAACTGATGAACTTTTTAGAGGTTCATCTTCAATTGCTGATAATCTTGTCTCTAAGGAAGACGAGTCAGCTCAGTTGGATGGGACTAATCGAAAATTCACAGTAACGAACTTTCCTATTGTTACTGGAGAAGGTCTTGGTCAAGTAACAACCAATCCGCGAGATGTTACGGTTTTGGTTGAAGGCAAACCCGTTGGAGTTTCAGCGGTTTCAGGATCAACCGGAGAAGTTTGGCTTGATTCGATTCCGAGATCTTCAGACACTGTATTATGTACTTACTACTATAACAGAACTGACACTCAGATTACAGATGAAGATCTTTCTACTCAAGTTGATGGTACTAACACGATTTTCAAAACGAATTATGTTCCTATCGTAGATGGTTCTGGTGGTGGAATTATTACAAATAATGTAAGCGATATTGTCGTAAAAGTCAATGGAAGCACAGTAACACCTACAGCAATTGCTGGTGCGACAGGAATGTTCACTCTAGGTACCGCACCTTCGTCTGGATCAACAGTTACAGTTACTTATTTCTACAACATGTACCAAGACACTGGTGATGACTTATACAACAAAGGAGTTGTCGAAGTTGTTCGTGTTGGATTCGCACCAGATTCGACAGACTTCATTGAGGATGTCGATTTTGTTCTTGTAGAAGATACTATTCAGTGGGGTGCTGCAGCAATCATCGAATCAGGTACGCATACACCAGGGACGGAGTATTTTGGCGAAGATCAGATTTCACGCACATTAATCGACAATGTACTTTATATGGATCCGATTGGTGTAGGCGATGCAAACAACAAGGAATTCACTTTAAGCCGGGAGCCGGTTGATGGGGGAGGGCGTGATAAAGTAACTGATGATACTTCGATGATTAGGGTTTTTGCGGGTACGAGTGCAGTAAACGCTTTTAACGCGGGCGCTCTTACAGTTGCAACGTTAGATGGGAGCACAAAGAAAGTAACCTTGCAGGATGCACCTGCTACGGGGCATAATGTTTATGCTACATACTTTTATAACATTTTGGCCGATGATTGTTACACTCTTGAGGTGGTGACAGCAGGCGCGCAAGGTGTCGGCACATATTCGATTACAAGCCGTGATAACGGCGCGGTCAATTATTTAAAACACAATGCCTCAAATGATAATGTAGCAGATCCTGATTTTGCAACGGAAGGCATTACATGGGGCGCTGGAATTGATGCGATTCCGACTTCATTCCCAGACCTTCAGACAATTCCAGGATTTTCACCGATTGAAGTGATTACAGTTACCTTTACTACTTCAACAACTTACACAGTGACTTCATCACTCGCACCTAGCGGCTCAGCTGGGACAGGTGAGTTAGAGAAAACTTATCTTGATGGGGTGACTGGAATTCGTTTTTGCATCCATCAGGGTTCAACTGTTACTTATACGCCAGGAGACACGCTTGAATTTGAGACAGTAGCTAATCATACAACTGCTGCGCAGCCGATTCGTTCGATTCCTGGCCTTTTCACAATTGTAACAGATACAGATGGAGTTGGTGTCGGTGATACTGCTGAAATTTGCACTTATGACAAATCAGGTAATGAGCCTTCAATTGGTGATTTCTATTATGTAACCTACAAATATGCTAAGACTGACTTCGACTGTAAGCTGTATACGAAGTTCCAAGATGTCGAAAAAGATATGGGTGATCTTAATACTACAAATGAGTTAACGCTCGCTTCGTACATTGCCTTCCAGAATGGTTCGGTAGCAGTAGGTTTGTGTCAGGTTTTGAAAGAACCTGGAGAGAATACGGCCGCAGCGGCAAGTTATATCAATGCTTTAACCGATTTAGAGCGGCCGATTCAACGTATCTATAATCCGAATTTTGTAGTTCCTCTCACGACAGATGATTCAGTAAGAGCTGCGTTATCGAAGCATGTCACGAAGATGAGTTCGATTCGTTATCGCGCAGAACGTGTTGGGATGTTTGGCTTTAGTCTTGGCACGACACCAAGTGAAGCACAAGTTATTGCGCAGAACACTTCGAGCTTAAGGATGTGGGGTGTTTATCCTGATGGTGTTGTGATTGGTTTGATCGATGCAGAGGGTTCCGAGCAAGAATATGCTGTTGATGGCACCTATCTTGCAGCAGCTTTTGCTGGAATTAACACTGCACCTCAATATGATGTCGCAACTCCGATGACCAATAAGCTTCTTGTGGGCTTTAAGCAGCTTACACGTGAGATGGATATTGTTGAGCAGAATCTCACAGCAGTATCCGGCCTTACAGTCATTGAGGATTTAGATCCGAATCTTGTCGTTCGGCAGTCGCTGACGACCGATATGACGAGCGTGCTTACAAGAACACCTTCAGTCGTGACGATTTCCGACTATGTGCAGCAGGTTGCAAGATTTAACTTGAGAAGATTTATCGGGATTAAGTTCCTGAAGCCTGTGCTCGGCGATATCGAAAACAATCTTGCTAATGTGATGAAAACATTAGTCAAAGCCGAGATCATTAACGACTTTACTGGAATTACTGCAGAGGTAGATGAAAACGATCCGACTATCGCACGGGTTGAAGCATTCTACCAGCCAGTATTTCCGTTGCTATGGATTGTGCTTACCTTTAATTTAAGAACAAGGCTATAAAGTAAATAGCGAATGGAGGCTGAAGAGATGGACGTCAAAGAGAAGGATGCTATAATTGCTCGCATTATTGAAAAACATGCGCAGAATCCTGTCGATCTTACATTGCGCGATATTATTACAAATGTTTCTCGGATCAATAAGAAGTTTGAATCAGAGAAAAAGACGCCCATCTCTTCCGCCTCATTCACGATTAGTTATACAGATCTTCCAAAATGGCAAGCTCTCGATCCAGCTCAACAGTTTGGGTTTAAAGGCAATTTAGCTGCAGAACTCGAGAGTTCAGACCATTGGGATGCTGGCCGACCACGGCCTACCGCAATCTCAGAAAACCCATCTGCGGGTACACTTACGTTCTCGTTTGAGTACTAACAGATAATCTGAGATTGGAAGGCATTTCATAAGAATCCAAGATTCTTTCATTTTTCTTGTTAAATTGTTGTCTATCTATCTGTAAAATTATTGTCTAACTATATAGAAGATTTAGTGCCCTGTAGTTCAATTGGCAGAACAACGGATTTTGGGTCCGTCGGTTGAAGGTTCGAATCCTTCCAGGGCATTTAGATATTAGTAGTCGAGTTGCTCCCGTAGCTCAATCAGGCAGAGCAGCGCATTTGTAATGCGCAGGTTGTCCGTTCGATTCGGACCGGGAGCTTTAAATAGTAGTTGGAAGTGTGGCAGAGCGGCCGAATGCGCTGGTTTTGAAAACCAGTGGGCGTCAAAGCCCCGTAGGTTCGAATCCTACCGCTTCCGCCAGCACCTGTAGCCAAGTGGCAAGGCACCGGATTGCAAATCCGGCAATCGCGAGTTCAAATCTCGCCAGGTGCTTTAGGAAGCGTGGCTGAGCCTGGTTTAAGGCGACGGTTTCGAAAACCGTTAGGTCTCTTTGAGGCCTCGTAGGTTCGAATCCTACCGCTTCCGCCAAATTCGGTAGGGTGGCCGAGATGGATTAAGGCGCACGCCCGGAAAGCGTGTAGGTGTGTTCAGCGCCTCCTGGGTTCGAATCCCAGCCTTACCGCCAGGAAGTATGGCCGAGCGGCTTAAGGCGCCTCATTGCTAATGTGGTAGGTGTAACAGCCTCGTAGGTTCGAATCCTACTGCTTCCGCCAGATATGTGTATTTAGAAAGGAATAAGATGAGAGTAGCATTATTTGATTTAGATGGCACTTTAGCTGACTTTCCTGGGCAACTAAAGCAAGACTTTGAGGCTTTAATGCATCCTGATGAACCTGAGCTAGAGCTTGATTTTCATAATGATGCAATACCTTATGTTAGAGCACGTTTAGAGTTGATCAAAAAGCAACCTGGTTGGTGGGCAAATTTGCCTAAGTTTAGGTTGGGTTTTGATATTTTAGAAATGGCCAAAAGTGTTGGTTATGATATTTATATCTCGACTAAAGGCCCGGCAACTAAACCTGCAGCTTGGGCAGAGAAGTTGCAGTGGTGTTACGCAAATATTCGAAGGAATATCCATTGGAAGATGATAGAGTCTGAAGAGAAAAGCCTTGTTTATGGTAGGGTGTTCGTAGATGATTATCCTCCTTATTTAGAGGCTTGGCTAGAGCATAGACCAAGAGGCTTATGTATCATGCCCGCGCATTCTTACAATTTAAGTTTCGAGCATCCAAATGTTGTAAGATATGACGGCAAAAATTATGAAGAGGTTAACGTTCGCTTAAAAGAAGCATATGAAAGAGAATAATAAAACGGGGCGTAGCGCAGTTTGGCTAGCGCGCCTGCCTTGGGAGCAGGAGGTCGCCGGTTCAAATCCGGCCGCCCCGATTACCGCATAAAGTAGTAATTAATCCCACCTAGAAACTATTTCAGGAGTTTTCTATGCGCAATCGCATTGGCTATGTGCTTATTTTACTCTTGACTGGGTGCTACGGCAATGAGCTTCTTAGAAGAACTCCAGTCAAATGGGATGTTGATCTTGTCAAAGTAGAGCAAGAGCATTTTACTGAATTTAAAACCCATTTATTGCCTGAAGGCCTAACTATTTATTTTAAGAGAGATCCAGGAGATTTAACTCAGCTATATCAACAGGGAATGCGTCAAGCTGATGGAGCTTATCACAATGGAATGGCTTTAGCTGCTGTTACCTTTAAGTACGCAGTTACTAAAGATCCTGAGATGCTTAAGCTTGCTCAGAGAATTTGGGATGGGCATCATAAATTAGTTACAATGTCTGGTTATCCAGGTTTAGTAGCTAGATCTTATGGTAAAGAGACTCCAGATGCTCCAGACTATGTTGTGCGTAAAGATGGTTCCGGAGATGGCCTGGTAGGTTGGATGTTTGGCACTTCAGTCTTTGTTAATCTAATTGATGATCCTGTAAGAAAGGCACAAGCAGCTGCTGATGTAAAAGCAATTACTCAACACTTGAAGAAACATGATTTTAAAATCTATGAAAATGCCACAACACCTACGCAGTACGGTGATTTTAAAACTCCAATATTTGGAGTGCCTGTAGGACATTACGCTATAGCTATGATGGCTTTAGCAAATCTAGCAATTAAGCTAAACCCAAATGATGTTGATTGTATTTCTTTTTTAGATTTGCTAATTAAGAAAGATTATCATCGTCAAACTACTTACTTTTATTCATGGTTCCCTCATGAAGCTGATAACACTGCGATGTATCTTTTAAATGCGTTTTCTGTCTGGATGAATGATAAAACCCCTCGCAGAAGAATGTATTACCGTGAAGGTATTGATTCCGCTTGGAAAAGGTGCTTCTCTTGGCAAATGGCTTTTTATGCTTTGATCTATAAGTATACCGAAGGCGATGAGCATTCTTCACATATTACTAACTCGATTGCACGTTTACGTAATTTGTATCAAAGATATGCCCCTTATATTAATGAAAGAAATGAAGTCAAGTCTTATTCGAAGATTGTTCCGATTGAAGATCGTGTTCTAACCTCTTCGATTTGGACACGAAAACCTAATGAAGAATCTAAGATTAAAAGCGGCCCTCAAGAGAAAGATCAATGGTGTAGAGTTGATTTTCTTTTAGCGTATTGGATGGGGCGTTGGATGGGTGAATACTCACCTCAAAAAACTTCTTCGAAATAATGTAACTTGTTACTATATTTTGTATAAAACATAATCAATTTAACTCATATCTTTATTCAGATCCTATAATCCACTAATACACTGCTTTGAGTAGACTTAATAAGGAATGTGCTGATGATCAACATGAGTTCCTCCGAGAAGTTTTTAGAATCAATTGGATTATCACTCGAAGACCTAAAACATAACGCGCAAAGTGATGTTTGGACTCAAATCTTCGATTTTTGCTCCTTAAATGATGCTATGCTGATCTTTGATAATTCTTATAACAGATATCTGCTCGGTAAATTTGGTGATCTCAGCGACGAGGAAAAAGCTGAGGTAGTAGACGAATTTTGTACTTATGCTCAGCAGCTTTTAGACAACAAAGAAATTAACATAACCAAACCTAAGAAAGAAGAGGAACCTTCTTAGATGGCTGAGCAAAATCCGAAGATGAAATCTAATACAGTTCGTACATGGTTTCCATCTTCTAGCCAATTTGTTATAACGCCTATACCAAGAAATCTTGATCTGTTATCCACTTTTCCAAGAATACATCGAGCTGAGCATAATAAACGAACAGAAGATGGGCAGTTCGAAGAGAGAGCCGCCGAACTCCTTACGCGTTTGAACTTTGATTCCAAACATCCTCAACCCGGAATTGAGCTTATTCTTGATCTTTACAGTTCCTTGATTAATTACTATACTGGAAAGCCATATTTTAAAACTACTTATAAGATACATGGCTAATGCCTTATGTTTTGGTTTGCGAACGATGTCATTATGAGATTGTAAAAAGGGGAGTAAGAAAGTCTGAAGAAACTGAAGAGAAACTAAAAGAGTTTTGGCGTTGTCCGAAGTGCTCAAGTAAGTTACAGATTAAACAGATTGTTTCTTAGGTAATAAGATGCCCAAAGTTTTAAAACCACTACATCAGTATGACTATGAAGGAGGCGGGACTTTTCCGCGTGAGATGCAGGATGGCATGCGAGACCATACTGATATCAGTGGAGTCCCATTTATGCCCGCAAAGGGTCTATATTATCCAGGGGCAGATATCCCGATGACTCCTGGGCTTCCGTATAAGACAATTGAAGTTGTTATTCCTGAACCTCCAGATTACCGTGAATATCTCGTAAAAGACATCAGTCGAATTCCTGAAACTTTTGTACCCGATTCAGAGCTTACACCTTTAGTAATTGTCACAACTGCTTTGAACCTGCCAGAACTTTCAAACCTCCTTTCTATGGATTATGGCTTAGGGTTTGACGTTTTAATGCGTCCAAAAGCCTTTCAAATTTTATCTTCTCTTAAGAATCTAGCCCGTTCTTTGAGAAGTTAGAACTTAACAGTTCATTCAAATTTAAATTCAGATTTTTCTATTTTTCTGTAAAGAACTTGTTAAAACCTCTGTACCAATGAAAAATAAAAGTAACATTTTGAAAGGCAGAGGTATGAGAACTTGGTATGTTTTTACTATCCTATTTTTTATTCTTGCTTCTTGCGGAGATGATAGTCCGCGGACTAACCCGGATCCGTGGGTTACTGATTCTATTCCGCCTGCTGCGATTTCTGATCTGAATGCAGCCCCTGGAACTGATCCAGGGAGTGTGCTTCTAACTTGGACTGCAGTAGGTGATGATGATCTTTTGGGGCATGCTCAAACATATGTCTTGAAGTATTCGACATCGCCTATTAACAGTCTGAATTTTTACTCTGCAACGACCTATAGTCAGAGTTGGTCTGCTGCCTATTCAGGACAACCTGAAAGTGAGACAGTAACTGGCCTACTTGCTGGCACTACTTATTATTTTGCGATCAAAACTTTAGATGAAGTTCCGAATACCGCCCTTATCTCGAATGTTCCTAGTGCTACTACAACTGCAGGTCTCCATGCTGTGGGTTGGATTGGTGGTGGGATGTCCGGTTGGGTTCAATATGATGGGGCAAGTGTAAGTCAGAGTCTTTATGGCTTTGATACTCCTCGAGGAGTTTGGGTAACAAGTTCTGGCACTATCTATGTCGCAGATCATTATAATCATCGCATTTGTAAATGGAATAGTTCGGGCACTTCAGTCCAGTGGATTGGTGGTGGGCAAGATGGGTGGCAGACTGGACCAGCGCCTGCTTCTGGCACTGATTATCAAAGTTTCTATAGACCTTGGGATGTCTGTGTAGATAGTTCCGGTAATATCTATGTGTCCGATTATTCAAATTATCGTGTGTGTAAATGGGATAGCGCGGGTAACGCGCTCGGGTGGCTTGGTGGTGGGCAAGATGGTTGGCAGACTGGGCCTGCTCCCCTTAATGGCACAGATTATCAAAGTTTCAATAGTATTCAAGGCCTTTTTGTAGACAGTTCTGGTAATATTTATGTAGCAGATAGTGGAAGTCATTGTATTCGTAAGTGGAGCAGTGTAGCTACTGCTCTTGGTTGGATTGGTTGTGGGTATGATGGCTGGCAGACAGGTGAGCCGGGAACTTCATCTATTGGTTTGAAAGGATTTTTCCAGCCTGGAGATGTTTGGGTTGATTTGAGTGGCAACATCTATGTTATAAGTAAAACTGATAATCGTATTTGTAAATGGAGCACTCTTGGGGTGGCACAAGGTTGGATCGGTCATGGTTATGACGGGTGGCAGACAGGCCCTGCTGATTTAACGAGTGGTTATGATCTCAAAAGTTTTGACTATCCAGTAGCTCTTTGTGTTGATTCTTTAAGCAACATTTATGTTGCCGACAAAAATAATAATCGAGTGTGCAAGTGGAATAGTTCTGGGATAGCTGTTGGATGGTTTGGTGCTGCGCAGAATGGTTGGCAGACAGGTTCTGCTCCGACCAGCTATGGTTCAGATTTCCAAAGTTTTAATTCGCCTGCTGGTCTTTATTCTTTTGGTAATACAATTTACATTGCAGATCGCAATAACCATCGTATCTCCAAATGGCAAGAATAGTATCTTAAGACTAAGTATACCTGTCTTTTAATTAGTCTTATTACCTTACCTTAAGTCTAAAGACATTCCTTGTAAATCCTGCCTTCTAACTCTCCTTCCAGCTTATCAATAATTCACTAATTTCCTTCTTCTATCGAATACTAAACTGTGAATATCAATATGGAGGCAAAAGATGTCGTTAGACCGCGATAGTTATATTTTTAGAGA
>Ga0180437_10002535_pt1 | contig 28922 bp, 24 predicted proteins | sample SS_ome_4_FD_132410 | JGI IMG/M metagenome (GOLD analysis project Ga0180437, IMG submission 132410) | Hypersaline lake sediment archaeal communities from the Salton Sea, California, USA - SS_3_D_1 metaG | ecosystem: Environmental > Aquatic > Non-marine Saline and Alkaline > Hypersaline >...
AAGAGTACATCTTTGAAGCTTCCCTCCTCACCCAGCTCATATGAGCTGGCCTCGTCGTTCATCTCCAAATCTGTATTCTTAAAAGAACTTCTTATGAGGAGATTTGGTGGCAATCACGGGTTGTAACAAAATCAAATCCTTCACAGAATTTCGAATTCAAATTTAGCCAATGGAGAAAACCTTTAATTCACAACGATAATGCTCCTTCAAGATTAGGACTTCAATTGTACGCGTTTGGATTGGTCAATGAAATTACTGAAGAATGCGATATTGAATGCAAAAACTTTGAAGGAAATGCAAATCTCTTCCCTCAAAGATGGGTCAAAGAGTTTTTCAGTATTCCTGATGTCCATACAACCTATATCGATTCGACAAATTGTAGTAGATTGTCTAAACTTGCGATGAAAAACCACCTGGACTCTTCATGTCAAATCAAGACCTCTACAATCAGCTTGCATCACTGTCAAAAAAAGCAGAACTCCTACATGGGATCTCGATGACCCTCGAATGGGACCAAGAGACCTACATGCCCCCCAAAGCCATTGAGCTGCGCTCTTCAGAGCTCGAGCTGATGGCAAGTTTGATTCACAAAGAGCGGACAAGTGAGGAGTTTGCAAAGCTGCTCGGCTCACTCATCAACCTTGAGTCTGGCCAAGTGATCGCAACCAACCTTACAGATCCACAGCAAGCAGCTCTTCGTGAGTGGCGCAGAGATTACGTCAAAACAGTCAAGCTTCCCCCATCGTTTGTCGAAGAGTTTGCTAGAGTTACTTCAGCATCCATGCATGCGTGGAAAGAGGCGCGGGCCAATAACGACTTCTCCGCTTTTTGTCCCCACCTTGAAAAAGTAGTCGAGCTTTGCAGGAAAAAGGCAGAGCTTCTTGGGTATGAACACCAACCCTACGATGCCCTAATCGACGAGTTTGAACCAACGATGACCACGAAGGTGATCAAGGTGCTTTTTGAGCGGCTCAAAATCCCTCTCATCAACCTACTGAAAAAAATCCAAACCAAACAGCCGCCAGAAGATGAGTTCCTCCTTAAAGCGTATCCACATGATCAGCAGCTTCGCTTTGCAAAGAAACTGCTAGCCGCGATGGGCTTTGACAAGAGCTTTAGCAGGCTAGATGAGGCCGTCCATCCTATGTGCATCGCATGCCACCCTAAAGACGTGCGCATGACCACCCGCGTCTATCCTCACAACGTGATGCCCAATATCCTCTCAGCCATTCACGAGGGAGGGCACGGGCTCTATCACGCCCAACTTCCCGAGGAGCACTACGGCACTCCCCTTTGTGATGCAGTCTCCCTTGGAATCCACGAGAGCCAGTCAAGAACATGGGAAACAATCTTAGGGCGATCCCTTCCCTTTTGGAGCCACTTCTTCCCCCTTCTTCAAAACGAGTACCCCGAGCAGCTCGGAGGCGTCACCCTTGAAGACTTCTACCGAGGCATCAACATTGTAGGACCCACAATGATCCGGGTCGATAGCGATGAGGTAACCTACAACCTCCATATCATGATCCGGTTTGAGCTCGAGCTTGCTCTAATTGAAGGAACACTCGAGGTCAAAGATCTTCCAAAGGCGTGGAATGAAAAGATGCGCGAGTACTTAGGAATCACTCCAAAAGCCGATTCAGAAGGATGCATGCAAGACATCCACTGGTCGATGGGCGCGATTGGGTATTTCCCGACCTATACACTTGGAAACCTCTACGCTGCCCAGTTTTTTGATACCTTTACCGACGCACACCCTGACTGGAAAGAAAAGGTGATCCAAGGAGAGCTTGGCTTCCTAAGAGAGTGGCTAAAGGATAAAATCCATAAGTATGGACGCCAATACCTTCCCGAAGACCTTTGCGAAAAGGTAACGGGAAAGCCCCTTTCTGAAGCGTTTTTTGTTGAGTATCTCGAAACAAAATACGCAGGAATATATCATATATGATGCTCTTCAAGTGGGTCTTTATTCTCTCTTCTCTCGGCATCCTTTTCCCTAGATCTCCCGACCACTTTGACCCAAATAACCTCTACCAAGAATGCAACCGAGCTGCTCACTCACCCCTTCCTCCTTCGATTGCCGCCTCATTGGATCAACCATTTACCTATCTTGGGGAAGGAGCCCAGATCTACGCCTTTGTCAGCAAAGACGGAACCCTGGTCCTTAAACTCTTCAAAGCTCGCCACCAAAGCCCCTTTAAACTCTCTCGTTTCCTCGATCATTTGATGCGCAGCCAAACCGATTGGGAAGTGTCTCACAACAAGTGGAGATGGAAATTTAAAGAGACAAATAGGCGCTATGAGCTCGCCTTCACTCACCTCAAAGATGAGACGGGTCTTATCTATCTTCACTTTGCCCCTACCCATGAGAAGCTCCCCGTTACCCTGGTCGACAAATACACCTACGAAGTAGAGCTTTCTTCTCTCCCCTTCCTTCTGCAAAAAAGAGTAGAGCTCGCCCCCGACTACTTTAAACGGCTCAAAAAAGAGGGCAATGAGCAAAAAATCACTGAAGCGAAAAAGGCGCTGAAGCAGTTTTTTGTAACCCGAACAGAAAAAGGGTTTTCAGATCCAAGACAAACGCTCAGTAAGAATTACGGGTTTCTTGAAGGGCGTCCGATCCAGATTGATGTGGGAAAAATCGAGCCGTTTAGTGGGGATCTAAAAGACGAGATTACCAAAATCCATGCCCATATCGATGAATGGGTCTCAAGAATGTAACCTTTTTTTTCTTCGGATTTCAGCATCTTCAAACCGCCGCTTCTCTTCGTCCGATTCAGGGGCGATTGCCGGGATTTTGCAAGGGCGCAGTTTCTCATCCAAAGCCACAAACGTAAAGTAAGCCGAAAAGATGTGTCTCTGCTCCATATTGCGAAAGTTTTGGGCAAATACTTTGAGCCCGATCTCCATCGAGCTATTCCAAGCGCGGTTGGCGGCAGCTTTGAGGATTAAAATCTCTCCTGCTTTGGCCGGTGCAAGGAAGCGTACCGAGTCAAGGCCAAGAGTCACACACACCTTACCTGAGTGGCGTTTGGCTACAATGCCACACACCCAGTCTCCCAGCTCTAAAACTCTTCCCCCAAATAGAGTTCCATAGCTATTGAGATCATTGGGAAAAACCATCGCTGTTTGCTCGTCTAGAGCTGAGAATTTGACGGGCTTAGGTTCCATTCATTCATCTATAGCTTTTTTATGCCCAGTTTGCAAGAAGGCGCTTTATATTCATGAGCCCTTCCCCTTCAATCGCGTTGTCCTGGACATGATGGCCATAGACTGCCATGTGGCAGCTGCTGTAGAGAGCTCTAAGCTGGGCGAGCTTAAACGTTTCACTAGAAATTTTGCCGTAAACATTCCGGAAAATCTCTTGCCCCGCTTTTGGAAAAAAGCTAGGCAATATGGCCAAATCAACCGCGGGATCGCCTCTATGGATGTCTCCCCAATCAATCACTCCAGTGAGTTGGCTCCTCTTATCGACAAGGAGGTGCCTTGCATAAAAGTCCCCATGCACAAGCGTAAATGCTGTTGGCTTTATATAATCGTCTTCTGATCCAAGCCTCTCAAGAAATGGCTCTTTGTGCTCAATCTTCCCAAGGAGATAAAGCTCCTCTAATCTTCCTTTGAGTCCTTTCATCATTCTCCCGACCTTTAGACGTTCAATTGTATCTGTTGGAAGCAAAGGGTAGTGTTGAACGGGAAGCGAATGGAGCACAACTAAAAATTGCGCAATTGGCTCAGCAAGGGCAAACCGCTCTTTGTCCGTGAGCTGCATCCTACATGCTGTGCTCCCCTTCAAATACCGATAGCCCGCAAAGGGCCAGGGGAAGCCCTCTCCCGGTGTTCCAATCCATTCCGGAGTGGGAATGGGAAGCGGGAGAAGAGGAGCGATTTTTGGGAGAAGAGCCGACTCAGCCTCCATCAAAGCAACAGCAATCTCTCTTCGAGGAAAGCGAAAGACCCAGACATCGTTAATCAAATAGGCAGTGTTATCCCACCCCACCCCCAACAAGGCAATTTTTTGTGGCTTAAGAGTGGGAAATTGCTCCCCAATAATGGCAAGGGCCTCATCAGGCTCAATTGTCTGCTCTGGATCCCAAAGTTGGCTCATGTGGGGAATGCGATCAAAATTGACCAATATTCCAAAGGGGTTATCTCTCAATATAAAGAGACAACATGCATGGTCTTTAAGAAAGTAGAGTTCGATGTCTTAAAAGAATCAGAAAAAATGATTGTTCCGGTCTATGCAAGATATGGACTCACTTCGCCTGTCCCAAAATGGACTCTTCCCGAAAAATCAATGCTCCCTCGCTCGGCGTACCGCCTGGTCCATGACGAGCTAATGCTTGATGGCAACTCCGAGTTCAACCTGGCTACCTTTGTTACGACCTGGATGGAGCCTGAAGCGCAGAAAATCAGGGTTCTCACTTCAGGAACTAAGTGTTCGAGTAAGTAACAGTGTTCTGGGGAAATACAATCTTTTCATTCAAGTCTACAGTAAAATGAGATTCAAATTTAAGACGGTTGTCTAAATCAAGCCAAGATGACATAAATAATGGACTGAAGAAAGAAGAAATTCCTGTAATTTCAATGGACGGAAGAAGATTAAACACCCTTTCTGATAAAGACACTGGATTTTCTTCGGTTTTTGTAGCTGAATTACAGCTGATCAAAAATAGCTGAGCTTTCTCCTTTAAAAACTCTTTGACACATCCAATCTGCGCATTTGTTCCATTAAAAAAACAGTTTTTATTCAGCTTGATAAACAGATTGCTATTTTCTACGGACGGTGACATTCCATGACCGTAAATTTGTAAGTTATCAATCTTTTCACCAAATTGCTCTGTAGCATCCTCAAGTGCACCGCAAAAGGAGTCAGTAGAATTCACCCTATAAAATTGAGTATTTCCATTTGCATAGGTGAATTCCCCAAATGGAAGTGGAACATCATCAATGTATTTTGTGGCCCATTTTGTTGACATCCCATCAATAATAACAGCATTAGACACCTTGTCTTTTGGTAAATGTTGGATTGCCCTGTATTTAAGCACACCCTCTTGTTGTTCCGGTGTTAATGAATCAAATAGCTTTAAGCCCTTAGATAAGTTCAACATATTTGAATAGGCTCTATTCATAGCCCATCCACCCATCAAGCAAAGAAGGCCTCCACTCACCAGTTTTTTGATCTTTTCTTTTTTTGATATCTGATTCTTTTTTGCAACAGAGATGATTCGAGCGGTCCCCTCTTTTATCGTTTTCATACTTCCAAAAACCGTAGCTAAAAGAAGGAACGTATCTGCTGCAACTCGACACTCTTTTTGATAGGGAGTTAAGCCGGCAAAATCCAAAAAGAGCAATGTAAATACAGACTGTTTCAATATCTTTATTGAAACGGTCTGTAACTTTTGTAGATTTACAGAGTATTCTCTAGGCAAAATACTTTCACCTCGACGGCATGACCTAAAGACGCTCATGACCATTCTCAAACCTGGAAAGTATACTCCTTTGAGACATGTATATACAAAAGGAACATACCGCATCGTCTGCATTCGAGAAATTTCCCATGGCAGGCAAGTTTCTCCATGATAGTAAATATCTCCAAAAAATTGCCCATAAGAAAATGGCGCTTCTTCATGTACTTTATTAATCAAAAAATCCATTTTTAATCAAAATCAACTAAAACAATACATTAGAAAAGATTAAAAGAAAATGACATAAAAATATTTAAACTAAAAAAATACTAATAAAATAATATATTTAAAAGAAGGCGTTAAGCGGATGAAGGGCCTCAACACCTTTTCATATTGCCTCCCAGAAATGTCGCAGAGGCCCTCGTGGAAGCCTCCCTTTTTGAGGGTCGACTAAATAGTCGGCTCTGAAAAAGGGAGGCTCCCGAAGGAAAAATTTGCACCCTCTCTATAAAAGCACCGCTTCTCCTTCAAATACCAAGTAGATGGTATTCTCGAATTCAGCCATTTGGGAGCGACAAAAAAGCCGACTGAAAGCCGGCTTTGATATACATAAAATAAGGAGTAAATTTAACGTTTTGAGAACTGGAACCGTTTGCGGGCTCCGGCAAGACCGTACTTCTTTCGCTCTCTCTTGCGAGAATCGCGAGTGAGGAAGCCAAGATCTTTGAGATCGTGCTTTTTGTCTTCGTCTTGAATTACCAGCGCGCGAGAAATCCCAAGTCGCGTGGCGATCATCTGCCCTTCAATTCCCCCGCCTTTCGCATTGACTACGATGTCATAGCTGCCAGCAAGGTCAAATTTAGCGAGAGGAGCAAGAATGGTCTCTCTTTGAAACTCTAAAGGAAAGTATCGGTTAAATTCTTTCCCATTCACAATGATTTTCCCTTTTCCGTCAGGGCGAAGTCGCACAGAGGCTACTGCAGTCTTTCGTCTTCCAATTCCAATGAATTCTCTCATACCTTTCATATGTCTATACCGTTACAGAAATGGGTTGTTGCGCTTCCATACCATGCTCAGTGCCAGCAAAAACGCGAAGTTTTTTAATTTGTTGCTTGCCAAGACGACTCTTAGGCATCATTCCTTTGATCGCATGTGTCAAGATGAATTCAGGCTTCCGATCAAGCATCGTTCTGTAAGGAACTTCTCGAAGACCGCCCATCGAACCGGTGTAGTAGCGATAGGTCTTATTGGCCTCTTTGGACCCAGTCACCTTGATTTTATCCGCATTGATGATAATGACTCCATCGCCAGTATCGACATGGGCAGTATATTGAGGCTTGTGTTTTCCACGTAGAATTTTAGCCACCTCAGCTGCAAATCTCCCTAGAGTTTTGCCTGAGGCATCTAAGAGGAACCACTTGCGCTCAGCAATGCCTTGCTCTCTAGTCAATAAAGTAGTTGGTTGTTGTTTGCTCTTTCTCATTGATCGAACTCTTCTTCGTTACCGTATAGAGACACATAATAGAGGAGATTTGCGTTTTTTGCCAAGAGAATTATCAACTTAAGATCCTGCATTGAAAGTTTTCCCTTGGGTGAAGTAGAATCTGGCATTTACTTTGGGAGCATCCTATGAGAAAACTAAAAACTTTTTTTGTCCGCACCTACGGATGTCAGATGAATGAGCTCGATACTGAGCTGATGGTAGGCGCGCTTAAAAAGCGAGGAATGGAGCGTGTCGAAGAGGAAGATGATGCAGATCTTCTCCTATTTAACACCTGTTCAATCCGAGACCTTGCTGAGAGGAAGGTGATGGGAAAAATTGGCCAGCTCGGCCGCTCTCCTAAGAGGAAGAGCATCATCGGCATCACGGGATGCATGGCGATGGCCAAAAAGGAACGGATTTTCCAAAAACTCCCTCATGTCGACTTTGTTCTAGGGACAAATAATATTTCAGATCTCAACGCAGTGCTCGACGAAGTACTTGAGACAGGGAAGCAAACTCTAAAGACCGATTCAACTTTTGAAGAAAATTTAAGCTATTTTGAGGCAGAAAGAAACGATCCTGTCAAAGCTTTTGTTTCTATCATCCGCGGTTGTGATAAATATTGTACTTACTGTGTGGTCCCCTATACCCGTGGCAAAGAGGTGTCTCGTGATCCCAAAGATATCGAGAAAGAGTGTCAGATCTTAGCGACGAAAGGATATAAAGAGATCACTTTGCTAGGCCAAAATGTGAATAGCTATGGCAAGGATCAGCCTGAATGGAATGAGCTATTTCATGACCTTCTCTATCGGCTGGATAAGATCGATGGGATTGAGCGGATTCGGTTCATGACTTCCCATCCTTGCGATATCACGGTCTCTTTGATGGAGGCAATTCGAGATCTCCCCTCTTTGTGCGAATTCATCCACTTCCCAATCCAAGCCGGCTCCTCGCGGATTCTACGCAAAATGAACCGGCGCTACAGCCTTGAAGAGTACCTTGAAAAGGTAGAGCAATTGCGGCAAATTGTCCCCGAAGCGGCACTTGGGACCGACATCATCGTTGGTTTTCCTACGGAGACGGAAGAGGAGTTTCAGATGACCTATGACATCTTTGAAAAAATCCGCTACTCGGTCGCCTTCCTCTTTTCTTACAGCGCTCGCAAAGGAACACCCGCCTATCGGTGGAAAGACGATGTCCCTGAAGAAGTAAAGCAAGAGAGGCTGCATCGGCTCATCGGTCTCCACAACACAATTGCACGTGAGGAGATGGAGAAGAAGATCGGTGAAGAGGTTGAAGTTTTAGTAGAGCAGCGCAATAAAACGCCGGGGCAGCTGAAAGGCAGAACCCGCTGCTGGAAAAGAGTGGTCTTTTCCGGCCCCGATCAGATGATCGGAACACTGCAGCGGGTGAAGATTACAGGTTGTAGCCACCAAACACTTCTAGGAGATCCAAAAGAGGCTAGTCCTTTACTAGTTTGCCAATAACAAGGCCTCCGAGGAACCAGCCAATAAAGTAATCGAGAGCCCCTAAGATGAGCCATGAATTAGGAAAGTGCCACCAGTTCCATGCCGGAACAAGCCCAAGGATAGCCACGATTAAACCAACGATCGTCACAAACCAGACTCTTGACCAGTAACGCATCGCTTTGGATCGAAGTAGCAGAAGAGTAATCAAAAAAGCACCTGCAATTTGGGTAAGCAGCCCAGCGATCATCGGACGGGTCATGTCGGAGAAATCAACACCTCTTTTTACGCTCGCAAAAATGAACGGGCCCGAGCCTGTGATTGAATCTGCTTTTGTATCCATAAAGGGAGCCACATAAATCCCATCTTGTGGAGCTGAATCCAAGATAGAGTTGACAGCTTCACTCTGATTTTCAAACCGATTCATGGACATTTTATGAAAAGGCATTACTGTCCAAGCAAGCATTGTCCATAGATAAACAATCACTCCTCCGACAATCGAACACCTAACTAGTGGTTTCCACATAACCTATTCCTCCATAGAGATTTCACGTATACTATGTTGTATAGAAAAAAATAGAGTTCAATGCAACCGATGATTGGTATCTACGCTCTTCCTAGGGGTTAGCGAGCTTTTTGGCCACCCGATTTCCGCAGAAGGCCAAATGTTTAAATATGGCCGATAAGCAAACCGAAGTAGATCGAAAGCATAGATAGCATAGGGAGAGGGTAGATAGCGATCATTGGTGAAAATATTTTAAAGATTTTCGATAAACTGCTCTTGGGTGAGGATCTCAATGCCAAGCTTTTTTGCTTTCTCATACTTTGAACCTGGGTCATCTCCAACAATCACAAAATCGGTTTTCTTTCCAACAGAGCTACTGATCGTCCCTCCTCTTTCCCGAATCAGCTCTGCTGCTTCTGAGCGAGAATAAGCAGAAAGGGAGCCTGTGAGAACAAACGTCTTTCCAGAGAAGAGATGCCCTGTTGCAATTTTAGAAGCTTCAACTTCAACCCCCAGGTGAAATAGGCGAGCAATCTCTTTCCTATGCTCCTCATTCTCAAAATAGGAAACCACCGACTCAGCGACTTTTTCCCCCACTCCTTCAATCTCGATGAGCTCTTCCAAGCTCATTTCACCGACTTGATCCATCTCTTTGGCTTCTTTTGCAATCAGCTCCGCAATTCCCTTGCCTACATGCTGAATCCCCAAAGCAAAGAGGAGCCGCGCAAGAGTTGTTTTCTTTGAGTTGTTAATACTAGTAAGCAAGTTGCCAATTGCTTTTTCTTTAAACCCTTCGAGAAGAGAAAGCTCTTCTTCATTGAGTCCATAAATATCCGCTACGCTTTTTACGAGCCCTTTTTCAACAAGCTGCTCCACTACCTTTGGACCCATATGTTCGATGTCCATAGCGTCTTTGCTCGCGAAAAAAGCGATCCTGCGCACAATTTGATCTGCGCAAGCACGGTTAGGGCACCGAATAGCCACCTCTTTTTCATTTTCCACAACACGACTTAAGCATATGGGACATGTACTCGGAAAGTTCCAGGGGGTGCTTTTTGCAGGCCGTTTTTTAAGATCTACTTCGACCACTTTGGGGATCACATCGCCCCCTTTTTCGATCACAACCGTATCTCCTATCCGGATGTCTTTACGCTCGACCTCTTCCTTATTGTGCAAAGTAGCGCGGGAGATAGTGCTCCCAGCAAGCAGCGTAGGCTTAAGTTCTGCAACGGGCGTGAGTACGCCGGTCCTCCCCACTTGGACAGTGATGTCAATCACTTCTGTCGTGGCTTGCTCAGGAGCAAACTTGTAAGCAACCGCCCACCTTGGGCTCTTTCCTGTAGCACCGAGCTCTTCGCGTAAAGAAAAGTCATCTACCTTCACGACGACGCCATCAATGTCAAAATCTAGAGCATTTCGCTCTGTTTCAATTTCTTTGGCAAAGGCCATGATCTTTTTAGGATCGCTGGTCTTAAGCCTATGACGCGGCGCAAAAGAAGGAAGACCCAACTTTTCTAGAAACTTGTGCGTGGCCAATTGACTCTTAAGATGATCACTTGATACTTCCGCAACGCCATAAAATACAACCGAAAGCCCTCGCCGCTTTGCCTCTTTAGGATCGAGAAGTTTGAGCGACCCAGCGGCTGCATTGCGCGGGTTAGCCCAAGGCTCTTCTCCCGCATCTTCCTTCCTTTGGTTTGAAAGTCGAAAAGCAGCATGGGGCATGAACACCTCACCTCGTATCTCCAGAAGATCGGGCACATTTTCCCCTTCTAGTTTGAGAGGGAGGGCCGAGACCGTTTTCATGTTTCCGGTGATCTCATCTCCTTTTTTTCCATTTCCTCTCGTCAGCGCTCGCACATAGACGCCTTTCTCATAGCGGACGGAAACAGCCACCCCATCCATCTTAAGCTCAGCGCAAAATTCCAGGCTCTGCTTACCCGACCAGCGCAAAACCCGATCGATGAACTCGTGAAACTCTTCTTCTGAATAGGTGTTGGCAAGCGAGAGCATAGGCACTGCGTGAGCCACTTGCCGAAACCCCTTGGCGACCATTTCCCCCACTCTCTGAGTGGGAGAGTAAGAGACCACCCAGTCGGGATGTTTTTTTTCAATAGCCTCGAGCTTTTTAACCAATTGGTCGTAATCGTAGTCGGAGACAAGGGGCTTAGCTTCCAAAAAGTAGGCTCGATCGTGGGTGTGAATCTGTTCGATTAACTCTAGGTAGTGTTTTTTTGTCTCTTTTTGGGGCTGATTCATGAACCTATCTTATTCTATCCCAGGAAGATGATCAACCACTTTGCACACAAAAAATCTAATTAAAATAGTTTAATAAAAATACAATTTAATTTATAATATAATTTTAAAAGTTAAAAATTTAGTATTAAAAATGAATTGTAATTTAAATTTTCCAAAATTACCTTTGAGTAATAATACCGATCCCCCTCCAAATAAAACACATACAAAATTGGGATTAGGTCTTTGGGATCGTTCAAATCCACAAATACCTAATATCTCTGAACATGCCTTCTACGCTCGAGCGGATAAGTTCATTTGTGACATGTTCCAAATGAGCTCAGAAGCCGCATTGGTTGAGGCGGGAGATAAAGCGCGCGGTTTGATTGATAAGTCTTTCGCTTACAATGAGATAAAACCTTTTGAATATGAACAATTTAAATCAAAACTAAAAACAGTGAAAGGAGCCACAGCTGCGTATCTAGATTCGGTCAAACAACTAAATCAAGTACCAAAACCCCCACCTTTTGGAATCTGCGAAGAAGGGATCGATTTCATTTCTAAGAAGCTGTCCTTACTAGAGGGGCTGATTGAAAAGACAGCAGGAGTAGAAGAGCTGCAAGAGCTTGTCGAAGCCGAAGTCAACGAGTTAGGCTTTGAGCTGGAAGATCTAGAGAAGACCCTAAAAACCTCTGGAAGCGAGCTTGTGCTCAATGCAATTGCTGATTATGAGAGACTTGAAAAGGACTCTACATCTGATCCAAAGGATAAAGCGATTGCGCGAAGAAGGCTTGAAGTCATCGATCAGTGGGGCCAAAACGTAGCAAAAGATCTCCCCGAATTCAAGCAAAGGTGGGAAGGGGTTAAAAAGACCTTTGAAGGAAAGGACTGGCGCTTTGATTTTGAACTAACAGACCTAAGTTATCTCGAAACCAGTGCTCATTCTATTATAGATAAGGTTGCACCTTTAATTGAGAAATATCCTGCGCCCAAGATTCTTGTAGAAGACATCCCAAGCCAAGAGCTCTTGGAAAAGACGCCTGAGCGGGAAAAAGGGTATATAGAAACCCTTCTTTACTGGGTTACAAAACCCATCCATTTTCTTTTTCATCCAGAAGAATGGTCAGAAACCACAAAAAACCGTGTTTATTGTGGTCTTTCGCTGATGCAACTAACCGCGCAAGGAATTGGCTTTTTTGAGCAAAGAGACAACTTCAAAGCTAAAGCTGAAAAAATGCAGGAGGAGCTTTTGACAACTCTTCCTAAAGACGCTCGAGACAAGGCAGAAAGAGATGCGGCTTTTTTAGCCACCCTTTTAAGTGACAAATGGAACCAATCGACTAAACTTGCCGACAAGATTCCTAACGGAGGTCAGTTTATAAAGGAAGCCGAGGCGCAGTTTTCATCGCAGCCAAGCTCACAAGAGATCCAACGTTTTGCAGACCGGTACAAACACTTTCTATTAGTGTCCAGCCTGCAAAATTCCTCTCCCTATCAAGGGCGGCTAAGTGCACTGATCGAAGGGGGGAACCTAGCTTCTCATTGGCTTTCAAAAGCAGAACAAGTGAGTAGATACCTTAATCATTCTATAGATGAACTTACCACAACCCAACAAGAACTTCTGGCATTAACTCAAGCACCCGTTTCATTAGATACACAAGTCACTTCAATTCGGCATGAAGCTCAAAGACTGAATCGAGAACTCCAAAAATCTTTAGACGTTTGCATTTTTGACAGCTCCTTTGATCTAGCACAAGAAGAGATAAGGGAAACATGCTTTGCGATTGAAGAGCTCGAAGAGCGCATTCATGAGGTGATGGACAAAGCAAGACAGACCATTGATGAGCACCCGCTAGAGGCTGGGGTGGATCTTTCCCGTTACGGTAACAAACATAAAAACCTCATCAAGCTTGCTCGTCTTTTTAAAGTCACAAGTCCAAGGGGTGTTGAAGTCCCTTTACCTAAAGGAGTCACATCAGATCAAGTAGTCGATATCTTAAAAAAACACTCTCCTGAAGTGTTTACCGTTTGGGAAGAACTTGGGAAAGTATACGGAGACTATAAGGGAGATGCATTTTTAGAAACAGACGCAGCAATAGAGCTTATATCTAAGATCGATAACGGCATCGAGCACGCTTTTGCTCAGATCAAAGAGACTGACCTTCCAAAAGAAGTCACCAGGTGGCTTCAAAAGATCCAAGAGAAAGGCAGCTATCTCATGGTTCGAAGCACAGGAGCAGAAGATACGCGCGAACTCTCCAACGCGGGGGGCAACGAGAGCCCAACCTATGTTGCACCAACGATCGAAGCCTTTTCAAAAGCACTTGGTGAGGTAGTCAGATCTTACTTTGGGGCTCACTCGCTCAAAAACCGGCTTGATGGACAGACAAACCCTTTTGCCGAGGCTCTTAATCTACCTGTTACTTCTCAAGAGCTTATCGGAGAGCCCGTTGGGGGAGCAAAAAGCCAAAGCGATATCCCCATCTCGGTGGTTCTATTTAGCAATGAGCCTCTCTATGTGGGAAAAGAGAAGTTCCGTGTGATGCGCATGAGCGCAACCTATGGGCATGGTGAAGCTGTCGTCGGTAGCTGCGGTGTTGCCACAGATACAGCTCTGATCTTGCGCAGTGTGTCCCAGCCTGATCAGCTCTATGTGCTCTACGACAACCAGGAAAAGCCAACCCGTCTTGCCCCTATTCGCACACAGAGCGGAAAAGTCGAGCTACAGCAAGTAAAAAATAGCCGCCACCTCATGAGAAAAAGAGCCCTTTCTGATGATCTTATCCACCGCCTCTTTGAAATAGGGATTTTGAGCGAAAACTACTTTGAAGACACTGGCGGAACAGACATGGAGATTGTGATCAAAGGAAATCAGATCTACCCAGTCCAAGCTCGACCCGTAAATCGAAAACCCCTTCTCCCGACTTATATCGACCCTAAAAAACTTGAAAAACAACAAACCTCTCCCATTGACAAGACAGTGAAAGGGAAAGTGATCGTCCCTGGAGCAGGATCGGTCCTTGAAATCACCAATCCAAGTCAGATCTTAGTCGCTCCTACCCTAAAAGAGGCAGAAGGTCTCTATAAAAAAGAACATAAATTAATATTGATAGAAAACGATGAGCCAGCAAACTCCCACCCCGTTGTGAACTTTAGCGGTTTAGGAGTTCCTTGCCTCTTTGTGAAAGACAAAGCTTTGGTCCGAAGTGTTGTCGATCAAATCTCAACTGAAAAACCCGCTGCCACCTGCATGCAATCGGGTAATGTCTATCTATGGAACAAAGACAAGCCAATTTCAAGCTTCACTAGCCAAGGATTTATCACCCACCCTGCAGCGATTGCAGTTTCAGAGATATCTCAAAAACCGTTACCCCGCAAAGGAGGGGTTTCTCTGGCTGCACCAAAAGAACTCCAAACCCTGTTCTCTAGACTTCAGAGTGCACCCACCCTAGAACTCCTTGAAAAAATCAAAGATCACCCGTGGCTGCAACAGTTTGATCAGACAATCGAAAACCTGCAATCTCAATCGAATCGTGTTGCAAAACCAATTGCTAAAACCGCCACCAAACTGCAGGTTGAAATCAAAAAAAGCATTCAAGAAATAACGACGCTCATAGAGCAAGGGGGAGGACAACTTGAAACACTGTTCCACATTAAAACGCTTCAAACCCTGCTCTTCACTCAATCAGAAGGGGAATTAGGGACACACTCTGTTTTGTCACTAAAAGAAAATTTTGAGGCGCTGCAGGAAATCGAAAGATATGAATCCGAGGTGGAAGGCCCCTCTCAATTTTCTGATATCCTTCTTACAGCCACAATGAGCCCAAATAAGGAAAAGTTTGCGCAGTGGAAAGCCTTTCTGCTTGATTTGGAGTCGAAAAAGCTTACCTCTGCAAAAAGATCTCAACTCAAACAGATGATTGGAGAAATCGAACAATCAGGAGCCCTACCTCTCTTTTTTACTCTCCTGTTCCAATACGATCAAGAGATCGAATCTACTCAACTCCTTGACGACATACTCAGAGTCGCTCCAAAAAAAGAGCAAGTAGCAGAGCTCATTGGAAAGAGAAAAGAGCTCAGCAGACTACAAAATGATCTTGGCGGATTTAGAAATCCCTCGACATTTGAAAAGAGCTTTCAAAATCTTAAGAAACAAATCGCTCCTTTCCGAAACAAAGAATCTTTTGACCGCCTTTTTACAAGGGAAGGGTGGCAAGAAGCCTCTCCAGTCACCCAATTGATGGCACTTCAGACCATGGAAAAAGTGGTCGATACCTACGATCTTGCGATCAAGGAAATGATGGCGTCTCGAGAATATAGGCAAGATGAAAAAGAAATCTATCTAAAGGAGATCCTGTTCCCCTTCTTTGATCTGCTCAACCTTTGGGGAAAAAGCCTCCCCCCAGAGAATGCTTTCAGTCGATTTTACCATCAGCTAGAATCGATCGAAGATTTCTTGAAAAAAATCGAGCCGAATAAACGCTTTGAGCATAAACATCGACAAAGTGGATTTGATGTCCGAGCTTCTGTTTTAGGTTCGGGCGCTAAGTTTGATCTTCATAAACCAAATAGTCTAGAGGATCTTTGGACTTTAATCCATCAAAATCATTTATCTATCCAATATTTTCTCACCAATGAGTTGGTTAGTTCTAAAAAATTTATTGTTGCTATGCCATCAAAACTCATTGAAGAAGTAAAAAAATTTTCCAACCTATCATTTTATAATTATGATCTTGATAAAAATTATGGAATTTCAGATCCGAGCTCAATCTCAATTGAAGAAAAAGCGATTAAAGTAAAATATAACATCCCTCTTAGAGACCATAGTATTACTATGATTGCTAAATATGATAAAAATAGAGACGAAGTAAGCCTGAAATTCCAATTTGCAGGAACAGATGAGCAGTTCCGATGGACCCTTGGTGAGGTTCTACTCAATTTGCTCGACTACCCAGAAGGCCTCCCCTTAAAAAAACCAGTGATCAAGCGTGACCAGCTTTTAGAGTTTGAGTGGAATATCACCTCTCAATCCAAAACAAAGGAAAAAGGAATCACCTCTCAATCCAAAACAAAGGAAAAAGGAATCACCTCTCAATCCAAAACAAAGGAAAAAAGGATCACCTCGCTTAATTTCTTAGGTTCATTTTTACACTACTCAATGGAAGCATGGAAAGATGGAGATCACTCCATGTGGGGGTTCATTTTTAGCGAAATTGACAAGCCCCATTTCCTAAATGCAGTGAGGGCCTACTTACATTTTTATCTTATCTATAAAAAAAATGACCACTGGGATCCTTACACACTTAAATACAGGTTCCGAGAAGAATTCCAGCCAGAAGGAGTGGAGCAATTCTTAAAAGAGCTGAGAGCAGATGTTCTGTCAGATAACTTCACCCCTTTAAATAAAAAACCATTCACTGGTTGGGGACTCAATGACTCCGACCCCCATACATCCCGCATCAAAAAACTAAATAGAGTCATCGATGCAGCTGCCAAAGCGTTTCCTAATCACCCTGGCATTTCTCAGCTGAAGCTGAAAGAATAAGGCTCGACAGCGGGGCTATGCTTAAAGGCTGCTTTTCATCAAATCTACCTGAGCCTCCCCACTTTGCATTATCGGAGTTAAATAATACTTCACATCTGAAAGGGATTTGCACATTCTCAATGGCCTCATTGCTAAAGTTTTGGAGAATATACACACACTCCCCTTTAGCTTTTCGCAAATAACCAATCAGCAAAGGGTTCTCTCCAACGGGATCGAGCTGCTCACAGCTTTCTGGGATGTGCTCACTCAAGTAGAGCGCAGGAGTTTTGAGATAAAGCTGGTTGAGATGAGACACCATCTCGTGCAGTTTTTCGTGTGCGGGTTCTAGCAGGAGGTTCCATGGGAGCTCTTCTTTGCAGTTCCACTCGGTCGTTTGCCCCATTTCTCCCCCCATGAACAGCAGTTTCTTCCCGGGGAAAGTGAGAAACCAGGTGAAGAGCTGGCGCATGCTCGCTAGCCTCTCTGCCTCATTTCCAACCATGCGTGAGAAAAGACTCCCCTTCCCATGCACTACTTCATCATGAGAAAGAACGAGAACAAACTTCTCAGTAAATCCGTAGCTAAAGGGCAGTGTGAGACGATCGACTGCTTCTGCTCTTTTCTCAAACTCGGTCGAGAAAAAAGAGAGAGTGTCGTGCATCCACCCTAAGCTCCACTTCAAATCAAAGCCAAGCCCATCTTCGCAGGCAGGTTTTGTGACTCCTGCAAACGAAGTGGACTCCTCGGCAATCATCAGAGCATCTGGCACCCTCTGGTGGATGATCGAGTTCATGTGTTTCATGAACTCGATCGCCTCAAAATTGATATTGGTCCCAAGATGGTTGGGCACCCACTCACCTCCTTGCTTTCCATAGTCAAGATAGATCATTGAGGCGACCGCATCGACCCTTAGGCCATCAATGTGCATCTTTTCTAGCCAAAACAGTGCGCTTGCAATCAAAAAGTTGGACACCTCCCAGCGGCCATAGTTAAAGATGTGCGTGTTCCAGTCGGGATGATACCCTTGGCGAGGATCGAGATGTTCGTAGAGATAGGACCCATCGAAGCGAGCTAGAGCATGGTCGTCGATAGGAAAGTGGGCAGGCACCCAGTCGAGGATCACCCCAATATGGTGGTTGTGGAGATGGTTCACCAGATATTGGAAATCTTCAACTGAGCCATAGCGGCTTGTCGGAGCGAAATAGCCTGTGACCTGATAACCCCAAGATTCATCAAGGGGATGCTCGCAGATACCCATGAGCTCCACGTGGGTGAAATGCATTTCAGTGCAGTAATCAGCTAGGCGATGGGCCATCTCCCGGTAATTTAAAAGCTCGCCATCTTTTCTTTTCCATGAACCTGGATGAACTTCATACATTGCAATCGGAGCATTGCCTTGTCGATGTTTTCCTCTTGCATGTAAAAAGTTTTCATCGCTCCAAGAAAAACGATCCACATCTGCAACGACCGATCCTTTGGAAGGGCGCAGCTGTGAAAAGTGGGCGACCGGATCTGCTTTCACTTTTTCTTCACCAGAGCTTGTCACAACAAGGTATTGATAAGCCTCACCAACACTGAGCCCTGGAACAAAGATCTCCCAGATCCCCGTGTCCCCAAGAGAGCGCATGGGGTTAGCCTTTTGATTCCACTTATTAAAATCTCCCATCAAAAAAACAGAAACAGCATTCGGAGCCCAAAGAGCAAAGTGGACTCCACTCACCCCTTCATGAACAGTGAGCGTTGCCCCGAGCAAGTTGTAAAGTTCATAGTGGAGCCCTTGCGATGCGAGGTGGATGTCGAGCTCTCCGGCGATCTGCCCAAACGAGTAGGGGTCGTAGGCAAGCTTTCCACTAGGGTGATATATCTGATAGTCGGTGGGAGAGATCTGAGATGAGACCTCATATTCATAGAGCCCCGATGGGTCCACTTGGGCCGCCTCCACTTTTTTCCCACAAATTTCTAAAAGGCAATTCTCTGCCTTGGGACGCCAAAGACGGATCACCTGCTTTTTTGGGTCCACAAACAAGAGCCCTAAAGCCCCATGAGGATTGGCAATCTTCCCCGTTTGAATCAACTGAAAAAGCGTTTCGTCCATATCCTGTTTCTATAACTGAAAACTCATTTGGGGATAAAGCTTTCTTGGTATATACTGGATGATTATGACGTCAAAAGCCCCAAAACAAAAACGCATCCTCACCGTCTTTATGCTCACAATGATCAATGTGGCAACGATGGGAAGTGTCAAAAACTGGCCTGCAAATGCAGAGCTGGGATTCGTCTCGGTCTTTTTCTATCTGCTTGCAGCTATGATTTTCTTTGTTCCTACAGCCTTAGTATCGGCTGAGCTAGCGACAGGATGGCCCAAAGTAGGTGGAGTGTTCGCCTGGGTAAAGGAAGCGTTTGGTCATCGAACCGGCTTTTTAGCCGCTTGGCTCCTTTGGGTCCAAAATGTGGTCTGGTATCCAACGGCCCTTGCCTTCATTGCAGCCACCATTGCCTATATCTTTAAGCCCGAGCTTGCAGGGAACCATCTATACACTTTCTCGGTCATCATCGTCATCTTCTGGGCCACCACTCTTGTCAACCTTAGAGGAATGCGCACCTCAGGATGGATTTCCAGCCTAGGGATGATTTTGGGAACGTTCCTCCCCGGACTTTTCATCATCGGCCTTGGAGCCTTCTGGTACCTTAGCGGAGAGCCGCGCCAAATCGATTTCTCCTCATCTAGCTTCTTTCCAAAGTCAAGCTCCCTTCCCCAGCTCGTCTTCTTTGCGGCCATCCTCACCAGTTTAATGGGAATTGAAATGTCAGCAGTGCATGCAAAAGATGTCCAGAACCCAAAGAGAAACTATCCCAAAGCAATTCTCTACTCAGCCCTCATCATCCTAGCCCTCTCCATCCCTGGAGTTTTATCCATTGCCCTTGTGATTCCTCAACAAGAGATCAGCCTTTTAGCTGGAACTCTGCAGGCCATTGCTGTCTTTTTTGAAAAGTACAACCTCCAGCTATGGGTCCCCGTTTTTGCCCTGCTCATTGCAATCGGCACTATTGCTTCTGTCAGCACATGGATTGTGGGGCCAACAAAGGGGCTGCTTGCTGCTGCGCAAGCGGGAGATTTACCACCGCTTTTTCGAAAGACAAATGAAAACGCAATGCCCACTCCCCTACTCATTTTCCAAGCGATTGTCGTCAGCTTCATTTCCATCATCTTCGTCTTTTCTCCGTCCCTCAATCAAGCCTACTGGATGCTTCTTGTGCTTGTCACAGCCCTCTACCTGCTCATGTACCTGCTCATGTTTGCCGCGGCCATCAAGCTGAGATACAAAAGACCTGACGTTGAGCGTCCTTACAAGGTGCCTGGCGGAAAAGCTGGAATGTGGGTGGTCGCTAGTGTTGGAATTGTCAGCTCGATTCTCACCTTGATCATCAGCCTGTTCCCCCCAGAACAAATCCCTGTCGAAAACCACGCTCGGTTTGTGCTGGTTATGGTCATCGGCTTGATTCTTTTCACCTTGGGCCCTTCGATCATCTTGCTATTCCAAAATCCCAAATGGAAAAAAGGCTAGCAAAAGCGATCTAGATGAAGCCTTTGTCCCTTTCTCAAAGGAAGAGGCTGTTTTGAAGAAACAAGCTCTCCCTTTTGTCTAACTGATTTTCGAACGCGATATGAGGAGATGCCTTGTTGTAAAACAAAGTTCATCTCCCCATCCTCCTTTGGATGAATCACCACCTTCTTGAGTTTTTTCTTCGACCACTCTAGATCGATCAAAGCATTGACATTGCTTTTGCAGCCAATGAGCCTTCCTGCATGAAACTCTTTCGGAAGCGAGGGAAGAAGATATACTTTTTCTTCATCTTCAACAAAAAAGAGAGAAAGAATCTGAGAAGCTCCCTTATGTATGAGAGGGAGAGGAGAGATGGTAGCTGGAATTTTTTCCTCCCGACAGAGGCCAAGGTGATTTTCATCTTCGACGCGAGGGGAAAGGATTCCTTGAAAGGCTACCTGGAAAAAGTTTTCAAAATGAGACACGGCGATTTGCTTATCCCACTTTTCAAGTGCGAGTTGATAGGTGCCGCAAATTTTTGTTGGTAAAGATGCTTTTGGAGTCAATGCGGAAAGTCGAAGCCAAAAAGGCAAAATTTCTTTTAAGTCCAGCCGCTCTTTCACCTTCTCCCAGTTTTGCCGTTTGTAGATTCCCAATGAAAGGCGCAGCGGATTTTGAGACAGCTCAACCGGTTTTAGAAAGGGAAGAGCCATTTTCATCCCCTTTTTCCAGATAAGAGCCTCTTTCTCAATGCGGTACGAAAAGAGCCCCTTCTTCCCTAAGCCATGCACCTCAACAAAACCCTTCTCAAGATTTTGCGTCGCGGTAAATCTCTTCACCGGCCCCTCAATTGGAAGCGCCATCTCTTTTGTTTGTCCCCCCTCTAAATTCGAAAAAATGAGCTTTGCGGGATAGATCGCAACTTCCCACGAGGTGAAAGGAATCAAACACCTTGTTCCTGGAAGATGAGAAAAGGGAGTGAGCTTCTCTTTTATTTGGATACGCATCGTCCAACAAGCCCCTCTGGTGTGTTTTCTATGCACTCGACCTTGATAAGATCATTTGATTTCAACCCCTCCCCTTCAACAAAGACAGGTAAGAAGTTGTCTGTATGGGAAGAAAAGCGGCCCTCTCCATCTTTGCTTTCAATTAAAACATCCATCACTCTACCTACATACCGATCTCGAAGCCCAAAGGAAAGCTTTTCGCTCAGGCGCAATACTTTTTGCTTACGCTCTGCCATCAGCGCAGGAGAGATCTGGTTTGGATAAAGAGCGGCGCGCGTCCGATCTCTTTTGCTATAGGGGAACATATGCACCTTCGCAAACTCCACCTCTTGAATGATACTAAGCGACTCTTCAAAATCCGCTTCACTCTCTCCTGGGAAGCCCACAATCAAGTCTGTCGTGAAGGTGAAGTCACTCGATGCGTTTTTCAATCGATCGATCGTATCGGTGAACATCTGCCTCGTGTATTTGCGATTCATCCGCTTCAAAATGGCATTCGAGCCCGACTGGAGCACAATGTGCATGCTATGACACGTCTTTTTGCCTAAAACAACTGCATTTAAAAGGGCATCGTCCACCTCGTCCGGATCAATTGAAGAAATCCGAATCCTCTCAAGGCCTTCAATCTGATCGACAAGCCCAACGAGCTGAGCCAATGTAACTGGCCCCTCCCCCTCATTAGGGGCTCCATCAAAGTCACCGACGTTTACCCCCGTTAGGACCACCTCTTTATACCCATTGGCTACAAGTGTCTCGATTTCTCTTAGGATTGGATCAACGCGGCGGGAACGACTCCTTCCCCTTACGTAAGGCAAGATGCAATAGGTGCAAAACGAGTTGCACCCATCTTGGATCTTGACAAAAGCGCGCGTATGCCCGCCCATCTGATCAATTGCAAACTCGGGCCACTCCTCTTCTGGGATCACCTGTTTGAGAAGATCTTCTTTCCCCTTATTGAGAACAACGGCATCCACTCCCTCTATCTGGGCCATTTCTTTGGGAAGGCGATCGGCAAGACAACCTGTAACGATTAGCTTTGCATTGGGATGTTTACGGGCAAGCGATCGAATTTGAGCACGGGAGGAGCGATCGGCCCCTTCTGTCACTGTACACGTATTGACAATGCACACCTCTGCCTCTTCTCCACTACTCGCTTCTGTATAGCCCTTCTCTCTAAGCTGCTTTGCATACGCACTTGTTTCATATTGATTGGTTCGGCAACCCAAAGTAGCAATCGCAAATTTTTTCTCTTCTTTCATAGGGAACCATTATGCCAAGAAGGGAGACTGCTGGCAAGTTCCGAAGAAATTTTAAGAAAATTTAAAATTCCTGTTGGCGAAAATTTCAGAAATTTTCTATAATCCACCTCATTCTTAAACCCTTTGGAGGTATATATGATAGAATCACTAAATGGACATCCTAATTCAGCTCAAACACCAACTAAGTCAACAGGAAATGCCGAGGCTACTCAAGAGTCTCCTGCTGGAGTTGCTGGTACACCAAGCTCTCTTGCTACAGCACCTCAATCAACTGTTGCAAGTCAAGCTAAAACGAATACTTCTGTATCTAACCCTACAGCTCTAACTGAAGCTGAGAATGCAGCGCTTGAATGGACGCCAGAAGAAAGCGCTCACTATCACAAAAATATCGAGTTGACTGATAATGGGTTCGTTGACAACAGACGGTGGTTTCAGTACGGTGGAAACCCTGTTAAGCTTTTTGATGAGTACCAAGCTCACCTTCGAGCTCAGGATCGCCAAGCTGAAATTGAAGCTGCTTCACGTGTGCGAGAGAAGCCTGCTTCTTCTGCAGCTTCGACGCCTGCTTCTTCTGAAGCTTCGACGCCTGCTTCTTCTGAAGAGAAGCCTGGCATTTTCAAAAGTTGCTGGAATGGTTTCGGAGGGCTACTAAGTTCTGCAGCAAGTTTTCTTCTCTGGTTAATCACCGGCTGCGGATGTTTCTCTAGCAGTAAAGAAGAAAACGCAACTTCTGAAGCTGTGAACACGGCTGCTTCTTCTAAAGCTGGGAAGACGACTGCTTCTTCTGAAGCTTCGACGCCTGCTTCTTCTGAAGCTTCGACGCCTGCTTCTTCTGAAGCTTCGACGCCTGCTTCTTCTGAAAAAGCTAGCTAAAAAGCAACTGACACTAGGTGTAAAAATGCTTCCCTCTTTTAGAGAGGGGAGCATTTTTTTTAGATCCTGGTTAGAAAATGCCGAGCTGGCGGAGAGAGCTATGCTGATCTTTGCAAATGATCAGGTGATCCACAAGAGAAATCCCCATGATTTTCGAACACTCAACAAGCTGTTTGGTCAAAGCAATATCTGGCTCAGAAGGAGTGGGATCTCCACTGGGGTGGTTGTGACAGACCACTAAACTATGGGCCTGGTGATGAACCGCTGGTTGAAACACCTCACGAGGATGAACGAGCACTTCATGCAATGTCCCAATGGAAATCACTTCATGATGAATCAGTCGGCATTTCACATCGCGCAAAATCACAAGGAGCGCCTCTTTGGAAAAGTGAGCAATGGCGGGTCGAGCAACTTCTAACACATCTCCCATTGTGATCACAGGCCTTCTCGGCTGTTGCGTAAGCTTCGATGTCCGAAGAGCTATCCCGAAGGCCGCTTTGAGCAAGATCGCTTTCGCCTGCCCCACACCTTTCACCTTACAAAGCTCCTCAACGGATGCTTTGCAGAGCCCTTCCATGCCTCCAAAGTGCAGAAGCAGCTCCTGGGCTAAAATGAGAACCGACTTTCCTTGGGTACCCGTTCCGAGCATGATCGCTATGAGCTCCTGCAAAGAGAGCGCCTCGATCCCATCGCGCAGAAGACGCTCTCTGGGAAGTTCTGAAACCGGCATTTTGTGAATAAGACTCATCGGACAAACGGGGCTACCTTTTTTTCAAGCGCGCGCGGGATCTCCACCTCCATCAGTACATCGTTCTCTTCGTACTCAATAGAGAGGACATTTGCATCACGCATCAGCTCGCTTACAAGGACATAATGGCTTTGTGGGATACAAAGGTCAACTTTTTTTCTTAAACGCTCAATCGCTTCGATCATTTGATCCAGAAGCTCTTTGAAACCTTTCTGCTGCAGCGCTGAGATCTGCACGGTATTTGGGTAGGCGACTCGAAGCTTAGCAAGGTTTTTTTGGTCCTGGCACTGATCAATCTTATTGAGTACAGTGATGATCGGCTGATCTTTTGCTCCAAGCTCTTCCAAAACTTTAAGAGTTGCCTCTGCTTGTTCAAGTGCCTGTTTACTCGACGCATCGATCAGATGGATGAGTACATCGGTGAAAGCGGCCTCCTCCAAAGTACTCTTGAACGCCGCAATCAGCGTATGAGGAATCTTTTTGATGAAGCCCACCGTGTCGACAAGAAGAATTTCTTGATTGTTTGGGAGAGAATATTTGCGCGTTGCGGTATCCAAAGTGGCGAAAAGCTTATCCTCCACAAGCACGTCGCTGCTTGTGAGCGCTTGCAGAAGGGTTGATTTCCCCGCATTCGTGTAGCCGACAATGGCAAAGGTAGGAATCTGCCTGCGGATCCGAGCGCCTCTTTGGGTCTTTCGATGGGCGCGCACCTCTTCGATCTCTTTCTGCAAACGAGTCACCCGGTGTTGAAGCATCCTGCGGTCGAGCTCGATCTGCTTCTCCCCCTCTCCCTTTACAAATCCAGAGCCTCCAGCAGATTGACGCGAAAGGTGGGTCCAAAGGCGCTTGAGGCGAGGCATTTGGTAACGAATTTTTGCAAGCTCCACCTGCAACCTTGCTTCTCTTGTTTGCGCATGCTGAGCAAACACCTCGATGATCAGCTCTGTCCGGTCCAGCACCGGCTTTTTAAAAATCTTCTCGAGATTTCTCTGCTGATGAGGTGAGATTTCCTCGTCGAAGAGAACAACATCCACCTCATACTCATTGATCAATCCCACCAGCTCTTGGAGCTTTCCTTTTCCAATTAAAGTAGCAGAAATGATCTTCCTAAGGTGGATCGGCACCTTATCTACCGTCTCCATTCCATAGGTATCGGCAAGCCTCTCAAGCTCGTCCAGTGAGGTCTCACAAGAGTCCAGCTCGGTATTTCGCAAGTAGATCCCTAAGAGAAGGGCTCTTTGGAATTTTTTAACTTCTTCAAATTCATTCATAGAGAAAATGCAATTTCTAAACCATCATGGGCCAGGCTCACCCCAGAAGGAAGTTTTTGATTTGTTTCATCGTGCTCGAGGTCATGAGAAATGTGGGTTAAGAAGGTACGCTTTGCCCCCACCCTCTTGCTGAACTCAACCGCCTCATCAATGCTGAAGTGCACGTGAGAGCGAGCGTAGCGTAGAGCACTGAGAATGAGAATCTCTGTCCCCTGAAGATCATCGATGATCCGCTCGTCATAGTCCCGAATATCGGAGATATAAGCTAAAGGACCCATCCGGTATCCAGTCACTTTCATATTTGCCTGATAGTAGCTTACATACTGAACTTTCAGCCCCTCAAACCGTGTCGTTCCAAAATCGTCTTCAAGGACCTGGAGGTCGAGTTGTGACTGGAGTGAGCCATCTGCTTCTTTGGTTTGAAAAAGATAATGAAAACGACTTCGTAGATCTTCATACGTATCAATCGAACAAAGTGTGGGAAGCCGTTTTTTGTATTTGAGATAGAAGATGCGCAGTTCATCCACTCCCCCAATATGATCGTAGTGGGAGTGGGTGAGAAAAACTCCATCGAGGGTATCAATATTGTAATGCAGAGCCTGATCTCTAAAATCGGGACCCGCATCAATGAGAAAATTTTTCTTCCCGACTTTAAGCAGAGCAGAAGGTCGATACCTCTTATTGAGAGGGGAAAGCGAGGTGCAGACATCGCACTTGCATGTAATGATCGGAACTCCAGCCGAGCCCCCTGTTCCAAGAAATAAAAAAGTAGCTTTCATACCCACCCGAGTCTACGCCAACTGGCGATTCTTGGAAAGAATGCGGTTTGCCAATAACCGTCCATAGTATCCATGATACAGAAGCCCACGTGAGCCAAGTCCCGTAAATAAATGGACTCTCCCATCCATCTTTTGGATGACAGGAAGATAGCTCGATGGACTTGCCACCCTTATGCCCGCTTTGCATCCAACCACTTTTGCACCTTTTCCATAAGCGGAAAGGTTCGCCTCAAGCAATTGTTTCGCTACAGCCTCGCTAGGAGCTTCGTGCGTAAAGTACCTCTCATAGGTGGAACCCACCTCAAAACTTGAGGGCGTTCCGAGATGGGAGATATACCCCCTGCCAATCCAACTCTTTTCAAAAGGAGGCGTACCCTCTAAAAGCAGCGACTGTCCCTTTAAAAATTGGAGCTTTTCATCGGGGAAAAAACGTTTGACCCCGTACCCTGCAGCCACAACCACCTCATCAAAGTGAGAAAGGGCAGCAAGAGCTTCTATCTTTTCAATCAAAAGATGAGCCCCCTTCGCTTTGCAGTAGTTCCACAGCCCGTTGAGATAACCCGATAAGGAGACAGTGATCCCACTATGGATCAAAAACGCTTCCTCTTCCATCTGCTCAATATCTCCAAACTCTGCGCAGTGGGAAAGGAGCATCTCTTTTTGCTCAGGGCTTTGCGCCTGTCTGAGAATTCCGTTTTGCCGAGCCACAATTTCGGGAGTATAAGCCTCTGCAACTTTGATAAGTCCCTTTGTGATCATCAGCGCTTCAGAGGCATATGAACTTCTTTTTGCAGCAAAACCCGGATAAGGGTGCAAAAGCCCACTGCACACACCCGAAGCGCCTCCCCCGATCCCCCTAGAGTCGAAGAGCGTTACCTCATGCCCCTCTTCTTGGAGAAGGAAGTAAGCAAGACCAAGACCTGCAAGCCCCGCCCCGACAATCGCTATTTTCATTGATTTTTCCAAATGAGTTGATGGCTTTCAAAGGCGAAATGGAAGAAGAAGATCACAATCGGAGTGAGCAGCGCGCAGTAGGGAAGCATCATAAAAAACCACTTCAAGACAACCACAAGACCCACGCCACTTGCCACATACATCATTTCGGTGACGACGGCTGCCAAAGAGAGGATCCCCACCACCACAAGAAGCGGGATCAAAGCAACCAGCAAAGAGATGTAAACCTTAAAGGGATTTTTTTGGATCTGCCAAAGCGATTGCTTTGCCAAGCTTGGTGTAAGCTCTTTTTTCATTGCAGCAGCTGGCGCGAGAAGAAAAAGAAGGAAAAGGCTTAAAAAACCTAAGACAAGTGAGCCTAACACAAGGAGGAAGGGGCCAAAAGAAAAAATAGAACCAATATATTGGCCTACCGATGGGATCGCACGAATTAGGTAGAAAATCCCAAGCACCATCCATAGGATGAGATACGTGAAAATAAGAGGAACCGCTAAGTAAGCAATCCCAAAAAAGAGAGGGCTTGATTCCTTGATAGTCTTTCTATAACCGACCCTCGAACCTTCACATTCTTTTTTATAGATCTGGATGAGCACCAGTCCCACCCCAAGAAAAAGAGCGCAGCACAAAAAGATAGGGAGGAAAGCCAAGCTCAGCTGAACCCATGAGCCAGCTGCCAAAGAGATCGAGCGAAAAATGACGACAATGAGGCCACAAAGAAGAAGCACTGGAAAGACAATGAGCCACTTTTTCCTCGAAAAAGAGCGAAGCATCGCTCGGTTGAACATCTTTTCTAGTAGGTCCCAGGTCATACCTCTCAATTATAGACACAATCGGAAAAACCTGGTAGATTTTTGCCATGAAAAAAGTTCGTTTGATCGTCCTTCCGCTCGTTGTAACCCTCGTCTTTTTACTGGCTCCAGGTCGACCCCAATACTATCTTTCGGTGGTTGCTCTATTCCAAAACGAAAGCCCCTACTTAAAGGAGTGGATTGAATATCACAAACTCTTGGGAGTAGACCACTTCTACATGCTCAACAACAACAGTGATGATGGATATCTTCAAGTCCTTACTCCCTACATAGAAAGTGGAGAGGTAGAACTCATGAGTTTGCCAGAAAAGGGAACCCTTCAAAAAGAATTTAACAAAATACAGTGTGGCGCCTACACCCATATCCTAAAAACAAAACAGAAAGAGACCTTTTGGCTTGCCGTCATCGATACCGACGAGTTCATCCTCCCACTAGATGGATCAAGCCTTCCTTCCTTTCTCAAAGAGTATGAATCCTATGGGGGCATTGCAATCAACTGGCAGCTCTATGGTACTGCAGACGTGGAAAAAATCCCCTTAGATGCCACGATGATTGGAACTCTTACGAAAAAAGCACGAAGCGATCACCCCAATAACCGATTTGTCAAAACCATTTGCCAACCCAAGCGGGTAAAAAAAATGACCCAACCTCATTTTTGCCGCTACAAAAAACCATTTTACCATGTGGGGGAGAAGAAAAACCGCCTGCCCTCTTTAAGCATTACTAAAGAGGTGAGCGTCGATAAGATCTGCATCAACCACTACACCTTTCGAGACAAACATTTCTTTGAAACGGTAAAAAAACAAAGAATGCTCAACTGGTATCCCGAGAAGGAAGCAATTGCCAATCCCGATTTCAACGAGGTCGAAGACCTCTGCATGGATCGGCATGTGACTAACCTCGAAGAGCGTCTCTTCCAGAAATAAAAAAGACCCCCTATAAGAGGGTGTTTGAAAATTTAAGTTGCTTGTAGTAAAATTTTTGCATTTCAGTCTCATAGGAGGAAATGCAAATGAAGCGATACCCAGGAGAATTAACCGACAAAGAATGGTTATTGATTCA
>Ga0180437_10002536_pt1 | contig 28922 bp, 43 predicted proteins | sample SS_ome_4_FD_132410 | JGI IMG/M metagenome (GOLD analysis project Ga0180437, IMG submission 132410) | Hypersaline lake sediment archaeal communities from the Salton Sea, California, USA - SS_3_D_1 metaG | ecosystem: Environmental > Aquatic > Non-marine Saline and Alkaline > Hypersaline >...
GTTTCCATAAACCAAAGCGTCGTCAGAAACACTAGCGTTTCCATAAACCATAGCGTCGCCAAAAACCCAGCAATCACCATCATGGCTTAAATTTTCTTCTTTCTCTATGTAACCACCAATGTTACCTTTTTTAACATCTCCAAAATCTCTCAAGGCCTCTACTCTGTGTAAACCATTACCTTCTTTTTCTAATAATTTGTACTTTTTAGTCATCTTAACCTCTTTTGATAGGTGTAACTTTGGGATATCCAATAGATTTTTTTCTGTATTTTTCAACGTCAATACCATCTTCAGACATTTTTTTTACGTCGATAGAGCCAGCTCTATTGCATCTTGTTATTTTAAAGTAACCCCCTCGCGCGTTTCCATCGTCTGTAAGCTCGAGTAGTTGTTTTTTGATATCATCCCACCTTTTCTTTGTGATCGTGTATTCTGTATAAGCTAAAACAGCTTCAGCTTCAACTGAGTTCCAATCCTCATCCTTAGTCATATCGACATAGTCTTTTTCAGAAAGAGGGGGCTCCTCTCTATCTATGACATATTGAAAAAATTCTTTCTCTTTCTCGATGAGATCTAAGATGTAATCATCATCAGGAAAGACATCCACTTTACAATAGCTATCTTTGTGACAAAAGACAAAAACAACCTTCTCTGCCTCGCAGCAAGCGAGCTGGTGTTGCCCTTGGGCATAATAGTAGTTTGGAACCTTTCCGCACTGGGCATCTTTAAAGACCTCTTCTTTACATGTCTTACATTCAAGAATAACCTTACGATCTATAGAGATCCCATCCAATGAAGCAATCATAAATGAATGTTCTTCACTCTGAATAACCATTGGAGTAAACAGATCTCCGGTCTCTTTTTCGTACCAAGAGCGAATATCTTCTTCTTTAATCTTTCCATAGGTCATTGCCAAAGTTTCGACGTCAAAAGAAAGATCACTGGTTTTTTGTTGCCACAGCTCGTAAGCAGTTTTCCAAGGAGATATCCCAATAACGATAGGAGCGTCTGACGCCCCTATCTTTAATTTTCTAAACTCCAACCACTCTTCAGAATTTTGTTCTAAATCTATTTTTATCATTTTACAAATCCTTGGTATAGAACATGTGTTCTTCTCCCTAACTCTGTCAGACTCACAAGGTTTGCACATCCATAATTTCTTTTTAATTTTCTTACCTTCTTACCTCGAAGTAATTTTGGTCTCTTATGTAGAACAGCTTTTTTAACAGTTAAAATCGGGCTTGTACTTTCTGTAGATGAGATCATTGTTTTTCCTCTTTTATTGTTTTTTTTACCCATGATAAGGCTAGGCGATATTGCTCTTCGGTCATGTCTGACATATTCCCATTGAATCTAGATTGTATCTGTTCTCTTAAATCGTCGTACCCATTCAGTGTTAAATCTAGAGTTTTTAGCTGTTCAGGTGTGACTTTTCTCATCTTGTCAGGGTCGTCCTCATCTGTCGGGATTTGGAATGTCTTTAGTAAGAAATATCTTGAGGCATAGGTCATAAGACCGCCGACTTTTTTTACATCCAATCCAAGGTCTTGAAGAATGATCGTCTTTGAAATCTTCTCTTCAGGATCTTCAGCATTTACCCATGTGAATTCGAACTTAGCAACAAGACATTTGTTATCCATAGTTTGTTCTAAAGAGATCATATCAACCTCTAAAAACACACCAAGCTCATCCATTTTTGGGCGTATAGCCATCAGTATCGATGACTCTTTTGCGTACTTATAGTTGTATCCCTTAGAGTCTTTTTGGACGTAATCCACACATTTTCTTATCTCTACAAGCTTCTGATAGAGGTTTAACGGCTTTTCTTTTGATTGTTTTTTTTCTGACATGTTAGTCTCCTATAGGTTTTGTGTTGTTTGTAAGGACGCATCTCTCGCAACATCGGAGAACCACTCAAAGAGAGACTCTGTTTTCGGATAGTCGCATCTACACTCAGGGTCTCTTTCCATTTCCATCTCATACTGTGACGGAAGGGAATACCCATCATCGAAATCTTCACCTTCTCTTTCTGGCTCGTGAAGGTATGCATGTAGCTCATCTACAAAACATTCTTCTACTTGTGACCATTTGTTATAGTCCATCTTTTTCTCCATGTTGACTTAAAAGAATACACATGTTAACATAATGATTTCATATAGTCAACAAAAAAAACAAAGAGGGAAATATGGGAAGGAAAAAACTATCTTTTTGTAGAAATAAAATTTTTACTATCAGGGTGACTGAGCACATGCATGATGTCATCATTGAGAATGCAAACAAATACGGTATTAAAGGGCCAGACGTTATCCGTCAGTGCATTGAGTATGCGTTTAAGTTGGATAACAGGGCTGGAAAAATAGACTTTAAACAACAAGAAAGGGAATAAAAATTACATGGTAATAGAGAATAGTTTAATTGAAAATTCAAACATAAGTAGCGAAACATTTAAAATACTTTGTATAGGATTGTATGATCCTGATGGCTAGAAATGTGATAATGATAATATTTTTAAATATTTTAAAGAGGATAGGGATTTAATCATTCCAGCTATTCAAGAGTTACTTGAATTGGGATATCTCCATATTTTTAAAGGAAGGTATTTTTGGTTTAAAGATCCTGTCTCAGATGACTATTTCAAAAACTACATTGATAATCAGAAAAAAAATAACCTTTAATAAAATTGAAGGTTTGGCAATAGTGTAGTTTTTCAAAAAAAAAGTCCCGGTCACCAAAAGATGATCGGGACAACCTCACAAGGAGGTAACTTATTTCTATATCTCAAGAGGATATAAATACGAATGTCGGGGGATTACACCGGTCCCCAAAAGTTTTCTTTCTATATCACAAAGAATGAAAACTATATTAAAAACTAAAACAGGTGTAGTTTACCCTCTTGAGATATAGAAATCAAGTTATTTCGTTGTGAAAGAATTTGTATTGAAATCTAAACCAGAGGAAATGTTATGTCGATTGCGCAAACTACAGATTCACAAGAACAACTAGACGTTGTTGATCATTCTTCTTTACACCACTACAGAACAGAAATCCCTAACATAATCTTTCAGTTGGGTTTGTCTGCTTATGAGATATCTTTGTATTTAGCTATAAAAAGAACGGCCGGAGATCGTGGTTGGTCTTTCATAGGAACAAAAAGATTAGCCAAAGAATCTGGAATGTCTGAAGGAAAAGTTTCTCAGGTGAAAAAAGATTTAACCAAGCCACACGATCTTCTTAATGGAAAATCACTTATCACAATCACAAAACGTAAAAGAGAAGATGGGGGGAATGCGACAGATTTGATAGAAATTACAGATGTATTGTGAAAAATTTATATTAGAAACTGAATTGGAGGAAATGAGATGTCGATTGCACTATTCACAGCACCAAATTGGACTCAGGTACCAAACCTTCTTCTTGATGAGAAGATGAGTCAGGTTTCACCAGCAGAATTTAAATGTATAATGTTGATTACGAGAAAAACGGTTGGTTTCCATCGCCAAATGGCTCGGATATCTCTTAAAGAATTCACAATAAAATGTGGGTTGTCAAAACAGGGGGTTTTGAACTCTATAAACAATTTACTTGAAAAAGGGTTTATAAAAAAAACTAAACAAGATGGTTACGAAGAGGCAAATCAATATGGGTTGAATGTTTTATATCCTGAAAATTCAGATGATGTAAATTCAATAGACCCTATAAAAAAACACCCAGTAAACTCAGTGGCCCAAAGGGTAAACCAAGTAGACGGGAGGGGGGTAAAAGAAGTTGCCACTATAAAAGAAAAGAAGAAAAGAAAAGATAAAGAAATAATACATAATGCTCAGAGCCCGGCAAAGCCGACTCATGAGCCGAAGAATGACGATTTTTTCTTTGATCAAAATTTGAAAGACTTTGTCGGAATCTCTGAAAAGGACATGGCCGATTGGAAAGAAATTTACAAGCACATTGATGTGCGATCGGAGATCTTAAAGGCAAAGCAGTGGGTCATCGCAAACCCATCAAAGAAAAAGAAACTGTGGCGGAAGTTTCTCACCACTTGGCTCAATAAGGCAAACGACTGCGCAGAAAACAAAAAGGCCTACAGACAGAACACGTTTCAGCTCGATGGAAACGACAGCTTTGTTGATTGGATGGATAATTTTTACAAGGAGGTGAGGGAATACGTCTCGAAAGATTGGATCTTTGAGTACAACTTCGAGAAAAAGTATATCTTGTATGGGGGATCAATCCGTCCAAGAACGATCGACTGGAGTAGGCAGAAATTAGACGAAAACATCATAAAAAACGATTTACAAAAATACCTAAATTACTTAAAATCAATGAAAAAGAACAGTTGAGAATAGTTTGCAAAAACAATTTTGTATGTTTCAACTGAAAAAATATATTTATATATAAATTGTTTTAGATGATTAAAGTAAAAGTTATATATGGTAAAGTCGAAGAAGAGGTCAACCAGTGGATCTCTGAGAACTTCGACTATAGTAAAATATTTGATATAAAGTATTCTACAGGTGTTGATAGTGATGATTGTTTTAGCGACGCCGCTATGATTATCTATGAAGAAAAAATTAGTGAGGAGGCAGTATCGGAAAGTTCGACTCAAAAGGATTCCCGTAGGATAACGTAGGATTCCCGTAGGATTAGCAATCTTTCAACTTTTATCGTGTCGAATGAGAACTAGGTATTCGTGAAATACACGTAAATGTTCTGAAATAAAAGTTATCATTTGAATGGTATCACGAAAAAGATATAAATATTTTAACTGAAGGTCTGTGTTAAAAATAATTTTCATCCACGAAATAGTCACAGTCTTCACAGTCTTCATAGGAGTCTTTCCTCTCATCATCGAGGAAATACGAGATAACTAAAATACAAAGAAGAAAAACATAAAACAAAAACATAGCTAATTCTCCTCAAATGAACATTCGTTACACCTACCATCTGGCATAACATAACCAGACTCACAAGAAGGGCATCTATCAACCCACTCTACATAAACTTCGTCATACGCATCACACCATTGCTCTTTTGAATACCCTCTTTGGTCTAACATCTCAGATATGCAGTCACAAGAAGACTCTTTATCATCAAAGAGCTCAAATACACCTTCTCTAACTTCAACACAAAACTTATGATAACTCACTACCAAACTCCTCATTTAAAATCTCTACTAAGTCCTGATAGCTATCACAAGCACAGATACAAGCAAGCTCTTCTATCTCTTTTTTATCTAAGTCTTCTACAGACTCACCATGAGAGCTAAAACACCCCCAAGGACTCGCGCTTTCACTATCTATCTCCTCAAAATCAATAGAAAATTTATCGTCTAAACCAAGCTTACGTAGTTCTTCATAAAAACAATCAAAAAAATATTGGTCTTTATTTTCCATTCCTTATCTCCTATCTGTGCGATTAATGAAACTATATTGTAACACAAATGATTTCTTTTTACAACAAAAAAACAACGTTGACACAAAAAAAACAAAATATTATAGATAAGTATGATATTAAAAAATTTAAGGAACGATAAGGAAACGTATGCCACCTAAAAAGTCAAACCCACCTAACCCTGGAGGCCAGGGAGCCCCGACAAAGTATACCGAAGAAGTTATGGAAAAGTACGCAAGAGATATTTTAGAGTGGGCAAAAAAAGAAGACTCTTTGATCTTGAGACAGTGGCTCGGAGATAATGGTTTTGACTATGCTTGGCTCTGGGAAATGTGCGAAAAATTTCCTATGTTTTCCAAGGCCTACGAAAATGCGCGGGTGATAATTGGGTCAAGAAGAGAGCTCATGTGCATGCATGGAAAGCTTAATTCAACTATCGTTTCAAAGACTATGCACAACTACGACCGAGAGCTTCTGAAGACAGAAAGAGAGCTTAAGAAAATAGAAAAAGATAACGAAAAAAAAGATCCCACTGTTGTTCATATCATAAATTATTCTGACGCAAAAGTGGAAAAAGATTGATCATTTTTAAGACAAAATGTAATCTTATCGCGAACAACATTCACGCGTGCGTTTGATCGACCTAGCCCCGGCTCGCTCCGGGGGCACGCTTTACCTAGCGAGGGGTAACGATGACAAAAATCACCTTTCTAAGCGACCTTCACGGACACATGCCAGAGCTTCCTGGCGGAGACATCTTGATCATAGCCGGTGATCTTACTGCACAAAACAGAGAGCAAGAATACAAAGACTTTGAAGAATGGGCCTTATCTAGCCCGTATAAAGAAATCGTTGTTGTACCAGGTAATCACGACACAAAGATAAGATCTCTCAACACGGACAGAATAAACGTGCTTATTGACCAATCTTTAGATATCGAAGGACTCAAGATCTACGGATCTCCATGGTCTCTGTACTTTGAAGGTATCAGCCCTTTTTGTACTGCCTACACAAAAAAGTCTGAAGGAGGTCTACATGAGCTCTTTTCCAAGATACCCGAAGATCTAGATATCTTAGTGACACACAGCCCACCATACAAAATTTTAGACAAAATTTTCAGTGGGTTTCATGCGGGATCTCTATCTCTGAGGATGTGTGTAGACAATAGACGGCCAAAAAACCACGTATACGGCCATATTCATGAGGGATACGGCCAAAAAACCATCGGAGAGACAACCTTTATCAACGCGTCTTATGTCGATGTTCGCTATAAACCAGTCAATAAAATAATAACTTTAGATATATGAGGATTTTTAATTATTCCGGAACTTATCCTTCCATACAACTTTACTCCAAGACCGTACCAGATACCGGCTCTAAAAGCGCTCGATGATGGATATAAAAGACTTTTGCTCACACATCATCGGCGCGCCGGGAAGGATATGCTTTGCATAAACATGATGATTAGAGAAATGTACAAGAGAAAAGGATACTATTTGTATCTCTTTCCTGATGCAGGTCTCGCAAGGCGTGTGATATGGAATGGTGCAACAAAAGATGGCTTTCGGTTCTTAGATTTCTTTCCTGAAGAGATCATTGTAAGAAAACAGCAGCAAATGATGACCGTTGAGCTTGATAATGGCTCGATTTTCCAGCTCGTTGGATCTGATCGCTTTACTAACGTCGGTATCAACCCTGTCATGGTTGTTTTTTCTGAGTTCAGCTTGCAAAATCCGATGTGCTGGAACTTAATCAGACCAATTTTAGCTGAAAACGATGGAATAGCCATCTTTAACGGGACGCCTAGGGGTCGCAACCATTTTTACGATCTCTATGAAATGTCTAAACGCAATCCGGATTGGTTTGTGCAGAGACTTTCCGTTGACGACACAAAAGCAATTCCGCTTAAGGCGATAGAAAAAGAGCGTCAATCTGGTATGAGCGAAGAGCTGATTCAACAGGAGTTCTATACCTCTTTCTCTCGAGGTGTAGAGGGGGCATACTACGGTCGTCTCATTGAAGAGGCAAAAGCGCAAGGTCGTGTAGGAAAAGTTTCTTACAATCCTCAGGTGAAAGTTAATGTTGGCTTTGACTTAGGTATGAACGACAGCACGTCGATTTGGTTTTGGCAGCAAGTTGGGCAAGAGGTTCATTTCATCGATTACTACGAAAACAGCGGGGAGCCACTCAGTCACTATGCGAAGGTACTACAAAATAAAGATTATGTTTATGGTGATACTTGGCTCCCTCATGACGCTAAAGTTCGTGAGCTCGGAACAGGCCTTAGTCGTGTGGATGTTTTTCGCTCTTTGGGGATTACTCCGCTTATTGTACCCAGTATTGGATTGATGGACGGGATCGAGGTTGTTCGTGGTTTACTGCCCCGCTGTTGGTTTGATGAGGATAAGTGTGAGTATGGGATCAAGTGTCTTGAGATGTACCATAAGGATTATAATCCGAAAAGAGAGGTGTACTCTGACCGCCCTTGCCATGATCGCTGGTCACATGGAGCTGATGCGATGAGAATGTCTGCTATCGCGATATCTCGTGGAAATCTTGGAGAAGGGATTAGTGGTGAGGAGTGGAACAAGATTAGACAGAGGAATATTTACTAAAAGGAATTAATTTAATGAATTGTTCTTGTATCTGTGATTGGTGTAATGCCTTGATTGAATATTGCGTTACTCAAGGCGAGGGATTCGAGTCTAGAGAAGAGTCTCCGCTGGCCACACCTGAAAAACCAGAACAAAAAACAGAATGGCAGGTGTACTACTCACCTGAACAAACTTGGAGAAAAGAAGATGAGTGATGAATGTTGTGAAGTTGGAGATATCTATCAAATAAACCCGGAGCACGATGAGATTTTTGGGGCTTGTCTGATGATTGTAACTGAACCAAAACCGTGGGGGGCGCAAGGATACTTTAACGTTCCCGGTGAAGGTCTTGCTTTTTATCGATGCAACTTTGAAGATATGGAGAGCGTTGGAAAAGCATCTTGGATTAGGAATGAAGAGGAGTCTGATTAAGGATGGATGATTTTGAAAGAGACGATCAAGCCAAAAAGGTTATGAAGTTGTCTGAAAGATTTATAGAATATTTTAAAGAGAATGAAGTAGACCCATCTGTTGCATTACCAGCTCTTCTTTTTTCTTCTGCGTTTTGTAGCTTTGAGCTTTTTAATGATAGAGAAAAATTTTTATGTGATTGCAAAAGAACTTATGAACTTATTGAAAAACTTTACAAACTTGAAAATTTGAGGACATTATGAAGAACACACAAGAAATTGAATGGAAAAAATTTTCAGAAAACAAACCAAATCACAACGACTTCGTAGTTTTTTTTATAAAAGATAAAGATTCTGAAGAAAAAGACGATTTAGTCTTTTATTTTGGTCAGTTTAAACATCCGTATATGATGGAGCCAGCAAAATATAAGGAAACATGGATGTACTTCGCTGTTTTGAATAACAAAATGATCGATCCAGACGATTCAACGATGTGGGTTTCTTTGACTGAAATTTCCACAGTCGCAAGAGGCAAATTCATGAAGGAAATTTTTTCTGAGAAATGATCTAACCCTTGATATATCTTTATATCACTGAAAATTTGTTATAAAGATATATCATTTTTGTTTTATATATATGAAATATAGTTACATTGTATACAAAATAATAAGTACTTATGAAGAGACTTTAGAGAAACCAATAGTCTGCTTCTCTGACCTAGAAAAAGCAAGAGAGTTTGCTGAAAAAGCCAGAAATATAAACTATTTTTTTGTTGAGATCAAAAAGTTGATTAAAAATAGTAAATACATGAGTTTTTTGGTCGACAAAGAATTTTGTGATTACGGTTGTGAGGATTGCTCTTACGAAATAAAACAAGTTTTTCAAATAGATTAAAATTTTAACGTTTATACACTTGAAGTTTTAATTTAAATCATACAGAATGAAGCTGTCTATGAATCAAATTTTCAATACAGATGGCTTTAGATACACAAATAGAACACGAGTTTACGCAGTTTGCTTCAGACACACAACGTGTGTGGGGGTCTTACTTCAGAGAGGCTAGAGAGGATTTAAATTTCTATGCCGGACAGCTTCTCTCTGCTCAAGAAGTAGGTAAGCTAAGCAATCAAAATAGAAATTCTTACCAAGTAAACAAGATTCGTCGTGTTATCAACCAATATTCTGGTTACGAGAGAGAAAATCGCGTATCTACGGTCATTGGTTCTACAGATGAAACAGATGATCAGACAGCTGAGCAGCTCTCAGACTGTATGCTGTATGCCTATGACAAGGGCGATGCTCACATAAACATCTCAGATGCCTTTGACCACTCTTTAAAGACAGGCCTTTCAGTTATTGGTGTCGCCATGGACTTTTCTAGGGATAGGGTCAATGGTGACATCAAGTTTTGGTGGAAACCGTACAACGCCGTCCTAATCGATCCATACTTTACTAAGAGAAATCTCGACGATGCGGAGAGATGCGCGACGAGAGACATGCTAGACAAAGAGCAAGTTAAACAGCTACTTCCTTTTGTAGATCCTAAAGAGATTGATTCACTACCGACAGGTGTGACTGACAATAAATTTCCTCAATACATTCTAAACTTATCCAACACAACCTCTGCAATTAGAAATTTAGTTACCTATGACCAATATTGGGTGAGATCTTCAAAGACGGTAAGGCTTCTTATCGATACAACATCAGGTGAAGAGATCGATGTAACGGACTTTGAAGAAGAAGAGATACAGATCCTTCTTTCCCAGTTCGCTGAGAATGATGTACAGGTCGTCAAAACGTCAAAAGAGACAGTTACCCTTCATATTATTGTTGGTGGCAGGCTCCTTTATTCTGGCCCTGATGCAACTGGAATAGATACCTTCCCGTTTAGGCCGATGATCCCGTTTTTTGAGCCCTACACAGACAGATTCGACCTAAGGATACAGGGAGTTGTTAGATCACAGAAAGACCCGCAGAGGCTTTACAATCGCCGTATGAACCAGATAACAGACTGGCTTGAATCTAAGGTTCACACAGGATTTAAAGTCGTTAATGGAGCTGTTCAAGATCCTAACATGCTCTTTCAGACTGGTCAAGCAAGGCTTATCGTTGTCAATCAGGGATTTGATCCTACCCGTGATGTGCAACAGTTGGATGCTTCAGATCTCCCACCTAATGTTTTGCAGCACATGCAGATGTTAGACAAAGACATCTTAGAGGTTTCCGGAGTTACTGAAACCCAACTTGGTACTGACGAGGGTGGTAATACTCAAGTTTCTGGAAGGCTTGCAGAGGTGAGAGCCTCTCACGGTATGACAGGATCAAGGGGGATCTTTGATGTCTATGAATACACCCTTAAAGAGCTTGGTCGCGTAGTTCTTGAAACGATACAGAAAAACTACACCCCTGAGAAAGTGGAGAGAATAACCAATAAACAACCAACAGATCAGTTTAACTCTAGAATATTTCAACAGTATGATACGAATATCAAGCAAGCTGTACTGACTAAGACACAAAGAGACACATACTACTACGAGTTGTTACGTCTTAGAGAGCTTGGTATAGAGATCCCAGACAGTGAAATTATAAAATCTGTTCCAATTCAATCTAGAGATCGCTTAAATCAACTGATAGAAGAGCAAGAGCAGCAAGCGCAAATAGCGATGCAGAAACAGCAAGAAGCCGAAGAGCGCATGAACGAGCTTATGGAGGCTAGAACAGCAGGCGAGATTGCAAGAACAGAGGCTGAAACAGCAAGATCTAAATCTCAAACAGGTCTTCTCATAGAGAGGATCGCTAGAGCTAATGAAGACTCTGCCGGAGCGGCTCTCGATCGCGCAAAAGCTCTTACAGAGATCGAGAATCTTCAGACAGATCAGCTTTTAAAGATGCTGCAGTTTTTACAAATCCTTGAAAACCCGGTTCCGGGCGCTCAAGCAAACACAAAAACAACGGAGGCAACAAATGTCCAACGTACGATCAGCCCCTCCGGGGAACGGACGGGGAAAGTACTCGACAAACAAGCCGAAGGGATCAGCCCCACGGAAGGGGTCGAGCTTACCTAGCGGTGGTATGTCGAAAGATTCTTCAAAGGCCAATAAGATGGCTAGTATGCAAAAATCAAGAGAGTCTCTAAGAGGCGAGCTGATTTAAAGGAATGTAAAATGGCTTTACTTGTACCAAAACATGTCGGATTAGCTCAGCAAAGAGCTGAGAAGGAGGCTTTGGTTAACCATTTCAATGATGAGATGGAAAAAGTCATTAACAAAAACAAAGAAAAAGATAAGTTCTGGATCCTTGGAAAAGTTAGATTCCCTCCAGAGTTTGGAGGTAAGGTTGGTCGCGTCTTTTTGGATGCTTCAGACGAGAAACCGCCTGTTGTTAAAGGATCATTTGTCTATGAAGTAGACAATAAAAGAGGAACGAAAGAGCTTTTGTGGACTCACAGCAATGATCAGTTGACTGTTGTTCCTACAAAGAAGACGATTAAAACATAGAGAAACATCCCATGTCGCCGGTGAACGGGCGCCTCAGTTACGCAGACTGTAAACGTGCGAAAATACGGGAGTAAAATGACTGAAGAACAAGTACCTGTCTCCGAGGTAGGAGCTGAAGGAATCGACAATCAGGAAAATCAACAAGAAGTTGTTGAACAGCAACAAGAGGAACGTCAAGTTCCATTGTCTGCATTAGAAGCGGAGAGAAGAAAAAGACAAGAGATGGAAGCTGAGAATAGGATCTATCAGCAATATCTACAAGATGCTCAAAAAGCTCAACAGCAACCGCAAGAAGATGATTCTGATGATTGGGTGACAAAAAAAGAATATCGCCAATCTGTCGAAAGCCAAATATCAAGTGCTAAAAGAGAAATTCTCGAAGAGGCGTTTGTTCAGGCTAATCCCGATGCTCACAAGAAAATAAATGACTATTTACCAGAATTAATGAAACAAAAACCATGGGTGAAAGAGGTCATTGAAAACGCACCAAACAGGTGGCAGCGGGCATGGGAACTTGTAAATGATTTATATATGCCTCAACAGTCTCAACAGCTAAAAAAGAATGAAACTGCTCAGAAGATTGTTGAGAATTCTCAAAAACCCGGTTCTCCAACGATTGTTGGAAAAAGCCACACAGCTTCTACTGTTGAATACATGAGAAGCGTTCGTGGAACATCTGAATGGGACGATTACAGGGCCAAGTTAAGAAGGGGTGAAGCCTCTCTTTGATCTTTCTCCATGAACTAAAGGAGAAAACGAATGGCAGTAACAACTACCACTCAAGTCGATTAACCTATACGGGTCGACGTAAAATGTCTCTAATTCGGGGAAACTCCGCAAAAGGACAATCCCGAGCCAAGCCGAAAAGGAAGGTGTAACGACTATGAAGTTCAAAAACAAATTGGAATTAAAAGGTGCAATCATAGGAATGCTTTTAGGTGATGGATACATACCAAATTCCGGAGTTAACAAACTAATGAGAATCAAAATGAAGTCAGCGCATAGAGAATATTTTATGTTTAAAAAGGATATTCTTGAAAATGTATGTTCTCTAAAGACTTTCCTTGGTGAAACAAATGATCGATGGGGAAAAGTAACATTTTCTGATCGTTTATCAACAAAGACAAATCCATTATTTACACAGCTTAGAGAGCACATGTATCACGATGGCAGAAGAACTGTTGATGAACATGTGATGAAGTGTCTGACACCTCTTGGAATGGCTCTATGGTATCAAGATAATGGCTCCTATGCAAAAGGTTCTGGTTATGGAGATGTTATTCTCTGTACAGATGCATACAGTAAGACAGAATGTGAAATGATGGCAAGAGAGCTTCAAAAGAGGTTTAAGCATCAGTGGAGAGTTTATAGAAGAGTTAGAAAGAATAAAGATGGTGAAAAATTGTACTTTTATCGTCTTTATCTTCGTAAAAAAGACCATGAATACTTCTTCAAACTCATAGATCCATTCGTTGTTGATTGCATGAAATATAAACTGAAACGTGATGATGTTGATGTCAAAGCTTTCAGGGGAACAAGAGAAGAGAGTATTATTTGCCCTGTCTGTAAAAAAGAGTTTAAACGATTCAAATCTCAGAAAGGTAAGTATTGTTCGAAGGAGTGTTTCAAAAAATTCCACAGAACTTCTCAACGGGACACAGCGAAAGCTGAAGATATAGTCTGATCTTCATAGGAATATGAAGGGTTTGTAGAAATGTAAACCATTAACACTTAAAGCCGGAGGTTCAGCGCTACTTTGACAATATCCTTCTAGATAGAAGGAAACCAAACTTCATTCATATGATTGGAGCGCAAGTACGACGTTTACCTCAAAAAAATTCAGATACCGTTATCTTCAGACGTTTTGACAACTTGTCAGACGCACTAACACCATTAACAGAAGGTGTAACACCAAATAGTGAACAAGTAAGTAAATTTGATATCACAGCCGTCACAAGCCAGTACGGAAAAGTTATCGAATTGTCAGACAAAGTAATCATCACTGTACAAGATGACACTTCTAACGAAGTTGCTGATATGCTAGCACAAAACATGAACAGCACTCTTGATAAGATCGTGCGTAACATGTTGAATGCAACAGCATCTCAAATTGCTTGTGCTAATGGTGTTAATGGAAGTACGCCTACTGAAATTAACCAAACAGATATCGATCTAGTTATCGACTATCTAGAAGGAAACAATGCTGTTAAGTATGTTCCAACTATGGAAGGTATGAATAAATTCGGTACAGCTCCACGCTGGGCGGGGTATTGGGGACTTCTCCATACAGACCTACGCTCTGACTTGAAAGCTGTTTCCTCTTTCCTATCTAGAAACCAATACCCAGATCCAAAGGCTGCTTTGGAATCTGAGCTTGGTTCAACAGACGAGGTTAGCTGGCTAATGTCTTCAGAGGTTTATGAAAGCTCTGGAACATACAACAACATCATCTTTGGACAGAACGCTTATGCAAGGATCGCAATTGATGATCTTTCCAGCGAATTTATCATTAAAGAGTTGGGAGCGGGAGAAGATCGCTTGAACCAACGTCGTTCGATGGGCTGGAAGTCATATTTTGGATCTGTCATTCTTGATGACGGCTGGGTCGTTAACCTACAAGCTACTCAAGCGTAAGGAGGAATAATATGACTGACGTAAGAGATTTAGAATTAGTTCAAGCTGCTGGTTATACCTTCACCTCCGGTGGAGCCGCTTATAACTTAACACTTGAGTTTTACCCAGACTATGTCGAGGTAATCAACTACACAAAATCAGCAACTGTGTCTCAGATCGTAAGGTCTACATGGATGCGTGGTTTCCCCGCAGGGGACGCTGTATCTATCCAGTCAATTGCAGACAATGGTTCTACAGGTAACCTAAACTCCGTCCTAGAGACTACTAACGGTTTCACATGGGCAGGAAGTGCTGCAGGATATACAGCTACTCAGAAGACAATTACAGGTGCTACACAAGCGTCTCCTGTAGTTATCACGTCTACTGCGCATGGTCTTTCAAATGGAGATCGTGTCAGGATTACAGATGTTGTTGGTATGGTTGAGCTGAACGGTAGGGAGTTCGTAGTAGGTTTATCCGCTACTAACACCTTTGCTCTTTATGATGTCTATGGTGATGCGATCGATGGTACTGGCTATACCGCTTACTCAAGTGGTGGTGAAGCTAATGCTATCGGCCCAACCGATGATGTTGAGAATGCAGAAGAAACATTTATTCTCACCTTGGGATCCGGAGTCGTTGGAAACGATGGTGATACTATGTACGTACACGCTATCAAATATCCCGGCGGCGTGAATTCCTTGGGGGATATAGGATGATGATAATGGGTAAATTTTAACCGTTGTGATTATATGGGTTGGAAATTTCCAACCCTCTGTGTTTTACAAAAAAGAAACGTTTGTTTTATTTTGGAAATAATTATATCACTCTGAGAGTGAAAGCAAAACTCTTGGAGGGTATATGGAAGAAGAAAAAAAAATATGTGATAAGTGTGGTATTGAAAAACATCCATATCACCATAAAAGCGGAAGAATTCAGTGGGTTTGTAAACCATGTAGAAATAAAAGAGCTAGGAAGTGGAGAAAAGAAAACCCTGAAGAAGCAGCAAGAATAAGTAGACATTATGCAAGATTAGATAGAAAAAAAAATCCATTAAGACAAAGAGAAGCCAATAGAAGATATAGAGAAAAACATCCTGAAAGATATCTTCAACAGAAAAGAGAATGCGATAAGAAATATCGAGATAAAAGAAATAAATCATTAGTAGAATATAGAAAAAATAATTTTGAAAAATGTAGAGCTCATGACAAAATTAAATATGCAATAAAAAAAGGGAAAATAAAAAAATCAGAAAAATGTGAATTTTGTGGGGAAAAAGAAAAATTACATGGACACCATGAAAATTATGAAAAACCACTAGAAGTAATTTGGTTATGTAGTAGATGTCATGTAGCTATTCACAAAATGAATGAGATAAGAAAAAGTAATGAAATAAAAAAGAATCTAGAAAAAGAGGCCCAAGATGACAAAAGTTCTTTATGAGTTCGACATGTATGAAGACAATGAAGATCTCGAGCTATTCCAAAAGAGCCGCGACATGAATAACGCTCTATGGGACATCTATCATATGTGTCGCGATAAGCTGAAATATCAAGAGCCAAGTGAAGAAACATTAGAAATGTGCGAGATTATCAAGAAAAGAATTCAAGATGTTGGTATATTATGAAAAAACCCCCTAGTGGCATCTAGGAGGTAAGAGGTTTAAAGTCATGTTTTTAATTTTATTTAACTTATGGAAAAAAGACAAAGGAAAGTCGCATGACTGAAGAAAAAATTAGTACAGATGAGTTTATCGTTCCTCAAGAAACATTGATGGATACTGAAGAGGAACCTAAAAAAAGAAGGGGTCGCAAGCCTGGCCCAAAGAAAGAAGATCTTCAAGCACAGGCGTTCGAAAAGCTGTTAGACGAGTTTAAAGCTCTTAAGGGAGAGCTTGAAGACACCAAGAAAAAGCTAGAGGAAGTAAAGAGCGAGCCTGTCTCTGTCAGATTACAGAAGAGTAAAAAAAAACGACGCAACATACCGCCATACACAGGCCCAATGAGGCGGGTGAAATTTATGAGAAACGATCAACCACAAAATCCTATGAACTCGCGATTAACAAAAGTCGTCGTTAATAAAGAAAAGAATATTGATGAGCTTGTAGACTGGAGAGGAACCCTTGTTCCTGGTCAGGTGTATGAGCTCCCAGAGCCTGTCGTTGATTTTATAAATAGTCGTTCAGAGCCAACTTATGGCGAAAGACCTGACCCGGAGAATCCAAGACAGTCAATAACAACTATTATTGGTGAAAAGCAGAGGTGTTACTGCGTTCCAGCATAAGAAGAGGAAGTTATGGCCACTAAGACATTAGGTGATATTGCAGAGATCGTTAAAAAGGTAACTGGTCGTACTGATCAGTCTGTGAGTATCAATACAATCTATACCTATGTAAACGATTTTTATCAGCAGATCGCTGGTCAAGAGTTGAGGCTTTTTGAAAACAATTCTTTTTACGAATTTAGCACAGTAGCCTCTATAGATGAGTATTCAATAGATTTATCGTCTATTGGATATTCAATCTTGAGCAAGCCAGCTTACATAGGAGGGAGTGGATACCCCGGATATGACCTTGATTTTCATATCCATCCCTCAATCTTCTATGCAAGATGGCCAGACACACAGGATTATACGGAACAAAGACCAACAGACGTTCTTTGGTATGACAACAAATTAGTTTTTAGGGCTCCCCCTGATGATGTGTATGATGTAAAAATTACTGCATACACGATCAATGCAGAGTTGAGCGATCCATCTGATCAGATTCAAGAAGATTATTGGTTTAGATACATCGCTTACGGGGCTGCTTTAGACTTACTTGGAGATGCTGGCGAGTTTGAAAAAGTTTCTCAGGTGATGCCATTGTTTGAAAGGTATAAGGCAATTGTTAATGCAAGAACGTATACACAAATGAAAGAACGCGTTGCGATTAGAAATTTTTAAGGAGTATTATGAAAAAATTAACAACTTTATTTGTCATCGGAGCATTGTTAAGTATTGGGCTTAGTAGCTGTGCTGCTAGATGTGGATTTTCAGGCCCAAAGCTTACGATTGATGGGTTAAATTTTGAGGCTGAAGGCCGTATGGGCCCTCAAAGCATGTTAGAATCTAAGTAGGAGGTAAAGTATGCCTTGGAATGGTGGTAGCTTCCCTGATGGAGCTAAGAACTTACCTGATAACAGGGTTGGCATAGCTGATAACTTCTCTTGGATTGATCTTTACATGCCGACAGATCATATCTGGGATGACAGCGACGCAAACAAAAACGGTCATCATAGCCAAGCGGCTCTTGTAACAAAGGGGGCCTCTCCGGGTATTACAGTTCCGACAAGTACAGACGGAATTTTGTATGTACAAACAATCTCTGATGAGAAGCCAGCAGCTGCGGGGTCTGTAAATAAAGAGGTTCTTTATTACGCAGATAAAGACGGAGACGCTGTCACCACTCATCGGCCGTTAAACTGGGGAAGTGTTTGGGCTCAGGCCGTTTTCAACCCAAAAACAGTGAATGCTATTGGCTCAGCTGATACAACAGGGATCATTAGATCAAGCAATATTGCCTCTGTTGGTTACAATAATCGGTATTTTGAGTTTACATTCTCTGAAAACGCTCCAACGTCAGATTATATCGTTTTGGGATCTATAACTAGGGCAACAGGATCAGCAACGGCTAGCAGAGAGATGATTGCTATTCGTGGTTTTGATGGGGCTCAGTGTACAACGAGCTCTTTCCAGATTGTTTTTAATAAAACAACTGATGTTCCAGTAGATCAGATTGATTTAAGTACAACGCAAGCTTTTGTGGTGGTAATTGTATAATGCAGACATTTTTAGTTGCTCCATTTTCTGAAGGGTTAGATAGAGAAGTTGAACCTTGGTTGCTTCCACAGGATGCTTTTGTTTCAATGCAAAACGCGTTTTTGCGAAGGGGAGTGTTACAAAAGCGTCCCGGATATGCAGAGCTTGCCACAGGTGGAGAAGGTGGGGTAGCTGAAACACAGAGCCGGGTTGTTGATGCCGGCGGTGTTGGAAGTTATGCAGAGCTCCCAGTGATGGGAATTTTCAATTACATCGACTCCAACGAGGATAAGAGGTTGTGCGTTTTAGATACGCGCAACTTCAATCTCTATAGCACATCAAACAATCGGCTTGAATATGTTACGCATAGCTCTGGAACAACATATAACGGCGGTGATGACGACTTTTGGTCTGCGACTAACTATACTGTTGTAAACACGTCAACGTCTACAAGGACTCCGATACTTGTTTTTACAAACAATGTTGATGTTCCTCAGTATTTTGACGGAACAAACACAGAAGATCTAAACAACGCGGCATCATTCAATTATCAAGAGCCTCCAGCATCTTTAGGAGGTGATCTTGAGGCAGCTAGACTGTGCTTCTTCTATGGAGATCGTTTAATCTTCTTAAATACAAAGCAAGATACGTATCGATATCCAAATAGGTGTCTGTACAGTCCTTTGTTTAACTCTGTCGCTGTTGGTGGTAACTCTATAGCTCTTGACTTTAGTGATAAAAACGCTGGTGTTGTCGATGCAGCAACATCTGACGAAATTCTTGGTGCTGACTTTCTTGCAGGTGATCTTATCGTATACTTCAAGGAAACGGGTCCCTGGGCACTTAAAGTGACTACAGATCGCTTCTTTCCGTTTAGATGGGAAAAACTAGGGCCAAAGGGTGTTTCGCGCTGTGACGCTCCTAAAAGCGTTTCTAGCTACTTTGGTGAAGTTACAGGAGCTGGAATTCTTGGAATTATCTCAACAGATGGGAACACCGTTGGTAGGGTTGATAATAAGCTTCCCTTCTTTACAAGAGACGACATCAATCCATCAAAGTTTCAGTATTGTTATGCTGTGGAGTCTGAGAGGTATAGACAGAGATGGTTGGCATATCCAAGCATAACGTCTCAAGAAGACTCTCCGGATAAGGTTCTTGTAAATGGCGTAGAAGACAACACGTGGTTTATCTATGATTTACCTATCCATTGTTTTGGAAATTACCATGATGCGGCTTTTGATCAATCATGGGATGAATTTACTAAGCCTTGGGATTCCTACGGAGGTAAGTGGGATTCCTATACAGAGTTTGAAAAGTCTCTTTCTGTGATTGGTGGGTCATACGATGGGTATGTCTTCAAGATGGATACAGAGGACAATGATGGACAGACAGATATCACCGGAATATCTCAGGCTAATCCAGCCGTTGTAACTGTTGCAAACCATAGGTTGAATACTGGAGATGTTGTTAAGATTTACAACGTTTCAGGTATGACAGAAATCAACGAGCTTCAGTCTCAGGTAACGGTTGTCAATGATACATCTTTCCAGCTTAACGAGATCGATAGCTCTAGCTTTACAGCTTATACCTCTGGTGGTTTTTTTGAGAAAGCAATCTTGTTCGATGTAAAAACAAAACCATTAAATCCTTGGATTAAAGAGGGACGTAAAGCCGCTTTACATTGGGTTGACTTTAGAGTTGATACGAGCCAGTTAACAACATGTAATATTGAATTTTTTACAGATGAGAGAAAAACACCTTACACGCTTCCAGACCAATCAAACACCTCTATATCTGTTGAAAGCAGTGGAACAACCTCATCATCAGGGGATATCTCATTTTTCTTGAAAGAAGCCCCTGTTCTCCCTGGAACAGTCTCTATCAGTGTTGGAGGTACTGAAACAATTACAGATAATGGTTATCAAACGCTTTCTGGCGATGTTGTAGCGACAGGAAATATAAATTATAAATCCGGGTTGATTCGAATCTTCGGTTCTGTAGCATCGTCAGCTGTTTTATCTTCATACACAGAAGACAACTCAACAACGACATTAATCTTCAAAGATGAAACGGGCAGAGAACAAAACTGGTATCGCGTTTACGTCAACTCTGTCGCGAGATCTCATCAAGTAAGGATATTCCAAGAGAGAGTAGACGAAAGGTTGAGAATACATGCGATCGGATTTGCGATGTCTCCGGCTGGAAGTATTGAGGGGGGTAACTAATGCCTGATGTTGAGCCAACCAGTAGAATCTCTTCAATAGAGAATATTGATCAGAAAGAGCTGGCAAGGCAGATAGATAAAAACTATGAGAAGCTTGCAAATGGAATAAACACAAAGGCAGATGTTGTAGTTAGAGATGTAAACCCAGCAGCAAGCGACTTTCAATACAGTATTGGAACAACCTGGGTTAATGAATCTGCAAATACAGCTTACATTCTGACGTCAAGGTTAACAAGCAGTACCGTCACATGGACGTTGATAACGTAGAGAGGTAAAACATGGCTAATTTTTTTTCTAAGCTTTTTAAAAGTAAGCCGGCAAGGACTCGAGAGATCGATCCAATGTCGGATACTCAGAGAGCTTTCTTTGAGATGATTCAACAAGGGATATCTGGTCAAGGTCCATTAGCGGGGGCTATTGGTGGTTTTAATCCAGAAGAAATCGCTCAATTTTTTCAAACAGGGGTTGCAGAACCAGCTAGAAAACAGTTCTTTGAGAGAACAGCTCCTGGCCTGCAGCAAAGAGCCGCTGCATCTGGTCTTTCAAGGTCTTCTGGTCTTCAGAGAATGATTGAAGAGCAGCAGGGAGATCTAGAGGGACAGCTTTCAGCTTTGCTTGCACAACAACAGATGGGAGCAAGAGAGTCTGCTTTAGAGAGACAGTTGAGAGCTGCTGGAATTGGAACAAGCGCCCCTCAGAATCAGGTTGGTATTATTCCTGGAAGGCAAAGTATTATGGAGGGAATTCTTCAAGGAGCCTCATCAGAAATTGGTAAAGCTGCTGGTTCTGGTTTGGCTGGATTTTTTAGATAGGAGAAAAAAAATGGTTTTTGTATTTCCAGAAGAAAGACCTTCATTGATTGGTCAGGCTTTAGGTCAGGGGCTTTCTGGTGGTTTTAGAGAGAGATTAGGGTCAGATCGCCTTAAAGGTATTATTGGGGGTGATCAGACTCTTGACGAGCAAATGGCTTCGATTTTAGGCTCATCAACAATACTCCCTGAACAAAAGCAGCAGGCTTTACAATCTCTTCAACAGAGGCAGCAAACAAGACAACAAGAACAAAAACAACTTCTTGATTTAATTAAGGAAAGAAGAAGGCAAGATGTTTTGAGTAGATTTGGTCTGATTCCTGATTCTGTTCAAGATGGTCAAAAGTCTGTTAGTGATGGTGATTTAAGCGATCAACAGATATTAGCTCTTGCAACACAAGATCCTCAATTAGCTCGAGTAGCCCAACAACAAAGAAAACAAAGACAGCAATCGTTTAGTGATGAAGCAAAAAGACACGCACCAGTTGTTAATGAGTTTTTTAAAGAGGCTGACAAACGAGGTCAAGAGTTAATACGGAAAAGAGGACTTTTAGATCTTCAAGAAGATGCAATAAGAAATAACAATCTTGGTTTCTTCTCATTAAACAACCTTGCTGAATTAACAGGTATTGAGGGGCTTCGTGATCCTGGTGGAGCTTTATTTAATTTTGCTGCTAAGGAATTCTTATTGTCTAACATATCACGCGCTGGCCCAAGACCTAACCAATGGATTGAACAACAGATTTCCAAGTCATTAGCAAAACAAGGAAGGTCAAGAGAGGCTAACTTATCTGTTGTTGCTTCTCAGAAGGCAGATCTAGATGTTGCAGAAGAAGAAGAAAAGATTATATCTGATATTGAAAGAGAACATGAACAAAAATTTGGTTTTGTAAAAAGATCTATAGGTAGGGAAGTTCGTCAAAAATTAAAGAAATTTGCTACTAGAAGACAAAATATTTTAGAGCATGAGTTGAGGGAAATTAACAATGAGTTTAGTACTGGAAAAGTTCCAAAAGGAACCCCATTAGGCCCAAATAAGGTTAATTGGTATCTAGATAAAGCTAAAGGAAATGTTAAAAAAGCAAGGCAAATGGCCATAAAAGATGGTCATTCAATCTCATAGAGAGGAAAAAATGCAGCCAGATTTATTTGATACAGTAGCAGAAGAAAGAAAAGATATATTTGATAAGGTAGCTGAAGAGCGCGCTCTTGAACAACAGAAACCTGGGATTTTTAAAGAATCTTTACGTCATGTTGCAAGAACTGGGTCTCGCATTGCTGAATCAATAGCTGGTTTTCCTGGAGATATGGCTCAATTAGCTAAGTTTATAGGTGAAAAGTCTCCTAAATTTCTTCAAAAGGATCCAAACTTCATTCAAAGATTTGGCCAAAAAGTTGTAGAGAGAATTCCAACTTCTGATGAATTAGCAAAATTTATGGGAGATATTACCGGAGGTTTTACAGACCCACAAAGTGCAACAGAAGAATTTTCAGATAGTGTTGCTGGATTAGCTTCTATTCTTGCTTTTGGAAAAGATCCAACAAAAATAAGAAATTTATTGAAACCTATAGGAAAAGCTTTTACTGCTAAAGGAGTAGCTAAAGGTGTTGAATCTCTTGGAGGGGGAGAAAAAGCTCAAGCAACTGCAGAGTTGGGAACTCTTTTTTTAATGGAGTTAGTAGATCCAAAAATGACCAATAGATTTATAAGTGATAAGTATAATCGCGCAAGGAGTTTTATCCCTGATGGAACAATGCTTGATACAACTGGATTGACAAAAGAGCTTGAAAATTTAGAAAAAACTCTATCAAAAGGTTTGACTACATCTACAAAAGCAGAAGTTAAAAATGTTGTGTCGGAGGCAAGAGCAAAAGTCTCTGGCGGAGCTTTTCCAGCAGAAGAAATGGTTGATTTCTTTCATGATATAAATGAAAGAATGACTGCTAGGAAACTTTATACTGATTTATCTAAATCTGAAAGAAAAAATTTAAAATTTAGATTTGAAAAGTTTAAAAATATTATCGGTAATGAAATAGAGAAATATGGAAAATCTAACCCTAAATTTTTTAATGAATGGAAAGAAGCAAATGCAGCGTTTTCTACTGTTCAAAACAGTAAAAAAGTTTCTAGGTTCTTAGAAAGAAATATTGGTAGTTTACCAAATAGAGTTGTTCAGGGAGCTGCTATTGAGACTCTTCTTGGTTTTCCAACAGCCGCCGCAGGAACTGTTGCGTCTTTAGGTTTGTTAAAGTCTGGTGAGCTTATGTATAGAATTGCCACTAGTAAAACAATGGCGAAACTTTATGCGACAGCTGTTAAATCTGCTGCCGAAGAAAATTTGCCAGCAACAATAAAAGCGTTAACAAAACTTGAGGATGAAATGCAAAAATCACTCATCAGTGATAAAGCTAAATAATAAAACTAGAAAAATTAAAAATATAGCAATCAAAAACAAAACAACCTCCTTGTTATTGTTTAATTATATAGTTTAATTAGTTAAATGTCAATTATTTGTTTTTATCTTTATCTATTATTATGTTAATTTTATCTTCAAGCATTGAAATATAGTTTAAAATACTTGAAATATATTCATCTTTTTTGTGGTCAAGCTTCTTTTTTATATACAACAACATTATTGTAAAAGTTAATACTATTAAAACATTACATGCGGTTAAAAAAATATACATCATATTTCAAAAGTTATTCTTCTTCTATCTCACTGGTTTTTTCGTAATATTTTTGAAACTCTTCTCTGTTTTTAGCTATTTTCATTAATGTTGTTACCTTAATCAACTGTCTGTCTAGAGCTTTTATTCCACAATCTTCATTTAAATGTTGATGATGTGTGTTTTTTCTATATCCAAGTTCTGTTTTAGGGTTTAGTCTTTCTAGCTCTTGAAGAACTCCTGGAGCAAGTTCTTTGTAGACATATCTTTTTATGAAATTTCCAATATGAGATGGACACATTTTATCTTCTGGCCAACTATACATTCTCTTGTATGATTTAAAAAAAACATCTGGAAATCTTTTTGTCCATGGTAGGAGTTCTTCAGAAATGTATTTTGATAGAATTTTTTGAAGAGCCTCTCTTTCTCTGTCTTCTTGATATCCAGACGCCTCGTCTACTAACGCAACTATTCCTGTAACTGCTAGCGCACGAATTAATATATCACATTGAGCTGCGACATGTTGTTGGTTGTGTGGAAGTTTTCCAGCATCTCTAGCTTTGAGGTAAACTTCACAAACTTCAGGAAGTAAGGTTGCTTTATATCCTTTGGAAATCTGTCCAGTAACAGATTTGAAAACAATAGGACAGCTCTCACCTATTAACTTATTTGTAATAAATGGTTTAAGTGATAGTGAACGTAGAAAAGGTGGTAAGTGCTCTACACTTGGAGAGTGTTTACCAGAGGGAACAGATTTTCCTAGTGCTTTTTGCATTGACATTCTACTTATTACTCTTGTGCCATCTTCTAAAACAGCACAAAAAATTTCCTTATTTCCTATTGTTAGAGTACCGATATGTGTAGCTTTTGGAATTTTCTTAGTCATTTTGATTTCCTCTAGGGATATTCAAATTTATTTGATCGTTTCGTACTCGCGTAGCGATAGTCTGAAGAACGTATTCAGACATGTTTATGCCAAGATATGAGGATGTGATTTTAATTTGACGATGAAATTCTTCATCAATATTAATGTTTAACCGTTTAGGATTTTTTCTTTTTTTGTTCATACTTATATGATCATATATTTAGGTATTTTATTGCAACTTAAATATTTGATCATTAAATTAAATTTAAATTTGCTTAAACCTAGGGGGTGAAAATGGCAAAAACAAAAAGAAGATCTTACGGTTTGGGGAGACCATTAGATCGTTATAATCCTTTTCCTATAGAAGCAACTAGAGCTCCAACTACATCAGACGTTAATTATGACATTGGACAGACTTGGGTGAGAACAGATACAGACCAAGCATGGTTGCTGACATCTGTCTCAAGTGGTAGCGCCGCATGGACTTTAGCCGGGCCTGGAGCTTCGGATGTAGATACTCTAACTGGTGATTCAGGCGGAGCAATTTCTCCAGCAGCGGGTAATATTACCTTAGCAGGGGGAACAAATGTAACAAGTGCGGGTGCAGGATCAACGATTACTTTTAATCTTGATGCAGCAATCACGTTAGCAACATCTGTAACTTCACCTCTTTACACTGCTGCTGCAGGATCAGACCTTGATTTAACGGTTCCAGCGGGGCAAGATTGTGTTTTAAAACTCGGTGATGCTGCAGGAGCTAACAAGTTTTCTATCACAGATAGTGCAGACTCAGAGGTTTTTGCTGTAGATTCTACAGGAGCTCAAACATATGCAGGGATTACTGTTGCAGGAAACTTTGTGTCAAATGGTGGTACTGTAACACTTGGTTCTGACAATGCTGCAAATGCAATCATTGTTGGGGGTGGTACTACAGCAAGAGCAATTACAATTGGTCAGGATGCGGCAGCACATACCGTAGCTATTGGTCAAGCTGCTGCTGGTGCTATCACAATTGATACAGCTGCTGGTGTTTCTATCGACTCTGCAACAGCTTCTAACTTTACTGTAACTGGAGCTGCAGACCTTACATTAGATTCTAGTGCCGGATCTGTAAATATTGCTGGTGGTGAAGCCGCTGCTGATGCTATTTCAATCCAAGCAGCTGCTGGTGGTGTTGATCTTGATGGAGCATTACAAGTTAATATTGCTTCTGCCCAAGCCGCAGCTGATGCAGTAAGAATTGATGCTTCTGATGCAAGTGGTGGTATTGATATCGATGATGGAGGTGGCGGAACTACAATTGACTCTGCTGGAGCTGTAAGTATCGACGCTGCAGCAGCCTCTAACTTCTCAGTTAGTGGAGCTGGAATCGATTTAACATTAGCTTCAGCAGCAGGTCGTGTTGTTGTTAATGGTGAGGAAGCGGCAACCGATGCAATTGCTCTTCAGTCTGCAGCTGGTGGTATTGATGTAAATGCAGCACTTGAGATTAACATCGACTCATCTGAGGCAGCTGTAGCAGATGCGATACGCATTGTAGCCTCTGCAGCAGATGGTGGTATCGATATTGATGCAGGAACTGGCGGAATCGCGATTGACTCTACAGGAGCTCTATCTCTTGATGGTGCAGCAGCCTCTAACTTCTCAGTTAGTGGAGCTGGTATTGACCTTACTCTTGCATCTGCTGCAGGTCGTGTTGTTTTAAACGGAGAAGAAGCTGCAGATGACGCTGTAAGAATTCTTTCTGCTGCTGGAGGTCTTGATACAGATGTTGCATTACAACTAAGCCTTGTTTCTTCTGAAGCATCTGCAGACGCTGTTGTTATCAATGCATCTGCTGGCGGAATGGATATCACAGCTGCAACCAATGACTTGGATGTTACTGCAACTGCAGGAAGTGTTAATATCACAGCTGGTGAGGCTGCTGGTGATGCAATTGTTATCAATGCAAGTAACGCTGCTGGAGGTATCGATCTTCAAGCTGGTACAGGAGCTGTAAGTTTCAACACAGGTATGGTAACGAATGTTGTTAACAAAGCTGCAGCTGATACGCCATATTCTGTACTTCTAACAGACTATGTTATCGCATGTGACACTGGAGCTGGTGTTCTTACCGTAACGCTTCCAGCGGCCCCGGAAACAGGTCGTGTGTACATTGTATGTGACGAAGGTGGTGCAGCAGGTGCAAACAACATTACAATCGGTGGTAATGGAAACAATATTTCTGCCGGAGGTTCTACAGCTGCATCAAAAGTAATCGACTCCAACTATGGAAGTATGTACCTTGTTTATACAGGAACAATATGGACTGGACTGGACGTCGCTTAATCTAAAGAATGGTCTTGCGGGATACCAAAAATTCCGCTTATTTCTAAATTAGAAAGGAAAATAGAATTGGATTGGGCACAGGTGATTACGATAATTCTATCTTTGACAGGAACGTTTTACTTCTTCTTTGGTCGTATGGATGGAGAGGTTAAAGCAATGAGGAAAGACCTAACAGATCAAGGAAAGAGAACAGATCGTTTATATGAGATGTTCATTGATTTTCTAAAAAAATAATGATATAAAAAAGGAATTGTTATGCCTTTTAAGAGTTCTAGTCAAAGAAAATTTCTTTTTGCAAACAAACCAAAAATTGCAAAAAAATTTACTACTGAAACGCCTAAAGGTAAAAAATTACCAAAAAAAGTAAAAAAAAGAGGTAAAAGATGACCTCACCTTCAGAAAGAGTTTCCCTAACAATGTATACATCGTCAGAAAGTCGTGACTTTTCTACGAAACGTCGTGGAATTGTCGAAAAGATTAAGATAAACACGTCAAAAAGAAGCTTTAGCGACAAAGATGTTGAGGAGATTTGTAGACGTGTTGAAGAGGCTTTTAAAAGGTCTGAACAAGCGCGTAGATTTGTTACATATCAGGGAGGGCAATAATGCCAAGACTTCAACGGCCAGATAAATACATAGGCCCGGATGTAGATACAATCGCAAGGGTCTCTAGAAGTAGAGCTCCAACAACAGCCGACTATAGAAGGCCAGAAAACAACAAGTACTATGAAATATCGACCATATGGATGGATGAAACAACAGATACCCCATACATCTTAGTTGATATCACAGCAAACGTCGCTACATGGAAAACGTTCGGTTCTCCTTCAACAAGTATTGTCTCAACACTTACTGGGGACACAGCTATTACAGTTTCTCCGGATGCAACAGGGGATATCGATCTTTCTGGAGTCGTTGTAGCTAACGCAACTAACGCAAAACCTTTGTATGTTGATGAGGACGCAGTAAACAATAAGCTAAACTTTCAAGTACAAGTTGCTTCAGATATAACAGGGGCGCCAAGTGACAAAAATGATGCTGGTATTTGTAGTTTTAGTGATACTCAATTTGTTGTTGATGCTAATGGTTATGTTACATTGGTAGGAGGAACAAATCCGCCACCACAAACGTTAACAGGTGATGATGGTGTGTCTGTTGGACCAAATGGAAGCGGTAACATCGATCTTTTGGGTGTGACTGTTGTCAATGGAACAAACGGACAGGCTCTCTATACAGATGGAGATACCGCAAGTAATAAGATAGACTTTGAGATTCAGTTGTCTGCTGATAGAACCGGAGCACCAGCAGATTCAAAGGATGCCGGTGTTTGTTCTTTCGATGACACTGCCTTTACAGTAGATGCTAATGGATATGTAACTCTTAAGGGTGGAGTAGGTCCAGCTGTTGATGCAATCAATGTAGATTCGAATACAGGGCCAGGAACAGATCCTGTTGTTCCAGATGGAACAGGAACATTAACAATGTCTGGAGCTGCTGTAGCGGCTCATAGTGTTCCTATAGAAACACATTCTCGCGCCGCTAATGCTCTTAATATTGAAGTTCAAGTTTCAAAGGAATTGAGTGCTGCCCCTGGAGATACAGACGAGGCTGGTATTTGTTCTTTTGATTCTTCAGGATTTAGCGTTGATTCTGATGGACATGTAACATCTAAAGCTCCTCCAAATAATTTAAGAACGACTCATCTTTTTGAAGATTATATAAGCGGAACA
>Ga0180437_10002537_pt1 | contig 28913 bp, 32 predicted proteins | sample SS_ome_4_FD_132410 | JGI IMG/M metagenome (GOLD analysis project Ga0180437, IMG submission 132410) | Hypersaline lake sediment archaeal communities from the Salton Sea, California, USA - SS_3_D_1 metaG | ecosystem: Environmental > Aquatic > Non-marine Saline and Alkaline > Hypersaline >...
GTCCACTATGAAAACGATCAATGGGCGATTTGGCACCACGGCGTTCGCGGAGTGCATAGAGTTGATGAAGTCGTTCGACGACGACGCGTTCGAGCTGTGCTTGACAGATCCCCCGTACAATGTGAAAATTGGGAAGAAGATCGACTACGCAGCAAAGGGAATAACCAAATTCGCAAAGGCCGATCTCTACGATGACGATATGCTACCAGACGATTACGAGCAATTCTCGCGCGATTGGTTCGACGAGGCTATGCGCGTGAGCAAGATGTTGGTTTTCACGCCTGGGACGCCCAACATCGGGCTATGGTATAGGATCAAGGAACCGAGGGAGTTCTTGATTCACTACAAGCGAAATTGTGCATCCATAACCCATTCTTGTCGGTTAAATGTGTTTGAACCAATCCTTTGCTACGGTAGATTGCGCCCATTTATGTTTCTCACTAATGTGTTTGACATAACACTCAAACCAACGCGCCTCCCGCTGGAACATCCAGCCGTGAAGGAATACCGACTGTGGACGGCGATCCTTGATAGGATCAAACCAGAGTCGGTCATCGATCCTTTCCTCGGTTCTGGAACAACCGCGCAAGCTTGTGAGGAATTGGGTATCAGTTACCTCGGGATCGAGAGAAGGGAGGCGTACTCGAAAGACATCAAGCTGCGAGTCGATCTCGGTATGGAAGATTGGAAGTTCTTGAATCGCAAATTCAAGACCAAGGGGGTGATTTAGTGAAAACAGTCAAGGGGCGATTCGGATTAACTGCATTCACAGATTCCCTGGAAGTTATCGAGAGTATGGAAGAAGGTTCTTTCGATCTTTGCTTGACCGACCCCCCTTGGAATGTTGACACGGGTGCGTTGAAAAAGCGGTACCACGCAAGCGATTTCCTGCTAAATGGGCGAGAAACCGGGCAATATGTCAACAAGGATTTCTACGACGACCTTATGTCGCCGGAGGATTACGAGGCTTTTTGTCGTCGATGGTTTAACGCGGCGATGTTGGCGTGCGATATGCTGATCTTTGTTCCTGGCAACAAGAACCTTCACCTATGGTTCGACATAATGGAACCGAAAGAAATCCTAATCAACTACATACCGAACAGCGTTTCGATAACGCACTCTTGCCGGTTCGCGCAATTTCAATACATATTGTGTTACGGACAACTGCGCCCCTTTATGTTTCGCTCTAATGTGATCGTTACACCACTCCGAAACTCGTACAACGCAGGATTTGGGCTCGTTCATCCCAACATCAAGGAGTACGGACTTTGGTTGTCGATCCTGGAACGGATAAAACCGAAATCCGTACTCGAGCCATTTTCTGGATCTGGCACGACGCTGGAGGCTTGCGAGGAGCTTGGCATCAAGTACCTCGGTTTCGAGTTGCGCGATATGTACGAGGAAGACATCCAAAAACGAGTGTCGCGCGGTATGGGTAATTGGAAAGAGCGCAATCGCAAGTTTACAATTGAAGGGGTAGTATAAATTACGATATTATTTCGTAATCGTTACGGAATAATTTCGTAATCAAAAAGTGGTGAACGATTTGGCGAGCAAAAAATCGAGCAAAATAACCAAGTACAAGGGTATCGACATATTCGGGCGAGTTTTCGACTCAGACGAGTTGTTTCTTAACGAAAAAGGGTTTAGCATATCGCACAAGTGGGATCTCGGATATGGGATAGATTTGTATATGGAAGAGTACAATGTCGTTGGCGTCATACTCGCTGAAGACTTTGACGCTGCCTGTATGACCCTATTTGCGCTCATCCCAGAGAAGCTTGATGGAATAGCGATTACCAACGCGATGTTGTCTGAAGAAGAGATCAAGATCAAAGATCTGCGATTTCCAACTTGGGGAGTCGAGCTCGCGCTTTCCGTGACGACCAGGAGTGTGGATATTATGATAACGGGGGCAGAGCGCAACATACTCGCGTTGAAGGGGCCAAGATATGGCGCAGTCGTTGCCCCAAAGATCGAGGAAGATGAAATCGACCAGGAGGTCGCTGGCGATGGCGATCCTAAGCGTGACGAAACCGACTCTGATTAATGATTTCCCCCGATTCGTTGGAACTCCGCACCAGTCGGTCGTTTTCAACGAAACGCAATACCGGGAGTTCGTTCGCAGCTGGATCAAGATGTCCGACTTGTACATATCGGTATACAAGTTCCTACAAGTAGATCTTGAATCTGGTGAGCCAGATCGGCTATCGTGCTGGGTGGACAAGATATTTTTCGATTTTGACACAGACGATTGGTTATCGGACCTTCTCAAGGTTCACGACTGGTGTGAACGCAACGACATAATCCATCGCTGCCATTTCTCTGGCCGGGGTGGGCACGCGTTCGTATTTTGCAGCCCCTTGGTTAAACACAAGAAGGAGAGCGTCGCAAACTTTCAAAGGTGGCTGTGCAACGAGATCGGGGTGACGATCGATCACAAGATCGTTGGGGACACCTCGCGCATATTCCGCGTGCCCAACAGCTGGCATTTCAAAGCGAGGCGTTTCTGCATTCCCATTTCCAACCGAATCCTAAACGATTTGCTGACGGTAGACATTTTGATCGAACTCGCGCGAACGCAACAATTCGTCGATCCCTGGTGTGGTTCAAATCTATTGGATTTGTCACCTTGGGACAAGCCTCGCTACCTATATATGGAGGATCAAGTGATCGAGTTCAACCTACAAGAGATCGACGATATGGCACGCACGGATTACCCAGAATTTCCTCCTTGCGTGCAAAGCTGGCTTTCGACGCCAGATCTACCGGATTACGGTAAATTCCTACTCGTTACATTCCTCCGCGACCAAACCATCATCGATGACGCTTTCGACGCGCAATCCATAATATCAATCCTAAGAATGAGTCTTTCTCCAGGGGAGTTTGATCATTACTTTGGGAATGGGTTAGGAAACCTCCCTCGGCGACACCACGGCCATCGCGGCATTAAATTCAAGCGATCGATGGAACGCGATTATTGGTTGCCCCCGTGTAGCACCATTCGACGACGAGGTTATTGTCCTGGGTATTGCGGGCGTCGACATCCGATATACGATTGATACTTAGTATCAACCAAGTACAAACCAAGTAATTTATTAGGGATGAGTGCGGTAATTGAACCGATGATCAACTCAAGCGAATCTGGGAAATTTTTGGACATAATCGCCGACGCGCCCGATATTGCGTGCGTTGAAGCCAAGTACGGGAGAAACCCGTTCGTCAAGTTGAGTGTGGAAGTGAACGGGGAAGCCCGCGAGCTTTTAGCGAGCAAATCTTGTGGGCAATTGGCAGATCAGCTCGGAATTCCTCGAAAGGAATTTTGGGCGATCTTGCGCGCCCCGCGAGCTCATCGGAGGATAACCGTTCTATTGCGCCGGTCAAAGGCAAAAATCAAGATCAGCGCATCTTGTCACGAGGGTACTTGGTGGATTCACTTGTTTGCCACGCCCCAGCACATAACCGTTACATTCCAGGAGATCCTCAGCGTCGTGAAGGAAATCTTCCCCACGGCTGAAATGGAAGTCAAGAGAGAAGGCTCCCACTCCGACAACTGTTTCGTGATCAAGGGGCCAAAGGGTTGGGTCAAGGTCCTGGCTGGAACGAACACCAAGGCACACGCGATGAGCGTCAGAGTGACATCGCGCGCCGGAAACACCAGGGTGCTTCTCAAGCGATCCATCAAACGGACGAAAGAGTGGGAAGCCAGGTTGACCGAAACCCTCCGAGAAGCCAAGGAGCTCGCGTTCTAATGCCAGAACTCGACGAATTTGACGAAAAACTCTGCCACTCTTTTATCAACCAATTTTCCGGGGATTTCCAGATCATAAGGATCGACGACCTCGAGCGACATTTTTCCTATGACGCTTCCAAGCTGCAAACCAGCTTCATTCCAAAGAAATTCCGCGATAGATTGCGCGAGCTGGATTGTTACCTACGAAAGAAACGCGGGCGCGAGCTGGTCGAGGTCCACTTGAGCGAGGTGTAAAAATGGAGGATCAAGATTGGATCCCAGAAACGATCTATGTCGACGACCGAGAGCCAGCTTGGGTAATTGACACACTCCGGTTTCTATGCTCGACGCCAGAATTTGACCGGTTCACGATCGTCGTTGAACGCCTTGATCGAGGCGATTTCATTTACCGCGATTTGATCGTCGAGCGCAAGCTGATGAGCGATTTCCACGCGTCGATCATCGACGCGAGAATTTGGGAACAAGCTGAAAAAATGTGGGAAGAGTACGAACACGCGCTAATTCTCGCCAGCGAGGACAAGAAGAGAAAATTGACATTACGGCAATCGCGGGCGTGTCGCACGGCAGCCGTCGACATCTACTTTCGCTTTGGCATTCCAACATTTTTCGTCGATAGTGACGAGGCGTTGTGCGTGCTCTTCCTAAAGATTTGTGTCAAGCACGCGAAAGATCTCAAGCCCCGCGCCCCGATAAAGCGAGAAAAAAGATCGAAAGGAAACGAACAATTACAAATCTTGATGTCGTTTCCCGAGGTCGGGAGGGATCGCGCGATAAAGCTGTTGATGGAATACGGGTCCATCAGCGAGGTCATTAACGCCGTGCTCGACGACAAGAAAGCTGTCGCTGATAACATAACTGGCGTCGGTATGAAAACGGTTGATTCCATCCACAAGTACGCTACCGAGTCCTGGGGGGACTCTGGGGCGAGTTGACAAAACCCGAACTCTTATTAATTCCGTAATTAATTCTGTAATTAACTTGGTGATCAAACTTGAACCAGGAACAACTCTTTGAATCGCTCGCGCTTGAACCCCTCCCTTACGAGCTGCGCGAGGAACAATTGAAAATGGGCGAGATCGCGCTGGAGGGGCGCGGTTTCCTCGCCGCGATGCCCACGGGAATGGGGAAGACAACCGGGGCTATCTTTGTCGCTTCCCACGATTGGACCCAAGGGAAGAAAACCATCATCTGCGTTCCTCTGAAAAGCTTGAACGCGGAACACGCTGAGAAATTCTCCAGCCTGGGATTTTCCGTTTGTTCTGCGTACGGGGACGAGCGCAAGGACAAGGCCTTCTTTGAAAGCGAGGCTTGGGAGGAATGCGATGTCCTCGTCACCACAAACGAGACGCTCGACGGTATCCTCGCCAGCGAGGGCAAGCGAGAGTTGGTTATGCCACTCGTTGGATCAATTGTGTTCGACGAGGTGCACCACATCGGGGAGCACGGCCGGGGTTCTGTGCTCGAGGGTATAATCGCAATCTTGAAAGCCAATTATCCAACCATCCGCATCGTTGGTTTGAGCGCAACGATTGGTAATGTCGTTGACATCCAAGAATTTCTCGGTTCGGACCTCGTTTATGCGCCCCCGGAGGCCCGCCCCGTTCCACTCGAGCTGTCTTTTCACGACTACGAGAAGGAATATTGGGAGTTCAGCGATAAGATCATTCCCAACCACAAGGCCAACTTTGAGAAGAAGATGGACAACCTGGAGCCCTTTATGCGCAAGCACTTGCGCGACAACCCGGATTGCGTTTTCATCATTTTCGCCACCTCGCGCGCCAGGACCGTTCAATTGGCCAACGAGATCGCCAAGCGAATCTTTGGATACCGCGGGCGGTATATGGGCGACAACAAGATCCTTCAAATGATCGAGCAAACCAAAATTGGCTTCCACAACGCCGGGCTCGACGCTGCTGAAAGGAAAGCGGTTGAAACCGCGTTCCTTAACGGGGAAATTCAATGCGTGTGTGCGACGCCCACCCTCGCGCAAGGCGTTAACCTCCCGGCTGATGTTTGCGTCATTTTCGACGCCGAACAATGGGACGCGCTCCACGGCGAAACTATCATCGACGCGAACCGACTCCAGCAAACGATCGGGCGCGCGGGGCGACCCGGTTTCTCAGAGCGCGGTTTCGCTCACATTATGTGCCCGATCGACGCACACAACGAGTTTTACAGCGATGTCCCGGCGGAAATTCGCCGACGCGCGCGCGAGCCACTCATAATCAAGAGCCAGATGGGCAAATGTCTACATCAATTCATCCTGCGTTTGGTTGGTGGTAACCTCGCCAACGACCTCGCTGGCGTTCAAGCGATCTTGCGCGAGGCGTTTGGCAAATTCTCCGACGCGCGAGTCGCTGAAGCGACCTCCTGGTTGGAACGGTTCGAGTTCATCAAGTGCTCATCCGAGGGCTACGAGGCGACCTGGTGGGGCAAGATGGCAACGGTTTTTCACATCTTGCCGGAAACCGTTCGGGAATGGCGAGCTCAAGCCTGCTCCATCAAGGATGTGAACGATTGGCGCGAAATCTTTACCCGGTTCGCCAGCGTCGACGAGTACTCCGGCATCGTGACTGTGCGGGGCGAGGATCGAGAGAAAATCGAGGTTGCACAACAAGAGATCGGGCGATTCTTCCCCCGCGAGCGCAAGTGCAAGAAACTCTGTCTAACTTGCATATCGCGTGACGAGTGCGGGGCAGCGAGCCTGGAGCACCACACTTGCCCGATCGACGAGTTCGCTATGCGCCCTTATGTGCAAATGCCCAACGAGATATGCAAGGTGTTCGCGCTCTCGTTCGCAAGGGACATCATCGAGAAATACGATCTCTACCAGAAAGACTACCGGGGTAATTACAAGAAGGATAGATATGGCAACAAACGCCCCACCTTGATTCTAAGCAAGGGGGACTCGTTTTTGCTCAAAGCTGCCGCTGAGCGAATGTTCAACGCGGCGAGCACGCTCTTCAGCTACAACGAGAAGCTCGCAGCGACTCTCAAGGACCTCGCGTTTATGGTTAAGGCTGGGACGATGAGCACGGCAGCTGCCCACCTCCAGCGAGTCAAGGGGCTTGGACCAGTCGCTGTTGACAATCTGCTAAGGGCAGGCATCAACACGCTGGGAAAATTCATAAGCGCGAGTGTCGAGGACATTGCTCGCGCGTTGAGAAAATCCCCCAGAGTCGTTAGAACTCTCCAAGCGAACGCGCAAGCGATTGCTTAAACCCTTTCATCAATTTCTCCCTTTCTCCTAATTCGGAGGCATAATAGTGAGTTGGCGGTTACCGTACCAGCGTCGGGATCTTCACTATGTGTTGCGCGATTACATTTACAATAGCGCGCGTCGCCCGGCGTACATACACCTTGACCACGACCCCGGGTTTGGCAAATCGCACATTATGAACTACCAGTTAGAGAAAACCGACGCCCTATTCATATCGCTCTACCCCTCGCATCGACTTGGCGAGGAAATGATCGAAAAGATGCCATTTGAGAGCGAGTATGTACAAATTGAATCGCGCTCCAGGTTGTGCCAAGTTGAAGATCTAAAGAAACTCGCCAAGAAAGGCGTCAACATCAAACCATTTTGCGAGGAGTGTCCAAGGATTACTATGTGTGACTATTACATCCGAATCTGGGAAATTATGGACGAAACGCAACCTTGGATTGGTGTTCATCATCATATTGGCGGTCTGGCTAATTCCTACGCAGATGAGCGCAACATCGACATAATAGTAATCGACGAGGCGTTCATCAACGCGATTCGCAAGCATAATCGCTTTGGACACCCTCTAATTCTCTCTACATACCACCTCCTTGAAAAGATGGAGAATTGTGCTGAGAAGGAGCTCCTACTTCAATACCTTCAAGCGTTCTTGTTCGCGTTTCAATCCAAGGGCGTCATCAATGTTGAACACTTGACTTGGTGCGCGCGCGACTATATGCGCCGTGGCATCGAGCGAGCTCCAGATTTGCTGCGATTTGCCGCAGATTACGAGCTGCTACTCGCTGAGTTGTTCTTTAGGAAAAGAACCCTTTTCAGAAACATCGTCACGCCCCTTTGTCAAGCAATAATCAATGTGCGGAAACGCGACACTCGCGGTAATCATCCAGATCGGTACGATTACATTAATTCCGTATTTCAAACGAGGATGGGGCGCACAAAACTCATCGATATGATGTACTTTGATACGGATGCTCTCGATTTCGGTTGTAAACTCGCTATCCTTGACGCGACAACGCCCACGGACTTTTATCGCAAAATATTCAAGCGAGAAATTCATTCCGTTGGAGTTGGACTCGCCGTCAATAGCACCATTTACCAGGTCACGAGCGCGAAATATGTAATGCAAACTCTCGACCAGTCGGAAACCGCGCTGAGAAAGTTACACAAGATGGTCGATCTAATAGCAAAGAAACATCCAGATGGCGTGCTCGTACTTTCAAGGAAGAAATACGAACACGCCATCAAGGCGATAAACCCACGCGTCATCCATACCGATCATTATCCGATTCGGGGCTCAAACGATTACAAACACTTGAATGCAGTCGTTATTTTCGGAACGCCAGAACCGAGTTTCAACACAGTCGAGCGATCGGCAACATTGCTCGGTTGCAGCGAGGAAGAGATAAAGCTGATTATGCGCGAAACCGAAATCATCCAAGGCGTTCATAGGATTCGCCCAACTCTCAAGACCGATACCCCAACATATGTTTACCTTCTCACCAAGCTCCCACTTCCGTTTGACAACATCAAGAAGCTAAAGGCATCTCGATTAATCGCGTTGCTCCAGGGAGAGTCTGGGTTGTATGTAACTGAGGATACCGAGGATAGGATTCGGGAGGACATATTTCACAAGCTCGAGGAAGGCGACATCCAATTGACAAAATTGGTCGAGAGTATTAGCGGTAATCGTAATGTCGTGCGAGAAATCGTTCGACGAATGAAAGAAGCGCACGCGATCGATTTTTACAAGGGAGAAAAGGAAGGGCGTGGGAGAAAACCACTAATGGTCAAGCTAACTTGACAATCGTAATCGTTTGAGCAAGTTTATTAATTCCGTAATTAATGTTAGAATTAAACGAAAATGGCGGTCAACGATGGGAAGAAAGAAACTCTACGATGAAGAGAGCGTTCCTTGCACGGTTAGGGTGCCGCTCTCGTTCATCAGAATGAAACCACTCGCCGCGATGGCTAACAGCGAGTGGATACGCAGTCACCTCCCGCTCGATAACGGGGAGCAAGTAGCACTAAAGGAATTGATCGCGTCGACTGGAAATGGAGTTAAACCAGAGCAAATCGACGCTGTGAAGTACTTCCTCGATATGTTTTACAAGCTGTTCGAGTTCACTACAATCAAGCAAGTTACCAAGCTGATCAGCGAGCACGAGGAAGAGATCCTCGCAAACGCGAGTGTCCTGGAGGCGATGGTTGATGGAGGTGATGGTTGATGCCCACGATGGCTGAAGTGATCGCTGAGCGCAAGCGCAAGGCTGAAGAAGCGAGAAAGAAAAGGGAGAGAAAGAAAAAGGAGAAAGAGAGTCAAGCTTCAAGCGATGACGGCTCGGATTTCGATCCAAGCAAGCTGCGCGTGTCGAGGAAATTACTAACCGAGATCGTCAGCGATCGCGTTGCTAATGGCGACGCAACTGAAGACGAGAAACACTTGTTTCGCTATGCGATAAAGATCCCAAATCCAGAGCTGAAACGAGGGTTAACGCCTACGGGCTTGAGTACATATCGCCGCGTGGTTAATCTAATCAATAAACACCTACCGGAGATCTTGGTCGAGCGAACCGAACGCCCGGTCAAGTGACCAACCACCTTCATTTTTCGATTTAATGCCCCTTAGACAGCGATGGGGCGGTTGGATCTGAATTTTCGTTGAATCATACCAAGGATAGAAAGAGAGCACCCCCGGCGATTGGGGCTCCCTATTATAAAGGAGGAGTGGGCGAGTTTACAATCGAAAGGGTTTGGCCGTGTCGCCGGGGGCGCGACTTGGCGGTCAAGTGCCACATCTCGCGCTCTACTTTAGTAACTTTTCCTTAGCGCGTTTGGCGATCAATTCGTCAGCGACGCGTGCTCGCTTGAGCTTAGTTTTACCCGACTCGATGACCTCGTGAAGCTGCATTCTCTGATCGACGAGTCGCAAGTGATCCTTGATGAGTTCGCGCAGTCGCTTGTTTTCAGCGCGTGACAACTCGAGCGTCGGTTCTACCTCCGGTTCATCGCTCGCCGCCACCAACGCGCGAACGCTTGCCTTCATTTCCACATCTATGTTATCCGCGCGCAATATCCGTGCAACTAGCTCACTCGGGGTGATCTTTTTCAATAACTCGTTAACCACTTGCAACGCGCGCAAGAACTGGTGTTTACCGTATGTTTTCTGCATCTCTCGGAATAGCCGGGAGTCGATGAAACGCAGCTTTGCGTACATAACTACGGAAAGGCAAGTAGCAATCCAACCGATGTTTTCCTTGGCTTCATCGCTACTCTTGATTATGTAATCCAGCACGAGAGCGAGGAAACCAACATATCCGTCGACATCTAAGATTAGAAACGCGAAATTTACTATCAAGAGAAAAAGTGAAGAAAAAATTAGGATCTTGTGCTTCATATGAACGGTAACACCTGGCCAAGGAAGTAGCCCAAGAACGCAAAGACAATCGCGGCGACAATGCCGGTTCTCATCTTGTGTTTCTGAAGCTCGAGATAGGACATTGTGATCGTCCTATTCAAGTCTATGCCCGACAAGCGCGCCTTGAAGCCCTCGACCAGCTCTGTCAACGCGCCAACTTCCCCATCGAATTTTCCCTTTAGAGCAGAAAACTCGTCATCGATCGATGTGAGTCTTGCGATTAAATCTGCCGGCAAACTATTCAGTCGCCCAAAGTGCTCAACCGCTTTATCCCAAATCCCACTTTCAAGAGCTGGAATCGCACCCTCGATCGCGTCGCTGATCTTGCCCTCGCTGAAGGTTTTCAAAAACGCCTCAACTTTCGGGAGCATTAGATCAACCGTGTCTTTCGCTGTTTTATCGCTCATCGTTGTTCAACTCTATTGTCTAACCAAGATTAACGCATAGATTAGGAGATATGTCGACGCAGCTCCTTCATCTGCGGTTTTTTGTATGTTGACGACAACTTGCTGCCCCGTGGCAAATGTGAGGTCTTGTGGAAGCTCCTTGAAGTACAGCGTCGTCGTTGACGACAACCCGGTTAACCAGGCCGTCGTGTAGTTCGAAAGCTCGTTATCCCCGTCAATTGTGTCCCCGTCACCCATTTTCCCTATGTCAACATCGGTAGCAACCGAGTTACCCGTAGGCACGGCGGAAACCGAGCACCTACAAACGAGCCTATATGTTCCACCTTGTCTAACTTGGAAGGTCGCTTTCACATAATCGTCGGTTTCTTCCAGGTCGAGTCCTATGCAAGCCCCGGCCTCCGACGCGGATTCAATCGCCCCGGAGCCCCCGAACACTTGTTGCACGGGGCGCTCCCAGCCGTGGAGGTAACCGTTCGTTAGCAACTGAACAGCAACTTGTTCCCCGTTAACAGAAAAAACGAGAAACCACTCGTCCGTATCGGTCCTATGCCAGGCGTACAATCCAGCTGGGACATAAGGCTTGGTCGCGCTCGCGGTTTCGTAGATCGGGATCCCGAGTTTTTCCAACGCGGTCAAATCGCGCGCGACGCCCATACCGCTAATTACCGCGTTGAACTCGCTAAGGATCGTTGCAGCGTCGACGACAGCCCCGCCGGTTAGAGTTTGGTCTTCAACGCCACTCTCCCAGCTCATATCTATGGCATCAATGTATGTAACGAATGTGTGGGCAGCTGCCGTGTCGCCCCCGACGCGCACTCGCGTCGCTGAGCCAGGCGTGAACGATAGATCATCGAACGCGAGAATCCCGTCAATGTAAATGGAGAAATCGCCAGTCGTGAAATTCGCCAAGACCTTGATATGATACCAGCGATCGCTTTCCAGGTCGTCGATCACAACCGTGGATCCACTCGCTTCCTCGATCAGCTGGTTGCGCGTTCCTTGATTTTGTACATTGAACTCGAGGAACTCCGTAGTTGCCCCGTTGTCAACTTGGATTAATGTGCTGGTATCAGATGTGTCGTCGGTTTCCAATAGGAAATAAAACTCCAAGATTTGTGCCCCGGATAACGCAGCCATCGTCCTGGAGTTCCCGTAACCAGCTTGCACTTGAGGAACATAACCGTGGCCGTGTTTCGACGCTGTAACTGGCGTGTCGGAGTGGGGAGCAATGATCGACCAACCAGCACCACTCATAACGGTTTCCCCGTCGAAATTGTAGGATGCCTGGAAGATCCCGTCACCCTCACTCCACAATTCCACATCCTCGGAACCGTCCCCGATCGCGCTCTTGTCGCTGGGGCCAGAACCGGAGGATGTGATCTTGCCGTCGACCGGGAGATCAGTCGTTACCGATGAGCTCACGGCAAGACTATCGATCGTTGCTGTATCGATCGTTGCTGTATCGATTAGCGCGTTATCAGCAAACGCGGAAAGGTCGCGGAAATCGTAGATCATAGCCTCCGTTAGCGTCGTTGTCGCAGCTGGCACCACAACCACAAGTAACAAGTGGTTCACCAACGCCGTGGCGCGCGTCGTGGTGGTCTTGACTCCCGAATCGCTGATATCTATGTAAATGTAGTTGGTCGTCGAGTTCGAGAATTGGAAACCCTTGCATTGATGGCAGTCGAACCGTTTAATGTCGAAATAGTCTTGTGAACCGTTATCGTTCGTGCTGGAGAAGTATAGAGTGTCTATACCGTTCAGCCAGTCCGTACTAACGACAGAACTACTCCAAACGAGCGAACCGTCGAGGTAGATGTGAATTCTACCGTCTGGGTAACCGATCACTTGTAGAGTGTGATCAGCTGCCGATCTTGCCACTCCCGTATCAACGAGTAAATACGAGTTGGTGCCCCCACCTCCGTCGTCTGCAACGATGTTGAGCAGGTAATTGGTTTGCCCTCCCGTGCTGAGCAATTCAACATAAACCGAGCCCCCAACCGAATCTTTCACTCCAACGATGTGGCTCTTCGTGCTTGGAGCGTTGAGATGATCCTCGAAAACGACATCTATTGTGACATCATCGTATTGCGCGCCAAGGTCGTGCTCGACAACGACTGTTTCGGGCGTTCCTTCAGCCCCGTCGTGCCCAAGTCTATACCAGGTCGCTGGAGTGGTTGGGTAATCATCTTGAACCTCGAAAAGATTAGTGCTACCAGTCGCTATGCTGAATTTCAAATCGTCAGCGTCGATTAGGTCAACGAGCAACGAGTTGGGTAATTGAAGGTTACCAGGTTTGTCAAGCAAGATTGTGCTGGCGTCCCCTAAGATGATCAGAGTGCGATCGATCGCGCTGATCTCGTACTCGAACGGTAAATCGCTGTCAACGAGGACATTACCGGATTCTGGTGGATAGAATTGCCCGATCAACCGGGACGCTGTAATCCCTGCAGATTGGACCTTGAGAAGGGTTTGTAGATCCTTGTACAACTCGTGAATCCCGTTCCAGCGCAAGTTAAATTTCGCAGCTTGTAGGTCGTCAACATTGTCAACATAATCGCCACCTCCATCGCTATCGACGGCCGGTTCGAGTTCCCATTTTCTAAAGAAGTCTTCTATCGTGAAGGACAATCGATTTCACCTTATGGGCAATTGGTTACCGTGAATCTGTAAATGAATCGGAATTGGACCGCGCTCGTTTTCGAGAGATTTCCAACGAGCAAGCGCGAAACCATAAAATCTGTAAATGTTTCGCTGAACAACGCGAGTTCGCGCAATGTTTCCCCGTTCAATTCCGTTTCATCGATTAGCATTTTGTACGCAACGACTCCCGCACTCTCAATGTCGATCTCGCAATTTGGGTCGGGCGTGGGATACAATTCCTTGCGCAAGAGCTCGTTGTCAAGCGCGGTTTGCGACACGGCTGGCGTCGACGAACCGTCCCCCACGGCCATAGCCGTGAGGCGCGTGTCGACATTGTAATCGGGATCGTCGAGTGGGGGCGTGCCAGCGAGCCACCCACCAAACATCTGCCTTCCAAGCGTCGTTAGGATGTTGTGGTGCTCCTGTGTATCGATAACTTCCCCGGTTTTAGCGTCGATAATTTCTACAGTCACGACGCCTTTGATTCCAACCATATCGCACAATCCATCGGAGGGGGCATCATCATCGCTCATTGTTTTCAAATCCTACTCGCGCGCTTATATGTAATTTTTTCAAGGGTAATCTGCTGGTAATGTTATCGTTGCAATCGTTCCTGCTCCCATAAGCAACGAGGGACTCATTAGCGTCGAGGGGCTCATCAATGGCGCGCCCGTGGTTACCTCCAATTCAGCACTCTCCCCAACGCTGATTTGTTCCTCGACGCCTTCCTGGAAATTGACATTGACCTCGAGCTCAGCTGGCACGGGGCGGTATCTCTCAGCGAAAACAAGCATAACCTCTATGTCCGCCTCTGTGAACTCCAGGTCGCCGCTAAATATGTCAACGACCATCTTGTAGAAGCTGTCACTATATTCCGCGCTCACCTCGACCGAACCAAGTGGATCAAGCGCGGCATAAATCGCACTCATAGACTCCTGCATAACGCTTTGAGCTGGAACGATAAACGCGGAAAACAATTTCGTTAGGATGCGTAACACCTCGGTTTCGTACTCGACGCTGAGATAAATCCCGTAATCGCGCGACAAGTAACGCAAGCCCCCCTTGAACGCACTTTGCGTGTATCGCTGCAACCCAGATATGCATTTCTGATAAACAGCGTCGCTGAATTGCAACGCGAACGCGCTCATCAACCGCGATATGTTCCCCTTTGCCCCAAACACTTCACACTCATCGAACTCGTTACCCCTCGGGTTATCCACATTAATGTAATCGATGTGCCAATCATATGTATCATCTGGGGCTTGGAAAACGCCGTGTGCGGCGATGAAAAATCCTATCTCGTTCGTTGTCGGATCATCCTGCTCGTACATATCTGCAATCGTTAGGGATTTTACCGTCCAAACATTTGCGGTAACGAGTTCAGCTGCCTCGGTTCCAAAGCTCGATTGCCAACTCGAAACGAGCGTCGCGTTTGGAGAATAAAGCTTCACATATGTTTTCCCTCCTTTCGCATATGTGAAATGCAGGGATTGGTAACTCGTTGGGATTTTGAACCGAACATCGAAACCGATGAACTTATCGATTGTGTCGATGAAGATTGGGGCGTGTATCTTCACTTGCCTTCCAAAATCTGGCAGGTCTGCGAGTTTGGTTTGATCAAATTCTCCCAGCGACGCAAACAACGAGTACTCGAATGACGAGCTCGCACCAGCGACATCAACAGTTATTTTCAGCGCGTTGTCTTCTTCCGATAAAACCGTATTAGAATAGTAATCGGTTGTCCACCCAAACTCGGACAGATCTTCTCCGGTTATTTCTCCCAACTCATCGCCGGAAACGACATTATCGGGCGTAAACTCGAACTCGTCAACGCGAGGTTCTATCGCAACGATTTCCTTGACAAACTCGTTGACCGCCGGCATTACGACGCGAAAATCGAGCCCCTCGCACGCGTAAACCGGTATGTACGATTTGGCGACCTTCTCCTCGTCATCTTGGTTTGTGTAGCGGATTTGGAAAGCGAACGGTTCCTCGCTCTCGTACGGGATGGTAAACTTGCGCTTGGTGTTCGTCACGAGAATGGGAACGCCCTCAGCGAGTGCATCCATCGGAAAAAACGAGAATGCATTTCCCGCCCCGTTTGAAACGATTCTACCAAGTATGTACTCCTCGATTCCCTTCTCGTATTCCGTAACTCCAGAGAAACGCCTTAGCAGGTCCTTGATCAATGCTAAACCTCCGTGAAATCTACCGTCCCGAGTTTTGCAATTGATTCTTGATTGATCTCTATGTCACCAATCGCGTTGGGTGGCAACTGGTATGTTACATAGAAATCCGTACCATTATCGGGAAGGTCCCCGCTCCCCGTCCACACTATCTCTGCGGGGCTCGTCGAGAAAGTGAAATCGGTTGTTAGGACAAATGTATGCGGCGAGCCAGACAGCGTCCCCGTGACGACCACTCCCGTACCCAACCCCGTGGTGTAATTCAACGCATATGTGAGCGTCCCGGTCGAGTATGTGTGAGCCTCGTTTGTCGGGTAACCGGTCAAAGCGACATTGTACGCATTTAGGATCCCACTCACTTCCATAATCGCCTGGATCACCTTGGCGAGAATTACATCATCGTCGATGTCCAACGAGGCTATGTATTCAGCGATCTCAACGCTCGCGTCGCTCTCAGCAGTTACTTCCGAGTACAAATCTTCAAGAACGACATCAGCAACGACATCTATCAGCACACTCTCAGCTTCTTCAACTGTGAACTCGACGGTAACCGGAGTTACTACTTCTATCGCCGCCTCGATTTCATCTTGTAGGTCGCTATCGAAAACCGTTTGTGGAACTACAAGACAAGTGTAGCTCGTTGCTGCCTCGATTATCTTGACTCCAGCAACCCCGTCGATGTCTAATGCCGCGCTCCTAATCGCCGCGTTGGTCCAAGTTGCCCTAACATCAGCTCGGATTCGCTTCCGATATTCTTCATCGTTTTCTTCATCTTCCCCACCAAACGACGCACTCGCGTTATCCGATGAAGCAACTCCAGGGATTGTAACCGATGGAGTGGTTATCGTGTTTGCTCCAACCATACCCCCCTCGCCAGCAATGACAGCAACCGCGTTAACGGTTCCCGTGGTCGTTGCCGGGTCGCCAGCTGGGATAGTGATCTCGCCGTCGGTTGCGAATTGGATCCCCCCGTCGGTTTCGAACAGCGAGCCATCTGGAACCGTGACGGCTGAGCTGGTGCTCTTTGTAATTTCCAGCTCAGCGACTGCGCTCTCTGCAGCGTTGCGCGTTAATCCTATGTCGTCCCCGAGCAAGTCAAGCGCGCCACCCTCAGCCGTGGCGATGAAACAACTATAGAAGATCTGCTCTGCGACAACCCAGCTATTGGCCACCTCGACGATGGGGACTTGCGTCACCTTCCAGAGAGTCCCCGTTTGACTCAAATCGACTGAAGAACCAAAAAATTGGACAAGGAGCTCTTGTGCCTCGGTTTCCAAGACATCGATTGGTTTAATGTTAAATCCTAAGTCCGTGACACCATACAGCGACTCGCTCATAATCCGATCACGCTCTCAAATGCTAATACTTCATCGTCCGGTTTTATTTCGACTCGCACATAAACTCTGAAACGCCTCGTGCTAACCTCGTCAACTGATAGCTCGATTATGTTTTTTGTGAGTCTATGTCCAAGGATTGACTCCGTGGCATATAACCTAAGCAGGTCCTCGGTTGTAATGCCTTCCTCGCGCTCAGCCTGGAAGATTTCATCAATCTTGAAACCGTATGTTGGATCTCGGAAATCGCTACCGAATTGAGTTCCCAGGTGCACGGCGTACGATTGCGCCTTCTCCTCGGTCGTTTCCAACCTTCCATCGCTGTCGAACGATATATCCTCGTCGTCAATCTTTAACGCTAAGAAACTCATTCCACGCTCACCTTGCTCGACGCCCCATTTATTTTCCCCGCTTGGGATGTTGGCGTTGGATTAGCTGTAAGCCAAGTTGTCAATGCCGTCTTTAGAACGAGCCCCCCATCAGCTGGAACTGGCACCCAGGCTTGAAACACGCCAACGAAACCCACTAACCACGCCCAAAATGCCGGGTCGGTTGTTAAATCCGACAATGTCGGATCGGTCAACCTCGCCCCTCCCAAGGTTGCCCCACTCCCAAGCTTGATCGAACTAGCGTTTAGGACCCAACCAGATGCCGTGTAAACGAGTGAAGATCCATCGTCGAACTCTACACTCAACTCGCCGTCACCAGTCGCCGTGGGCTTGCTAACGGTTAACCCCGCGTTTCCGATCTGGATTCGCAAGCCCTTCACTTGCTGGATGAGATGCCCATCTTCCTTGTGCACCTCCTTGCTGTGGTTGATGTGGTGTAACATATAGTCCCCGTCATCGTGTTCGGGTATTACCCAGCCCCTTCTCCACAAGAACGATAATAAAACCGCATCTTGTGAATCGCCGCGAGGAAACGCGATCAAGGGGCGCGCCCCCTCGTAAATGGGCGACACCAATCCAAACCCATCTCCAGCAAAAATGGAGCTAATCGGTTTTCGGTTCACGAAAGAATCTTTTTTGATTGTAGCCTCGATGGATGGAATGACGGTTCCCTGGATAGCGGTTGGATCAATCCCAATTGCAGCTGTGGCGACGCGCTCTGCGCTGATCGCTTGATCAACTTCCCCCACCTCGATTTCGCGTTTCGCGTTAATGCGAGAATCAACCAACGAGCGCACACTCTTTGCGATCGTTTTCTCGGTTGGGAATTGAATCGAAGCAACTTGCGCGATCGTTGCATCTGGCTCCACCAAATTACCGACGCAAGTGTAGGACTCGTCCGGGGTGTACCTGTGAACGACGCTCTCGACGAGGAACGAACCAACGACATTTCTACTCGGTAGCGCGAGGTTGATCAACCTTGCCGGTAAAATTGTCGGTAAACCAGATCCCTCGAAATAGTACCCGCGCGCTTCTTGTGAACCGTCGTACGAGCTTCCAACGACCTCGCGGAACTTGAAGCCCATATCATCCGTGATCACAGCCCCGATTATGTTTGAAGAAATGCGCGGCGAGAAGTACAACAACGACCCCTTTGCAGTCACATTGTATCCAATTCGCTCAGCCAGGTCTATCAATACCTCAAACGCGCTCGTATCTTCTACCGTGTATGTTTCGAGGGAAACGCCAGTCGGAGAAACAACGCACGCGACTCCAGAAAGCAAACAAATTCTGTTAACTATGTCCGCTATGTCCGTAACTGTATTCAAGGAAAGGTTTATTCTCGTTTCCTTTAGATCGTACACGGTTTTATCGATCGCTTCAATTACAGCGACTTCCTCCCCGTTAACGAAATCGTAGTAATGTTTCGTAACGACTGCTGTAATTACCTGCCCCATAACCCCGTTTGAATAGCCCATCGAGACGCTGATAACAGCTCCCTTGAATACGAACGATTGAATGATTGTGTCTATGTTGTAGATCGTTATCTTCAACAAATCTGGCTCGCTGCTGGTGTTCATAACGACATCTATCGCAACATCAAGCACATCTCGCGTTATGACGGCTGCCCCAATCAATATCCTATAATCTGGTTTGAAAATGTCGACGCTCAATTGTCCATTCTCACCCCAAGCTCGAGTCTACTACCGTACTCGCCTCCAACCGCGTTGTCTGGTTGGAGGTTGTCGCGTTTAATGCCAATTTCCTTGAACGCGAATACCATCCCGGCAGCGAGGTATTGAACGCCAGTCACGACCTTCCTGGAAAATCTGGCTTCCCCGTTTATTCTAACGGTAAATACAAGATAGATTTCATCTCCCGCGTCGCGTGGAGAGAAAGTCAAACTAACCGTTTGTATGTCCTCGTTGGTAACATCTGGATACTCGTACCCCGTGTATCCGTCTGGTATGATCGCTCGCGCGCTTAATCGTTGATCCCTACTCGAGCTTCCAACATCGTTGAATTCTTCCTCGTGCCCAGCTCTTGGAGGGTACAAGATCTTAACTACTTGTGGGAACGCCCCGTCTGGGTCGATCGGAACCTTATCATACCGCTCGTGCAATGTTAGGGCTGCTGTCGCTTCACTCGTTGTCCAATTGCCGTCTTCATCCCCCAAATCCGAACTATGCAATCCAGCTCTATCAGTCGATATCTGAACGAACTCGCTTGGAACGACTGCTGTTATGTTGTCGTCACCGGGGTCCGAAACCGCCAGCTTGCGCCCCGTGCTCGGGTCTGGAGTTATGGCAGTCGTCCAAGCCAACCAAGCCAACTGAGCCCCTAATTTCAGAAATCTATTTAATTGAAATTCTTCCAATGTCGCAATGAACTCGACTACCGGCCCCTTTAACGGAGGCATAACGCGCCTGCTCGATCTGCGGGTAAACACGAGCTGCGTAACCTTGACAAGTGGAAGAACGGTAGCCCCAATGAATGGAACGGGTATACCGGTATCATTCAGTTGTTGTAATAACAGCTTCTTTGTGGATCGATCGTTGTCGATGAAAGTAGCGCGAATTTGTAGTTGCTCGGGGCGTTTGCGCGATGTGGGTGACAACATCCGAACGCCCCTGCCGACCGTGTGCCCAACGCTCACATTTCCAATTGCGTGGATGTCTTCTTGCACATATTGGATCACGATTGGACCAATTAACGCTATGTTTGGATTCACCACGCTCATTATATCAGCCTCATAGCCCTTGCGAGCTGTTCCTTTATCGCGTCAATGTCCTCCTGCGATCTAATTTGAGGATTGTTAATTATGAATGTAATGCCCCCCCTACCAAGCGTTTCCTCGCCAATTCTATGCTCAACGACCCCCTCAGCGCGAGCACGCCTCGCCCTTTCTTGTTCGTCGAGAAATTCTTCAGCTGGTTGTATGATTCCCGTGCGCGATATCGCGCGAATTGCCCTTTCCCGGAGTCGTTGCCCAAACCCTTGAACGCGCTCTCGCGCCCCCTCGACGCGCTCTCTCAATCGTTCAACCGCTGGGATTGCAAAGCCCCTTTCTCTGATCGTTTCTTCTCGTTCCAATCTTGAACGAATTTGCTCTCTCATACTTCCAATTCTGCGTAACTCGCGCTGCCTTTCTATGTTTCCTTGTTCCTCGCCAAAGATCGCTGAACGCTCTTGTAGCGAATCGATCCCGGTGGTATATCGCTCGACTAACCTGGCAACCACTTGCGCGGGGCTCAATCTTTCACCCTGCTCCCCCACTTGACTATAAGTTTCTAATGCTCTATTTACCGATTGCTCGTCCATCGCTTGCGCGAGTCGGATTCGTTGCAGCTCTTCAGCTGTCGCCCCAGAGATTGCCGGTTCCCCGGGCTCAACGAGTCCAAGTGACGCTAAAATTTCTGGCACTCCCTCCCCTTCTAACAAGTCAACACTTGCCCCGATTCGTTGTACGGTTACATCGAGGCCTTCAAGCGACTCGTCGATTTCGTCGATGATCTCGCGGATTTGACTGCGCGTCATCCCGGTTGCGAGGCCAAGCAACGCGAAACGCCTTGTTATCTCGCCCTCGGTCATCTCTGGAGTTCCTGGAGTCGGTTCCATAGTTTCCCCGCGCTCGAATCCCACCAGCGCGGGCGTGCCGGGAGGAACTACATCTATAACTACATCCCCCTCCCGCCTACGAGCTGCCACGGTTTCTATCGTTTCGTTCAAATCGTTTATTACAGATTCCAGCATTTCTCGATCGAGCCCGGTTGCTTCCATAATCGCCCTAAAACGCGCGTCAACATCGATCGTTTCGGTCGGGACATCGCTCGGTTCTGGCTCTACTATTCGCTCTAAAACCTCCGGCAATGTCGGTTGGAGAATTGCTTCTTGTCTTGGGATGAACGGGTCAATTGGAGGCTCTTCTTGAATCCTCGGGGCGACCTCGGTTGATATGTCTTCTTGCACTCGTTGCAAGTCTTCCCACGCTTGTTGAGCCCCCTCGCTCAAGCCAGATATGGACTCGCGCGTTTCGTTAATGGCCTCCGTGGCTCTTTGCATTCCCCTAATCGATTCAATTATGTCACCTGGGATTTGCTCTTGAGCTTCAGCGAAATCGTCGAACCTACGAGTCAATTCAACTATGTCGTCGAACACGCGTCGCCGCCCTAAGTCAATAGGCCTGGCAAAGCGCGTCATTGCCCCACCTTCTTCAGTCGAACGGAGGGTGTCGCGCAATGTACCAACAGAATCGAGCAAACGCCTCAGAAACTCGCGCATATCGTTTGATACGCCTTGAGCCTCCGGGATTCGTTCCAACGCTCTATTGACTGCCTCGCTGACCGCGCGTGAAACATCCACGGCTTGCCCTTGCCCTTGCTGGATTGGTTGACCAACTGGAGCTTGCCCAACGAACGGGATTTGAACCGGGGGAAGATTTGCCAGCTGGTCAAATAGATCTCTCACCATTTGATCGAGTCGACGCAACAACCCCATTAGCGCGTTTCCGGCATCCTCGAAATCGCGCAATCGTTGCACGGCTTGATCGGAACCCTCAACGCCCAATTCCATAATGAGTCTGCGAACTACAACCAGCGAGGTTCACCTTTTTGGATTAAACATATCTATTATTTCTTCTACGCCACCCTCGCCCCTCCAGAGTCGAATTTTGGCGGCGATTTCATCCCGCGAGTCGCTGCTGGAAATGGAAAGTGGATTTGGACCCATCTCTGGTAACGCGTCTATCTGCGCTTGCTCGTTAACATAAACGAGAAACGCGACCTGCGCCTGCGTGAACTCCCACGCGCTGCATTCACACCAGCTATGCCCCTTTGATATTAGGAAACGCAGAAACGCGCTACGAGGATCTTGCACGAAATTTACGGAGTCTATCGAGCACCTCCTTTGTTCTACCGCTTTTCTCATCAACGCGGCGAGCGATCGTGCTAATACCTTCCATCTCCTTAACCGAACTAACGGTTAAACCGTCGTAGAAATCGCGCATAGCGTGCCAAACGATCAGAACATCGCGCAATGTGTACGCCTTTGCCAAACCAGATGCGTCGACGCTGGGAGGTAGCTCTTCTTGAAAGAGCCCATCGTACCTCATAATTGGATTGCCGTCGTCGTCGAGTTTGGGATTGCCGTCGTCGTCGAGCACGGGTCTTTTCTCTCTCTTCTTTAGAGCGAATCGAATAGTCGCCGGATCATCGATTTCATCGTACATCTCGACGGCGATTTCATCGTACTCGTAGTTTGAGAGTCCCCTAATTCGCACAGCGACCTTCCTATCGTAAACCTCGCTGTAAATTGGGACATCGAACAACTCCTCAGCTCGAGCCCCAAATCGAATTAACTGTTGGAGATCTAAAACCTCGCCTGGGGCGAGGTCTTCACTCCGCGACTCCGAGGGTTCCATCGTAGGATTCTCCGTCGATTTGCACTCCAACGCTCATACAGTTGAAGGTTGCAACTGGCGCACCTCGAACGCGAAATGTGCTCGGTTCGGATTGATTGCAATAGCAGGTTGGGAGCACCAACTCGTCGAGCGACCACTCGCTACCACCCCCAGGCGTCGTTTGACGCTCCAACATCGCAATCTGGAATGGAAGGTGCTTGAGTCCCAACAGCATAAGCACCTTGATCGTATCCACTTGATCCCCTCGCAATGGATTGCAAACGAGAGTGAACGGGTAACGATCGTTGCCCCGAGTCACAAACACATTATCAGCCTCGAGGGAATCGCCCATCTCGTTCGGGGTCTGAAAGACCGGGGCTATTGACTGAATAGGAGAAACTAACCCGCTCCCTTCCTCGCTCACGAGTCGCACATAGAGCTTATCCATCCATTTCTTGTCTGGGCTTCCAATTACTACGGACATTTTAAACCGCCCCCGTGGTTATTACGAGCTCGATTTCTAAGAAATCGGGCGACCCGGCGTAGAAGAGTTTTATGGTTGTGTGGTATGGATCTTCCAATCGCCTGGATGATTGCAACGCTTGAATTTCAGCGATCTCGCTGGCATCCGGGTCAACTATCTCGAGGAGAGTGCGTGCCCGGTTATTGATCTCGAACGCCTGCAATACCCCGCTACGCACATAAGGGTTAAGCAAGCCAGCAAGGTAATTATCCAACTCTCGCATTCCAGCACGCGTTATGCGAATTACGCCAATGATCGGGGCACTCTGAGCAGCTGCCTCGAGGAACACCCTGAAATAGTCAAGCACTCGCCCGATGTCAATCCAATAGAAGTTGCCAGTCGAATCGAGGCAAACCCCCGTCGAGAAAACGATTTGACTTCCAGTTAACGGGAAGGCGTGCACGATCTGGGCAGCGTCAAACGCGTCGATCTCCGTTTGCGTGAATCTCTCCGTTTGAGTTATGATGATCGGTTTTTTCGTGAGAGATTCCCAAGGTTTGTAACCCGCCATCGCCCCGGACATCGCAGCTGCGAAATCGTCATATGTTTGGTGTGCCCCGAGTATGTTGCGCTCTCCAACCAGAGTCGTTGCGAGAGTGGTGCTCGTTTCTCCTTTCGCAAGCTGGTAAACGCCCCTTCTCGGGAACGCCGTCGATGCCATCGCGTCGATGTGGCTGTCAATTTCCGATAGCAACGCGGAATCGAAAAGCATAGCCCCAAACACGAATTGGACATCCAACTGTTCCAGGGCAACGAGTGCATCTTCTACTTGCGTCGCCGTGTGACTGGAGTAATCGACCTCGATGTTATCGGTTCCAAGTGCTGGAGCCTCCGTGAAAATCAAGGTCTTGTTTCCGTAGTCAACGATGAAATCGGTTCCTTCAACCTGCGCTGCCGCGTCAACAGTCACTCCATCCATAGGAGGAGCTGGAATTGCTGCAAGCACAAATTCCGTTTGCGAACCGGTCCCGGAGAATGTTTCTTGCGTTGCTGCGGTTACAGCTGCCGGAACAGCGAAAACTCGACTCGCCCCATTTGTGAACGCTGTCAAGATCGAATTGTACAGCGCACTCGTTGAATCAAAAAGTACCTTTGCGTCGTTTGGGTCGCGGATAGAGTAGGCTTGATCAACCGTGAAACCACTCCCAATTCCTCGCCCCACGATGCCAATGTTGCCATAGCTCGGGGTCGGCTGGCGGGAGGTGCCTTCAGCAACCGCGTCAACTTGAACATATCTTCCCATTTTGTGTCAACTCAACTCTCGATAGTAGTTTCCAACTCGAGGGCGAGGATCGTTGGCGCCGTCGAGTACTTTATACCAGGTTCTACCGGCAATTTTTTATGTAATTTTTGGAGGTAGATGTCCAATTGTAATACTTGCTCCTGCTCGACCATACGCAAGATGTGACTAATGTCGTGCACGGTTTTAATCCCCCCCTTCTCCACACCCCCGTCGTAAATTAGATCATCCCAATACAGAAAGGCTTGCTCGTGCACGCGCTCCATAAGGGCTTGTGCAATGTCGATCTTGCTGATGAAGTCGCCGTCGTCACCATTTCCTTGGTCGAACGCCCGAACCTTGACATTGAGCACTATGCGAGCCAAATAACCGGAATATATCCCCTCGCTCGGGATGTCCTCCCACGCGTCCCCCAATGTGCGCAAGATCGGTTGCCCCCACCTCGAAACCGTTACGATAATTGACGCTTTTTGTAATTCTACCGGTTCAAAGCCCCAATGGACATCGACGCTAACGGTTTCATCGCTACCACTCCCGTCGGGTGATGTATTGATTGTGAGGTTCCCGGTGAGAGTGTTAAACAATGACACTTGCTCTTGACGCGACAGCGACATTTACACATTCCCCTCCATTTTACGCAAGTACGCAAAGAGAAAATTACCGTAATGAACATCGTTACGAATCTTGTGCACGAAATAGGTCACCCCGTTGTAAACGACTCTGTCCTTGACTGAAATTTCGTTCCCGTCGAGTAGGCGTGGCGTCGTTGTTAATTTCATATCAGCGTGTATGTGTTCCCCATCGCGTCCCGCGCTGAGGTCCTCCGTCATATTCAACGCCTCGAACACCCCTTCAACCGTGACTGGATCCTCGTAACCTCCTATCTCGAAACGCGCGGTTGCTGGGTTTGTCGTTCCACTTTTTTTCTTGTGGAGGTCAAACTCTCGCTTGTGCCTCGCAATCATCCTATGGTAATCGTGAAACGCCAGATTGCTCACCTACCCGTACCTGCTACCCCAACCGTAACGATCTGGAAATCTATCCTTTGAAAAAATGTGCTCGCGGTAATTGTGCGTCGATATGCCAACGCCCTTGTTCGCCGCTATCTGCATCTCTGCCCAACGCGCGACTGTATCGCTGGCCATAGTGCAATAATCGCGCGCTGGCCTCGGAAACCTTCTATCTTCTCTCGTGGTAGCCGATGGATCTCCATAGCTGACGCTCTTCCCCTCGAGCGACTCGCTCTTGATTATGCCGGAGGTTTCACCACCCCCAGCACCTGCCTTGATTGCAAGGCACGCAGCGCGATACTCGATCGCCTTGATCAAGTGAACATTAGTCTTGTCCGGGTTGAGTGAAGATCCTTGCTTGTGGTGCTCCATCTCCGTATACAACCAAAGCACGGCATCGTCGATGAACACCTCGTCGAAATTGGCGGACATAGAGCGATCGTTGAATATGTAAACAGCGATGTTGCCCTTGTTAACTGTCCAACCGTCATATTGGTAACTCATTGTCCTCATCCCACTCCTGGATTATTGCTTGCGCTTCAGCCTTGGTCAACGCGACAACTCCCAGCGCGTCGATGTCTTCTTGCGTGCATATTACAGTCACCATCGCAAGCTTGCCGTCTGGCTTATTGACTCTGTAATGAAACGCGATCCCAAATTTTTCATCGTCGAGTTCGCTCTCCAACTCGCTCGCGCTGGCAAACTCGCGTTGGTAAAAGAATTTTTGTGGTGGGACCATTAGAACAACGCCTCCTTCAACAACGCGAACTCTGCAACTTCTATGTTTGCGTTGAACGATGATGTTGGTGCAAATGCTCCCAACATCCACGCAGAACCAGCCCCGAGCCCCAGGTGTGGAGTAGAATCTTGTATTAACGGATCATTGTCAATTTTGAGGAAGTAGCCAGTCGCATTGTGTCCGTAGGTGTAGCGATGCCAATCTGTGTTACCGTCGTTGAACATAATATAATTAACTATGTTAGAACCGTCCGTGAAGTATAAGCGAACCTCTGCTCCCCCGCTTATGGGCGTAATGTAAAATATGTGCCCCGATGTTACCCATTTGGACACGACGACGGCAAACCCAGATGCCGGGTACGACAAAATTCTCATATCGAGAGTAACTGTGAAATCATCGCCTGGATTTAACTCCATACTCGCCTTGCCGGAGAGATCGAGTCTATCAACTACCCCGTCGAATACCATAGCAAGACCGCGTTCCGCGTCAACATACGATTGACTTGTGTTATCGGTCAATACAGCTTGCGGGAAAGGGCTATTGTCAACTGGAGGGCCAAACCCCTTATTGAAATCGAAATAGAATTGCAACGACTCGCGCCCGAACGGGGTCAACCTTTGCTGGCGGGCGAGTTCGAGCATTTTCCTATGAGTTGTGTGCATCTGCCCACAATCCTATAACCTGGAACGCGACATCGCCGGTCATACTTGTTTCTCGTATGTACTCAAATGTGTGAACGATGTGGTTGTACAGAGTGAGTGGTTTTTCAAACGAAACAAGTATACCGTTATCTCCATCGAGATCTCCCACCCCGTTGATCCGAACTCGAATCGCGCCGGCCCCAGTCACATCGATGATAGTTTTCCTAAATTGTGAGTCCAATGTGAGTGGTTGCGCTGTCGCAGTCGCTGTTAACGGGGCATATTGGTGTTCGCGTGTAAACCTGCGATTCATACGCGAATTTAGCGCGTTGCAATTAAAGTAAATTTTGAGGAAATGAAAAAAGAGAAAATAGAGCGGGGTGTTTAGATCGTGCTATCGGTTCCCGTGATCACGCCAATTCGGGCGTAATCCTGAACGACTGGGGTGAACGAGCTGAAGGCGTGCACGATGATGGAACGCTTGGATCGATCCCACCATCGCTCGACGAAAGGCGCGCTCCCGGCGCGGGGTTCTGAAACCGCCATAAACCCAACCGTGGGCGTGGTCATAATGACCTTGTCCTCAAGGACATAATGGCGCACCTCCGTACCATCGGGCTTGCGTTCCTTCCAGAAATTGGACACCTCGATGATGTCCATCCCCTTGATTCGCTTGATCTGCCCCTCAACGAGGAGAGAGTTGTCTGTGTAACGCAGCTGGTCGAGGACCTCGTCATTGCGCTGGAGGTACTCGATCTCGTTGGGAGGCATAAACAGCTTGGTCGGGGGCATACTCGCCTTCTTGATTGTCGTTGCCATAGCGAGGATGTCGTCAAGGGGAACCCCAGAGCTCTCATCCCAGCCTGCCGCCGTCCCACTCCCGTGGGGCTGGCCAGCAACCGCCGTGTTTATCCTACTAACCGAATCAGCTTGGTTGGCATTCACTCCAGAAAGTGCTTGGATACCAAGCCAATCGCGCGTTAGGTTCACAGCGTCGGTCAGCTGAGTCACCCGGCGCATAACCACATTGGGAATACCGAAATTGATTTCCCGCGAAGTGATCTTGCCTCCGAGGCGCGACTCCTGGCAAACGAAGGTTTCAAGTTTCTCCTCCGCGTCGCTCATTGGCGTGTCCGCACCTTCACCAACGAACGGGGCCATCTGCCCCGGATTGACATTCACCCTCCAAGAGAAGTGGAAGGGCATATTCCTCGCCGGAAAAACCGAACTCATCGTGAACGGTTTTTGTTCGTCCCAGATGCGCGCGATACCGAGGAAGTTGCGTGGAAGGAGCGCGGGGTATTGCTGGCTCCAACGCGAGAGATTGTCCTCTGGCCCGAACATCGTGGCTGTGTCTGGAATTGACATCAGTTATCTACCCCCGTGAAGTGGACGGTACAGAACTCGCCCTGGCTCTTGGCCTCCAACGCTTGCCCGCACGGCTTGTATGTGGTGCGATACCTAACCGTGCAAGCGGTAACGGCGTCTGCAGCTGCGAATGTGAGCGTCCTGGCAGCGCGGTCAACCAAAACTTGGGTTGTGGCAACCGAGCCCTGCGTAATGATACCGCAAGGCCCCGTGTAGGTCCCCGTCGTTGCCTCCACATACTCGATTTGCTCAACCGGGTATGTGAGAGTCCCCACATTGGTCGAAACCACGAGGTCTTCTTCCACCCAATCGAGGAGGGGCTCCAAACGCCCGTCCCCAAGGTTGTAGACTACCTCGTAGTTATCCGTACCAGAAACCGATGTCCCTCCGATTATGAGCACGCCAAGATCGAGATCGATTGAGTACTCGCCGGTAGTCGGGGTCCCTGAAACGAGAGTTAACACGGTAGGCCCCCCGAGCTCGGTAACTGATACCATCGAGCTGATCGGCACATTACCGATGGTGAGCTCTTGTTGTGCCGTGCCATCGCCGCTGAAAAGGTCCGTTCGGACATTGCTGGCACCCATCAGCTTATCTCCGGCAACGACATCTTCAGCGACCTTGATCATCAAGCCTCCCTTGA
>Ga0180437_10002538_pt1 | contig 28893 bp, 19 predicted proteins | sample SS_ome_4_FD_132410 | JGI IMG/M metagenome (GOLD analysis project Ga0180437, IMG submission 132410) | Hypersaline lake sediment archaeal communities from the Salton Sea, California, USA - SS_3_D_1 metaG | ecosystem: Environmental > Aquatic > Non-marine Saline and Alkaline > Hypersaline >...
CGTAGTGACTTTACTTGTGGTAATGGTCCTCATCCTGAGCTAGGCTTTGTTTCTGCCATCACGGTCCACTATCGTCTCAAAACAACCGATACGTCTGGTGCTCCTGTAGTCGCAGTAGACATATTACGTGCCGGCACCCCGCTGGCGATTGGTTGGTCTGTAGCTCCTACAGCTGCAGCTGGTTGGATTGACGGTGAATACAGACTAGGTACAGATCCAGCAACCAGCGCTAGATTCATTCCAGGCTCTTTGGACGACATGGGAGTGATGGTACAGGTAACGACCGCACCGACCACGGGCTACGTTCAGGTGAGTCGTGCTTGGCTTGAGGTGGAGTGGACGCTTTCGCCTGAGTTCTACGATCCTGTCTACCATGCTGTAGTGCCTGATAGTGTTACTGGTGCTATGACGTGGAATAAGACCGGTACACAATCTGCCGCTTTGGCTGCCGGTCAACTTGTTCTTACGGACGCCAGTGCTTCAGATTGGATATCGTACAACAGAACAATCCTCCAGTACGGAGCCAACTACCTTACTGAGGTGTCAACCCGCTTTAGTTTGTCTGGACCATCAACCGGATTCAATTATAGAGCAGCGTATGTCGATGACGCATCCAACCTAGTCGAGTTGTGTTGCTTTACAGATTCAGGCGGAGACCCATACATCGGGTTGATCACTGGCGGGCTGGACCACGACGACCCAGATGATTATCTGGATACGTACGCTATCGACTGGACCGTTGACCATCACTACCGGCTGATTGTTGACAGAGAAGTGGACCCTGGAGATTCTTTCAACGTCCGCGTTTACGTAGACTACGAAGCCACTCCTGTTATGGAGGTCAACTACTTTAAGTTTGATGGCAGTGCTGGTAGTGCTGAGCTGGGATTCGGCACTGGAAGCGCTGCTCTCAAGGTTGGTCAAATCAAAGCTTACGTGGATTTCTTTGATTGGTGGCACTACCGCAAATCTGGATCTAATTGGCGTTACTGGTACGCAGCCGAGGTAGGCAACAATACAGTATCGGTCAACTCATCAGATACCATGATTGTGAAACCGGTAACCATCACCCCACCTGGTATCGTCACAGGACAAAGTCAATACTGCTGTGAGTTGGCAGTTCAGGACTTGACGGATGAGTGTAGCGTTCGAACGTACTTTGACGTACCCTCCTCCGCCGGCACCTACAACATCACGTTGGTCTACAGAATAGCCACTTTTGGGGAGAAGGCCAACTTGCAGGTGCAACGTACTTCGGACCATTACTACTGGAACGAAGGTTTGAGCACGTGGCAGGCGGCTTCTTCTGTTGCTTCTATCTCGTATAGCGGTACCCGCACAACAGCAACCTTGATGACCAACATAACCACCCCGACTCCAGATAAACTGATCATTACGGTTAGAAACAGTACAGCTGCTTCTGCTGCTCACTGGATCTACTTGTACAAGGTCGACGTAAGGGATTAAGAATGTCGTTTGCAGCAAAAGCATTGATCACCACATTGGCCAAACAATACACGGCCAGGATGTGGGCTTACGGGAGCAGCTTCCAAGTCAAGTACTTTGTAGTATCGGCGGGTGGTCACGATCCTTTAGACCCAACCACAGCCTTGGCTGCTGACGCGTCAGCAACTTCGATCCCAGGTACTGTGTTGTTCGGTCCTGAGCCGATCGATTCTATCGAATGGACCAGCATTACTTGTCCTACATTTGTATGTACAATCGATCAAGGGGAATACACTGGCGAGCTAAGCTCTGTTGGTTTGATTGCTGAGTTTGTGTACGCAGGTGCTTCGGACCCAAGTCCGCCTACACCAGGCGACCAATTTCTGTATGCTTTGTATAACCGACCGCGCGTCAGCTTGACCAGCACCGATGGCCCAACTACGTTCAATTTGATGCCGTTCATGTAATGGTACCACCAACATAAAATCAAGAGATCACCATGACCCTTTCTGCTGTATTTCGTTGGAAGAACGCCGACTCCACTGTCGATATGAACTCGCGTCTGCAGACGCTAGTTCCTCGTGGCATTTTTGACGGCGGTGCTGTATCGGCCGCTGCTGGTTTGACCGTTAACGTAACTGCGTTTAAAGCCGTTAGCTACGACGGCATGTTGGTTCGTGACGATGCCGTCCAGACGATTGGCGTGGTAGCTAACCAAACCAACTACGTGGTTGTGCGCGCTAAGTACGTGTCTGGTACTACGCCGACTGTAGCGTGGGAGGTGTTGAGTCAAGCCGCCTACAACACTGATCCCGAGAAGAACTATCTGATCGTATTTGCGGTCATTACAGTTCCTTCTGGTGCTACTTCTGTGGCTAGTAGCTACATCAGCACACTCGAGCGAGATACTGTCGATCCTATGGGTCGCAGCTACTACAGAGGTAATACAGTTTTCGCTAGTCTGCCTGCTCACCCGCCAGAGCAGAATCGCGACGGCGATTTCTACTTCGTCAACGACCGAGAAACGTTCTACTGGTGGAACTCGTCCACTACTAGCTGGCAGCCGTTCACTACAGGCAGCTACAACGTAGAAACAGGCAGCATGGCCGACGTTGTAATCGAAGCCGAACGGAATCGAAAAGAACAAGGCTCGGGTGTTATCGGTGGTATTAGACCTGCCGACAGCTTTGCCAGCGATCCTGATATCACGCTAATTGAAACACCTAGCGTGGCAAACCAGATTGGCTTTGATACCTTCTCTGCTATTGTTAACGGCCACTATGTGCAGCCGTACTCGCGCTATGTGACGCTGCCGGCTAAGCCGGGTGGTGGTACTAGGTACGATCTCATTTTCTTGGAGGTCTATCGTGAGTCCATTACGGTCCCGGAGAACCACGACTTTCCGCGCAACCCTGATGGAAGTCTTACGTATACCATCACTCAGGTGTCCGACCAAACAGAACAGATTCTCTATCAGGCTGGGGTTGGCGGCAACAACTTTGACCTGAACGAGCTTCAGTCCGACGACCACGCTTGGGTCGTAACGAAGTATCGAATTGGTACTATCTCGGGCGTAACGTCCGCAGCGCTTCAAGACAATCAAACTTCTGCTGCTTCAGCTACCAACGTAGACGGTAATCCTTTTGCCGCTACTCCCGGGACCGGTATTGACGAGCGTGTTTGGATGGCTACCTCTACTACCTCTTCAGACGGAGTTAGTTGGGCCATTCCTTTGTTTGTGGTCAAGAGGACTTCTGTTGAGGACCACACGATTGGTCAGGCGGTCCAGATCTATCGCAGTGATGTTCGGTGGGTGTTCCCAGTGTATCCTGTGGCGGACACAAGCCACGCGGCTCGACTGAACGTCGACACCACGGCGCGTCAACAGCCGTTCAACTACACAGCTGCAGTGCAGCCCGACTACACGCAACCTAGTGGGTTCATCAACGGTATGGACTACGCGGTCGACTATGGTGGATCTGCCAATACGATCAGATTCTACGACGAAGAGGTGCGCGTACGCATTAGAGGCATCGAAGACGCGATCAGGCTAAACAGCAGTGCTGCAGTTTCGTTGGGCGCTGCTCCGCTTACTGGCTACGAGCGTACGTTGGTGTACTTGAAAATGTGTTACACCATGTATGCTAACTCGACTACACAGGCTGGTACTATGATTAGCGCTCGCCATCGGCCTTTGGTTGCTGATCAGACGGGTGCATACGCGTTCAAGGGCATTGGCTGGAAGCGCGGTTATGTTACGTGGGAGGTGGAGACGTATAGCTTGGGAGCAGCTGCCACAGAGCTGGATGAAGCTGATGCTATGGTGTCTGCTGGTTGGACCAAGGGTGACGCTTCATTGGCTGCTCTTGGTCAGCAGTACTCTGACGGCGGTATTTGGAGCAAGGTAGTAGCGACGGCCACAGACGAACGTGTTCCCATCTATGGGTATGAGTGGGCCATTCCTATTTGTTTGGTTCACCGCCGTAACAAATCTACGTGGAACTGGAGCACCAACGCCAATGGTTCTGGTAGTGCTCGACCTGATGGTAAGTCCAACGCGGAAACTATTCACGTAGATGAGATTTTGGACCTGCGGCGTCTGGTGGATGCAGACGAAGCACGTTTGGCTGAGCTGGTCAAAGAGGATATGGATAAGCTGATGCGCGGCCAACTGCGCACCAGAATGGCGGAGAAGTGGGCCGGTACCGCGGGTGCTTCTGGTGTGGTGGCGGGTACGCGGATTTTGCAGTCGGATCTGACAGATTTAGCTGGTACGTCGGCGGCCGGTCGTTTGGGTGCACCTAACGGAAGTCGTAAGATTTGGAGTGACGCCAAAGAATTCATTCCCGTCGGAACCTCTTTCGACATGGGAGCAAACTACTCTGACACCTACGTCAGTTTTACTACCGCTACTGGTGCTATAACTATCTCTGCTCCTCCTGGCACTTATATCTGCCGTCATTTGCCTGCGGTTTACCTGGCTAACGGCGACGCTACGGCCGGCACTTATTTGCAGTACGAGTCTCAACCTTTGTGGACTACTCGAGCTACGTTTGATTTCGAAGCATCAGCTTCTCCGTGGCCTTCGCCAGTAGAGGCAAAAGTCATTTCTAGCGCGGGGGTCGAGTCAGCCTTGCTGTACGACAACATCGGCTGGACTTCTGCTGCAACAGATAATATGGGTCATTTGACTAGCTACACTGGCGACATCAACATGGGAGGTTACGCAGCAGGCGACACGTGTGTTGTGTCATTCTGGGTTGCACGCGACAGAACTCCGACTGGGACAGACTATGTAACCAACTATGGTTTGTTTGAAATCCCAGACGAGGTGCATTCGGTAGTTAAGGGTCCTAACGGAGGTAGTCCTTCCACGCTGAACGTAGGCGCCATTTACGCATTGGTGCGCAAGTCAGTGGCTGCTTCTGCTTCTGTGTCCATAACCAACACTGACGTAGCTGCGGTGTCTGGCTTGAGTGGAACTCATACTATCATTGGTATCGATTGGACTAACATCAAATACAGCACTAGTATTAGCCCTGTCACTCTCAGTAGTGTTGTAATGAACAACGCACAGACTCAGCTGGACATCACATGGTCGGCGCCTATTACAGCTGAAGTCGAGTTCCTTATTTTCTTCGAAACTACTGATGTTTCTGAGTGGGTAGAAATTGGTAAGGGCGGTAAGAGCGTTCGCGGCATTTTCTCTTGGGAAAACAGCAAAACTCATGACTGGGGTGGCGCACCGGCTGCAACGTTAGCTTTTGATACATCTACGTCTATTTGGCACGATGTTGAGGTGGCTGACCGGTTTGTACCTATGCCTCAAATTTGGACCAATAATACTGGTCTCGGGGCTGCTTGGACTTTGTGGTTAGGTCCGTTGCCTACGCCTAGTTCGTTTCAGGTTGGTTACCCATACAGCAACATTATCAGCATTACTAATCCAGGATCTTCTGTTCCTGCAAAAACGGACCAATATTTTAAGATAATCTACCCAAAGTGGGATTCTCCTGCGGCTAGTGTAACTGACGAGATTTTGGTTCATTATACCTACACTCCGTACGGAGGCCTATCGAGTACTGGAGGTACCAAAGCTACTGCTGCAACTGCACTGACCAAGCTAAAGAAAATGCTTCATGGTACTGTTGAAGCCAATACAGATCATATAGTTACTCAGAGCGGTGCTTGTAGTGTATTTGGCGGTGTGGATGGATGGACTGGTTGGCCTGCTCGGCGCCCTCACCCTCACCTGAACTTTGGTCGAAACCATTTTTCTTCCTACGTTCAAACACAGCTGGTTAAGTCGACCAAGGCTGGCGGGTTGCTTGATCTTGGATCTAACAGCGATGCGTCTAACGTAATGCCTGCGGCTATTTTGCGTCTGCCTTATCCGGGCGACAATTCTATGGTCACGGCTACGTTTTACCACACCAAGACCATGGACTTCGACATTGATCCTGGACGTGATGGTGTGAACGCCGGTTACTTTAGCTATGCTCCTGGATATCCTAGCCCACTGACTTACTACAGCAATGCCAGTAGTGGTTTTGTTTTAGATGCAGTGTATGACCAGTTTGTTAATGGCGTGTCTCCGCTGGCTATTCCGGGTGAACCGAAACAGCAGGATCACTCCAAACTGATCGGTGCCGCTGCTTACCAGCCCGAAGGCGTAGCATCAAACGATGCTACGTTTAAGGGTGAAATTCAAGGTTGGGGCTTTACGGCAACGCAAGCGGTTAACCTGAGCATCCCTATAGACGTTTTGGCCAATCATGTAGTAGCTAGGACCATGACCGCATATTACGGTCTCACGTTCGATGGTGCCCCTACAACGCCAGATACGATGCTTAATGCTGGTCTGTACATTACTCACGGATTAGCTGACTTCCCTTCAGGAGCCAACAAGAGCGGTACCTATAATAGGTTCACCGCTACACTGCCCAATTACTTGTTGTCTACATCGCTACTTAAATACACCCTTCCTGGAGGTATTGAAGCTACGATGACCGACCAGCCTGTGTTTTTGTGTACTGCTGCTGGATCGGCTTTAGCGTTCTATATGTACTCGCAGTACCTCGTTGGGGCAACGATCGGCTTTATTTCACAAGCCGGTGATGAAGTAGCTACTCGCCTCGTCTTAGGCACGTTTGCTACGATTGAATCGGATAGACAGTCGTACCGAACTGGATTTTCTTTCCAACCACAGACTGCTACAGAAGCGTACGGTCTTGGTTTTGCTGAGGGAGCTGCAACAGACCTAGTTGTTATTCCTATGGGCTCTTCCAGTATGTCGGCCGGTACTGTATCTCTTACGTCTTCGTACCGAAGTCAGGAGAGTGGTGCTAGCCATCTGCGCGGCCGATCGATTGGTTACCCCACTTCGTGGAACGCTACTACCGTTTCAGCTGTTGATTCTCTTGTACAGGCATCCGAACTGTTCCACTCTACTTACGGGCGTGGGCTGTACTTTGGAAGCTCTACTCGCGCATATGCTACACCTGTTTTGGTACCTGGGAGTGGGACTCCTTTGGCCCAAGTAATAACAGATTCAACCTTGCCTGCTACATCAGCCCAGCCACCTGAAGCTTTCCCTGTAGCTCCAGCAACATCTCCGTTTGCTACTACGGCTAAGCGATGGGCTGGTTACGACCACGGCGGTCCTCTGGCTTGGTGTGGTTATGGGCTGATTGTTAACCCAGAAGATGATGAGTATAAAGGGCAGGCTGTGTTGCAGGTTTCTGGTGGTCCGACTTTGGGGACGTCTAGCAATAATAGTTCTGACCAAGTAGAAGGCACTGCAATCGATTCGTTCTGGCCTTCTAAACGACCTCTACTGCGGTCTAAGTAATCCTAGTAGCAGCCAGAGAAATCGTAACCGTGACAAACAGCATCACAGGCGAGGTTGCCTCCGACGAAATCAACGAAGTCGGAGCACGCCGCCTGATTGCCGTAGCGATCTCTTAGGTCTCCAATGTCACAACCTTCGTTGCCTTCCATGACGCCGTCTCCACAGGTAGTGCACAAAGATTCGTCGATGGAGCAGGTGTCGGTGCAGCGGGTCCGTCCTGTTGTGTGGCCCAGATCAGAACAGCTGGGGATATCGTTCCCATCACACTCTTCTCCCGGCTCCACGATTCCGTTGCCACATACAGCTTTGGGTTCGACGTCTGAACTGAGGGGCTGGTTACAGGCAGTAGCAAAAAGAACCATCATGGCGATCAGTCTTGTCTTTTTCATCGGCTTGCTCCGTTTGATTTGTTTTCGGTCATAGTGCTTTGTAGCAGATGTACTTATCTTGTCAATACAAAAACATATTTAAACTAACCGCACTGTCCCATGGAGCAAGTATCGCAGTAATTACCGCAACTACCGCAGTTAGGTTCCATGAGTCCGTTGTACACAACGCAATCTCCAGTACCACAGCACTGTCCTGCAACGGCGCCAGGAACCAAATCGGGACAACAGGTAGTACCGCAGTCTACGGTTCCGTTGGGACAGCCGCAGTCGGCAACACAGTTGTTTTGTTCTGATGGTGCACAGTACCCATCACCACACGTCGTGATGGTACAGTTGGGAGTGCAGTCAGCCGAACCATCACATTCTTCTCCGTGGTCTGGATAGAGTGTGCCATCGTGCACCAAGCCGTCTCCACAGAAACCGGAGCAATCATCGTAGCAGTTTGGATCGATAGCTGAATCGCACTGTTCGTTGGTTACATGAAGAAAACCGTCACCACAGGATGCTTGCTTACATGAGCCTCCAGGACCATCCAAACAATCGTCGGAGTTGTTTTGGTTGCCATCGTCACACTCCTCGCCAGCTTCCAGGACGCCGTTGCCGCAGACGGGAGCAGCACTCCAGCAAGCAGAGGTGTCGAAAACGCAAGCGATGCACAGCAAATGGCCTCCGGCAAAACCAAAACTAGTGCAGTCCTGTTCGTTTAGGTTACTGGTGTCACATTCTTCGTTAGGATCTAGCTGGTGGTTTCCGCAATAGCCATCTTGGGCATCAGAGTCAGGGCTAACGGTAGCATCTGGCACGTTAGACGAATCAACGGTTCCGTCGGAGTTTTGTGGTAGAGAGTGACCCGAGGTACAAGCATTGAGCAGCAACACGACAAAGATGATGTTTATGTATTTCATTGGCTTGCTCCGTTTGGTTTGTTTCCGTTCATAGTACAGTGTAGCAGATGTATTTAATCTGTCAATACAAAAAGTAGTTGTCAAACACAAGTAGCTGTTTTTGAGGAGAAATAAGATGTCTGAAGAAAAAGAAACCCTTGTAGAAGAAACCAGCGAAATCATTCCAGCCAAGCCAGGTGAACAACCTCCAGTGCCTAAGCTCACTGAATTGGAGCGTGCTTTGCTTTCTGAGGTTTGGGGTGAGTTTAGGGCGTCCAGTAACGCGCAAATTGCACTGCTGAACGAAGCCAAACGGTTCGACGCCGAGCGGCGAGCAGCTGAGGCAGAAGCCAAGGCTGAAGGGCTAGCAAACGACTTTTTGAAGCAACAACTTAACCAGCAGCTTCAACAACTGCGGCAGCAATACAACATCCCAGACGGCTATCGAATCGACCCCAAAACCGGTATCGTTTCGCCACCAGAGGAAGAACCTAAGTAAGGTAGTCAAATGGCGACAAATTATCCTGCAGCCCTCGATACAGCCACTGAATTAGGCAGCACATTTTCCAATACCGCTGCCGTAACTGATCCAGTCACGCAAATCGACGCCCTGTATCGAACCAATATCAAAGACGCCATGTTGGCAGTTCAAGCAAGATTAGGCGTCACCAACTCAACCGTACCTACCTCGTTGTCCTGGGCTACTTTGAGCGTTGGTGGCACAGATAACCAAGGCCTGAGGTTTGCCGGAAGTAACGCTACATGGCCGGGGTTGGTCGCCGAGAACGGAATCTTTTTAGACTCAACTTCAGGGTACCCCCAATTTCATTATGCCGGCGACCCAGCCGCTACGTTCTATCCCCTTACTGCGGTAGGCTTGGTCGTTAGTCTGCAAAACGCATACAACACCAGTGGAACCATCACGACCAGCGGTGCTGATGATTTGGCGTTCGCCATTTCTGCCGGTGATGACTTTACCGTTACACACGCAGCTGGTACTCACACAGTTTTGTCGGGTGCTGCTACTACGCTGACTACAGGCCTGCTGGATATCAACTGTACCACCATCGCGGCTACCAACGTAACTGCTGTCAATACGCAAACAACCAATGCGGTAAATAACCAAGAGTTTGGTTGCTACTTGGCCGACGTTGACAATACAGGCGATCTGTCTGCAGGCGAAGTGATTTTTGGGTCTGTAGTTGATCTCGATATGGGTGGTGATGGCCCCGGCGCTGGTCGTGCTGTTGGCGCAGCTTACTACGCACGAGGAGCTGCGTTTACGGGCGCCAATAACTATGAGTCGGCTGGTTTGTTTATACGGTCCGCATATGACTGGGGTGTCCTATCGGAAGCGCCACTGAAAGTCGAAACGGCGTTGAACGCACAGTCGCTTCTGATTGATAGTGATCCTGCCGCTGCCGCCGGTGCCTTGGAAATCGCCAATGTAGGAACCAACGCTGGTTCTGGCTTGTTGGCGTGCTATGAAGGTACCACCACAACCCCAACCTCCGTCAGATACTTTCTTGACGTTGACGGTACAATTGTTTCGACCGTTAATAGTGCCAGTACTGGGCTGACAGTCAACCAGGCCGGTGCTGGAGGTTTCTTTAGTTGTGTTGACGCGGGCGGTCCAACCACAAGATTCCAGATAGGCAAATCAGGCAACGTGTCCGTATTTGCAGCTGCTGGTTACGCCAATGCCGCTTTGGTTATTGATCACAGTGCCGCCACTGAACCTTTCATTGACCTCGACGGCACTTACAATGCTACTGCAGCCAACGGTAACATTACGGATGAGGACACTGGTGGCGCTGTTGTCGGTCCTGGCACTAATACTTGGACGTGGTCTGGAATGGCTCGAGTGGAGGTTAGTAGCGGTGGTGGGAGTATTCCTGCTGGTGACTACTGGGTAGCGTTGTATAAGTAATGTATAGTTGGATCTACTTAAAGTTGTGCGAAGCACGGCGTTATAAAGAAACCACCTACCCCGCTGGTTGGTTGATGTGGCTGACCGTAGTTTTAGTTCTGACCGCTTTGGCGATCGGTAAGGCAATGTCATGAGTAAGTTCGGTAGCGCCACTTTCGGTTCAGCTGTTTTTGGCGGCGAGCCTGTTCCGTTTCTGTATCTTCAGATTGACGCCGAAATGACGACTGAGTGCAGACGGCTGATTGCTCGAGGCCACACTGATGGTACTAGTGTTCGAATAACCAAGTTTTCTGTAGGACGTGGTGGTTTTGATCCTAACGACTACTTGGCAGCACTGCCTGTTAATCCAGATGCTGACGCACTGTCCAATTCGATTTTCACGGATGTAGTCGACCACATCGAGTGGGCTAACGACTCTTGTGTGGTGTGTTACTGTTTGTTGGAATCGGCTGAAGCTAACCAAACTCTCGGCGAGATTGCCATTACGGGTATCGTGCAGAACTCCTCTGGTGACCCCGCTGACGACACCGAGTTCGTTATGGCGATCGGGCACTTTCCCATGCTGGCAAAAAACACCGACATGCAGTACGTACTGCGTGTAACGATACAAGCCTAGCTTGACAGGCACAAGATGGCAAATCTGATTCTACGTCCAAACGCTGATGGCAATTATACTGCCTGGGACGGCTTTTCGCTAACAGTCCCTCATACTCCGCTGTATGACCTAATCGATGAGTCCGATTACGTTGTTGGAACCGGCGATGATGACTACATCAGTACTAGTACTGCTGATGCCGCTTTTACGGTCGAGCTGTCCAACACTATATCTGGTAACTGGCCTCGCGCTACACGCATCAGCAGCATCAGGATAGTGGCGGTTGTACGCCAGATCGGTGCTAGCTCGGACTTTACTTTTCGCCTGAGAACTCTCGAGCAGGACATTGATTCTCCTGTTCAAACGCTGACTTCTACCACCTACACCGAAGTAGGGTATACATTCAATTTGGGGCTGAATGGTTATGCCTGGGATGTGCCTACTCTTGATCGCCTCGAAGCAGGTTTGGTTTTCTCTTCCGGTGATGAGCTTCGTTGCACTAAGTTGGAAGTCTACGTTCATCATGAACCTTTCCCTCACTACACGTTGATTCCTGATGGCAATGGCGCTCTACAAGATTGGAGTCCAGTGCCTAGCGGCTCTCCCGACTACATGACAGTGTCAGGTGTGTACGATGGTGATTTGAGCTACTTGGCTGACTCGACCGTCAACAACCAGTCTACATTCACTACAGAAGATTTGCCTGCTTCCCTCAACCCACCCAACATTGACCGTGTCTCTACCAAAGCGCTAGTGAAGAACGTCGGCAGTGTGATGGAAGAGGCTGACTCTATTGTACGGAGTGGTGGTGTTATCTATAACGGTGGCACTAGAACTACCGCTACTAAGATCTACCCTGACGATCAGTGGTATCTGCTGACCGAAGACTACCTAAATGACCCCAACGTAGCTTGGCCTTCGGGCAACCCTGCCGCTACTGCATGGACAGCCTCTGAAGTGAATGCTTTGGAGGTTGGTGTGGAGAATGCCGGTGGAGGCAATTTCCGCTGCACCAGTATCGCAACCGAAGTGTGGCTTGCGCCTACGTATCCAACTACTATCGATCTGTTCCCTACTGCCGACGGATATCACCAGGATTGGAGCACCATTGTAGGTGCAGCTAACGCCTGGCAAACTGTAGACGAAGATCCTCCAGACGACGCAACAAGCTACGTCGAATTGGATTCTAGTACGCTAGGTATATCTGCTTACAGTAGCTTTACTGTTGGTGGTGTAGGTTCTGTTCCCGCAGGCGAACGTATCTACAACGTAGAGATTAGATGCAGAGTACGTTTGGACAATCTGCCTCATAGCGAAGCTTTGGTGGCCGCTGTTCAGCGGAACACGCGCAACAACGAAACTTACGTAGCTAAACCCCAAATCATCGAAGGAATGGCTGGTACTTGGTTTGATGTGAAGTGGGACCTACACAATAACCCACATACCGGTTTACCTTGGACCAACTTAGCCGAAGTAACCACTTCAATGGAGTACGGCTTTGTGGTCCTAGAAGGTGCAATGCTTCTTTCCCGCGTTCGTGCTCAGGTACAGACCATTGCTGATTACCGGGCCGCCACGGTAGACCCTATCGATGCCAAGATAACCGATGCCGCCGATGCGCTGATTGTTAGATCTCAGACTGACGGTACTATCTTTGGCGTGACCGAGTTCTCCATCGGAACCGGAGGCTACGACACCACCGATCCCGAAACCGTAACGGTAGTGAACTCCGCCGATGTGGCGCTGCTGGCCGAGCTATATCGTGATGGAGTTGACCGCATTGAGTATGATGGCGACGCTACTACGCCTACGGTAGACTACTGGTGTCGTGTTCCTAAGGAGGTAGCTCAAGGCGGAATAGGCGAAATTGGACTGTGGGCCGAAATTTTCTGGAGTCCAGTTGCGGGTGAAACTGGAACAAAGTTCTTGTTCGCTACAGCACATCATCCAATCCAAACCCGACATGTTGACGATGTCCACTTCTATAAGATTCAGCTGCAATACTGGGATTTCGGAGCCAACCTTCTGGTAGATGGCGACGCCGAGTTCAAGGGTCTTCAGCTGCTGGCTGATGGAGACATGGAGGCTGGTCCTGGTCCCGAGTTGGTTACCGACGGCGACATGGAAGCCGCTGGAACGGCCGCGTGGGTAGCGGGAGCTAGCGCGGTTCTGTCAAAACAGGCGGGCTCTCCTGGCGGTTCCGGTACACAGGTACTTCGTGTAGCCTATGGTGGTACTAATAACCCAAACGCGTCTCAGTCTATTCTGACCAGCGGAATTACTTATCGAGTAACTGGCTGGGCGAGGGGTGATGGTACCGGCAACCCGGCGGTGTTTATCGGTGGAGCCAATAGAGCCTGGACTGGTACATCATCAGCCACGTGGCAGGCGTTTGATGTTACTTCTGTCGCCTCAGGCGCTGGTTCTTTGTATCTGCGTACCGACATAACTGGTGCTGGATATTCGGAGTTCGATGACGTTACAGTTGTAGTAACATGCCCTGCTTGGACTCCAAATAATAATCCTGTCTTGTCCAAACAGGCAGGTGATCCTAGCGGTGTTGGCGGTAGCCAAGTTTTTCGAGTAGAGTACAACGGAACCGCGAACCCTCAGGCGCTTCAGGCTGTACTTACTGTTGGACAAACATATCGTGTGGTTGGTTGGGCTAGGGGTGATGGTACTTGCGTTCCTCGTGTTCTCGACGGGACTGGCTCTATTTCGTGGACCGGCACGTCCTCCGCTACATGGCAGCAATTTGATGTTTCTGGTGTTGCAGGAAGCATTAATTTAGTCCTACGAGGCACCATCGCGGCAAGTGGGTACGCTGAATTTGACAACGTCGTTGTGACGAATGACACACCGGCATGGCTTGTGTCTAACAGTGCCATCTTGTCTAAGGAAACAACCAATCCTTACGAAGGCCTGCAAGCACTTCGAGTAACTTACAATTCAGTTGCTGATCCCATCGCGTATCAGAACACTCCTCTGTCTAGTGGAACCATTTACTACGTTGACGGTTATGCTCGCGGTGACGGATCTTCCGGAAAGCCTCGAGTAGCGACTGCTACCGGAGCGGCTTTGTGGACTGGCACTACTAGTACGTCTTGGCAGAACTTCTCCTTTTTAGCTGACCCTGCTGGTAACTGGTTTAGGTTTCTCAACAACGCTTCTTCTGGTTACGCCGACTTTGATGAGTTGTCTGTACGAGAACTCAACTCGTATGACTTCCTTACGCACGGAGCAGAGTTGGTGGTTGATGGTGATATGGAAGCAGCTGGTGTAGCTGCTTGGACCGCTGGGGCTTCAGCCACACTGACTAAACAGACTACCAATCCATACGAAGGTCTGCAGGTATTGAGAGTTGCTTACGGTGGAGTAGCCAATCCGTACGCGGCCCAGTCCATTATGGCTCCTGGGACTATATACCACCTAAGCGGTGTAGTTAGGTCTGATGGAACCGGAGTTCCGACGGTGCTGGATGGTACTACGACTCTTTGGACCGGCAGTACTTCTACTGACTGGCAGGAGTTTAACCTGGCTTTCGATGCTGCCAACGCGGATGTAAGACTACGTTGTACCATTGCTGTCGCTGGTTACTGTGAGTTTGATGCAGTAACACTGAAAGCCATCTCCCTTCCGTAGCGCTTGACCAAGTAAAGTTTCTCGAGCGTTAAGTCGCTCAATCCAACACAACGTTATCCTTTAGCAGGAGACTACTCCTAAGGCATTGTTGTGCTTTATTTAGGAAAAGTGAACCGATGAGTATCAATCAGTTCGAGCAATTCAAAGACTTTCTTGGGTCGGCCATCCAAGATGTAGATTTTGTCCGTAAGAACACTATCTTACAGGACTCTGCGTACCTGCAGACTCTCTTAGACCGGGTCGAGGCTCTGACCAGCGACGTGTCGTTAGAGCAGGACTACAGTGACTTCGAGTCGGGTCTGGGTCTGCTGCTGCAAGACCAAGCCAACAGCAACATCAAATTCGATCCAAAAGGATTCGAGAATACACTGTCGGCTTATCGTGAGGGGACGATTGCAGAGCCTCGCCGCCTGTTTGCGCGAAGCAGTGTCGCTGACGGGGTGTACTACTTGCTGGCTGATGGCGGGATTGCGAGCAGTGGTACTGGCGTTTTCTTGCTGAATGATTCGATGGAAGTTCTGCGCCGGTTCGCTGGCTTTGGGAGTAATATCGCTGGTGGGCAGTATGAAGATCCCAGTAGCGTCATCACGTTCACGCTCAGTTCTGTTGAGTACGTCGCTATCGCTGACGCTACTCACCACGTGGTTCAGATCTATCTGTACGCTGCTCCTTACACCAAAATCGCAACCATCGGAACAATCGATACTCCCGGAGCCGCTAGTGACCTGCTGACTGCTCCAAATGGCCTTGCAGTCGACGCTACCAACGAACTGATGTACATCTCGTGTCCAACTGGGCAGCCCGCTGGTGCGTCAGCATCGAATGGTTTCGTGGCGGTGTATGACATCAGTACTATCGGAACCCCTGCGTTTGATTCGATTCCGTTGTTTTATTCGGGCACCGGTTCTCTACTGGACTCTCAAGTCTACACGCCGGTTGATTTGTTTTACGATGGTTCGTTGCTGTGGGTGTCTAATAACGGTTCCAACCACGTTGGTGCGTTGGATGTTTCCGGATCAGCTCCTATCTGCACCAGATTCATTGAGACTTCTGGTCCTGGCTACACGCTTCGAGGTCCACAGCAAATTCAATTCCGCACACTTACTGGAGGCTTCCAGAGGCTTTACGTTGCTAATAGCGATACCGGTACGGTAGAGGAATTCGATGCACTTACGTATCAGCATCTGAAGACCTACGGTATTCGTGCATCTGAAGACAACGTGTCTGCGAACTACCAGCGCTTGTCTTCAGATGTTTTCGGTGCGCTGGCTCAGCCTCAGGGCGTTGTGGCGGCTACTACGACCATCGACGATCAAGACACCAACGTGCTGTTGGTAACAGATCCAATCAACGGTAGACTTAGCCGTTTCAACCTAGACGCTTACACTGAAGACAACTTTGTCAACTTCGCTTTGGAGACTTTCCAGGTGCCTGTCATATTCGACTCCTGGCAGGTGTCGGGCAATCTTCCTCTAGACATGGTGACGGTACTGTATCGCTTCAATCAGACTGAGCAGTTCAGGGAAATGCCATCTGATACGTCTTTGGCGGCGACTAGAACAATCCAATTCCGGTTGTCGGTTAGGCTTGACACTAGAAAGTTTATCCAATCTGATTGGTACATAAAGAAGTTGCGTGTACATGGACGCCAGGCGTGAGTCTATTTGTCGTCTTGGGAACTTCGGTTTTCTTACTTGCTTTAGTCGTGCTGCTGTTCGTTGGTGCGGCGCCTAAGGAATAATGATGGTAGTTCCAATCCAACAATACAAACCGATCGGTACCTTGACCGTAGAGATGGCGGTAGCCAGCGTACTGACGTCTGGTGTGGTTACGGCGGTAGAAATCACTCTCCGCAGTAAGACCACCATCGCCACGCCCGCTACTTTCATCACAGACAACAGTCTGGAGCACGAAGTAGTAAGTAGAGCAGGCTTAGACGAAGACACCACGTTTTCTAGTTATGCCGCTACATCGTCCAGCACTCCAGGCGATGACTATGTATACGTTGTAACGGCTACGGTAAGCAGCTAATGGCGACCATCACAGCAACACCTCGAGCAACCGGCGCAACTACGCAGGTTGACGTAACGGTACAGTCAGTAACGGTCATTTCAGACCCCGAAGCCTACGTGGCTACTGATCCTAACCCTGCTACTATTTTGGCCCAAGCGGGGCTGTCGGCGACGCTCGATTTAATTGATGCTGACTTGCAGACCAGCACCAGCTTGGCCGGCATTTACTACTATACGCTGATTGTTACGTTTGGGGATCTACCTACCGGTACAACAACTCACACGCACGATCACACTACTCTTACGTTTCCTCTGCAGCAAGGCTATAACGACGGTCCGTCTATTACGCTGTCAAGCAGTTATGGCCCGTTGAAGCTCCAGGCTACTGATGATACCTCAGTAGACTATCTGAGAGTTCAGACCGACACAAGTACAACTACACGTGACTTGTTATACTTGTATCAGGGAAGCATACTACGTCTAGGGGTACATCAAGAGTTCTTCGCTGACGCTACCTACGATATTGGTACTCCAGACGCTGGCACCACTCTTCGTCGCCCTAGAGATGTCAGACTTAGTCGTGACTTGTGGGCAGGAAGAAACTTGGAAGTAACCGGCTATGGTAGTTTCGACAGCTATACCCTGGCTACTCATCGGCGTTTTACTGCACAAGCCAGCAATCCTGATGCAACCGCAGCAACCAGACATATCTACATCAACTCCGGTGACAACAGTCTTCGCTACTGGGATGGTAGCAGCGATAACATCATAACGGGTGGTGCTGGTACAAGTGGTGACACTGTTGGTTTGTGGGATTGTCCGGCGGGTGTGGTTGTTGGTGATGTGGTGGTACCAGACACTCCTGGAGCTGTCATTAAGGCCAACGCTACTTCGTTGGCGGGTCAAGTAGTGGCGGGCATTGTAGTTGACAAACCGACTGCTACTACCGCGTCGGTTAAGTATGTAGGCGAGACCGGTGCAGTGTTTGCTGGTGCCCTTACTACTGGTCAGACATACTATATTGATAAAATTGACGGTAAGATCAACACATACTCGGCTATCAGCTTTGTAGCTAATGATACCGAGCTTGAAGTCGGATTCGCAAAAGACGCCAATACTTTGGTCATCAGAGTAGGCGAACCACACATTAAATAACGAGAGAGCACCATGGCTAATTTTCCTTGTTTGTACACAAACAGCAACGGACGCACCGAGAACCTTACGGCAGCTGACGGTGGACTAAGCATTGACGTCATTGATTGCGAATCAGCCGCATCAAACGTAACTCTATTCAGTACGGTCGACAACACCGGGTCGCTAGCTTTGTTTACCAGCTACGACAGCACCTGCACTATTGGTACTACTGGCAGTGTATTTACGTTTGCTGGTGGGTTGGCGGTTACGCAGACTCTGAGTATTACTGGTGCCGCCACATTTGATGGTGCAGTAACGTTGGGTAATGCTTCGGCGGACGACATCACAATCACTGGTTCTATTGCGTCCAACGTAACGTTCAAAACTGGTGCACACCGTACTATTGCTGTTGATAGTCAGAACTTGGTGCTGAGTACCACCACGTCGGGCATCCTACAGTTGAACGGTGCGTCTGAGATTGAACTCAACACACTACTGGTAGACGTCAACTCCACCGGAGCCGTCAACATTGACGCTGTTACGGCTAGTCAGGTTGTCGTGTCTGGCGCTACTGCTGATTTAACCCTCGGTGCTCGAGGTGCTACCGTCACGTTGAACGAATCTGGTCAGACCAGTCTTGATACCAATTTCACGGCCACTAGTTTGGTTGGTGCTGTTAACGAACTGAAGACAACCAACTTGGGTACTACTACTCCTGGTTGGCTAGCCAGTGAAGTCATCTCGATTGGTGATGTTGTTTACCTGGACTGGGATGCTGGTAATGCACGCACAGGTGTGTACTTAGCGGACAATACTACATCAGGGAAACAAGACCCAGTTGGTGTGGCTTTGACTGGCGGCGGCGCAGGCACAACTATATACATCGCAACTCAGGGACAGGAAGCTGTTGTCAATACACTTATTACGGCCAACCAAGAAGGTTCTCCTGTATACCTGGACACTGCAGGTGGTGTGACGCTTACGCCGCCTCCGAATGTACCTGGATCTGGTGACTCTAGTCAGATCGTAGGTCAGGTTTCTTTGGCCGGCGCTGCTGGTGTGGCTAAGATTATTGTACAGCTTCGCGATCCCAAAATCATGTAGCTCTTTGCTTCATGGTAGCTAAGTCCCTTCAGCTCAAATCTAGGCTAACTAATGTCCACTAGTCGAAATCCACTGTACCTTAATACGTCGGGGAGAACTCAGCTGTTTAGCGGCGAGGATACCCTTTCGTGGAATTTCACATCTGCTACCGGCAATCCAATGGAGTTGTTGGTTAGTAGCTCTACGTACTTCACGTTTGAACGCGATGGTTCGTTTACGCTTGAGAAGGATGTTACGTGGAACGCTGACTCTGGTGGGTCGGTAGGAGATCAGTACGACCTTCGTCCCGCCAACGTCAACGCTGCGACCAAAGTAGCGGTTGGGGCTGTTTCTGGTACCGGTGATGGTGCCAAACTTGAGCTGAATACGCTTACGTTGGGGCACACTAACGTAGACAAATATATTGATGCAGAGCAAGGTCTAGCAAATACACCTGCACTTAGGTACAACGCGGTCAACACTCGCTGGGAGTTTTCTGACGACGGTATCAGCTTTACTAGCTTTAACGCCGGTTTTGGTACCACTGACTGGGACACTCTATACGCAGCAGACAAAACGCTACTGATCAACTCAACCGTGTTGACGTTTACGCAAACCAGTTCGACTGGTATTGGTTTTGCGTTGACTCGTAATCTGGCTTCCGCGTCTACCGACAGTCCTGCTGTGTTGATAGAACAGCAGAATGCCGGAGACGACCAGCCTGGTTTGGCTATTGCTCAGGTAGCTACGTCGGCTAGCGCTTTGGACATCTACGAAGGCACCCAGGCGGCCGGTACCGTTAGATACGGTTTTGGCGCGACTGGTAAACTCACCCTCACGACCAACTCTGCTTTGGCTGACTCAGCCCTCCATCTGCTTCAAAACGATGTTGACGATTCTTTTATAACGTTCGAGGGAACCAGCGGAGCAGGCGCCAGCGTAAACATCTCAACTGACAACGGCGCAACTGCTGATATGATTCAAGTGGTGGTTGATGGCGGCGCTGCTGCTACCCGCTGGATCCCAGCATACGCCAGTACTACTTTGCCTGGCGTACCTACGTGGGACTCTGTCTACGCGTCAGATAAACATCTGGATATCAATGCTGCTGTGTTGCAGTTTGAGCAGACCAGCACTACTGGTCGAGCGTTCGAGATTTTCCGTAACCTAGCCTCTGCCTCTACAGATGCTCCGGTTGTTGTTTTGGAACAGCAGAACGCCGGTGATGACCAGCCTCCGTTGGCTATTGGACAGTTGGCATCAGCTGCCGATGTATTGCGTTTGTACGACGGCAGCGTTGCATCTGGAACCATGCGGTTTCAATTTGAACCCCAAGGACGGCTCAACATCGTCACGAACGCCTCTTTGGGTTCAGAGGCTCTCCGTATTGAACAGAACGACGACAATGTGGCGTTTGTTGAGTTCAAAGGAACAGCAGCCGCTGGAGCTACCAAAAACATCTCAACCGATAACAATCCAACCGCTGATATGCTGCGAGTGGATGTTGACGATGGCGGAGGTGCTGCTACTCGTTGGATTCCTGCTTACGCCAGCAGCACGTTGCCAGCTACAGCTACGTGGGATGCAATTTACGCTGGAGACAAAACGTTAGACATCAGTTCTACCGTATTGACATTTAATCAATCCAGTACAACAGGGATTGGTTTTACCGTCAGTAGAAACCTAGCTGCTGCCTCAACCGATAGTCCAATCATGCTGATTGATCAGACCAGCAGTTTGGATGATCAGCCTGCTTTGAAGGTGACCGGCGGTATTGGTGATGTAGCGGGCGGTGTGGCGGTTTTGGAGGCGTTAGCTACTTCTGCCGGTATGGCTACTATTGGCGAGATTCAGTCTGCCATCAAGGCTACGGTAGCTACTCATGCGTCTGACACTGTAGCTACATTCAACCGTGCATATGAAGCTGTAGTCAATACAGCAGGCGGTGGGTTGGCTACCAACATCGGCTTCTGGGCTGGATCCGGTTTTGATTCGGGGGTGTACTCTGATTCGCCCATTACGGCCGCCAATACCGCTGAAGTGATAAATCCGGCTGGTGCATCTGTTGCGTTAACGGTCACCCAAGATGGTTCTGGTTTGCTCCAAGAATGGATCGGTACGTCGGCTGCTACCAGGATGACGCTGTCTGAGGTAGGTGCGGTTGCGCATACTCCGGCTAATCCAACAGGGGCATTTACTGGACACACACAAACGTTAACTTCCGGTGGACTTGGTGCCGTTACGGCTACAGGGCATAAGATCTCTGTAGTTGGTGCTGCTGGCGATGTGGGTTCTTCTCTGTATGGCCTAGATATAGACTATACAGACAACGGTGGTGGATACGCAGCATCAGGACGACGTGCAATTAACATCGGGTCTGGCTGGGATTATGGACTGTACACATCGTCATCCAGCTACTTCAATAGTGCTGTTCTGGTTAATTCTACTTTAACTATGTTGGATAACCAGTCTTTGTGGTTCGGCAATCTTCCGGACGCCCGCTTCCTATACAGTACAATACAAACAGCCGATACTCTTGTTCTGGGGCTTAGCGCAGATAGCAACAATCTGCTTATCTGTGAGGTTGCAGATCTGGCGACAGACTTTAGTCATGCGCTTCAATCCAACCCAACCATCTTCATTCAGTCTGCTGATGCTACCAATATAGGTGAGTTTGTTGGTATGAGTTACCTCGGCATGCAAGCCGACACCATGACAACCGATAAAGCCGCGTTTGATGTATCGGTTGTTGGTTGTGATGCCTACGGGAGTGCTGTAACGAACATAGATGGTGGCCATGTTGTATTGACACCTGGAGCGGCCGTCGGCGCAGGCGTAGAGGGCTTGGTTCGTACTACCGCGTCTTTATATGTTACGGACAATGTGGGTGCACCCACGGTGCCAACTACATTCCGCTTCCCGTTTATGATCGACTCAGATCCAAGCGCGTCTTTCCCTAGCGCCGGCATCTACAACGCAGGCTCGAACGCTTCCATTTTGTTGTACCTGGCGCAAGGCGACATCGAGAATGCTGTCGGAGCGACAGCGCGCTTCAGCGTTAATGTAGATGGCCAAACAGGCGTCAATGTCGACAACTCATCTGAAGCTCTGACGGTATCTCAGAATTCTAGTAGCGGAACGTCTCGTCTGCTTCGGTTGACGGACGTTAATGGGTCGTCAAATCGGTTTGATGTCAATCAAGATGGTCAGGTGTTGGTAGAAGCTGATGTAGCTGACTCCGGTGTTAAAATTTGTCAAGACAACGGCACCACTACTGTTGTGCTCGAGTGTGCTGAAGGTACGCAATCATCACATAACGCCCGCTTCCAGGTACAGAAGAATGGTGCGGTGCTGATCACGCCTGCCAACCCCACATCAGGATTCACATCGCTAGACACAACTTTCACTAGCGGCGGTTTGGCTAGTTTGGCTGCCTACGGGTTTGTTGCCAACATCACCACCAATGCTGGCGATACTGGAACTACTCAGTACTATGGCCTTGATCTTAATCTAACCGATTCTGGAGGCGTAAGTAACACAGTTGCGATTGACGGTACTAGCGACTGGGACGAAGCCTTTAGGTTTGATACAGACCCGGCAGCGTCAGAGTACTCTGCTACTGTTTGCAATGCTGGTTCTAATAGTTCCTACCTTCTTTACCTAGGTGAAGGCACGGTAGACCAAATCGGAGGGACCAACAGCAATCGTTTGGTTGTTTCGGTGAACGGGGAAACTAACATTACTGCGAACAACTCGTCTTATGGGGTGCAGATTCGGAACAACGGCAGTGGCGATACACTACGCCTGCTCGACTCTTCATCTGCTACTCTTTTTAGCCAGACACAGGCAGGTAAAGCCAAGTTCCTCTCGAGCGCTACTGTAGCTAGTGAGATTGTTGAATTGGAGCAGCAGGACGCCGACCAACCGTTTTTCTATTTTAACGGCACGGCATCAGACCCAGCTGCTGGTAGTGCACCTGCAGACAACATTACAGAGATCAACGGTTCTGGCGCTGTTGTTGGTCCTCAAACTACCAGTGGTTCGCCTGATACTGGATGGGCATTTAATGGCATGGTGAAGATGAAAGTAGACTCCGTCGGCGGCGGAACAAAAGACGTTTGGATCGCAACTTATTCAGCGGTCACGAGTTAGTTGTAAAACCTCAGTAGGCTATGTTGGCCAAAGAAGGATCAGAGTTATGTCGAAGAAATTGGTGATTGTAGGTATCGTTTTGTTTGCAGCTGTTTCGGTACCTTTGGTGCCTCAGGTAAACGCGGCTCCTGCTACCACTATGGAGCCCGCTAAGCCGGTCGCAGCAATGACGGCTCCGGCTCCTGCGGCAACGGCAACGCAACCAGCCACTATGGCGGTAACTAAGCCCGAAGCGGCTAAACCCGCGGCTAAGCCAGCCGCAAAACCCGATTCCATCGGTAGCGTGATCGGTGGCGCTTTGCTTCAGATTTTGATCGTAATCTTGACTATCGCCATTCCGATTGTATTGACACCAGTAGTCAGATGGTTGCTCAAGAAAATGAAGGTTGAGGACCTCAAGACAATCGAAATGGTCGATAAGACGGTAGATGCTGCTGTTGTGATGGGACTCAACTACGCTAACGAACAGGCGCATAAGTTGGGTGACAACCCAGTCAAAGGAGCAGAAAAGCTAGCGATGGCACGAGATAAGGCTCTGGCCTATCTGAAGGACTCCGGTATCGTAGGCAAAGGTGCGGAGTATATCGAAAGTCTCATTGAATCTAAGCTGGGTGAAACCAGAGAAGATAAGCCCGCTGTGCCTGCGGTTGAGGCGAAGGCGACCGGTGAGGCTGAGACCAAACCGGCCGATAAGTAAATGACCGACGCAGACAAGCTGGCTATTGCTAAGGCCAAAGCTTCCACGTGGAAGAAGATCCTCATTTGGAGCGCCGTGGTGCTGGTGTTTTGCACCATCATTGCGGTAGTGATCATTGTAGTTGCGCAGAAGAAAAATCCGGTGGCTGCCAGTAAGGCTGTAGTTGACAAAGCAAAGCAGGAATCAGCCAAAGCGGATATGGACGCTAAGATCAAAGAAGCAGAAGCTCGTGCGGTAGAGGATGCAGTAATAGAAGAGCTGAAGCGTATCAGGGAGCTGCAGGATGAGGAAGAACAAGCAAAGCGTCTCGCCGAACTGCTCTAACGCAGTTCTGTGGGCTTCTGCACTCGTGGTGGTCATCGTGATGGTGTTTCTGGGCTCTGGGTGTCCTAAGCCTGTGGGTACCAAGGTACCCACGTATGAAGAAGCACGCAATACCGCTATGAAGGAAGCTCCGTTCATTCAGAAACCAGTAGAGGAGCGCCAGGACCTTAAGTGCGACGATAAGCCTGTTGTGTTGAAGAAGGACGAAGCCAAAGGCATTCCCTCTACTGGCCTTTTGATTACCAATAAGAAAGCCGAGTGCTTGGTGGCTATCAAGGCCGAGCGTGACCGTGTACGAAAACAGTTGTCTGCTGAAAAGCTACGGGCTCGTACGCGTCAGATCATCAATGATGCTGCCATCAGTCGTCTGGCTGAGCAGGCGAAGCCTACTTGGTGGCAACAGCATTCTTGGAAAGTGTTGGCTCCGGTGTTGCTTTCTGTGGGCGGTGCTTTGGTGATTGCGGTGATGTATGCGCTCACGGGCGGTAAGCCAATCAACGTCAATACAAACTCTCACATCAAACCTTAGGATCACCAAATCATGTCTGGTTGGCAGAAGTGCTGTAGGGGTCGTAGATCTAATTGTCCCCAAATTTTAATCGAAGGTAGAACTATCAGGATCCGCGACGACTACGGTAGTACTATCAAACTAACCGTAGACCAGTTGCAGGATGTTCAGTTTAAAGTAGCCGAGCTGCTGCTTCAACGTAGTTCATCTGATGCCGACGATTCCTCATCTGGACTCATCCCGTGACTTTTCTTTTCTTCGCTCTCATGACGTTCGCCTTGTGTTACTTGGCGGCCGATGCTAGAATTTTCGGCGCTGATGTAACTGCCTGGAACGAAGTGTATCATGGCGAGTTGCCCGCGACCGAAAAAGAAATACAACGAGTACACAACTCAGGGATTTTTGGTTTCAGACAACGTGTTCTCATCTACGAGCCTGTTAGAGAGCACCTCAGTTGTTACTTCTGTATGAGTGTCTGGGCTGGACCGTTAGCTCACATCATACTGTGGTACTGCTCACAGCAGGCGGCAGCGGGTTGGCTTAATCATTACTTCTTACAACATGCGAATACGCAAACCGGATGGAGTTTAGGTTTGTTGTGTGCATTTCTACTAGGGGCGCCTAGCAGTTACATCATCAACGCGGTATTGTACCGTATCGAAAGTTTTTCCTGATGGGAGACCTGCTCAAGACACTCAAAACCGCGCTGCAGAAGCAGATGATGGAAGGCCAGGGGGCTCATGTAGCTTATCGCGGCATAGCCATTCCTATCGATCCCTTCTTGGAAGGAAGCGTCAGAACAGGTAAGAAGGTAGAGTACATTCTACCTCTGATAGCACCCGACAATAAGTACACGCTAGATGAAGATGCTGTTTTCGACACGGATCGAATTGTTATTGACCGTGAACCGTCTTGGGTTCTTCCTGGTGGTTATATGACCATTAGAGAGCGCGAGCTTCATTTGGTGGAGGATGTATCCGACACCACAGTAGTGTTCTCTTCTAGCTTATTGGCTGATCACCCGGTCGGTACTCCTGTGTACCACTACTCTAACCCCTTGATCGTTGAAGGGGCGTACGCAGCAGGTCAAACTACCATCAACGTAGACACTACGTACTTCATGGTTCGCGGTGACGTTATCGGAATTTCTCCGGATGCAGACCTCGATATATCGTTTGTCGAGTACACAGTAACCAGTCTACGTTACGTTGGGGTTGGACCTAACAATCTTCAGCAGTACCAAGTAGTGCTGGATAAGCCAATTCACAGATCTCTGTCCGACGGCGACATTATCCAACTTAGAGCTTATCCCGCGTATGTTTCTCAGACGCTACCTGTGCCTCAAGCAGGTTCAGCCGAGCTGCCTGTAGTCGGTCCATTTTTGCTGGACTGGGAGTCCTTTCCTTTTCTCAACCAACTCGATGTGGATGAGTACCAGACTGTCCAGTTGATGAATGACGCTAGATTGCCTATCGGGGCGCCGAGAGTCATCGACAAAAACCATCAAATTCTGTACACGCCCATCAGGGCCGATCAGTTCCTTTGGTGGCACAAGGTTAACGGCAGCATCAAGTATGACGACGGTGCGAAGAAGTTGGTCGCTATCCCTGATGACGATGGTTATTGGCGTATTCAATACAAGTGCGTTCCCATCATCGACGTCCCGTTTACGGTAGCTAAAGGACTAATAGTTACGGTACCGACAGCGCAGCTGGTTAACAACGATAGTTTTAGATTAGTAGATGACTCCGACGGTGTTATTTTTGAGTATCAGGTGAATGGATCGTATGTCAAGACTACTGAGGCATACGCCGAAGGTATTTTCACTGTAACGGGTATTCCTATAGATAATGACTACTTCACCTTGGACGATGGGTTTGGGACTTCAGTTACGTTCGAGTTCAAACGTACGGCTGGTTTCACTCTCACCGATCCTACATATAGAATAGTAGACGTTACCTCAGCTTCGTTGACTACAGATGTGGCAATCGAGATGGAGCAAGCCATCAACGCTATTGCGGCTCTACAGATCACATCTAATAATGTTGGTCCTGTGCTGACGATGACTAACGACAATATTAGTCAGAATGGTAATACTACCATCGTTGCTTCGAGTGCTGCTTTGACGATCACTCAGCAGTTCATCAACGGGACCGATACTGTAGTTACGATAGATGTCAGTAGCGTCACTACCGCTATAGAAGTAGCGCAACTAACCGCAGCAGCAGTTAACCGTGCTGAAATGAACATAGTGGCTGAATATCCTACGGTGGCTCCTTCGGTACAGTTGCTTAGCACGGTTGACGGGACTGGAGGCAACCAGTCCATTGTCGAATCTGTAGCCGCTTCAGGTTTTCAGGTGCAGGGTATGTCTGGAGGCAGTGGCGGCACTATCTGGAACATGCAAGTACAGCCAGCACAAAACTGCCTGCTTCGCGTTAGGTTGTACCCGAATGGTTTCCAAGATTATAACTTACTGGCCGGATCTGCCACAACGATAGCCATTGTGTTGGATCCCGCGGATGAGCCAGTGGAGCGGATCGAGCTTTTGATCAAAGGGACTCCCGGAACAGAGATCTTGCTCGGAGATTGGGGCATCAAAGGCGCCAAGGTATCTGCTTTGAAGCATACCTACGTAGCTCATGTGCTCGGGGAGCGTAATTACGCCAGTAGCGGTATGATGGTTAAACCTCTGTTCCACTCTAAAGATGATCTTCAACTCAGGTACGACTCAGGCGCTACCTACGACTCCGGCGGAGCGAGAACGTAATTATGGGCAACCTTCCATCTCTAGCATATACAATCCACCATTCGACGGACAGGCTTCGGCGTGAACATAATTATATGGAGGAGGAGATCCTTAAAACACGTAAGCTGTTGATGGGTGACTCCAACGCTGATCCTAACCTTACCGAGCATCACGGGATCGTTACTGCCACCGACCCAACTACTCACACAGTTGGCGGTACAGATCCTTTGGCCGTGGCGGTGAACGCGCAAAACCAGCTCACAGTAGATGTCAACCCAGGTACTGTAGTGATGCAATCCGGTTGTTGGATTGAACTGAACAGTATCATCCGTCAGGTAGCGTTGGCTGAGACTGGTCTTAACGTGCCTAATGTGGTGTATATTCAGTACTTGTTGGATGATGCTCCAGACGAGCCGAACGACTTTGATGATCCTGTTACGCCGTACACTGTACGCGTTGGCGATCCTATCGATGGTGGAACCATTCCCAACACACAAGATGTGTTGCTGGGTGCCGTCACGGTAGACACCTATACCCAGTTCGCTGACTCGGTCAAGCAGGATTTGGTTCCTTTGGCTGTCGTGACGGTACAAGCAGTCGATTTAGGTGGAGGGGTGACCGACAACCAGTTAACAGTCGATATGACTCAAGCGTCGTATAGCTTCAATCGTCCTTGGTTCTCTCCTATCGACCTGCAGCATCGAAATCAAATCGGTACCGGTACCGTTACGGACACCAACCCTCACGGTACTTCCGCAAATGACCTCACGATTGGTGACTTGTCTATCTTCCAACTTAACCTTGACCATGGTATGGTGGTAGCCAAGGATCGTAGTATCGCCAAGGTGCCGGGCTATCGCTGTACCAGCGCGATTACCCAAATCAGCGTAGACGATGGCAGTGGTACTTTGACGGGTTATCCAAATGCCAGCTACATCGAACTTCCTTACTTCCCTGTCAGATTAGGCAAGGTATGGCGTGCGTCTACTTCAGAGGTGTTGGCGGCTATTCATGTACCGCAAACACATCGCGTAGTATTTCCTTACGAGACTCCTCCAGCTGGAGAGACCATCAACGTCTACTACACCCGAGCGGAAGTAGCTGAGCCTCCGCTACCTGGCAATACGACTTTTTCAACCAACGGACCAGCAACACAAGAACTGGCTATCGCTGGTGGGTTGGGTCTGGTGTCTTTAACTTCTCCTGAGGAGACGTTTGCTGATGCTTATCAGGTGCCGATGCGTTATGAGTTGTTTATGGATGGGGACGGCAGTTTGCTAAAAACGCCTCAAGTGGTGTACTGCTGGAAACGGCTGGACGATCTCGGGACATCCGACACCGCAATCGATATTACTCCGTACGGTCCTGGTCGACTCATCATGGCGCTGCAGGGTGCTGGATCAGATCCAACCCTAGACATTCAGATTCGAGTGTATGGAACAGACTCCAGCGGTACTACGATAGACGAGTTGTTCACCTTCACCCAAGCGACCTGGA
>Ga0180437_10002539_pt1 | contig 28885 bp, 21 predicted proteins | sample SS_ome_4_FD_132410 | JGI IMG/M metagenome (GOLD analysis project Ga0180437, IMG submission 132410) | Hypersaline lake sediment archaeal communities from the Salton Sea, California, USA - SS_3_D_1 metaG | ecosystem: Environmental > Aquatic > Non-marine Saline and Alkaline > Hypersaline >...
CGCCGTGACCGGCGGACTAAGCCTTGCGCTTTTCCCCCCTCGGTAATTGCAGTTTACCATACCTGGGAGGGTTTGTCAAACAGCTGCCACGGCGCACTAACAAGTTGACTTAGGAAGTCATCGCTTCCAGGCCCAGACAAAACCAGCTTGACAAAGGGCTCGGAATGAGGTGGATTCGCAGCAAAACGCGGCTGTGCGATGGTGCCTTCCCGCCGTCTACCCTGCGCGACAAGATCGGACCTGGCATTGTGTGGGTCGATCCCAATAAAAGAAGGACTGGGGCTTCGGACCACCGGGCAGTTTGTGTAGAGCTGGGGCTCTAGGCGTCGCGCCAACGGGTGATGAGGGCCGCCAGTGCATGGGTGCCGATGGCGTAACACAGTAACAACAGGATGGCCGCCGGCGCGGCTAGATGGTGCCACTCGATACCGGTCGCCGCGATCTGGCCCCGGCTGGCCAGAGAAAAGGTGTTGGCAAAGACCCCGTAACGGCCTAGGTCCAACAGCGGACTGGGATTCTGGATCATCAGGGTCGGGGCCAGGATGGCTAGCCAGTCGGCCATCAGGAAGCCCAGGCCAAACGACATTGCGCCCAGCGGCGAGCGGATCAGCGCGCCGCCCACCTGGGCCGCGCCGACATAGGCCCCCGTCGCCAACATGGCGACCAGCACGGCCAACGCCGCGCTGCCGACAGGCCAGGTTCCCGACATGCCTGCGCCGATAACCAGAGTGGCGGCCATCAGGAACGCGAACATTGCTCCCATGGTCAGCATCAAGGCCAGACTTTGGGCGGCAATGGTTTGCAGGTGGGTGACACCCCGTGTCAGTTCGGCGCGCCGCGTGCCCAGGCTCAGTTCATTGCTCACGGTCAAAATGCCGATCACCGTTGCCAGGGGGCCCACCAGCAGCAAGCTAACGGCGATGGCCAGTGGAGCGCCGCCCTCTGGTCCTGAGCCGAACAACGAGTTCTCAAAGCCGGTCGCCTCCATGGCTTTGGACACCCACCACATTGTCAGCGGAAAGAGCAGGGAAACCACTGCGCCGATCTTGACCAGCGATGTCCGCCCCAATTTGAACAGGTTTGCGCGGGCCAGGCGGATCAGGGTGGGTCCCTTGCCCGTCCATGAGGGTATCTTGTCCCGCGGTGGGCGGGTGTGCGCTTTCTCAGAGAGGGTGCGGCGCCGGGTAAAGCCGAAGGGATCTTTCTTCCCTTCCACCACCTCGGTCATGTCGCGGCGGTACACAATCAGGACAGAGAGGCCCAGACCCAACGCCGTAAAGCCTGCCAGTACCAGGGCAGAGTAGAGAACCGAGTTGGGCATGCGCCACAGCAGAACGTTCATTGGCATTGGTGTTCGCTGCCACTCGGCCAGATAGGTCCAGTTTGCACCGTTGTGGGCCAGCGTCCACTGGTACACGTCGCCGAGAGGCCCTTCAGTGGTCACCAAGTGAAATTGGGACACATCGGGCATCAACGCAAAAGGTCCCATGAGGATGGCAATGAACTGTTCGAGGGAGAGCCAGAGCACGCCTACCACCAGTGCCAAGCCGCCGTTACGGGCCAACACGGTCAGCAGTGTGATCAGGGCGACGTAGGGCCACAGGCTCAACCAGGCGCGCGCCAGGTCGCCCCAATTTAGCCCAGGCCGGATGCCCAGCAGCACAGCAGACTCCTCAGTCACCACCAGGAGCACACCGCCGATCAGGACCAGTGCGGCGAATTTGGACACCAACAAGCCCCAGCGCGGCGCCCCTCGACTGACCAGCGAGCGGAAGGTATCGTCACTGAATTCCATGCCTACGGTGATGGCCGTCAGCACGATGAGGGCTGTTGCGATCAGGTGAACGCTCCACAATCCTGTCCAGGGGAGATCGGGGTCCGGGGGCCAGACCAGGCCCCGTAGCAGCACCAAGACCAGCAATGCCGCCACCAGCCAGCGGAGCAGCGCGTGGCGGCATTGCTTGAACAGCTCAGCGCGCAGCAGCCCCATTTTGACTCCTGGTCAGTTCTACGAACATGGTCTCCAGGTCGCGCCCGGCAGTCACATCGGCCAACCGTCCCTGGACTACCAGGCGCCCTTGGTCGATGACGGCCACCTGGTTGCAGATCTGTTCCACTTCGCGGAGCTGGTGGCTGGAGAGAAAGATGGTTTTGCCCGTTTCGTCGGCCAGATGGCGGATGAGCTCCCGGATGTCCCGCTGGCCTACGGGGTCCAGGCCGGTAGTCGGCTCGTCCAGGATGAGGAGGTCAGGATCGTTGAGCAAGGCTGCCGCTAGGCCCAGCCTCTGCTTCATGCCTAAAGAGTAAGCGGCAAACCGGTCGCTCCCCCGCTCGGTCATCTCTACGGTCTGCAGGACTTGGGGGATGCGGTCGGGGGCATCCCCTCCCAGGGCCTGGGCAACCACCCAAAGGTTCTCCCTGCCGGATAGATAGGGGTAGAATGCTGGCCGGTCGAGCAGGACACCGGTGCGCTGCAAGGCTGAGCACAAGTCCCGGCGCACATCGTGGCCCAGCACCTGGGCCGTGCCGCCTGAGGGTCGCAGCAAACCTACGAGCATACCGATCGTGGTGGTTTTGCCCGCGCCGTTGCGGCCCAAGAAGCCAAAGACGACACCCCGGGACACCCGTAGGTTCAGATCCACTACGGCGCGGTGCTTGCCATAGTGCTTGGTCAGTCCTGCCGTCTCGATGGCAAAGGGGGACTCGGTCATAATGTCTCCACGTGTGGTAGTACCTTCAATTATACCATATCCTCCTGCCCCTCACAATTGGCATACAGGATCCGCCGAAAGAGCCGGCGGTGGGTGGGATCGGGAAGAGATACCCGGACTGTCTGGCTTTGGCGTGGAGGTGCCGACCAGGTCTGGGGAGCTCTGCTGAACCCTCATGGAGGCACGTTGGGAGCCATACTGCAGAACATTGGCCTCTGCAGCGGCCTCGTCCAGGAGGCCGGAATTCTTGGCGTTCCGCCCAACTTCAAGTATAATGGTTGGCTGAAACTTTGAAGGAGACGTTCGATACGTGTTTAGACGCTCAAGCAAGATTCGAGACAGCCTTACCAAAACGCGCCGCTCGTTCTTTGGCCAGATCAGCGGGCTGTTGGGTGGAGGCCAGATCACGGAGGAGACCTGGGAGGATCTGGAGGCTCTGCTCGTCCAGGCTGATGTCGGCGTGAATACGACCATCACGCTCGTGGACAGACTGAGGGAGAAGGTGGCCAAAGGGCAGGCCCGGAATACCGAAGACCTGGAGGACCTACTCAAACAGGAGCTGCTGGCCCTACTGGGAGATCCACCTCCGATGACCATTGACGAATCCCGGATGCTGACAGTGGTGCTCATCGTGGGCGTCAACGGATCGGGCAAGACGACGTCCATCGCCAAGTTGGCCAAGTACTACAAGGATCGGCGCCGCAAGGTGCTGTTGGCCGCTGCTGACACGTTCCGCGCTGCAGCCATCGATCAGCTCAAGATCTGGGGAGATCGGGTTGACGTCCCGGTGATCGCCCATCAGCCAGGTGCCGACCCTGGTGCTGTTGTATACGATGCCATCCGGGCCAGCCAGAGCAGGAATGCGGACCTGCTGATCGTGGACACAGCAGGGCGGCTGCACACCAAGTATAACCTGATGGAAGAGCTGCGCAAGGTGCGGGGGGTAGCCAACAAGCGGGTGCACCAGGCTCCTCACGAAACGCTGCTGGTATTGGATGCGACCACGGGACAGAATGCTCTGTCGCAGGCCCGGCACTTTAAGGATGTTGTGGATGTGACCGGGGTTGTGGTGGCCAAGCTGGACGGCACAGCCAAGGGTGGGGTGGTTTTCGCCGTCGCTCAGGAGTTGGGGCTGCCGGTGCGTTTTATCGGCACAGGTGAGACAATGGACGACCTGGCAGAATTCGATGCGGAAGCGTTCGTAGAGGGACTGTTTGACTAGTTGCCAACTTTGGAGGTAGCCGGATGGAAGAGTTGAGGAGCAAATTAACGGAACTGGACGAGCGGATCGAAGAGATACAGGTGCGTCTTTGACCTGGCGGACAAAGAGCGCCAGATCACAAAACGGGAGCAAGACGCCGCCGCACCAGGCTTTTGGGATGATCCCAGCTTTGCCCAGGTGGCGATGCAGGAACTGTCTGATCTAAAGGTGGAAGTAGAGCAGTGGCAAACCCTGCACAACCGGGTCGCCGACGCATCGGTTCTGCTGGAGCTGGCTGAGGCGGATGAAGACGAGTCGATGGTGGCCGAGATCGAGGCTGAGGTTCAACTGCTCGAGCGGGAGTTGAACCGGCTGGAATTCAAACTGGTTCTGTCCGGTCCCCACGACCGTGACCCAGCTATCCTGGCCCTCCACGCCGGTGCCGGCGGTACGGACGCCCAGGATTTTGCCGAGATACTCTTGCGCATGTACCTGCGTTGGGCGGAGAAACAGGGGTACAAGACCGAGATTCTGGATTCGTTGCGAGGAGGGGAGGCAGGCTACAAGAGTATAACCATCAGCGTGAGCGGGCGATATGCCTACGGCTACCTCTCTGCCGAGCGTGGTGTTCACCGTCTGGTGCGCCTGTCGCCCTTCGATGAGGCCCATCGTCGCCACACGTCCTTTGTACTGGTGGAGGTGATGCCCGAGATTTCGGACGACATCGAGATCAAGATCAACCCTGATGACCTCAAGATCGATGTCTTCAAGGCTTCGGGTGCGGGCGGGCAGCACGTGCAAAAGAATGCCACGGCGGTGCGCATCACCCACCTTCCCAGCGACATCGTGGTCTCCTGCCAGAATGAGCGATCGCAGGTGCAAAACAAAGAGGTTGCGCTCAAGATCTTGCGCGGCAAACTTTACGATCTGGAACAACAGAAGCTGGCTGAGGAACAGGCCCAGTTGAAGGGCAAACACGTGTCGGCTGGCTGGGGCAACCAAATCCGCTCCTATGTGCTGCATCCCTACCACATGGTCAAGGACCTGCGCACTGGTTATGAAACAGGCAACACGGACGGCGTCCTCGACGGCGACATCCAGGGTTTCATCGAGGCCTATTTGCAGACGACCATCGGAGAGTAGGTCCCCATCTGTTAAAGCGCCAACATATTCTCAGTATTTGACAATCGCTCAAAAATGGATATAATGTTAGCTTGCGTGTTTGAACGGAGTGGGACATAAATAGCGGCAGGTTGTTGGAACAGTTTGAGGCACATCTATCGGATCTAGCCCTCGCGCCGGCTACAGTGGTAAACTACTTGGCCGACTTGAGGGCCTTCTTGCGGTGGAGCAAGAAGGAGAATGGCGCTACGTGTTCGCCACTCGATCTGGAGATCCAAGACATCCATGCCTACTGTTCCTTTCTTCAGGATACCAAGAGCCACGCCCCGGCGACGGTAAACCGCCGGATTCAGGCGTTGCGCAAATTCTACGATTTCACTATCCAGAAGGGATGGACCCTCGCCAATCCAGCGGAGGGCGTCTCACTTCTGGATGAGGTGGCTTCCCAGCGATCCCGGCACCTGACCACAGCGGACGTCACCCGACTGCTGGCTGCTGTTCGGCAAGGAGGTTCCCGTTGGGTGGACCGGGATTGGGCCATTGTCCAGACCTTGCTAGGTGCTGGCCTGAAGCTTGGTGAATTGACCCAACTTCAAGTGACTGATGTGCACCTGGAAGCCCAACCTCCATACCTGGAGGTTTGTGGCGCTTTGAGCGAACCGGCTCGCACCATACCACTGAATGGAGATGTTAGCGATGCTCTGTGCACGTATCTGTCCAGTAGACGAGCCGCTCCTGAGGTGGATGTGTTGTTTCTGAATCGAGACGGAAACCCGCTTTCGACCCGTTCGGTGCAGCGCTTGCTCCATCGCTACGCGCGGGAGGCGGGACTGGATGGCCTGACAACCCAGGCCCTGCGCTACGTCTATGCCACAAAGGTCTATGAGAGCAGCGGTGACCTGAGGACAGTAGCCGACTTGTTGGGGCATCGCCACCTGGCAACGACCGTCCGATATTTGCGCCCCGGCACACTGCACACGGAGCAACCCCCTGCCATGGATGCACGGGACGGTGACACGGCGGACACCCCAGTAGAATTTTGATCCGGTTCGAGGTTCGAGACTCGCGGCCGTCATGTTCGCGGCAAACGAACCTCGAGCAACAAACAGCGGGAGGAAAAGACTTGAGTCTCAAAGATTTCAAGGCCCTTCGACTGAGCTTGGCCTCGCCCGAGGAGATCCGATCCTGGTCGTATGGTGAGGTCACCAAGCCAGAGACTATCAACTACCGACGCCTTCGTCCAGAACGGGACGGCCTCTTTTGTGAGGCCATCTTTGGGCCGACGAAGGATTGGCAATGTGCCTGTGGTAAATACAAGCACATCCGTTTCCGGGGGGTCACCTGCGAACGATGCGGTGTGGAGGTGACTCGCTCGGCGGTCCGGCGTGAGCGAATGGGTCACATCGAGTTGGCTGCACCGGTTGCCCACATCTGGTATACCCGCCGTGTGCCTAGCTACCTGGGCTTGCTGCTGGATGTGTCCAGACGGAATATGGACCGCGTTCTCTACTTTGCCCAATACGTGATCACCTACATTGACGAGGAAGCCCGCAACAAAGCCCTGCGGCGGCTAGACGACGATCTGGCGAGAGAAAAGACCCGGTTGGAGAGATCCACCCACGAAAAGGTCGCCGAGATCGAGCTGCGCCTGCAGGAGGCTCTCGACAATTTGCAGCGCCGCCGGCAGCAGCGGGAAGAGGATCTGGAAGAGAAGGAGACAGCGCTGACAGACGCCGTGACCAATGAGGTTCGGAGCATGCAGGGCCGGCTGGAGGCATTGCTGGGCCATGAGGCGCCCGAACCGCTGGTCCTCAGCTTCCAAGAGACGCCAGTTGTGACTGAAGGTGAAACGGTCGAGCGCAGCCATCTGTCTCAGCCTCAGGAGATGGCTGCCGGTCGCCTTGACGAAGTCAAGGATGAGATCCGGCAGGAGATGGAGGATATTGCCCTGCTCATCTCTGCCGAAGGAGACCAATTGCGGTACGAAGCTGGCCAAGCCATCGAGATCCTCAACGAGCGGCTCGCGCAGCAACTCGGCGAGATGGAAGCTGAGACCGACGAGCAAAAAGAGGAACTGCGTAGCCTGCAGGCGATGAGCTTTCTGACCGAGAGCCGCTACCACGAACTGCACGATCGGTGGGGCAACGTCTTCCGGGCAGCCATGGGAGCCGAGGCGTTTTTTGACATCTGCAAGCAGATCGATCTGGGTGCGCTGGCCAAGGAGCTGCGTGCTACGATGAAGACCACGCGTTCCAAGCAGATGCGCAGGAAGGCGACCAAGCGCCTTCGCGTCGTAGAGGCACTGCGCAAGAGCGACAACCGGCCCGAGTGGATGGTCATGACTGTGTTGCCCGTCATCCCGCCTGAACTGCGGCCGATGATCCAGCTAGATGGTGGCCGGTTTGCCACTTCTGATCTGAATGACCTGTACCGCCGGGTAGTGAATCGCAACAACCGCCTCAAGCGGCTGCTCGACTTGGGCGCCCCCGACGTCATTGTGCGCAACGAAAAGCGCATGTTGCAAGAGGCAGTGGATTCGCTGATCGACAATAGCCGCCGGGGCAAGGCCGTGTCTGCCCGGGGACGCCGGCCTCTGAAATCGCTGTCTGATTATCTAAAGGGTAAACAAGGGCGCTTCCGCCGCAACTTGTTGGGAAAGCGCGTGGACTATTCGGGGCGCTCGGTGATCGTCATCGGCCCCGAGCTGGAACTGCACCAGTGTGGGCTGCCCAAGAGCATGGCCTTGGAGTTGTTCCAGCCCTTTGTCATCAACAGGCTGGTGGAATACAACTATGCCATCAACGTCAAGGGGGCGAAGCGGATTATCGAACAGCAGCGACCTGAGGTTTGGGAGGTGCTGGAAGAGGTCATCCAGGAGCGGCCTGTCTTGCTGAACCGCGCTCCTACGCTGCACCGTCTGGGCATCCAGGCCTTTGAGCCGGTCCTGGTGGATGGTGACGCTATCCAGATCCACCCCCTGGTGTGTTCTGCTTTCAATGCCGACTTTGACGGCGACCAAATGGCCGTGCACGTGCCACTTTCGAAGAAGGCTGTGGCGGAAGCTAGGGAACTGATGCTCTCCACCCGAAACCTGCTCAAGCCATCCAGCGGGGAGCCGATCGTCGGCCCGGCCAAGGATATGGTACTGGGCTGTTTCTACTTGACGATGGACCGTGTGACGGCTCCGGGCGCTGCTGAGGGGGAGAAGGCGCCCATGGCTCCGACCTTTGGCGATATGGAAGAGGTTCGGCTCGCCCACGAATTGGGCAAGCTGCAGTTGCACACACCTATCCGTCTGCGCTACCGGAGCTGGTTGGATAACGAACCCCTGGATTACCTGGACCTGAGCGATGAGGTACAGGAAGCGCTGGAAGAAGCATCGCTACGCACTGTCGATCAGGTGATCGAAAAACAGGTGGCAGGCCAACTCCAAGCCCTCGCGGGCCTAGATCAGGATGACGAACAGGAAATCCTGGACATGTTGGAGGCGGTGGGGTACCGGCGCGAAGATCGGCACAGCGAAGGGTTTCTCGAGACTACGGTAGGCCGCGTCATCTTTAACCTGCACTTGCCGGGACCGCTCCGCTTTGTCAACGACACGATGGACAAGGGCAAACTTCAGAACCTGGTCGCCGAGTGCTATCACCGTCTGGGGATGGATGCTACAGCCAAGCTTGTGGACGAGATTAAAAAGATCGGGTTCCGCTACGCCACCAAGTCGGGCATCAGCATTGCCGTGAGCGACATCACGGTCCCGCCCGAGAAGGAGATCATCATCCGGCTCGTCTCTGACGAGGTCAGCCGGGTTGAACACCAGTACCGCCGGGGCCTCATCACCGAGGACGAGCAGTATATGCGCACGGTGGAACTCTGGACCAAAGCCACCGATGACATCACGGCGGCGGTTGCGCAGCATCTGGATCCGGATGGCCCTATCCGTGTGATGGCTGTCTCGGGGGCGACGAAAGGCAGTTTCACTCCTATCCGCCAATTGGCTGGCATGCGCGGTCTGATGGCTGACCCGGCGGGACGGATCATCGCTCTCCCCATCCGCTCCAATTTCCGTGAGGGCCTAACCGCACTGGAGTACTTTATCTCCACACACGGTGCGCGCAAGGGTCTAGCCGATACCGCTCTGCGCACCGCCGACGCGGGTTATCTGACACGGCGTCTGGTAGACGTCGCTCAAGATGTGATCATCGACGCCGACGACTGTGGCACCCGTTCTGGTATCTGGATCCGCCTGGATGAATCTCTAAAGATGGGCCAGTCGATAGCAGAGCGGATTGCGGGCCGTGTGGCGATCGGCGCGGTAGTCGATCCCAACACCGGGGAGATCATTGTACCGGCCGGGGAGATGATCAGCGCGGAGCAAGCCCAGACCATCCAGGACCTCGAGATTCCACAGGTATACGTCCGCTCGTCACTGACCTGCGCGCTGCGCCATGGTATGTGTGGGACCTGCTACGGCAGCGATCTGGCGCGCGGAGGCACGATCGGGGTCGGCGAATCGGTGGGTATCATCGCTGCCCAATCGATCGGCGAGCCTGGAACCCAGCTCACGCTGCGAACTTTTCACACCGGCGGCGTGGCTGGTGCCTCAGACATCACGCACGGTCTGCCGCGTGTGCAGGAGCTCTTTGAAGCCCGCATTCCCAAAGGTGAGGCCGTTGTTTCGGACATTGATGGGCGGGTCGAACTGCATCAGCAAGATGGAGTTCGTGTCCTCCGGGTGGTCCATAGCGAGGTCTTGACCGACGAATATACGATTCCCAGGAACTATCGTATCCTGGTAGAAGACGAGCAGTCGGTGCCAGAGGGTGAGATCGTCGCCCAGTATGGCGACAAGGTCATCATTGCCGAGAATCCGGGCAGGGTCTTTGTCGAGAAGCCGGCTGTGTTGGTGACACCATCCGACTCGAACTATGCGGTGGAGCACCCCATCCTGGCCAATTACCGTCCCATCGTCGAGGATGGACAGACTGTGAAGGAAGGCGATCCGGTGGCTCAGTACGGGGCCCGGCAGATCACGTCGGCTGCGTCCGGTGTGGTTTCTCTGCGTGCCCAGGCTACCATCTATATCCGGCGCGAGCAGCGCGACGAGCGAGAGTACGAGATCGCCACCACTGCCCGGTTGCGTGTGGAACCAGGCACAATGGTGCGGGCCGGTGAGCAAATCACTGAGGGGTCGATCAATCCCAACCGCTTGCTACGCATCTTGGGGCGCGACGCAGCACAGCTCTACCTCCTGACTGAGATCCAGCAAGTGTACCGTAGCCAGGGCGTGAATATCAACGACAAGCACATCGAAGTGATCATCGGCCAGATGACCAACAAGGTGCAAGTCGCTCAAGCAGGAGACACAGAGTTGTTGCCCGGCGAGCTAGTGAACCGCCTGGCCTTCCAGGATATCAACGAAGAGATCACGCGGGCAGGGGGCCGGCGGGCGACAGCCCGACCCGTGTTGCTCGGTATTACCAAGGCCGCACTGAACACCGAGAGCTTTTTGTCGGCGGCTTCGTTCCAGCATACCATCAACGTGCTTGCTGGGGCTGCTATCGAAGGCAAGGTGGACGGACTGTACGGCCTCAAAGAGAACGTCATCATCGGCAAGCTGATCCCGGCTGGAACCGGATACCGGGGCAGTATGCACAGGGGCACATCCCGCGCCCCAGCGCGTAACCCTCTGATCTCCTCAGGTCTGAGCAGCGCCGGCGACTAGATGACAAGCAATGAGGAATGCACAATGCACAATTGAATATTGTGCATTGTGCATTTTCATGTGGAGGGATGGCCCGGATGACAGGGGTTGGGGCCAAGGGCGTTAACTGGCAACGACTGGCGACCAGCCTTCTCTACTTGATCCCACTGGTCTTTCTCGCCCTTTTTTTCTTCTATCCGCTGACTGAGATTCTGGGCCTGAGCCTGGCCCCCGAGGGCGAGTTGGACCTATCGCCTTTTGGCCGGCTGCTCACCGACCCGTACTATGCCCGACTGCTGGCGTTCACCACCGGCCAGGCGCTGCTGTCGACGCTGCTGACACTGTTGGCCGGGATGCCTGCAGCCTATGTCTTTGCCCGCTACGACTTTCGAGGCAAGAGCCTGCTGCGTGCCCTGACTACGATCCCATTTGTCCTTCCCACCATGGTTGTGGCAGCAGCCTTCACTGCATTGCTGGGTCCCCAGGGCCACCTGAATCGCTTGTTGATGGCAGTCCTGGGGCTGGATGCTCCCCCTATCCATCTGCAGCACACCCTGGCCCTGGTGCTCATCGCCCATGTGTTCTACAATGCTGCCATTATCGTCCGCATCGTAGGTGGATTCTGGGCTAACCTCGACCCCCGCGTCGAGGAAGCTGCCTGGGTGTTGGGTGCCGGTCGATTTCGAGCCTTTATCGAAGTCACGCTGCCGATCCTAATGCCGGCCATCGTCGCTGCCTCACTTCTGATCTTTTTGTTCTGTTTTACCAGTTTCGGCGTGATCCTGGTGCTGGGCGGTCCGCATCTGGTCACTATTGAAGTAGAGATCTATTACCAGGCCGTGCCTTACTTTAATCTGGCGCTGGCGGCCGCACTGTCCATCGTGCAGATGATCTTCACCTTTGCCATTATGGCCATCTACACGCGCGTCCAGGCCCGGGCAGCCGTGCCTCTCAACCTACGTCCTTTGGAGGCGACCCAACGCCGTCCCTCCACTTGGTGGGCAAGGCTGGCGGTGTGGGGCAGCATTGGCGGGCTGATGATCTTGCTGCTGACCCCCCTCATGGCTCTCGTCCTGCGCTCCTTCACGCTGGAGGGGCCGTTCACCCTGCGGTACTACGAGGCCCTGTTCACCAATCCATCCCAGTCCTTCTTTTTCGTCCCTCCAGCCGAAGCGATCCGCAATTCGATGTTGATTGCAGGGACCACTGTGGTCCTATCATTGATCATTGGCCTGATCAGTGCGTACCTGCTAACCGGACGGCCCAGTCCGGTGAAGGCGTTCTTTGACCCGCTGTTCATGCTGCCCCTGGGCACCTCGGCAGTGACCCTGGGCTTTGGCTTCATCGTCGCCCTCGATCACCCCCCCCTGAACCTGCGTGCCTCGCCACTGCTATTGCCCCTGGCCCATACACTGGTAGCCTTTCCCTTCGTGGTGCGCAGCTTGCTGCCTGCCCTTCGGGGTATGAACCCCCAGTGGCGGGAGGCGGCGGGAGTATTGGGCGCTTCCCCGGCGCAGGTGATCCGCGAAGTGGACCTGCCGATCGTCGCCCGGGCCCTGCTGGTGGGCGCAGTATTTGCGTTCACGGTGAGCGTGGGCGAGTTTGGCGCGACGCTCCTCATCGCCCGTCCCAACTTTCCTACCATGCCGGTCGTCATCTACCGGCTGTTGGGCGCCCAGGGAGCGCTGAACCAGGGGCAAGGATTGGCCATGAGCGCACTGTTGATGGTTGTGTGCGCTGTGGGCTTTGTGCTGATCGAGCGTTTCCGGGTCGGGGAGATTGGTGAGTTCTGATACCTGAGACGTGCGATTGGCGCGTTTATGTGCCTTGCATCTACAGGGATTACGAGATAGAATGGCCTTCTTGAAAGTCGCATCCATTTCCAAGACCTTTGGGAGCAGCCCTGTCCTCTACGATGTGTCCTTTGACGTCGGGGAAGGTGATATTGTCTGCTTGCTTGGCCCCAGCGGCTGTGGCAAGACGACGCTGTTGCGCATCATCGCCGGGCTGGAGACGGCTGATCGAGGCACCGTGGCGCTCAGAGGGCAACCCCTCGACGCTGTGCCGGTCCACCGCCGGGGCTTGGGGCTGATGTTTCAGGACTTTGCCCTGTTTCCGCACAAGGACGTGGCGGCCAACGTGGCTTTTGGTCTCCGTATGCAATCCCTGAGCAAGGAGCAGATCGATGCCCGCGTGGCCGAGATGTTGGAACTGGTCGGGCTGGCGGGGTACGAGCGCCGCCGTGTTTACGATCTGTCGGGGGGCGAGCAGCAGCGCGTGGCCCTGGCCCGCAGTTTGGCTCCTGGACCTCGCCTGCTCATGCTCGACGAGCCCCTCGGTTCGCTGGACCGCGCCCTGCGCGAAGAGTTGATGAACGAGTTGCGGGCCATCCTAAAGCGCGTGGGAGTCACTGCTGTCTATGTGACCCATGACCAGCAGGAGGCCTTTGCTGTGGCTGACCAGGTGGTCATTATCAGCAAGGGGCACATCGTCCAGAAAGGTAGTCCCCAGGAGGTCTATTGCTGCCCGAGCTCCCCGTGGGTGGCTCGCTTCCTGGGCCTGACCAACTTGATCCCCGGCCGCGTTGTCCATCTCGATCCGGTTCAGGTAGAAACCTCTCTAGGCCTGCTTACCCCGCAGGAAGGGCAAGAGGTGGCGGTGGGTCAGCAAGTAACGGTGCTGATCCGTCCTGAGGCAGCCCGTCTGGCTGATGACTGCATGGAGGCAGAGGGCTTTCCGCTGGAAGGCACAGTGCGCGAAAGTTCGTTCCGGGGTGGACACTACCGTTTGGTACTAGATCATGACTCGGGTCTCGAATTGGCCTTCCGCCTGCTCTCCGAGCTCGCCCCCCTGCCTCAGACCGGGCAGCCCATCACTTTGGTTCTGCGGCCGGAAGCCATCAGCCTCCTGGTAGAGGGGTCCCATGCACGAGCTGAATGACGATCCCATCACCGTGGAGGTCGTCCGGGACGGCCGCCTGCGGACGAGGATCCACTGGGAGTGGAACGGGGATCACGTGCGTGTCCGCGCGCCGCGCCGTGTGCCGCAACGCGAACTTGACCGTCTTGTGACCGAGATTGTGGAGGAGGTCAAGCGCAAGCGGACCGGGGTTCGGGCCCGCGCTGACGCCGACCTGGAAGCCCTGGCCCGCAAGATCAACCGCACTTACTTTGGCAGCGAGATCGAGTGGCATTCGATCCGCTGGGTGGGCAACATGCGCAAACGACTGGGCAGTTGTACCACGGGTGGTCCGACCGACGGCGACATTCGCATCAGCGACCGGATCAAAGGCTGGCCTCCGTGGGTGATCGAGTATGTTGTTGCCCACGAGCTCGCCCATCGCAAGTATCCCAATCATAGCAAGGAGTTCTGGGCCTACGTCAACCGCTACCCCCGAGCCGAGCGAGCCCGTGGATTTGTCATGGGCCTGGCCTTCCAATTGGAGGAGGATGCGGATGACTGGTTGTAAACAACAGGTTGCTTCTTGTGATGTCTGCCACCACGAGCTGGATCCGCGCTTCAGCCGGTTCGTCCGGATCCACGAATCCCGCCCACCTGCCCTTTTCTCACCCCGGCCGTAACCGGAGCGGCCTGAAATCCCCTGTTGGCCCCTTCCAGCGGAATTTGCCGCTTGTGAGCCTGCCGATCTGGATTGCCTCCTGGGGACAGGCGTGGAGGCAGCGCAGGCAAAGCACGCAATGGTCCCCGAATTCGGGATGGCCATCCCGCATCTCGACGTTTGTCACCGGGCAGAGTCTCGCACATAGGCCGCAGCCCTCGCACTGTTGGTCAGCGTGCAGCCGGGAGCGGGCCCAGTTCTCGCTTGCGCGGTATAGCGCGGCCCACACCCGGTCCAGGAAGGACATCCTGGCGCGAGAGGGCAAGGAATGGGCTGCGGCCTCAATGTCCCGTCGATTGCTCAATTCGGCCAGCACGCCAGCCCATTGCTCGACCAGGTGGTCTGCATCTTTGAGGTGATCGTAATCCTTCTCCAGCGCTTTGCGTGCCATCCACGATTCCTTGCCGATCATGGACAGCCCATCGGTGCCCGGCATAAGCACGCTGCCGCCGCCCAGGGACAGATAGCCGCTCGCTGCCAGGCGCTGAAGGTTGCGCTGCACAGCACTGCCGGCCCATGCCCCCTTGGTGCAGAAGACAAAGGCCCCTCGCCCTTCCCCCTCTGGCAGCCGGTGCAGGTACTCCTGGAAAAAAGTGGGTGATTCTGCGGCGTACACAGGGAATCCGACAGCCAGCAGGTCAAAGTCCGTCACAGCCTCGGCGGGTTGCCATTCGATCGAGCGCAACTCGATCTCAAGAGGCAGGTGCGCCAGCCTGCGGGCCAGGTAGTGCGCCACATAGTCCGTATTGCCGGTACCGCTGAAGTAGAGGAGTAACAGCTTCATCTCAACCGATACCTCGCAGATACAGGAAGAGTAACCCGCCAAAGTAGAGCAACATGATCAATAATGCGTCGGCCTCGACGAAGGCGAGGCGGCGCTCCACACGAGCGATGTTGCCGATGAGGGCCAGGTTGGTGAGCAGCAGACCCAGCATGGCCACCAGGGCAAAGGTCGGATCGATGGCCCCCAGGAAGCGCCCCTGCGTGTAGAACAGGTCAGCCACGCCCAGGGCGAACATATTAAAGACGATGCTGCCAAAGAGGTTGCCCACTGCCATGTCGTAGGCGCCCATGCGTGCCGCGGCGACGACAGCCACGGTTTCGGGCAGGGAGGTGACCGTGGCCAGCAACGTCGTGCCGACAAAGCCCGCTCCCAGGTTGGTAATCTCGGCAATCTCGTTGCTGGAACGTACCAGCCAGGGTGTGATCATTACCAGTACGGCCGTGGCGATGACAAAGCCCAGCAACGCTCGCCAGAGAGGCATGACTGGCTGGCCTATTGGGAGCTCTACGGCCGTGCTCGACGCCTGGCCGTTCATCTGGATCAGGCGAATGCCAGCGATGTAGACCAGGATGAGTGCCAGGCTGTCCACGCCCATCCAGCCGATCTGGAGGCGGATGTCGCCCAGGATGAAAAAGACCGACATGCCGATCATGGCGCTGCCCAGGGCGGCGGTCAGGGCGTGGGTCATAGCCACACGGCGCAGAATCCGCGCCTGCTGGTTCAACAAGTCGAGTACGGCCAACAGGAGCATGTTGAACATGTTGCTGCCGAACATGTTGCCCGCGGCCAGGCCGGGGGCCTGTACCTGGAAGGAGTTGATCATGGTCAGCAACTCGGGGAGTGAGGTAGCGCCAGCTAGCAACAACACCCCGATAAACATGCCGCCGAGCCGGGTGCGCACGGCGATCACGTCGCCGTATTGGGCCAACTTGATGGCGGCGATTACAAGGACAAGGCTACTGACAAAGAAGGTAAGCCAGACCATATGACCTTGTCCTAGGTTGTCCCACCGTCACTCTCGAACGGCTGCTTGGGCAGACCCCAGGCGGCCTCTACTGTCACGGCAAAGAGCACGCCGGTGTTGGGTTGGCTCAGATCGCCAACTACCTTTTCTGTCGCCGCGACTGCTTGCTCGACGATCTCCATATCAGGCACCACGGCAAAGAGGGTGTTGTGGCCCACCTGGTCGGTACGCAACAGACGGCTGAAGCCCAGCATAAAGGGTGCGTCCTGGCTACTGGCTCGCGAGCGCACGCGGTGGACGCCGGTGCTCTCCAGGATGGTGATGCCCCTTATGCCGACGTCGGTCCATGCCTCCAGTACCTCGCTTAGTAGGGCCGGATTGTCCAGCACAAGCCAAAGTTGCAACATAAGGCTCTCCTCTAATATGCTTACCCGTCGAGTCTACTTCTGCACCTTGGCCACATACAGCGCGACTGAGCCTGCAGCCTCCACACCTCCACCGAACTGCTCGACTTTCTGTCGCGAGCCACGGTGGCTACCTCGCTTGCCTTGTCTAGTCAGGTGGACGGGCCAGGTAGAGAAGATAGCGGTCAGGGATCCAGCCCAGCCGCCCTTTGGGGTCGATCACGTGGATCCAGGCGTAGCCGTCGGCTTCGACGGAGCCGCCGGCGATGGTCATCACCGTTCCATCACGCCAGGCGGTGATCTTGCCGCCATCCAGGCCTGGTTGGCGATACATCCATACTCCCTGGCCGCCGGTGCCGCCGACCTGGGCCAGGATCGGCGTGGGCGTTGGGGTGGGTGTATGGGTGGGGGTTGGTGTGTAGGTTGGGGTGGGGGTCGGCGTAGGGGTAGGTGTGGATGTAGCCGTGGCTGTTTGCGTGGAGGTAGGTCTTGGCGTCCGGGTAGGGGTGGGCGTGTACGTGGAGGTTGGAGTAGGGCTGGGCGTAAAGGTCGCCGTTGTATCCGGTGGCAGCGTGGGTGTGGGCGTGGGCGGTACCAGGGCATCCAGTTGCGTGGAGAGGATCACCGACAATACCAGGGACACAGGTTTGTTCAGATTATTGGCCAGTTGTTCCTGCAATTCGACCACTTCCTGGTAACGCACCGTCCGCCGCGAACGCACGCCGACCTCTATCTGAAGTGTCCCGTCGTCGGCTTCGGTCATTGTCCACTCGTCGTCCCAGAGAACACCCTCCATGGAGGCGATTTCCCGCTTGAGCGTGGCCTCAACCCTCCGCTGCCAGGCTGCCTCTTGCCACGATTCAAAGGTGACGAGGCCCAGGATGATGGTCAGTACCAGCAGCAGCGCCACGGTGCCGAGCACGCCGCTCTGGAATACTCGCTTACGTTCCTGTCTGCCGGGTATGGGCCGGAAGCCAAGCCACAGGAACACCAATCCGCCGGCAGCGCTGATGGCCACCAGGTTGGTCAGGAAAAGGAGCAAGGCTCCGCCAGCGATCTCTCCTTGCAGCCTTGTCAGGCCGATGCCTACCACCGCCAGTGGGGGGACCAAGGCGGCGGCGATGGCCACGCCTGGAAGTGAGGCTGACACTTCCTTGCGGCAGAGAGCGTAAGCCCCGGCAGCACCTGAGGCCAGGGCCACCCCCAGGTCAAGCAGGCTGGGTGCGGCACGGTTGACGATCTCGCTCTGGAGTGTCCTCTCGGGCACGGTCAAGGTGATCAAAGCCGCGACGCCAATGGCCAAAGCCATTCCTCGCACCAAGGCGCTGGCTGCCCTGCGCAGTAGACGCGGATCACCCCGCACCACACCCAGGCTCAGGCCAAAAATGGCTGCCATCAAGGGGGCGACGAGCATGGCGCCAATGATCACTGCCGGGCTGTTCTGCAAAAGACCAAAAGTAGCGATGGCTGCCGAAAGGCCGATCATGATAAAGAAATCTATCTTGGGCTCGGCTCCCTCGCGGATCGCCTTATAAACCTCAGTCTGTTGGTGGAGGGTCAGCGTAGGAAGCACACCGAAAAGTTGCCAGCCCGTGCGGCGCAGCAGGGTAGACATGCGCATGCGGCGGGTGTGGCGCTTGACGACGATGGCCGGGGCAGGACTGCGGGCGGCTACCGTCTGGGGAACGTTGCCAAAGAGCACGCGGTCCAGGTAGCTCTCATGGCTGGCACCCACCATGACCAGGTCGTATTCCTTGGCGGCTTCGGTCAGGATACCCTGGATGGGCGAGGAAGCCTGCACAACTTTGCCTTCGACCCGAGGCTCATCCGCCCAGGGTTCCAGGATTTCGTCGAGACGCTGGCGAGCCAGGGAGGCCCCGACCTCTCCCTGCACAGTGCGGGACACGTACATGGATGTAACCCGGGTCTGGGGGCCAAGTGCCAGCGCGAGGTCGATCGCCAGTGCCGCGTTGGGACCTCCGTGCGTCGGCACCAACACCCGCTGGATGTCCTCCGCTGTGTCGCCCAGAACTTGCTTGCCCGCTTCCGCACGTACCACGGCCACGTCACAGGGAGCGTACTGGACCACGGGGTCAAGAGTGCGGCCGAGCAGGTACCTGCCCCGGCCACGCTCGCCGCGCCAGCCGAGCAGGATCAGGACGGTGGAATCCTGGCGTGCCGCTTTCAGGATCTCGGTGGCCGCATCCTGTCCGGCGCGGACGACCACGTTCACGCGTACGCCATGACATATGGGAGGCACGTCTAACCAGGCTGGCTGATGCCCGGTTGGAGTCACGGAGAGTACCGTGAGTTGGCCGGCATGAGCTCTGGCGAGTGCACAGCCCACCATCAAGAGAGGGGTCAGTTGGCTCTCGGCCCCCACAGCAGCGATGATGTGGTAGTCGCTGTCAGTCTGGTGGTGGGTCATATTGGTGCCCTTTACACAATGTAGGTCTTGACGCCGGTATCTTTTTCAATCTGGGCGGTCAAGCGTTCCAGATCGGCCAGGCTGAAGGAGCTGTCAGGACCAGCGGGACGGCCAAAGGCGATGGCGTCCACGCCTTCCGCACGCGCTGCGGACTCGAGCGCCTCGACGAGGGGACCATGGCGTAAGCACATCTCGGCTTCGACTCCCTGCTCGGCGGCCCTCTCGCAGGCCAAGGCCAACAGGAACTCGCCCATGTGTTCCATCTCTGTCGTCACCACGTCGGCGCGCACGCCCCGTGCCGTCAGTTTGAGAAACTCGACGTCCACAACATATAGGAAACAGATGGTGGCTCCCTCTTTTTTGGCCATGGCGATAACTGCGTCCTGAGTCTTACGACTGGCCTCACCCCCTCGAGTGGCACATAGGATCTTTTTCATGGCAAGCTCCCAGCAATATGATCGTTGACCGGTGGCAAATGCCCCGCTAGAAACGGATAAACAACCACACCGTGCCCACGATCACGGTGATGGTGGCGGCCGGAAGACCGATTTTGAGAAACTCTATGTAGGTGACGCGATACCCGGCCCGTTCAGAGATGCCCGCCGTCACCAGGTTGGGCGAAGCGCCGATGAGGGTGCTATTGCCTCCCATGGCTGCGCCGATCGATAAGGCGTACCAGAGCACGTCGCTCTCGGCACCCGGGATGGTGCGCGTGAGGTAGCCTACCACGGGCAGCATCGTCGCGGTGAAGGGAATGTTGTCAATGACCCCCGAAAGCACCGCGGCTGACGAGACCACGACCAGGATGGCGGCAGTGAGATTGTCACCTACCAGGTTGCCGATGGCCGTCGCGATCATGCTGATCAGGCCCACCTCCTCCAAAGCGCCGACGGCCATGAACAGGGCGATAAAGAATACCAGCGTTGTCCAGTCTACAACCTTGAGCATTTCCTCGATGTCGGGCGTGACCCAGATCAACATGGCCACCGCACCCATGATAGCGGTGACCGCCGGATCGAGGTGGATGGCATCGCCCATGACGAACAGCACGAGCATGATGCCAAAGATCACGCCGGCCTTGCGCAGCTTTTCCGGATCGGTGATGCGCCCGCCTTGCCGGAGCCGTTCTCGCATGGCGTCGGACAGCCGTCCACCGGCCTCGGCGTACGGCTTGCGGTATCGCAGAATGACGTAGATGGTCAGGACGATCAAGGCAGCCACCACGCCTGGTGTCAGGTTGACCAGGAAATCGTTGAATCCCAAGTCGGCGTAGGAGCCGATGAGGATGTTGGTCGGGGTGCCAATAAGGGTGCTTATGCCCCCCACGTTGGAAGCCAGCACTTCGGGAAGGAGCAGGGCCAAGGGGTTGATGCCCACCGTCAGCGCGATCTGGATGGTTATGGGTGCCATCAACAGCATGGTTGTCACGTTGTCCAGCAGGGCTGAAGCTATGGCAGTAATCGCCATAAGGATTGTAACGAGTAGCCACAACTTGCCTCGCGACAGGCGGTAGGCCTGATAGGCCGTCCACTGAAAGATACCGGTCTCCTCGATGACGCCGATGACGATCATCATGCCCATGACCAAAAAGATGACGTCAAAGTCCACGTACCCCAGGGCTTCTTCGAAATCATAGACAAATAGGTTGGGGTTGATGGTCCCTCCGACCAGGCTCACCCCCAGTACCAATGCCGCCCCGAGGAGCGCCGCCGTCGTCTTGTGCAGCCTTTCCAGGGCAATGAGTGCCAGGATCAATACAAAAGAGAGGGTTGCCACCCAGAAGCCGGGGGTGATGCGCCTCTCCAGTTCGATGTCAGGCAGCCGGAGTGAACCGCTCGTGTTGAGTTGGTCGAGTTCGGCTTCACTCAGTTGCCATTCCAATGGCTGGAAATGGGGACGGGAGACCTTGATGGTGAGCGCCCTGTATGTACCTGACGGCAGATCCAACAAAAAGCTTCCGTTCGACTGGCTCGCGGTGTGGGTGACTGGCTCGACCCTGCATTCCTCCAGGGCTGCCACCTCGGCGTCGTGAACCGGTTCCCCAAGGGTATCCAGTAGGCGGCCTGACAGGCTCATTCCCTGAGCTACCTCCTCGGAAGTCTCTTGTGTTCTGGCCAGAGATGAAACTTGATCCAGCGGCAGGGTCAGAGCCAAAGCCAGCACCAGGAAGACAAAGACCGTCCTGTGCTGCCTCCCTGCCCGTTTCACCATGCGCGTGAACATTGAATCCTCCATGCTATCGTGTGCTCTATCGTTATAGGATGCGAACCTCCGCCCCGGTGATGGCTTCGAGGCCTACGGCAAAAGCCCTCAGGGCAACGTGGTCAAAGACAGCTTCCTGGTCTACCGGCTTGCCCAGCACGATGATGTCTACCCCCAGCTCTTTAGCCGCCGCCACCAGCTCCGCTCGCAGCCTGCCCAGGCGAACCATAGCCTGGGCCTCCAGGCCCTGGGCCGCCGCTCGTTCTTGCGCCATCAAGAGCAAGAATTCGCCCATCTTGGCCACCTCGTGTTCCACATCTACCACGATCGGCGCGGCTGTTTTGTCGAGGAAGTGGGTGTCCACGACGTACAGGAAGATCAATGCGTCGCCTCGCTCCTTTGCCAGGGCGATGGCGGCATCCTGGGTGCGATAGCTGGCTTCGCCCCCCCGGGTGCAGCACAGGATCTTGCCCATCGTATTCTCCCTACGGTCTACCTTCAAGCCCGGCTGATTGAAGCCGATTCAGGAATGTCACGAAATGGCCCTTGCGGATGATCGTCCACCTGACTCACCCCGCGCTGCCGGGCGCGGTTGCGGAGGATCAGCATGACGAACTCGCTCATCGCGACCAACTCGCCATAGATCGCACTCTTACAGCAAAAAACGCACAACCAACCATATGGAGGCCAGAGCCACCGTAATTAGCAGGGCTGGAAAGCCCTTTCTGAGAAAATGGACGTAGCTGATGGGATGTCCAGCCCGTTCGGCGATGCCGGCAGTCACCATGTTGGCCGACGCGCCGATCAGCGAGCCGTTGCCGCCCATGGCCGAGCCGACGGATAGGCCGTAGAACAGCGCCATGTTCTCGGCCCCCGGGATCGTCGCCGTCAGGTAACCGACGACCGGGAGCATAGCCGCGGTGAAGGGTATGTTGGCCACCACGGTGGATAGGACGGCGCTGAACCAGGTCACGACCATCATGGCCACGAACAGGTTGTCGCCGACGATACGGCCGATTAGCTCGGCAATAAGGCTGATCAAGCCTACTTCCTGAATGGCACCGACGACGATGAACAGGCAGATAAAGAACATCAGCGTTGTCCAATCCACGGCCTCGATCATCTCCTCGATGTCAGGCCGGATCCAGACCATTAAGGCCGTGGCGCCAATGATGGCTGTCACCGCTGGCAGCAGGTGGATCTGCTCACCGATGACAAAGAGGATGAGCATCCCCGCCCCCACCACCGCGGCCTTTTTCAGATGGTCAGGCTCGGTGATACGACCTCGCTCGGCAAGTTTTTCCAGTAACACCGACGATATGCCGCCCGAGCTGGAGCCAAGGAGCTGTTTACGGTAGATGAACTCGCTATAGAGGATCAAACCGACCAGGGCCAGCAACACGCCCGGTGTCAGGTTCACCAAAAAATCGTTGAAGGTGATGCCGGCGTAGGAACCGATCAGGATGTTGGTGGGTGTACCGATCAGGGTGCTGATGCCCACCACGTTCGAGGCCATCACTGCAGGCAACAGCAGGGCCAGGGGATTGGCGCCCATGGCCATGGCGATCTGGATGGTGATGGGCGTCATCAGGAGCATGGTGGTTACGTTGTCCAGAAAGGCCGAGGCGACGCCAGTCACCACCATCAGGATGGGCAGTAACAGCCACAGGTGGCCACGCGAAAGCCGGTAGGCCTGGTAGGCCATCCACTGAAAGATGCCGGTGCGCTCCACCACGGCAATGACGATCATCATGCCCATGATCAAAAAGATCACATTCCAGTCTACGTAGGTCAGGGATGTTTCAAAGCCAAAGATAAAGAGGTTCTCGGAGATAGGATGACCCAGATAGCTGACGGCAAAGACCAGCGATGCGCCGAGCAATGCGGCCAGGGTGTTATGCAACTTGCCGGTGGCGATAAGCACCAGCATGCCGACAAAGATCAGGGTAGCGACCCAAAAGGCCGCGTTGACCTGCCGGGGCAGGTTCGTGTCCGGTAGTACGACCGATTGCCCGGCACGCAGGGCCTGAACGGCTTCCGGCGACAGTTCGATGTCGATTTCGCTGAAATGTACACGCTCGATGTGAACCACCAGGCTGTCGGGGGTGCTTTCCGGCAGGGATAGGGCATAGCGACCGTCGGGCTGGGTCCTGGCTTCGGCGAGCGGTTCGCTCTCACCCGGAGAGCGCAACGTGACCTCTGCATCCACGACCGGCTGTTCTTGCCGGTCAAAAACACTGCCGGTGAGCAATGGCGGCAGTGGTTCCTCGGCCTCACTGCCCGTGTTGGCCCAAACCAGGGCTATACTGATGCCCACCAAGAGTACGATTACCCATTGCAGTCGCATCCCTTTTCTCACTCGGCACCTCCACCAGCCAGAACGACCTTGGCGCCGGTCTGCTCTTCGGCCTGTTGGACAAACTGGGCGAGCAAGGCCTGTGTAAAGATGCTTTCTTCGTCCTGGAATCTGGGTTGGCCGACGACCAAGTAGTTGGCGGTGATCTCGCGACAAAAGGCGACGATCTCCTGGACGACGTTTCCGTGACGCACAACTCCCTTGGCGGTGATTCCCTGAGCCTCAGCCTCGGCTCGGGCTGATAGAAGGATGAACTCGCCCATCTCGTGCATTTCCTGGGAGATCACTTGCACGCGGGTGCTGCTCGTGCGCGACATGAAATCAAGGTTCACGATGTAGAGGAAGTATAGTGGCTGTTCGGTTTCCTGGGCCAGGGTGATGGCTCGGGCAATCGTGGCCCCGCTGTCCGGACCCCCCCGAATGGCGCATACAATCCCGTTCATGTCCACCTCCGATTCCGAAATGCCCCTGCCCCCATCGTGTGGTGAGTCTCGATGCCTGTGCCTGAGCTGCATGCCAAGCATCCATTCGCCCCATTGTATCACAGTTCACTTCTATGTCAAAGACATCACTTGCGCTTTCTATTCCCCTCTGGTACAATATACTGGAACATGTGGATGCGTGTCGCAGTTTGGGGCTGCTCCGATAGAGACTGACAGGGCTGGTTCGATCTCTGCGATTGGAGCAGTCTCGTTGGTTTTCATCTTTCGCAGCCAGATGCGAACGGATGGATGCTTACAGACGGGAGCCTGATTCCGCGGCAGAATGTGTTGAGCAGTGGAACTGTCTGGCTGCAGATGACGTCTGGAAAGTGATGAGACAGCAAGCGATGGATCAACCGTCTGTTCGGCCCCGGCGCCGTCCGGTAGACAAATCCCAATCGAGTGAGGCGTGGCCCGAGAAACCGGCCGGTCAGGGCTGGGACGAACCTGTTCCACCACCCCGATCTGGGCCACCAGGGGCAGCGTCCCGCCGTGTGGAACGCAGCCGGCAGACAAGACAACGCTGGGGCATGGCCTGGGAATTCGCGTTGGCCCTCTTGGCTGTGGCCGTCATCCTGGCCGGGGTGGCCACGCTGTTCGTCGTGGAGCTCTGGTTATCCGGTCGGATTCTGCCTGGCGTCTACGCCTGGGACGTGGACCTGGGGGGCATGACACGAGAAGAGGCAGTCGAACACCTGGCATCCACCTTCCAATATCCGGGCGATCGATATCCCAACCTGCGCTACGGTGAGCAAGTGTGGCCTGTGGACCCGGCGTACCTGGGCACCCAGTTGGACCCGGTCGCTACGGCGGACGCGGCGCTGGAAATCGGTCACCGGGGGGATCTGCTGTCTCGTCTCAAGGAACAGTTCGACGTCCTGCTCGATGGATATCTGGTGGCCCCGGTGCTGACCTTCGACGAGGGCAGCGGCGCCATGTTCCTCAGCCGGGTCGCGCGCCAGGTGAACCGTCCTATGCGCAATGCTACCCTGTCGTTGAACGACAACCTGGGTGTGGAGGTCGTCCCCGGTCAGGCAGGGCGCAAGGTGGACGACGAAGCCACCCACGAGGCCCTTGTCCAGCGACTGGCCGAGATGCGCGGCGGTGATGTGGAGTTGGTCGTTCGCGAGAGCGAACCTCTGCTGGCCGATCTGAGCGCAGCCCAGGCTCAGGTACAGCGCATCCTCAGCGGTCCTGTCATCCTGGATGCCCCAGGCGTGGGATCCTGGACCATCGAACCAGCGACATTGGCAAGTTGGCTGATTCTCAAGCCCGCGACTGGCGACGACGGTCAGGCTACCCTCGTCGTTAGCCTGGATCCCGGCCCTGCGACCCACTTTGCGCAGGAGATCTCGCAACAGGTCGAGCGACCGCCAGTTGATGCCCAGTTCAGTTGGAGCGACGCTTCCGGTACGATCGTGCCTGTGGTCGACAGCGTCATCGGCCGGACGTTGGACGTGACCACCACGGTGTCCCTCATCGAGGAAGCCGCGGCCAGCGAGGAGCGTATCATTGGCTTGCCCCTGGTTGAAGTCCGGCCATCTCTCGCCAGCGAGGATGCCCCGTACCTGGGCGTTGTGGAGCTGATCGCCGAAGGGAAGACCAGTTTTGCTGGCTCATCGGCCTCCCGCATCCAGAACATTGTGGTGGGCGCTGACCAATTCGACGGTCTCCTCATTGCGCCGGGTGAGACCTTTTCCTTCAACCATTACCTGGGAGAGGTGACTGCCGAAAAAGGATATGAGGAGAGCATCATCATCTGGGGGAACACCACACGGGCCGACGTGGGCGGAGGGTTGTGCCAGGTGTCGTCCACTGCTTTCCGTGCCGCCTTCTGGGCTGGGGTGCCCATCGTCGAGCGTTGGGCCCACGCTTTCCGGGTGAGCTACTACGAGCCGCCCAAAGGCCTGGATGCGACCATCTACTCCCCCACTGTGGATCTAAAGTGGGTCAACGACACAGGCCACCACATCCTCATCCACACCTATGTGGACCGGGGCAATCAAACGCTGACCTTCCGCTTCTATGGGACCAATCCCGGTCGTGCAGTGGAGATAGACGGACCATACGAGGCAAACCCCGTACCCCATGGTCCAGATATCTACCGCGATGACCCCACCCTGCCCAATGGCCAGACCAAGCAGATCGAATGGCCCAAGGATGGACTGGACGTGACGGTGTACCGTATCATCAAAGAGGACGGCGTGGAGGTCCAGCGCGATACGTTCTTTAGCCGCTTCCGGCCCTGGCAGGCAGTCTATTTGGTGGGGACCAAAGAAGAATAGAGAGGCGGCTTTACCCTGTGGAGGTGTAGGGCGACACGGGGTCGCCCACCTGCCCCAGCGTTTCTCTTATTGCTCCTGCCAGCCCCCGCGCCCGCTGCGGCGCATCCCCCACATAGTCCTCTGCATCCAGGAGGGCTCGTACCCGCTCCGCCGGTAGAAAGGCCACTACCTGCGGATCTGTCGCCAGGTAGCCAGCCAGTGGGTTGGCTTCACCCCCCTCGATGGCCGACCAGGCTGCCAGACTGTGTAGGCGGATCACCTCGTGCATCTCCTGCCGGTCCGCACCTGCCTTGACCAACTCCATCAGGAGGCGTTCGGAGGCGGCAAAGGTGCCATAGAGTGCCAGCTTGCGGGCCACCTCCTCGTCGTGGATATTGAGCCCGCGCAGGATGCGATCGGCCCGCCGCAGCAGTTCGTCGGCAAGCAGGAAGGCCTGGGGCAGAATCAGCCGCCGGTTGCCCGAGTCGTCTAGGGTTCGCTCCAGCAGGGAGTGGGCGGCATCGTCCCAGGCCACCCGGGGCAAGGTTGCCACCAGCCGGGCCAGACTGTCCATCGTCTCGGCGTTCTCCGGGTTGCGCTTGAAAGGCATGGCCGACGATCCCACCTGCCGGTTGCCAAAAGGCTCGCTCCACTCGCCAAATGGCTGGGCCTGCAGGATCCGCAGGTCGAAGGCGAATTTGTACAGCGAGCCAGCCAAGCCCGCCAGGGCATTGAGGATCAGCCAGTCCTGTTTGCGGGGGTAGGTCTGGGTGGCGACTGGAAAGGCTTCCAGTTCAAGCTTGGCCATCACCCGGCGTTCCAGGTCCCTGGGCTCTGCCTCCACCGAGGAAAGTAGCTGGGCGTAAGATGCGGACGTGCCGGTCGCCCCCTTGATCCCCTTGCCTTTGAGTCCATTGCGGACCCGCTGTAGCTCCCGTAGATCGATCAACAGGTCCTGGCCACATTGGGCCAGGCGATAACCCACAGTCGTGGGTTCGGCCGGCTGGAGGTGGGTGTAGCCCATGCAGGCTTGGTCCGCCCGGGCCTCTATCAGATCTGCCAGGTAGGCCAGCAAGGTGCGCAGCCGGTCCAGCACCAGGTCCAGGCCATCGCGCAGGTTGAGGGCCTCGGCGTTGTCTTTGACGTCCATGCTGGTGGCTCCCAGATGGATGATGCCCCCACCTGCGGGACACTGCTCGGCAAAGGCCCTGATCTCGGCCACGAGGTCGTGCTGGATCTCGGCCTCGATCTGGTGGGCACGGTCCACGTCGACGTCGCCTTCGTGACGGCGCAGGTCGGCAGCCTGCTCGTGCGTCACCAGGCCGAACTCGACCTGGACCTCGGCTAGGGCTACCCAGATGCGCCTCCACAGTCGCCGCTTGTGAACCTCGCTCCAAATCTGCCGCATCTCGGCGGAGCCATAGCGCCAGCTCAGCGGCGAGAGATAAGTTCCATAGTCGAACATTGGGCTCCTCCTATTGGGACGGTGGATTGGCAGAGTATGCCGATCCACCTGTGCTCATGCGAAGTGGATAGCTCTAACCACGCATTTCTGGATGCAAGCACTACCTACAAGGCCCAGGGTCCGCAGATCGGAGTTCAGCGTCTGTACAGCTCCGGGCGCCGGTCTTCCAGGAAGGGGAAGAGGTGGCGCGCCCGCGCTACTTCGTCCAGGTCTAGCGTGGCGACGAACAGGCCTGGCTCCAATCCTCCTTCCACCAACATCTGGGCCCAGGGATCCACCACCGCTGAGTGGCCACCAAAGTGGGTACCCTGCTCGTCGGCCCCAGCCCGGTTGCAGCTCACCACGAAGAACTGATTCTCCACTGCCCGCGCCCTGAGCAGCAGCCGCCAGTGCTCCACGCGGCGCTCCGGCCACTCGGCAGGGATGAGGACCAATTGGGCCCCAGCATCGGCGTAGCGGCGCCACATCTCGGGGAAGCGCAGGTCATAACAGACCGCCAGGGCAGTGATCCCCCAGGGCAGATCAAAAGTTGGCAAGCTGCTGCCGGCCGTCATATACTCCACCTCGCCCATGGGCGCCCAGAGATGCGCCTTGCGATAGGCACCAACGAGCGTGCCGTCCGGGCCAAACAGGGCCGCTGTGTTAAAGGGGCGTCCCCCAGGGTTCGCCTCCAGGGCCGTGCCGGCGAGGTACAATTGGTGTTCCCGGGCCAGTTCGGCCATCAGGGCAAATGCCCCGGTGTCGTCCGGCGAGGGAGGCAGCGGCGCGGCGTACTTGTCTGCCCGAGCCAGGTCATAGCCGGTCTGCCACAGCTCGGGCAAGAGCAGAAGCTGGGTGCCCCGGCTGGCTGCCTGGGCGGCCAGTGTTCGGGCAGTCGCCTCATTCTGCTCGAGGTCACCGGTGGCGATCGCCATCTGGGCCAGGGCAACGGTCAGTGTCATAGCTACCCTCCTCTACGCTGGTGTGTGGTTCGCACCGTTCGACATGCCGCAGAGACGCAGCGTGCCGCGACGGCAATCCTATTATACCCGCCGTCGCACCACATGGCAACCTCCTGGTGGCTGCGGAAGCACCCGCAGGCCGCACCAGAGACGTGTAACCCCAGACGAGACCATAATCTGGATAGGATTTGACACCTGAGCCTGGCAGGCGTATAATGGACTTCCATCCAAGATGGGACAG
>Ga0180437_10002540_pt1 | contig 28885 bp, 17 predicted proteins | sample SS_ome_4_FD_132410 | JGI IMG/M metagenome (GOLD analysis project Ga0180437, IMG submission 132410) | Hypersaline lake sediment archaeal communities from the Salton Sea, California, USA - SS_3_D_1 metaG | ecosystem: Environmental > Aquatic > Non-marine Saline and Alkaline > Hypersaline >...
ACCGAGCCCAGGGGGTTTCCCGGCTGCGGCTCGTACTGCTCGGGCAGGATCAGGTTGTTCTTGGCCCAGCTCATAGCCTTGGCCACGGCCTCGGGCCGGGCCAGTGCGGCATCGATCCCGGATCGGGCCATGACACGCCGCAGCGCCGCCACGGAGTCGCCCGTGTCGTAGATCGTGTAGTTCGGCTGAAGCCCCACCAGCGGGCCGTATCTACGCAACAACTGGGCGCAGAAGCGGTGGAACGTGCCTAGCCATACCCCCCCCTGGGGGGAAAGCTGGCTCACCCGGAGCTTCATCTCCTCAGCCGCCTTGTTGGTGAAGGTGAGCCCCACGACATGGCGTCCCGGGACCCCCTGTAGCAGTAGGTAGGCGATCCGGTGGGTGATGACCCGGGTCTTGCCGCTGCCCGGTCCAGCCAGGATCAGAAGCGGGCCGTCGACGTGCTCGACGGCCGTTCGCTGGGCGGCGGTGAGGTGATCCAAAAGGGGGTCCAACGGGCGTCCCCGGCACGTCCTGCGGCGAGCGGCTCCAGGCCCCAGTATACGCGGCCCGGCCGGGGGCGGGAAACGGGGTAGCCGGGACCACTACCCCTGAAACCACAAAATCGGTATACTGTTTTGCTTGACGGCGGGTCGGACCCGCCGTCTGGTGAGCCCTTTGCGACCCAATGGATTTCGGATGGGAGGGAGCCCATGGGAACCCGCGTTCGGTTGAATACTGCCGGCGATCGCGAGAAGGATCTGGCCGAGAAGCTGGAGATGAGCACGGCGGAAATCGGGCTGTCGGTCCGCACGACGAACTGCCTGGAGGAGCGGGGCGTCTTCACAGTCAACGACCTGCTGCACTGCACTCCGGAATTCTTGTTGAGCATTTCCAACTTCGGGGAAAAGACCCTCGAGGAGGTTTACAAGGCCCTGGAACGGGTCGGCTTCTATCGCAAGTGGAAGCGCGACGCGGGGGCCGGCGAAGACGATCCGTGGGTCTCGCGGCCGCGCTGAGCAGAATGGCCGTCTCGCGCGGCCCGGCGACTGCCGCGCGACGTTTCCCCGTTCCCTTCCTCCGCGTGGGAACGGACGGTCCCGACGCTCTGCGTCGGAAACGGCCGAACACGTCGCTTCCCGCGCCGCGGGGACGCGGAGCGTCCGGGCATTCGGTTCCCGTGCAGCGCATGGGAACCGGGACGATCCTTCTTCTTGGCCCAGCGTCCGTGGAGAGACCCCTTGGCCCGGCGACTGCGATATTTCGAGAAGAAGCGGGGCAACCGGCGCACCGGGTCCAGCAAGCTCGGTTTCGCCTGGGAGGCGCTGTTCTTTGCCGCCCTGCTGGCGGTCGGGTGCGTGTCGCTGTGGATCATCGCGGTCCGGCTGGTCCTTCCCGAGTGGCAGACCCGGGGATTCGTCGAGCACCGCTGCACCGTGCTCCGCAAGCAGATCGGCGAGTACCAAGGGGGCGACGGCACGACCTACCGCCCGGAAATTCAGATCACCTACGAGGTCGAGGGGACCAGCTACACCACGGAGACCTACGACGTTTCCTGGCGCTACACCCCCGGCAAGGAGCACGCCCGGGCGATCCTCGACCGCTTCGAGCTGGGCAAGGAGTACCCCTGCTGGTACGACCCGGCCGATCCGCGCGTCTGCGTGCTGGTGCGGGGTGATAACCCCTGGGTGTGGCTGCTGCTGGTCATTCCCGTGTCGTTCTTGGTGATTGGGGGTTTCGGGCTGTTGTGGCGGGTGTTTCATTGGGGCAAGTCGGCGGAGCGCCGGGCCGCCATGGTGCAGCGCGTGCAGCCCGAGGAGCTGTTCGGCACCAACGGCCACCGGCCGCCGCGCCTGCCCGGCGTGCCCGACGGCAGCAACATCACCAACAGTCCCGGCACCAAGCTGAGCTACCGCCTGCCGGTCGACGTTTCGGCGGCCTGGGGGCTTTTCGGCTGGGCGTTGGCCTGCGCGTTTTGGAACGGGATCGTGTGGGTATTCCTGGTGATTGCCGTGCGGGGTCATCTCGAAGGGCGGCCCGACTGGTGGCTCACCCTGTTCCTGCTCCCCTTCCTTCTGGTCGGTGCGGTGTTGATCGGCGTGCTCGTGCGCCGGATGCTGGTCACCACCGGCATCGCGCCGACCCGGGTGGAAATCTCCCAGCACCCGCTGCGCCCGGGCCAGTCGTGCAAGCTGCTGGTTTCCCAGCCGGGGCGGCTCGAGGTCAACGCGATCTCGGTGCGCCTGGTCTGCGAAGAGGAGGCCACCTATACCCAGGGGACCGATACGCGGCGCGAGAGCCGCGAGGTCTACGACCGCGAGCTGTATCGGCGCGAAGGGTTCACCGTGGACCGCGGCCGGCCGTTCGAGGCGGAATGCCACCTCTCGGTGCCCGACGAGGCCATGCACTCGCTGCGCACCCCGCACAACGCCGTGCAGTGGAAGGTGGTCGTCGAAGGGGACGTGTCGGGCTGGCCCGAGTACCGGCGGGCCTTCCCGCTCGTGGTCTGGCCGGCGGCCGGGAGGGACGGCGCGTGACCCAGCCCGCCGTGAACGTCCGCTTCGACGGCGATGCGGAGGTCTTCGCCCCGGGCGAGACGCTGGCTGGGGACTACCGCGCGGGGGGCGTTCGGCCCGACGAGCTGCGCGCGGTCGAGCTCTCCGTGCTCTGGCACACCGAGGGAAAGGGGGACGAGGACCTCTCGGTACACGAGTTCGCCAGGCGAAGCGCCGAGGACGATGACCTCCCGGAGCCGGGTGAGCGGGTCCGCTTCGAGACCAAGCTCCCGCTGAGCCCCTTGAGCTACGACGGGGCGATCCTAAAGATCCGATGGTGTGTTCGGGTGAGGGTCTTTCTCCAGGGGGGCAAGGAAGTGGTGGGCGAACGGCAGTTCCGCCTGGGCCGGGTGCCGCCGGTGGGGGGACCCGCGAAGTGAGCGGTTTTGCATTACGCACCGCGGCCGACAACCCGTTCTCCACGCGCTGCGTGCGCCCCGGGGCCGTCCCCTTTCTGTTTCCCGACGACGAGGACGTGCAGCGTCTCGTCGGGCGCCTGCGCGAGCGAGGCTGGTGGGGCGCGGTGTTGGGGCCGCACGGCTCGGGCAAGTCGGCCCTGCTGGCCACGCTGGTCGAGGCCCTTAAGCGTCTGCCGCGGCGGGTGCTCCGCGTGGAGTTGCACGACCGGGAGCGGCGTCTGCCCGACCACGCCCGGCGAACGCTGGCCCGAGATCCGCCCGAGCAGCTCGTCGTCGACGGCTACGAGCAACTCGGACGCCTCGCGCGCTGGCGCCTGCGGCGGACTTGCCGCCGCCGCGGGCTGGGGCTGCTCGTCAGCGCCCATCGCCCGGTGGGTCTCCCGGAGCTGTACCGCACCCGAGTCGATCTCGACCTGGCACGGCGCCTGGTTGAGCACTTACAGGCCGGGTACGAGCCGCATGTCGCCGGCGACGACGTGGTCGTGGCCCACGGACGCCACGGCGACAACCTCCGCGAGCTGCTCTTCGCATTGTACGATCTGTACGAGACACGCCGGTGAATCGCACGTCATACTCTCGACGCAATCCTCACAGTCCGCCCGGCTTCCGGCGGCCGGGGTGTCCTGCCCCGGCTGCTTGGCTGGCAAACGCCGAGCGCCGCTAGCGTTGCCATCGCCGGTTTCTCCCCCTTCCCCCTTTCAGTGCAGCGATTCGTGGCGTAGGCTAAAGAGAGGTATGAGGTCGCCTCGCTGCGCGCGCCTCGGCGGCGCAAATGCGGCGAACCGAGTGCCTTGCTCGGCACGTATAATTCCCGGTGCCCGGGGGGGCGTCGAGAAGCCGAAACGTTACGGCGAAAAAGGGACCTGGTCCCCTATTTCGCTTCCCTCAAACCAATCTGACTGCGGAGCAAAGCCATGGTTTCTCGAAGCGTACGCGGGCTGCTGCTTGCGGGCATCGTGGCGGCGGTGGTGCTGGCCGGAACGACCGATGCCCCGGCCCAGGGCCTGTTCGACCGCCTCTTCGGCGGCTGGGGATGGTGGGGAACACCGTACACGACCTACCGATCACCCTGGTGCGACCCCTGCGGCCCGACGGCGTGTCCGACCTCCTGCTCGACGTGTCCCACGTCCTGCCCGACCGGCGTGACGGCCTATTCGCCGACCTGCGACCCCTGCTCGGCACAGACCTCTTACTACACGCCGGTGACGAAGCGCCGCTGGCGCATCGTGCGCGAGCCGGTCACCACGTACCGGCCGGCGTACACGCAGGACCCCTGCACCGGCTGTATGGTGACCAGCTACCAGCCGGTCACCCACTATCGCTGGCGTCTGCGTCTGGTGCCGTACACCACGTACCGTCCGGCCTACTCCTCGCCGTTCTCGACGGTGAGCTACTACGGCGGGTCGTACTCCTGCAACCCGTGCGGCTCGTTCGGGTGCGACCCGTGTGCGGGCGGGGCCTGCTCGGGCGGGGTCTGCGGACCGGCGAGCTACTCCGGCGGGGCAAGCTGTGCCGCGGGCGACTGCGGCGGCACGCAGACCTACAACGGCGGCTCCGGCGCGATCGACCTGAGCAGCCCCCCGGCCAAGACCTTCCAGGAGAACGGGCAGCCCCAACAGCAGCGGAGCCTCAAAGTGGTTCCGGAGTCGGAGGAGGCCGAGCAGCCCGAGCCGCGCCTGATCGGTCCCGAGAGCAACACGACCACGCGTCCGTTGCTCCAGGCGGCCCAGGTCCGCCTGGTCTCGCTACCGCCATCGGCAGCCCCAGCCCGACCCGTGCCCCTGGAGTACAACGGCTGGCGCCCGGCCAGTGACTGAGAGTTCGTAGTGACCGCATTCATGCGGTCCCCGGAGGTTCGTAGTGACCGCATTCATGCGGTCCTGATTCAGCGAAAGCCCGTCTTTCCGCCGGAAGACCCGATGAATCGGGCCACTACGAACGCAACTTCCGGCCGGCGAGCGAGCGAAACGCCATAGTCCTGGAGGCTTAACGGCCCGGGCCCCTGTGGGGGGGTCCGGGCCGTCTCTTTTCTTGCCGCGCCGGTTGGGCAACCGGTCCGTGGAAGCCCTGGTCCGCGCGATCCTCGCTCACACGACTGCGATGCGTCTGGTCGTGTCTATTTTGCGCAAACCTCGTATTTTCTCTCCAGCGGGCCCCTATCGTCCCAAGAAAACCCCACCAGAGAGGTAATTTGGAAAAAATTCCTTTCCCAGTGTCAGGAACGCGGGGCGAGCGGCAAAGTAGAACGGATCGTCGGGAATTTTGGCTCTGTTCTTGGGCTGTAGCCCGATCCGGTCGTCCGGGCCAAAGGGTGGCTGTACATCAGTTCATATCTCGAACGCGAAGAGGCAATCGTCCCCGAGCCCGCCACGCTGCTCGTCGGTCCCTGCTGTTTGGGCTGGGGATCGGCGTGGGATGGCGGCGGAGGAAGTAGGCGATACCAAAGGACAAGTGGGGGCAGGGAAGCGCAGAGGTGAAGACAGAGAGTTCATCGAACACGCCCGGCCCGATCCGGCCGCCTGGCCGCCGGATTGTCCGGGGTTTGCTCCTCGAGAAACAAGAGCCTCAATCCAGGAAAGGGAAACTCGAATGAATCGCTGGATAGCAGGTTTGACCGGTGTGGTGACGCTTCTGGTCTGTCTCGGCCCACTCCGGGCGGCACAGATCGGTCACTGGGCGTTCGACGACGGCCTCGGGACCACGGCCACCGACGCCCTTGGGCTGCACCCTGGGGTGCTGAGGAACGGTACCGCGTGGACTACCGACTCCAAGTTTGGCACCCATGCGTTGAGCTTCGACGGCTCCAACGACTACGTCTCCGTGACGATCGACGTGCCGGAGACCAACACGGGCGTCTCGTTGTGGCTGAAGACCACCGCCGACAACCGGGGCGTCTTTGCCGTAGTCGACGCCGACCTGGGCGGCGGCGGACACGACCGGCACCTCTATCTGGATAACACGGGCAACCTGCGGACCCGAATCCACGCCACTGAGAGTATCAGCACTACCGGCCTAAACCTGGCCGACGGGGAGTGGCACCACGTTGTGCACACCTACGGCGGCGCCGCCGGCGGGCAGAAGCTCTACATTGACGGGGCATTGGAGGCCAGCGGGTCGAAAGCCGACTCCGACTTCGACTGGCAGCAGCGCATCAACATCGGCTTCTCCAACGACGGGGCGAACGACTGGTTCCAGGGCAACATCGACGAGGTTCAGTACTTCGACGCCGCCCTGGACGCCACCGACGTGACGAACCTCTACCTGTTCAACACCATCAGCCCTGCCTTCACCGACCTGGAGTGGACCAAGGGCGCCCACGGAAACTGGAACGAGGACACGTCCTGGTCGCCGGGGCCCGCCGTCCCCGACGCGATGACCAACGCCTCCCTGAACACCGACCACACGATCACCGTGCCGTCGGGCGTTAGCGGAGAGGTGGCCAACCTCTACGTCAACGACGGCAAGGTCGCCGTGGCCGCGGGCGGGTCGCTTAGCGCCGTGCCCGGCGTGCAGGTCGCCTCGGGGGCCGAGCTGCACGTCTCCGGAACGCTCAACACCCACTCATTGACCAACGACGGCTTGCAGAGCCTCGGCCCCGGCGGCGAACTGATCGTCGGCCCCGGCGGCGGGAGCATCGCCACCTTGACCACCGGCGGTGACGCCACGATCGACACTGCCGGCGACCTGGTCGTCTCCGGGTCGACCTACAACGACCAGGGCATCGCCGGCACGATGACCAAGCGAGGCGCGGGCACGATGTCGCTCGACAACTGGTCCGGCAGCGGCGTGATCGCCTCGGATACCACCTTCCGGGTCGAGGCCGGGACGTTGAAGGCAGTCGGCGACGCTCCCCTGGGCGGGTCGCCGCACCTCGTGCTGGCCGGGGGAACCGTGGAGGTCGGCAACAGCCGCTTGCCCGGCGGCGCGGCCGCCCACTACTCGTTCGACGATTCGGGCAACCCGGGTTACGACGACAGCGGCAGCGGGCATCAGGGCTCGTTGCAGGCGGGTGCGGCCTGGACGTCCGGCGGGGCGATCGGCGGTGGCCTGGCCCTAAGCGGCGGCAATGACAAGATGCTGGTCGACCCGGTCGTCGACATCGGCGCCGACTGGACCATCTCCAGTTGGTTCAATACCCTGGCGCCGGCCACCACGTGGCGCACGCTCACGCGCGGGGCGAGCGGTCACCACCAGATCATCGTCCACGCCAACGGGGAACTCGGGCTGCACGACGGCGCTTGGCGCACCAGTGGCTACTCGATGACCCCCATCCAGAACGATCCCGGCGCGTGGCATCACGTGGCCGCGGTCGGCACGTCCGGCCACATCGACTTCTACGTCGACGGCGACTGGGTCTCCGAAGTCAATCGCGGCTCCACGACCGACGTCTATTCCATCGGCAACTACCAGGGCAACGGCCAGCGATTCTCCGACGTGATCGACGAGGTGTTGGTGTACAACCGCACACTGGGCCTGGCCGAAATCCAAATGCTGTACGACGCCGGCGTGGCCGGCGGCTACGGCGGCCCGCTGGACATGACCGGCACCGACGTGACCGTCCAGGCCGACTCCACCCTGCGTGCCATCGCAACCAGCGCGGCCTTCGGAACCCTGACGCTGGAAAACGGCGTTTTGAGGACCGAAGGGGCCCAGGGCGGGATCAGCTTCACCGATACGGCCATTGCCGGTGCGACGGTCGGCTTCGACACGCAAGTGAACACCCTGCCCGGCGCCGTCGACGGCGGCGGCTCGGGCGGGAGCATTGTGAAGCTCGGCCCGGCCGACCTGATCCTGGACGCCGCCGGCACGAACCTCGGCGGCGCCACCTTCGACGTGCAGGAAGGCCGGCTGATCGGCGTCCACGGCAGCAACCCGTTCGGCGAGGCCGGCCTGAGACTGAGCGGCGGCGAGCTGGTGCTGGCCAGCGCGACCGTCGGCGCAAGCGTCACCTACGACAACTCGGTTACGGTCTCCGCCGATTCGACGATTACGGCCGGCAACGGCGGCGTGGCCGCGGGCGGCAGCGCGACCGTCACGCTGGCCGGAATGGGTAACGTGGTTACCGTCGAGGCCGACAAGACCCTGACGCTCCGTTCGACCGACAACTACACCCTCGACGTGGCCGGACAGCTCAACAGCGGCAACGTCAAGATCACCGAGGGGACCGTGGGGCTCAACGGCGGCGGCACCGTGGCCAAGATGGAGGTCGCCGGCGGCACGGCGGGCACGCCCGGCGTCGGCGTCAGCGACCGGTTGCAGTTGGGCGAGGACGCGACGTTCGCGATCCAGCCCGGACACACCTTCGACGTCAGCGGCTCGGACCTGCTGGCCGGGCAGGACCTGACGCTCAGCGGCGGCACGCTCACGGTTTCCGGCCCTCCCGCCAAGCCGACGGGTGCCGTCGGTTACTGGTCGTTCGATGATCCGGGGAACCTGGGCCACGACGACACGGGCAACGGTCACAACGGCACGCTGCTGGGCGACGCGTCGTCGGCCGGCGGCAGAATTGGCGGCGCGCTCGCCCTAGATGGCAACGGTGACTACGTCTCAGTGCCCGACCACGCCGATCTGCGGCTCACCGGCGACATGACCATCGCCTTCTGGTACCAGAAGACCGCCGAAGCCGGCGATTGGCAGCGGATGGTGGGTAAGGGCGACCCTACGTACCGGAACTACGGCGTATGGGACGAGAGCGGCGGCGGTGAAAGGCTCCTGTGGCAGCTCTACGGAGCGGACGTCAACATGTTAAGCACGGTAGGCGTGCCGGTGGGGGCCTGGGCCCACGCCGTGGCGCTCATCGAGGGCAACGAGGCCCGGATTTACATCAATGGCCAAGAGAGGGGCACCGCCTCGAAGTCCGGCACGCCCCGCACGAGCGCAGCTCCTTTGACCTTCGGCTGGGGCGGGCCCGGGCTCCACACCTATTTGCCGGGCTACCTCGACGAGATCTTCATCTACGATTACGCCCTGGACACCGACACGATCGACTGGTTGTACCAAGCCGGCCTGGCCGGCACCTACGGCGGCAGCGAGGTGAACATGCCTGACACGAACGTCGCGGTTGTGGCCGACTCGGCGGTGCACCTACGGACAGCCACTCCAGCCACGCTGGGCGACCTGACGCTTGCCAACAACGCCACCCTGACCCTATCGGCCGACAGCGCGCCGAGCATCAGCTTCGCGGGCTTAAGCGGCGACGGCACGGTGACCGGCGACCCGGGGGTGATCATCCGCGAGAGCCTCGCGCCCGGCGCCGGCGTCGGCATACTCACGGTCGACACCGACCTCAAGCTGCTCCACCCCGACCCGCCCGACCGCCTGGTCTACGAGTGGGAGCTGGACAGCACGGCCACCGACCTGGTCGAGGTCACCGGCAACTTGGACCTGGCCGACGCCTTTTGGGCGCTGGAGATCCTCGACGCCGGGCTGATGCGGACCATCAAACCAACCGATCCGCTTGTGCTCTTCACCTACGGCACGTTCGACGGCAACCTGGGCGATTACGACATCGTCGACGCCACCGGCTTGGGCTACCGCTTCTCGACGGCCGGTGCCCGGATCGACTACCGCGACTATCCACTGGGTGGCGGCGAGGTTTTCCTCACCGGCATCCTCGCCGTGGTGCCCGAGCCCTCGACGCTGTTGATTTGGTCGCTGCTGGCGGCCCTGGGGATCGGCTGCGGGTGGTATCGGCGGAGGAATTAGCCCGCTCCGGTTGTCCCAACACGATTTCCAGGCCCCGTCGGCCCGGCGCCGGCGGGGCTTTCCTTTTGGTGCGCGGGGCTGGAACGAAAAGGGGACCCGGTCTATTCTGTGTCCGGCAGAATGAATCAAGTCCCTCTTTCGGTGCTCACGAGGCAGGCCACGATGGCTCGGATACGTTGTCCGATCTGCGGGCGGGAGTTCGACCCGCAGCAGACCAACGCCATGCCGTTTTGCAGCGAGCGGTGCCGCCTGATCGATCTGGGTCATTGGCTGGACGAGGGGTACGGTCTGGAGCGGGAGCCCGATGAGGAGGAGGACCAGCCCGCAACAGGGCCGTAGCCCGCCTGCCTGAGCGCTCCGAGTCCCGCCGTTGCCGCACGGTTCTCCCCATTGTGGCACGGTTTTCCCCCGTTATGGCACGGTCCGCTGACCGTGCCACCCAGGTCCCGTGCCGAGGCGCCGGCCGGGTGAGGAGACCCGCGCCGAACAGGGCGACCCAACAGGGCGACCCGCACCGAATAGGGTGCCCGTCCCCGCCCCGCGCCGGATTTCCGCCGGCCCGGGCGGGTTGCGTCGGACGCCGGAGGGGCTATAATTCGCGCAGACTGGCCGGTCCGGGAAGACTGCGAAGGGGATACTGCCATGGTCGAGGACGAACAAGGGGTCGTGCGGGCGGTGGCCTGGTCCGAGGTGCTGCCCTGGCTGCGGATCTACCGCACGTTTCGCCTGGCCGTGAGCGTCCGTGTGCTTCTGCTCGCGGCGGTGGCCACGGCGATCACGCTGGGCGGCTGGGCACTGATCGACCGGGTCTTCAGCGGCGAGAAGCAGGCCGCCGGGCTGCTGGGCGATGCGGCCCGCCGCCCTTGGGTCGTTGTCGACCGCATGGTGCCGAATCAGCCCCAGATTCCTTTCATTGACTATGCCTCTGCCACCGAGCCCCCGACCGATCCGGGCGATGCCGCGGCGGCGTCCGCCTCCGACCAGGTCGGCTTTCTCGGCCCGTGGTGGGAACTCTTGCAGCCGTTCTGGCAGGCGCGCGAGTTGCACCGGGGCCCGACCGATTTGGCGCATCTCCTGCTGGCCGGGCTGTGGTCGCTGGCCACCTGGGCGTTCTTCGGGGGGGCGATCACCCGTATCGCCGCGGTGGAGCTCTCCTGCGAGGAGCGCGTGGGCCTGATGCCGGCGCTCCGCTACGCCTGCCGCAAGTGGCGGGCCTACTTCGCAGCGCCTTTGTTCCCCGCGGTCGGGATCGCCGGGATCACCATCGTCTTCGTGTTGATCCCGGCGTTTTTTCTCCGCTACGAATGGGGACTGCTGCTGGTCGCGATCACCTGGCCGATCGCGCTTTTGTTCGGGCTGATCATGGCGGTGCTGGTTCTGTGGGCGGTGTTCGGATGGCCCCTGATGTTCCCCACCATCAGCACCGAGGGGACCGACAGCTTCGATGCCGTGAGCCGCTCTTACTCCTACCTGTTCCAGCGCCCGCTGCACTACTTGTTCTATGCCTTGGTGGCCACGGTGCTGGGCACTTTGGGGTGGCTGCTGGTCGCGAACTTTGCGGCCGCCGTGATCGGGATGAGCAACTGGGCCGCGAGCTGGAGCTGTGGCGCAGAGAGGATGTCGGAGATCATCAACGGCGGGAAGAACCTCCTCCAGGTCGGCTCCGCCGGCGCCGCCGTGCTCGGCTTCTGGACGGGCTGCGTGAAGCTCCTGGCCGTGGGATTCCTTTACGGCTTCTTCTTCACCGCCGCCACGGCGATCTACCTCCTGCTGCGGCGCGACGTCGACGATACCGAGCTGGACGAGGTCTTCCTCGACGAGGACCAGAGCGAGGAGGAGTACGGCGTGCCCCCGTTGGTGACCGACACCGCCGGCGCTCCCCTGGCCACCGACGACGTGCCGGAAGTAGTGCTCGAACCGGACGACGGCGACGTCTAAGCGGGACCGGCACCCGTCAGCTACGGTTCGCTCAAACCGCCCCCGGCCCCCGGCTGCCGTCGCTCACAAGGACCGTCTCCTCGGCAGGCAGCACGAAGATCTTGCCGTCGCCGATGCTCCCTTCCGAGCCGGTCCGGGCGACGCCCACGATGGCGTCGACCGTGCGCTCGAGGAAATCGTCATTGACCATTACCTCGATCACGACCTTGCGCAGCAGCGTGGTGGTGTACTCGTGGCCGCGGTACATCTCGGTGCGCCCGCGCTGGCGGCCGAAGCCCTGGGCGTCGCAGACGGTCATCCGCATCACCTCGACCTTCTCCAGCGCTTCGCGCACGGCGCTGAGCTTCGGCGGCTGGATGATCGCGATCACGAGCTTCATGGCGTGCGCTCCGGCCGAATGAGAGGCAGTTCGTAGTGACCGCATTCATGCGGTCGCAGAGTTCGTAGTGACCGCATTCATGCGGTCGTCGGCCGGCCGAACGAGGCGTCTTTGCCGGAAGACCCGATGAATCGCGTCACTACAGACACGTTAAGCATACCGGCCTTTTCGCCGCGTACAAGCCCCACGTGCCCTACGGCCGGGCGAGCTGCAGCCGGGCCTCGAGCACCTTCCGAATCCGCTCGGCCGATTGGCTCAGGTGGGCCCGGGTGTATGGGTCCAACTGGGCTTTGGACGCCAGGGCACGCCGGATGAGGGCCTCGAGCGACGCCAGCTCCTCGGCCGCGATGCTCTGGCAGTCGTCGGGCGTCCCGTTGGCGCCCATGGCCAGGGACGAGAGCCGCTCGAGGTAGCGCCGCTGGAGCTGGCGCCGGAGCGAGCGCACGGCCGGCTTGCGGTTGGTGAACTTGCCGGCCTCCAGCCCGTCCAGCTCGCGGAAGACCGCCCGGGTGAGCCGCTCGAGCAGCTCCGCGGCGGTGAATGCGTCCGCCTCGGCGGGCACTTTCAGCTCGGAGTCCAAGAGCCGCGAAAGCGTGGTCGACGACAGCAGCCGGGCCAGCACGCGGTCCTGCCACGCCAGCACGATCTCGTGAACCGGGAAGTCGACGCGATCGAGCTGCTGCGTGCCCCAGTGCGTCCAGAACGACGGGGCCAGGTGGTTGTACAGCTCGGGGGGGAACGGATAGGCCCCGGGGTCGAGTATCTCGGCTTCCAGGAACGCCATGGCCTCGCGCTGCTTCTTGGCCGGCACGATCACCGTGGGCAGCCGGCCCCGGGGGTCGCCGCGGTGGTCGCGGTGGACGTACACGCCGCCGACGAACCGGGCCGCGCCGAGCATCGCGTTGCCGTACTCCGACAGCAGCAGGTTCAGGGCACGGCGCACCGACTGGTAGCCCTCGCCCTCTTCGGCCATGCGTTCGACCAGCGTGGGCCACACCTGGTTGAAGAGCCGCACCCGCCGCCGGGCGAACTCGAGCGGGTCCTTGCCCAGATCGAACCGTGCGCAGGCCGGGTCGGGGTCCGTGGAGCCGGCGTCCTCGTCGGTGCCGTAGTCCAAGCCCGGCTCGGCACACCGCGAAGCGATCTTCTCCAGCTCCTCGGCCTCGTTGCCGGCGATCGGCTTGTAGCCGTACTCGATGGCCCAATAGTCATAAGGCCCCAGCGTGGGGCTGAAGTAGGGGCCCTGCTTCTCCCCCTCCGGGGCGATGTTCATGGGCAGGTAGTCCATGATCGAGCCGGAGAGCCCGGTCCGGGCAACTGCTTCCGCGTCGCCGAGCTCGTCGAACGAGAGATACGTGCTCCCCTTGAAGTTGTGGCGCAGTCCCAGGGTGTGTCCCACCTCGTGGATGGCCACCGACTTCACGCCGGCGCGGACCAGCTCTTTGAACTGCTTTTCGGCTTCGGGCCCGGGCCGTGCGCTGAAGGCCATGGCGCCGAGGGCCAACTGGCGTCCCACCCCGTCGACCGAGCCGTAGCGGCACCCCAGCCACGCACCCGGCGGCCACGCGGCTGGAGCCCCCGCGCAGCAAACGCACGGCCCGGCGTGGCCCGAGAGAAGACCCTGGCCGCCGTTGGCTGGGGGCGCTTCGCCCGGGACGCGGACCTCGTAGTGCTCGTGCCACGACTGGAGGAAGTCGGCGTCGAAAAGCACGTCGGCGTCCAGAATCTGGCCGGTGACGGGATTCACGCGGCTGGGGCCGATCGCAAAACCCGCGCTCGAGGTGATCCAGCGGAAGGTGTTGTAATTGATGTCCTCGGGGTCCCAGGCAGCATCGTCGGGCTGCTGGCGGACCTCGATGGCCCCGGCAATGCCCACCTTCTCGAACGCCTTGTTCCACTCGAGGATCCCCTCGCGGATCGGCTGGCGGTGCTCGTAGGGGATCGTCTTCTCGAGCCAGAAGATGATAGGGCGCTTCGGGGGCGAGACCTCGGCGCGCGGGTCGGCCTTGCGCAAGTCCCAGCGGTTGATGTAGCGGGCGAACCAGTCGTCGCCCGGCGCTGTCGAAAAGTCCTTCACGACCGTCAGGAAGTAGCCCACCCTGTCGTCGGCCCGACGCGGCTGGTAGCCGTTCTCGGGCAGCCGGCTGATCGAGTAGTGGACGTTGATTGTCACGCCGCGGCTGTCCGGCACAGTGTCCATCTCGGTCTTGCCGCTGGAGGCATAGGTGGCGGCCACCTCGATCTCCACGTTGTCCTCGAACCCCTTGACCGCGGCCCAGCTCGACTTCTCCTTCGAAAACGAGAATCCGGCGAGCTTCTGCGAGATTTGGGGCAGGTCGCTCATGAAGACCGAGGTCAGCTCAACCACGTCGGCGCCCGACGGGCTCTTCGTGGCGACCGGCAGACTGAACAGCACGCTGTCGGTGTAGGCCAACTCGACGGCCCGCTGCGTGGGCGTCCCCTTGCTCGCCCGAAACCGCACGTTGCGCCGGATCACCTGAATCCGGTCGTCCGCCTTGCGGAAGCGCCAGACCCAGTCGTCACCCCCGCCCAAGGGCATCCCGGCCAGCAACGGGCGCTGGCCCATGCCGCGGGCGACCGAGATGATCACGATCAGATCCTGTTCGAGCTGCGCTGGCGGGACCTCGGCGTAGAGCTTCGTCCCCTTGTGGTAGAGCTTCAGCAGCCCGGCCACCGGCGTGGCGTCGCCGAGCAGGTCCTTGAAGGCGGGCTGCTTCGACGTGGAGGTCGAACTGGCGATCGAAGAACTCCCGTTGCTGCTGCTTCCGGACGTCGCCGCGATGCGGGGGTCAGGCAGGGCGGCCGGCTCCTCGCCGGCGCCTGGTGTCGCGTCGGCGGCGGCAATCGACGGCAGCGCCAGAAGCGTGCCGAGCAGAACGGCTGCGGCGAGCCGGACGGCTGTCGGATTCGAGGGGCGTCGAAGCGACATGGCTTGGGCCTCTCCGGAACGCGTTGGTATACAAATGTATGGGCAGCTCGCCGCTCGTCGCGTGAGCGCGCAATGAGGTCTCCCCAAAATATAGGTCACGTTACCCACCCCCCCTTTGGTCTGCTACACTGCGGCAGCGGCGTGCTGGGGCCGGGCGACGAGCCGGATGCACCCCCACGATAGCGGGGTACGTAACCTAGGGCTTCGCCGGCGCATCCAAACCCGGAAGTACCCCAGGGATGGAGGATCACAGCAATGCTATTTCGGAACCTCCCCGGCTCACGGGCGGCCTGGCTTGGTGCGGTCCTGCTGGCCGGATTGGCGTTGACGCCGGATCTCGCTCCGGCTCAGGGTCCCGCGGCGGCGCCGCCGGATGGCCCCCCGCCGCTGGCATTCCGTCAGGTCGAGGGTTTGGACGCGACGGAGGCCGCCGATCCGTTCGCGCCAGGCGGCCAGCAGCAGGTCGTCACGGTCTCGGCCCAGTTCACGGTCCCGGAGGGCGACCGGGACGGGCTCCTGTACATCACCGCCAAGATCAAGGAAGGCTGGCACATCTACTCGATCACGCAGGCCCCGGGCGGCCCGGTGCGCACGCAGATCACGGTCGCCCCCTCGCCCGACTTCGAGTTGACCGGCGGGTTCGCGGCCAGCCCTCCGCCGAAGCCGGAGAAGTACCCGGAGGCGTTCGGCGAGCTGGTGGTCGAGAGCCACTACGGCGAAGTCACGTGGTACGCACCGATCGAGCTGGCCGCCGGCGTCGACCCCACGGGCTTGAGCGTCAAGGGCAAGATCAAGGCCCAGCCCTGCGACCCGAACACGTGCTTCCCGCCCCGGGACTACCCGTTCGAGGCCAAGTTGGGGCCGGGCGTGGAAGTTGAGGGGCCGCAGTTCGATCCCGAAAAGCTTCGCGAGAACGTTGCCCGTCAACTCAGCACAGGCTCCTTTTGGCGCGTGCTCGTTGGGGCTTTCTTCGGCGGGATTCTGCTGAATCTGATGCCCTGTGTACTGCCCGTGATCGGGCTGAAGGTGCTCTCGTTCGTCGAGCAAGCCGGGCACAGCCGGATGCGGGCCCTGATGCTGAACCTTTGGTACTCGGCGGGCCTGATTTTCGTTTTCCTGCTGCTGGCCGCGCTGGCCGTGTCGCTGAACCTCGGCTGGGGCCACTTGTTCAAGTACCCCGCCTTCAACATCGTGATGGCGACCGTGGTCTTCGTGATGGGGCTGAGCTTTCTGGGCGTTTGGGAGATACCCATCCCCGGTTTCGTGGGCAGCGGCAAGGCGGTCGACCTGGCCGAGCAGGAGGGCTTTGGCGGGGCGTTTGCCAAGGGCGTGATCACGACGATTCTGGCCACGCCCTGCACCGGCCCGTTCATGGGCGCGGCCCTGGCCTGGGGGGTAAACCAACCCCCGGAAACGACCTGCGCCGTGTTTTTCTCGGTGGGCCTGGGCATGGCCAGCCCCTACTTGCTGATCGGCGCCTTTCCCGCCCTGCTGCGGTTCCTTCCGAAGCCCGGCGCGTGGATGGAGACCTTCAAGCAGGTGATGGGGTTCGTGCTGCTCGGCACCGTGGTTTACATCTTCACGTTCCTGGACTGGCCATACGTCGTTCCCACGATCGGCCTGCTGTTCGCCCTCTGGGCCGCGTGCTGGTGGATCGGCAAGACCCCGCCTACGGCCGACGCCCTGACCAAGGCCCGCCGCTGGGTCGAGGCGGCCGCGTTCGCCGTGGCCATGTGGCTGTTGTTGTTTCCTGGTATCAACGAGATTTTCTCCGGCCGCTATGCGTTTGGCGGTCTGTACGACGTGATGCGCAGCCGGTTTGGCGAAGCGGTGGCCGCTGGCGGGTCGGACGCCGATCGGGCTGAGCACGAATTGCCGTGGCAACCCTTCACGACGCGCGGGCATTTCCAGAAGTTGGTGGAAAGCCGGAAGACCGTGCTGATCGACTTCACCGCCAATTGGTGCCCAACCTGCAAGACCTTGGAGGCCCTGTACCTGAACAACGCGACGACCAAACAGCTCGTCGAGCAGAACCGGGTGGTGACGCTCAAAGCGGACTGGACTCACGAACAGCCGGAGGTGACCGCCATGCTCGATCTCTTGGGGGCCCGACAGGTGCCCACACTGGCGATCTTCCCCGCCGGTCGTCCCAGCGAGCCGATCGTGTTTCGCGGCTGGTACAACCAGAGAGATCTGCTCGACGCGCTGGCCAAGGCCGGCCCGTCGAAGACGGCCTCGTAGCCGAATGAAAAGGGACCGGGCTCATTCTTTGCCCGTAAGGAATGAACCTGGTTCCTTTTTCATTCTCGGGTCGTACGCGAGGTTCGACGCCAGCCACCTCTCCACGTCCCTTAGCCGCATCCCCTTGCGCCGGGCGTAGTCCTCGACCTGGTCGCGCGTGACCTTCTGCACGGCGAAGTACCGCGATTCGGGGTGCGAGAAGATCAGGCCGCAGACCGACGCCGCGGGCGTCATCATGCAGCTCTCGGTCAGCTCGATGCCGGTCGTGCGCGGCACGTCCATCAGGTCGAAGCCGATCCACTTCTCCGAGTGGTCGGGCACGGAGGGGTAGCCCCACGCCGGCCGGATGCCCCGGTACCGCTCCTCGATCATCTCGTCGATCGACAGCCCCTCGCCGCGGCCGAAGGTCCACTCGACCCGGGCCAGCTCGTGCACGCGCTCGGCAAACGCCTCGGCCAGCCGGTCGGCCAGGACCTTCAGCATGATGGCGCTGTAATCGTCCTGCTCGGCCTCGAAGCGGGCCACGGCTTCGGCCGCGCCCACGCCGGCCGTTACGGCAAACGCCCCCACGTAGTCCCGCCGCCGGCTCTCCCGCGGCGCCACGAAGTCGGCCAGCGAGTAGTAGCATTCGCGGCCCTTGCGGAGCCATTGCTGACGGAGGAAGTGGAACCGGGCCAGCTCGTCGTGGCGCGACTCGTCCTCGAACACTACCACATCGTCCCCCTCGGCCGCGGCGGGCCAGAAGCCGTACACGCCCCGGGCGGTCAGCCGCCGCTCGGCGATGACCCGCTCCAACAGGCGGCGGCCGTCGTCGTAGAGCTTTCGGGCTTCTTCGCCCCGCTCCGGATGGTCGAGGATCTTCGGGAACTTGCCCTTCAGCTCCCAGGCCCAGAAGAAGGGGGACCAGTCGATGTACCGGGCCAGCTCATCGAGCGGGTAGTCGTCGAGCACCCGGGTGCCGGTAAACGCGGGTGCCGGCAAATCGGCCGCCGCCCAGTCGGTCCGGAACCGCCCGGCCACCGCTTGGGCGTAAGGCACCAGCTTCAGACCCTGCCGGCTCTCGTGGCTCGCCACCAGCCGGGCTTGGAGCTCCCGGTTTTCGACGGCGAACTGCTCACGGCGCGCGGGGTCCATGAGCCGGTCGACCACCCCGGGGCACAGCGAGGCGTCTTTGACGTAGACTACCGGCTCCCGTCGCTCGGGGGCGATCTTGATGGCCGTGTGCTTGGGGCTGGTCGTGGCACCGCCGATCAGCAGCGGAATCGAGAGCCCCTGCCGCTGCATTCCCCGGGCGACGTGGACCATCTGGTCGAGGCTGGGGGTGATCAGCCCGCTTAAGCCGATCATATCGGCCCCCTCGTCGACGGCGGTCTTGAGGATCTCTTCCCAGGGGACCATCACGCCCAGGTCGATCACCCGGTAGTTGTTGCACGCCAGCACGATGCCGACGATGTTCTTGCCGATGTCGTGGACGTCGCCTTTGACGGTGGCCAGGACGATTGTGCCGCGGGTCTTCGGTGCCGCCCCCTCGGCGTGTTTCTCCGCTTCCATGAACGGCAGCAGGTAGGCCACGGCCCGCTTCATCACCCGGGCGGATTTCACCACCTGGGGCAAGAACATCTTGCCGTCGCCGAACAGGTCACCGACCACCTGCATCCCCGCCATCAGCGGCCCCTCGATGATCCTGAGACAGCTCTCGTACTGCGAGCGGGCCTCTTCGACGTCCTCCTCGACGTGGTCGACGATCCCCCGGATGAGCGCGTGCTGAAGCCGCTTTTCGACGGTACCGGCCCGCCACGCCGCCGCTCGGCGATCGTCCTCCCGCGGCTTGCCTTTAAGCGACGCGGCCAGCTCGATGAGCCGCTCGGTGGCGTCTTCGCGGCGATCGAAGATCACGTCCTCGACGCGTTCGCGCAGCTCGAGGTCGATCTCTTCGTAGACGGCGAGCTGCCCGGCGTTGACGATGCCCATGTCCATGCCGGCGTGGATGGCGTGGTAGAGAAACGCCGCGTTGAGGGCCTCGCGCACGGCGTCGTTGCCTCGGAACGAGAACGAGACGTTGCTCACCCCGCCGGAGATCCTCACGTCGGGCAGCAGCTCCTTGATCCGCCGCGTCGCCTCGATGAAGTTGACGGCGTACCGGGCGTGCTCCTCGATGCCCGTCCCGATGGCCAGGATGTTGGGGTCGAAAATGACGTCGGATGGCGGGAAGCCGGCCTTCTCCGTGAGCAGGTGATAGGCCCGGCGCGCGATCCTCACCTTGTGCTCGACGGTGACGGCCTGCCCTTCCTCGTCGAACATCATCACGACCACGGCCGCCCCGTAGCGGCGCACGAGCCGGGCATGGTGCAAAAACTCCTCCTCGCCCTCCTTGAGACTCAACGAGTTGACGATCGGCTTGCCCTGCACGCACTTCAAGCCCGCTTCGAGCACCCGCCAGTCGGAGCTGTCGATCATCACGGGTACACGGGCGACGTCGGGCTCGGCGGCCAGGAGGTTCAAGAGCCGGGTCATCGTGGCCGGCCCGTCGATCAGCCCCTCGTCGACGTTGACGTCGATCACGTTGGCCCCCCCCTCGACCTGCTGCCGCGCGATCGAGAGGGCCTCGGCGAGGTTGCCCTCGCGCACGAGCCGGGCGAACCGGCGCGAGCCGGAGACGTTCGTCCGCTCGCCGACCATCGTGAAGCTGCTCTCGGGCCGGATGACCAGCGGCTCCAGGCCGGCGTAGCGGGTCACGTGGTCCGGCTCGGGGGGGACGCGCGGAGGATGGCGCCGGGCAGCCTCGCCGATGGCCCGGACGTGCTCCGGCGTGGTCCCGCAGCAGCCCCCCACGATGTTCAGCCACCCGGCCGCGGCGAACTCCCCCAGCAGGGCGGCCATCTGCTCGGGCGTTTCGTCGTACGCGCCCAGCTCGTTGGGCAGCCCGGCGTTGGGGTGGCAGCTCACGGGCAGCGGGCAAAGCCCGGCAAGCTCCTCGACGTACGGCCGCATCAGCTCGGGGCCCAGGGCGCAGTTGATGCCCACGCTGCACAGACGGGCATGGGCGATGGAAGTCCAGAATGCTTCGAGTGTCTGGCCGGAGAGCGTGCGCCCGCTGCGGTCGGTGATCGTCACCGAGACCATCAGCGGCAGGCGCACGCCGCGTCGCTCGAAGAAGTCCTCGGCGGCGAACAGAAACGCCTTGAGGTTCAGCGTGTCGAAGACCGTCTCGGCCAGCAGGGCGTCGACGCCGGCCTCGGCCAGGGCAGCGATCTGCTCGGAGTAGATTCGCACCAGGTCGTCGAACGTCACGGCACGGTAGCCGGGGTCGTTCACGTCGGGCGAGAGCGAGGCGGTGCGGTTGGTCGGCCCGATCGACCCGGCGATGAAACGCGGCGGCCCGTTGCCGCTTTGGCCCAGTTCGTCGATTGCCCGGCGGGCACAGGCGACGGCCGCGGCGTTGATTTCCGCCACGCGGTCTTCCAGCTTGTAGTCGGCCAGCGAGATCGCGTTGGCGTTGAAGGTGTTGGTGCTGATGATGTCCGCGCCGGCTTCGAGGAACCGGCGGTGGATGCCCGTGATCGCTTCGGGCCGGGTGATCGAGAGCAGGTCGTTGCATCCCGTCAGGTCCACCGGGTGGTCGGCGAACCGGGAGCCCTGGAAGTCGTCCTCGCACAGCCCGAGCCCCTGGATCATCGTGCCCATGGCCCCGTCGAGCACGAGGATCCGCTGGCGCACCGCATCGGCGAGCTTGTCGCACGAGGCGGCGGGCGCAAGACCGGAGGAGTGAGCGATGGGCTGGGGCATGGCCCTCGTACAAAGCGTCCGGATCAGCTCGGCCGGAGCTTCTCGTTGTGTTGGTGACGATCGTGGTCGCGGGCCGTCTTCTTGGCGAGGTTGCGGCGAAATGCGTCGGCGAGGTCCACGCCCGTCTGGTTGGCCAGGCAGACCAGCACGAAGAGCACGTCGGCCAGCTCGTCGGCCAGGTCGAGCGGCTCTTCGGACGGCTTCGCGCTCTGGTCGCCGAACCGCCGCGAGATGACCCGGGCCACCTCGCCCACCTCCTCGACGAGCTGGGCAAGATTCGAGAGCTCGGAGAAGTAGCGCACGCCGTGCCGGCGAATCCAGCGGTCGACCTGCTGCTGGGCTCCGTCGAGCGTGAGCGGCTCCATCGTGCTTCCCGGACGAGGAGTTGGGAAATGTCATTCGCGGCGGCCCAACGGCGCGTCGGGCCCTCCGATTCTACCGGGCGGCGGCAGCGGGGCAATCGGGTTTCGGCGCGATGCCACCACAGCGTAGTGCTCAACCGGCCGCCGAGGGGGTTTCGCGCGGCACACACGGCCACACTTGGCCTCGCCCGTATAATTCCAGTGGCAGTTCGCCGAAGCTGCAAAAGAGGCGGGCTCCGCGTGCCCGAGCGAGTCTTCTGTCCAAATCCCCTCCGGCGAGGGGGTTTCGGTGAACCGCGACCCGGCCGGCCGCGTAAGGTAGGGTTGACGGAGGGGCAAGCCCGTCCGGGGACCCAGCAGCCGCCGCCCAGCCACGGAGGAATCGATCCCATGTCGCGAGAGGCCGAGATCCGAAAGCTCCGCAGCGTGCTCCTGAAGCGCCGCGACGCCATCCGCAAGGCCCTGGCCGGCGACCTGAGCGGGCTCGATGTCTTGCGCGAACAGGCCGGGGCCGACTCCGTCGATTTCGCGCTGGACGCCGAGCAGGGGGAGATCAGCTCCCAGCTTGCCGAGCTCGAGAGCCGCGAGCTGGTGCAGATCGAGCGGGCCCTGGAGCGCATGGAAGACGGCACCTACGGCATCTGCGAAGTGACCGGCAAGCCGATCCCGCTCTCTCGACTCCGCGCGCTGCCCTACGCCACGACGCGCGTCGAGGCCCAGCGCGAACTGGAAGAGGCCCGCGAAGAAGGCCGCGACGTGCCCGACTGGAGCCGGGCCATCGACCTGCCCGGCGACGAGACGCCGCGGGTGCCCGACGGGTACGAGCTGACGTGAGCCCGCTCTCGTCGCCTCTCACTCTTCCTCTCGCTTCCCACGCTTCAAGACGATCAAGTACTGCTTCTCGCCCTTTTCGGCGGAGAAGGTGGTCGGCCGTGGAGAAGACGGGGTCGCCGGCTCGCAGAGGATCAGCTCGTCGCCTTCGAGCCTGTAGATCTCTTTCAGCTCGAATGTCTTGCCGTCTCTTTCGACCACGAAATCGATATGCTTTGGATTCTCGGTGGGATCGAGCGTGTGCCGTGACTTGATGATGAGCTTGTTGCGGTGGATAGTCCAATTCCGGCCGGAAATCACGATATGATCGCCCTTCTCCAACGCAAAGGGCCGACCGTCGAACCGGACGGATACGTATTCCCACCTTCCTTGGATCAATTCGTGATCCGACCTGCTTGCGTCACGACCTTGGGTGGTCGCGATCAGTCCCGCTGCACCCACAAACACCGCCAAGCAGCTTGGGCAACTCATGACCATACCCTCAAGCGTTACTCGCTCTTGCCCGCGAGGCACACGACGCGCCCGTCCTCGAGTGACACGAACACCCGCCCCGCGGCGTCCATGGCCAGGCCGCCTTTGACCACGAGGGAGGCGAGCGGCATGGACCAGGCTTCGGTTCCATCGGCCAGGGCGATGGCGGCAAGCTGGGGTTCGGACGGCTCCAGGGCGCCGGTGTGGCCGGCGGCCAGCAGCGTGTCCTTGCCGACGACGAAGGCGGTGAGCCGGCGGCCCTTGGCGTCTGCCCAAAGCGGCTTCGGGCCGCCGGGGGGCTGGCGACCTAGCGTGAGCGGCTCGCGAGGATCGAACTGCGGGACCGGCGAGCCGGGGGCACGGCGCGAGAGGTTCCAATGGCCGGCGCCGTCGTACGTGGCGCCGTAAAGGAGCGTGCTCCCGTCGGAAAGCTGCTGGCGAAGCGGCAGATAACGGCCGTAGACGGGGTAGTAGGGGTAAAAGGCCGTGCGCGAGAAGGAGTTGGGCTCGTCGTGGGGCTCGCTAAGGCACTTGCCCGTGGCCAGGTCGAACCGGGCCACGTGGCAGACTCCGCCGCCGGCGAACCGCAGCTCGCCGCCCTCGATGAACAGCTCGCCCTGGAGGCTCGCGCCGCTTTGAGCTTTCTCGGAGAGCATCCCCGAGCGGTCGTTGGCCCACTTCAGTTTGCCCGTGGCGGCGTCCAGCGCGACGACGTAGGTGCCGTCGTAATGGGCCAAACCGGCCGCGGCGTAGACCACGCCGTCCTGCACCACCACGCCCCCGGCGGCCGGCCAGCGGCAGATCAGCTCGTCGAACACGTTGATCCGCCGCAGGGCCGGGGCCACGCGGAACGTCCACAGCGGGCGCCCCGTGGCGGCCTCGAAGGCGTAGACCTTGCCGTCTGCCGAGCCGACGAACGCCCGGCCGTCCGCGACGGCCGGCGGGAAAAAGACGGCCCCCTCGCAGAACGACTGCCAGCGGGGTTCGCCGGTGGCGGCGTCGAGTGCCACGACCGCACCGCCGCGGTCGCCGAAGAAGACCAGCCCGCCGGCGGCAACCGGCGCGGTCGGCCGCGTGCCGGTCGGCGAGCGGAACGCCCACCGCTTCTCCACCTTGGTGGGGATGGCCACCGACGTGACCGGGTTGCGGCGGTTGTTGCCCAGGTACGCGGGCCAATCGCCATCGGCCACCTCAAACGCCTTCACCTCGGCCGGACCGGCGGTAGGCACGTCGAGGCGCGAGTCGTCTATCGCCGGGTGGTAGTCAAAATCGCCCGCCGGGGCCAGGCCGACGTGGCCGTAGAACGAGAGCTGGCAGCCGCACATCCACGGGCCCCAAGTCAACATGCCGTCGGAAATGATCACGCCGTCGTGGCAAGGGGGCCGCATCGGGGCGATGTGCCGGGCGGTGTTCGTGGCCGTCTCGATCCGCACCGTGCCGCCGGGGGCGCGGAAGAAGATGCTGTCGATGCTCCCGGTGGCCCGGGTGCAGGCCCGGCGTCCCGGCACGGGCAGCTCGGCCAGCACGTCGCCGGTGGCGTAGGCCAGCTTGAAGCCGGCCCCCTCGACGGCCGGCCGGTCCGGTCGGCGCAGCGGCCCGGCCGCGTAGAAACCGTCGTCCTGGAGCACGAGTTGGTAGTTTCCCCCTTCCTTCTTCCACAGGAGCTTGCCGTCCTTGGCCGAGGCGACCACCAGCTTGCTTCGCTGCGGCCCGGCGAAAAGGACGTACTCGTCGTTGCACTTGATGTAGGAGGTCGTCGAGTAGCCGGTCACCCAGAGCTGCGCCCGGCCCTGGGGTCCGATGGCTTCGAGCAGGTCGGCGTCGGAGTTCTTCCAGGCGGGCTTGCCGGTTTTCGCGTCGAGGCAGGCGAGGAATTCTGCGGGGCTGTAGTAGTAAACCCGGCCCGACTTCATGCAGACCCCGCGGCTGTCGACGTACTCGTCCTCGCGATGGCTCCAGATCGGCTTCTTCGTCGCCGGGTCGAAGGCGACGAACGTCCGGCCGAAGCCGAAGTTGGTCTTGGGATTGGCGTAGTCGTGTCCTTCCCACATGCCCCAGGGCCAGTGGCCCATGCCGGGCGTGTTCGAGCGGACCGTGGCCGGGCGGACTTCCTCGCCGCCCACCAGGGCGTACAGGATATTGCCCTCTAACGCCATCCACTTCCACACCGGCCCGTCGGCCAGCCTCTCGGGCACGACGATTTCATCGGTGACCTTCCCGGTGCGGGCGTCGATCAGCTTGCACGATCGGTCGTCGGCAAGAAAGAGGGTCTCGGGCGTGGCGATCATCGTGTTGCGGTGGATCATGAACCCCTCGCGGAGCGGGCGCTGCCAGAGGACCGTGCCGTTGAAGGCGTTGTAGCAGATCAGCGTGTTGAGCGTGGCGTTCTGGTTGGCCTTGTGGGCGATGTGGCCGAACGCGCGAAAGACCCGGCCCCCGGCGGCCACCGAGACCTCGGGCATGGGGACGAACTGCGGGCGCACGATGAACTGCGTGAGGTACGGTGCTCGGGCGAGCTGATCGGTCGATTGGGGGTTGTTGTCCGGCGCGTGATAGGGGTGAGTCCACTGGTCGGCCTCTGCCGGAAAGGGCTTCTCGATGGTCCGCTGGCCCACGAGGGCCTTGCCGCCGGGATGGAGCACGCGGAGCACCTCTTCGTCGTTGACTTTGCCCTGATGAGAGCCGTGTACGATGATCGCGCCGGCCATGTTGTCGGCGAGCTGGATCGCGCTCAACGGGCCGCGCCCGGCGAAGATCCGCTTGCCCAGCAGGCCGGCCGAAAGGGCCGCGTCTCTCACCGCCGCCACCTCTCGCTCACTCGCCGACTGGAAGTAGACGAGCAGCTCGCTGGCGCGGGCCAGGTCAAGGGCAAACTCCGGCCTGCCGGACGACGGCATTCCGAGAACGGCGCAGACGCCGCGGTCGAGATCAAGCTGGCCGAGGACTTTCTCGGCGTGCGGCTGGGCCTCGGGCGCCGCCACGGCGGGCGACATCGCCGGCAAGGCGGCGGCCAAGGCCAGAGGAAGCGCGAGGCGGGTTGCCCGAGTGTTTGCGAACATGACTGGGTCCTCCCTGGGATTGGGGGCGAGCGGCGGGCTCGCCCGGTTCGGACGGCGGCGCCGGGGCCTGTTGTTGGCGCCAACTGGGCGATCGTATTATCCCGCGCGCCCCGCGCGAAGCAAGCTTTTCGGCCCGGGAGCTTGCCACTTCTCGGTCCGGCCTCATTGACGGTACCCGCTCGCGGCGAGTACCCTGAAGTCGGTCCGGGGGGGGTCGCGTGGCCCTGCCGGGCAGCCGCGAGCGGGGCGAATTTGTTTTCAACGGCCCGAAGGGTGCTTCGCACAATCAGCCCCCTCCCCGTTTTCCTCGCGCTGCACTTGGTGGCAAGTCGATGCACTTCAACCAGCGGAAGAGACAATCGCGTTCCGCATTCGGCCGACCTGCGGCCGTGGCATGTTTGGCCGCCGCCTGGTGCTGCGCCTTGCAGGGACTGGCGAAGGCCGGCGAGCCGGGCGAGGCCGGGGGAGCCGACGCCCCGGGCAAGGGTGAAGGGGCGATCGTGCTGCAACTCCAATGGTACCCCCAGGCCCAATTCGCCGGCTACATGATGGCCCAGCACAAGGGGCTTTTTCGCCGGGCCGGCTTGGGGGAGGTGAGGCTGGCGTGGGGGAGCGACGAAATCCGGCCTTTGCAGCGCGTGATCGACGCAGAGGCCGACTTCTGCACAACCTGGTTGTCCACGGCGATTGTCGAGCGGGCGCAGGGACGGCCCGTCGTGCAAATCTCTCAGGTGCTGCGGCGGTCCTCGATGATGCTCGTGGCCCGGAGCGACTCCGGAATCGCCGCGCCCGGCGACATGTCCGGGCGCCGAGTCGGTCTGTGGGGCGGTGAGTTCGACGTGCTGCCCAACGCCTTCTTCAAGAAGCACTCGGTCGGGCCGGTCGTCGTGCCGCAGAGCAACAGTATGGTCCCCTTCCTCCGCGGGGCCGTCGACGTCGCCTCGGCCATGTACTACAACGAGTACCACCTGCTGTTCGAAGCCGGGCTGCGGGAGAGCGAGCTGCGGGTGTTCGCCCTGGCCGATTACGGCATGGACTTCCCCGAGGACGCCCTCTATTGCACCGAAACCACGCGCCGGCAGCGGCCTGCGGCGTGCGCCGCGATGGTCACGGCCGTGCGCCAAGGGTGGCAGGCGGCGTTCGCCAACGAACAAGAAACCCTGGAAGTGGTGATGGACTATTGTGCCCGGGCCCACGTCCGCACCAATCGCGCCCATCAGCGGTGGATGTTGCGGGCGATGAAGGAGGCCATGGGCGATCCCGCCGCCGCGGCGTGGGGTCGCCTCTCGCCCGAGGTGTACGCCGGCGTGGCCGGGGCATTGCGGGACCAGGGTTTGATTGACCGCGTCCCCGAGTTTGGGGCGTTCTATCGTCCTCCCCCGCAGCGGCGCGACTCGCCATGAAGTGCCCGATTCGCACCAAGCTGGTTCTGGCCATTTGCCTGCCGCTGGCGGCCGTGTATCTGCTGCTGTTGGTGATCGAGTACCGCCGGGGGAAAGAGGAAGCCCTCGAACAGATGGAGGTTTACTTGACCGAGCTGGCCGCCCACGAGGCGAGCGATCTCGACAAGCGCCTCTCGGGCGTGGCTCAGGTGGCCCGCTCGACGGCCGACTTCCTCGACACGTTTCCCCCGCAGGAGGAGGAGGCGATCTACCGGCTGATCCGGCGGACTCTCACCAGCAACCCGAGAATCTTCGGCACCTGCGTGGCGTTCGAGCCGGGGGCGTTCCGGGCCGAGCGGACGAGGTTCGCCCCGTACGGCTGCCGGTCGCCGAAGGGCGAAGCCCTGCGCATGATCGACATCGGCACGGAAAGCTACGACTACACCCGCTGGGACTGGTACCTGCTGCCGAAGCTGCTCGAGCGACCCGCCTGGACCGATCCGTATTTCGACGAAGGGGCGGGCAACATCCTCATGTGCACTTACTCGGTTCCGTTCTATTCGGAAGGCCGGCTCACCGGCGTGGTGACGGCCGACGTGTCTCTCGAGCACCTTCGCCAAGAGATGGCGGAAGTCGACGTCCAAGGGGGCTACTGCATGATCCTCAGCCAGTCGGGCACGATCGTCTCCCACCCGCGCGAGTCGCTGATCATGTCCGAGTCGATCTTCAGCCTGGCCGAGTGGTACGAATTGCCCGAGCTGGTCGAGCTGGGGCGGGAGATGATTGCGGGCAAGCGCGGCGTGCGGCGGATTCCCGATTTCGAGACGGGCCGCCCGAAATGGGCCGTGATCGCGCCCGTCTCTTCGACCGGGTGGTCGCTGGCGGCCATGATCCCCGAAGAGCACGTGCTGGCTCCGGTGTACGACCGCGTGAACCGCCAGATTTACGTGCTCTTGACGGGGCTGGGGATGATCACCCTGATCGTGCTGGTCGTCTCCGGCTGGATCACCCGCCCCTTGAAGCGGCTGGCCCTGGCCACTCGGGAAGTGGCACGAGGGAACCTCGACGTCCGGGTGACCGGCATCCGGAGCCGCGATGAGATCCGCGAGTTCGCCGACACGTTCAACCGGATGCTCGGCGACCTGAAGAGCAGCGTGGAAGCCACGATTCGGGAGACCGCCGCCCGCGAGGCCGTGGAAAAGGAGTTGGTGGTCGCCCGCCAGATCCAGACGTCGCTCCTGCCGAAGGTCCGTCCCCCTTACGTCGGGCACGCCGCTTTCTCGCTGCACGCGGTCAATGAGCCGGCCAAGGTCACCGCCGGCGACTTCTACGATTTTTGGTTCGTCGACGAGGAGCGGTTGGCTCTGGTGATCGCCGACGTCTCGGGCAAAGGGCTGCCGGCGGCCATGTTCATGGCCGTTGCCCGCACGGTGATCCGCAACTTTTCCACGGCGGGCCGCACTCCGGCGGAAACGCTCGCCATCGCCAATCGCGTGCTGACCGAAGAGAACGAAGAGCAGATGTTCGTCACGGTGTTCCTCGGTCATTACCACCTGCGAACCGGCGAGCTGACCTACGCCAACGGTGGTCACAATCCCCCGCTGGTCGCCCGGCCCGACGGACGGGTCGAGTTGCTCGGCGACTCCACCGGGCCGCTGCTGGGGGTCTTGGACGAGACGGAATACGAGGACGAGCGGACCGAGTTGGACCCCGGTGATCTGCTTCTGCTTTACACGGATGGTGTAACCGAAGCTTACAATGAAGAAGCGGGGATGTTCGGTGAGGAGGGCCTTGAGCAGTTGCTGTTCCGGCTTCACAGTGCCCCGCT
>Ga0180437_10002542_pt1 | contig 28875 bp, 38 predicted proteins | sample SS_ome_4_FD_132410 | JGI IMG/M metagenome (GOLD analysis project Ga0180437, IMG submission 132410) | Hypersaline lake sediment archaeal communities from the Salton Sea, California, USA - SS_3_D_1 metaG | ecosystem: Environmental > Aquatic > Non-marine Saline and Alkaline > Hypersaline >...
CGCGTCGCACAGGTCCGCGCCGCGCAGGTCCGCGCCGCGCAGGTCCGCGCGCTCCCCTCCACGCGCGTCTTGCAACCATTTTTTATGACTCTTCAGGATTTCCTGAAGGTCTGTTTTACATTTCTCATTGTCCGGCATCGTATCCTCCTCAGCACTTCGTCCGATTCAGCCATCGCCGTGACGCTCCCGTGCATCACAATCGGACACGTCTCGCGGGTGTAATACTGGGCCCTTGAGCAGGGCTTCCCGTCCAGATTACACTCGTCGTGATCTCCGTCTTCATCGCGGAACGGACAGTGGTTGTTCCACCGACGCGGCCCACTCATCGGGACCAGAATGACCGAGCCGGATGCATCTACCTTCTCTTCCGGCCCCGCTTCTTCTTCTGCTTTTCTCTCCAGAGCTGCGATGCGTCCTTTCCCGGCGGGACGTCGTACAGTGTTGCGCAGACGTTGCAGTAGTTGAGATAGCATCCCCAGAGTTTCCTCGCTATGTCCTTCGCCTCCCCGCAGTTCGGGCACGGGGCCATCACGCAGAATTCCTTGTCGCTCTCAGTCTGCACTTTCTTGTGATGCATCTCGGGAATATACTAGTGCTGCTATATTCCGTCAAGGATTAAGTTGTGAAATTGCAATCTAGGTCTAGTCGTAGCTGATCTTCCCCTCGGCAGAGTCCTTGAACTTCCCGAAAGAGTGCACGTAGTTCTCGGTGATGTTGGAGCTGGAGTGCCCTAACATCTCCTGTATTTGCCTGATAGTCGCGCCATTCTCCAGGGCAATCGACGCTGCTGTGTGCCTCAGAATGTGCGGGCAGGCGTCCGGCCTGTCGATCCCGGCCTCCCTGAACCGGCGCATGATCGGTCTGGAGAACCCGTTGTACGTGATCGGCTTTCCCTTGTTCTCTCCGTCATGGCGGACCCATATTCTGCAGTCGTCTTCCCAGCTCCTGCCGGTAGCCTCTAGGTAGTCCGTTATCGCGGCTATCGGCTCCGAGCCGACAAAAACGGTGCTGTCCTTGTCGAGATGCCCCTTGCATTTGTAGTTGACGATCATCGCGTCTTCTCGCTGTTCGAAATCCCCGGTGCATACCTCCATCACGCCGCCGATTCTCATGCCGGTGTACATCATGAAGATGATGGCCGACCGGTCGCGGTGGGCAATCAGGTGGGCCATACCGGTTGTCTTGTTGACGAGCTTGTTGAGATGGTTTTGCAGTGCCCTGGACTCGTCTCCGGTCAGGGCCGTGCGGTTGCTCTTCTTGGGGGGCTTGATTCTGACCTTGCCGAGCGGGTTCCTGCCGACGAGTCCTTCGTCGAAACACCACCTGAGAAACGATTTCGCAACCGCTATGTAAAGCGCTTTGCCGTATGACCCGCAATCATGCGAGTCCCTGAATTTCAGGGCCCGGAGCTCCCAGCCCCTCTTGCCTGGCTTAGCGAACTTGACGAACTTGTTGAGTGTGAACCGGTAGACCTTCTGCGTTTGTGGAGAATACACGCCCTCGGCGATGAACTGTTCTATCTCGTCCTTGCCGATCGATTTCGGCATAATCGACCCCGATCACGGAATGATGGCCGAAGTCGCTAGTCGAAGTCGAACGGGACGTCGCTCTTGGCGTCATCCGGATCCGCTGTGCGCAACTTCTACAAGTCCTCCCTCTGACCACCGAGGACCGTGTTGTCGTTGTCGTAGCCCGCGAAGTCCTCGATCATCCCGCCGAGCATGGTCACGTCCAGGCGCTGGAGTTGGGCCTCGATCTTCGAGACAGAACTGTTCATCCCGTTCAAGAACTGTTCGCCCCTGATCTTGTTCTCGAGGTACCGGTCGCAGTGGATCTTCACGCCGCGGGCTATGGCATCCAGCCGGCGCTTCACGTCCATTCCAAGCCTGGCTAGTTCGTTGTCGCCCATGTGTATTCCTATCTAGGGTGATCGGGATGAGCGGCGGTATGCGATTTTGTGGCAGCAATGCCGGTGGCCGGTCGGCGCTGCAATTTAATGGGCGGACTTTGCCTTTTGGCTCTCCGGCTATCAGCCGGCCTCGTTCCGCGCAACCACGCGACCTCCGCTTCGGATAATGACCCCTCAGTTCGTCGCATACAACCCGCGCCTCGCGACCGCTCATCCACTCCTACTCTATCTCGGCCCCTTCCACCTCGTCGTCGTCGGCCCCATCGGCGTCGATGACCGCGCCATCGTCATCCTCGTCACCGTCTCCGAATTCTCCGATAGCGGGGGCCTCGGAATCGTCATCATCGTCGCTCTCGCCGTCGAAAACCGACGACAGGTCAATCCCGTCCGCCATCGTCAGCGCGGTGACCGCGCATGCCGGGCAGATGTGGTCTCCGGTCGGGTCGCCTTCCTCGTCTCCTATCATCAGGTAGATGAAGGCGTCGTCTCCGATCTGGACGCGTATGGCGTCGCCGTCGGTGTCGTCGGTTTCGATCTTCTTCTGGCAGGTATCGCAGGTAACGGTAAGCATCAGTGCTAATCCTCCTCGTAACCGTCCTCGTAGTCGTCCTCGGCGTCGAACATCGAGCCGGGTCCTTCGTATTCCTCGTCATCATCGTCGTACCCAAGTCCGACCATGACTGCGTTCATCGCGTCGCCGAGCGCGTTGTGCTTGACAAGTATCTTGTCATCGTACACCAGCGGGTCCTCCGCGTTCTGCGCCCTAATCATCTCGCCGCGCAGCTCGTCCATAGCGAGTATAGCGTTGTTGACGCACTTCGAAAAGGCTTTCTTCTCGAGGTTGGACATCTTGTCTTCGTGCGTTATGTCGGTCATCGCTGCTTCCCCTTCTCTTCGACCGACACGTCCGGCAACCCGTCCGCGATGATCGGGCTCTCCAGATCGCACATTTCAATCAGCGGAGTGAGCCCGCCGATCTTCTGCAGCTGGGCTTCGAGCATCTCAACCGCCGCGTCGACGGTCTCCCTGCTCTCGGCCCGCACCGTCTGCTCGATGGTGACGATGAACTTCTTCCTCATTGGTTTCCCGTCGGCGGTGACGTGAGACATCGCGCTGCCGGCCCGGGCAACCTTCCCAGCCTTGCTGAATAGGTCTTTAAGCGACATCCTTGATGATTCCCTTCTCTCGGAGGCGTATCTGCCATTCGGCTTCGGAGACCGGGGTGATGGAACTGGTGGAGATCGAAACGGGCATCTCCTTCTTGATGACCCCGACGTCGGGAACTGAGTAGTCTCCCTTGTGGCGGTCTGCGAGCTCGGCCAGCTTCGAAGGGTTCCATCCGAACTCTACCCTGTTCTTCACGAACGAGAAATATCCTATAATTCTCGTGATCCACAGCATCACATTCGGATCGCGCTGCCCAAGGAACAACTCAACGTAGTCATCCCACGCCGCGTCGGTGAGATCGGGGTCGATTTCGAATACGCGCTTGCCTTCGCGGCAGCCGACAATCAGACGATCATCAGCCGGGTCTTTTTCGATCCTCGCGCCGAGGATTTCGAATCGCGGGTCGTTCTGGATCTTCTTGACCAATTCTCTGAGCTTCACTATGCACCTCCTGAATTGGCAATCCTTCTTGCCTTCTCGTCCTTGTAGATACTGATAAACGCCTCGACCTCTTCACGGCTCATCGGTTCGACCGTATGGAAGATCGGCTTGCCGTGAACCATGTGGGGGAGCGCCCAGTCGTGAATCGCGAAGAAGAACAGTCCGTTGCACTGCGACCTGAGCTTCATCATTTCCTTCGGGGTGGCCTGCTTCACCGCGATGAAGGAGACTTCCTCGTCGTCTGAGTTCATCTGCCAGTTGACCATCGCGGTGCCGGCGAGAACCCGTTTCGCAAGGGCGAGCAGGAAGTCCTTGTTGTGGACTTTGTATGGCCTGATGGTGAACGAATTGCTCATGCTACCAGCTCCTGGTGTAGGGCTCGACGGCGATGGCGTCCGGTTCGTGTTCGACGTACAGATCCCGGCTTCTCACATTAGAAAACAAGATGATGATATACCCGCCGTGCCCGCTGCCGGCATACTTCCGTCCACGACCGACGAACGAGACGAGATCCATTTCCTCTTCGATCTGTTGCTTGTAGGAGATATTCATCGCATCGGCAAGTAGGGTGATGTCTCTCTGCTCGACAGCATGTTTTGCGACTCTTGAGGCCATCATGATTGTCTCGTAGTTACGCCATAGGTCAAGGAGCCCCTTCGTGTCATGCTCTTTACCAGTCCACTTCAGCGCGAGATGCCCGCGCAGCCAATCCGCGTCCACCTGCATATCCAGAACCGGCTTGCGACCAGACTTCCACACGCACAACCCGGTCTGCTGAATGACCGCTGCATCCTGCCAGCCGGCAATCTGGAGTTCGCTGTCTACTGGATCCTCGCCCATGAGAAGCGCTCGAGCTGCGGACCCGCCGAGTCCGGCGCGAACGTGATACGGCCACTCGTCCATCGACACGGTCGGCGTGATCGCGCAGTTGACGATGTAGCCGCCGGGCATCGCGTACTTCGGCACGTCGAGCCATCCGCCGGCGAAGTCGACGCGGAGCGGGACGCTAGATGGTATGCTGGCGCGGCGTCGTGCGGCTGTCGTGCTGATCGGTTCGCACGATGGCGGTGTTTTGCTGATCATCACGAACGAGGCGTTCTTCTGTGCGCACAACCTGGCTTTCAATTCTGAATGCGGGTCGTCGTCGGTAGAGACAAGCGTTCTGCCTGGTCCGATACCGCCAAGGAAATTCAGATGCGGCGGGTCGAGATCCCCTATGAACGCTTCGTCAACGATGTCGATAGATTGTATCACGGCAAGCCGATGATCTTGCGGTAGCGTCGGTTCCCGGCCCTTCAAAGCGCGGATCACCCGGTCGGAAGGGACGCACACGGTCAGGTAGTTGCCGGAGCATTTCTCCAGAGCATCCGACCAGAACTGAATGTGGCCGGCGTGTAGGATGTCGTAGCAGCCGCTGACGAGGATTTTCACCTCTTCTTTCTCCTCTTAGGAACAGCCTTCTTCAGCAAGTCGCCGTATCCCATTTTCTTGAGCATGCACTCAACCGAACAAAAATGCAGGCCATCGCCCGCATGACTTTTGACTTCAAGATCACCTGCTTCCGCCCACCCTTTTGATGTTGGCGAATATATCACTACCTTAGCTCTTCCCCACTCTTCTTCGTTTAGTCCTTCAACGTCAATCTCTATCCAGTTATGGATCCTTGTGATGTCATCGTGATAGACATTCTTCTCACAGTCTGGCCCATCGCAGTACGCCTGCCTGTCTATCACGCCTATCTCCTCGTTTCGGCAGACAGGGCCCGCTGGCGTCAGCAACACACTGACAAGAAAGGAGGTGCCAGCGAGCCCCAGCCTGCCTGCGCGAAAGGTCTATGCGTCCTGCGGCGGGCCTTCATCGCCGCGAATGAGCTTCTCGACCTGCTCTAGTTGCGCCCACGCTTCGGGCGTCTCAGCCCACCAGTGTATGGCATTCTTCAGTGCGGCGATCGGAGTCGTATTGACGAGACCGCCGAGCACTCCGCCGATGATTCCGCAACATTCCCGGTCGGTCAGTTCCCGCGACGGGTTCTCGTTCAGCGGTTTCTTGCTCATGATTTTCCCTAGCTGTTCAACTTCGGATTTCGCGCAAACAGTGTTATGGAGAATGGAGGAGATCCATCTCCTATATCTCTTATATTGCTTTCGTCGTACAACGGCTGCCGGTACTTTATTGCTAGAACACCGACATGTTCTAGTGTGCTGCCAAGGGTTCGTGGCATTGGGTCGCCATCAAGCGTCTTCTTCATAGCAACAACTGGAGCAGCGAAGACAGCGATCATGCCTTGCAAAAACGACCGGCGCTTCATGGCTTCTCTCCAACACTAAATCCCACGAACAGAAAATTGAATCCCCAGCCGCCTGGGAAGGTGAAGTACCCGAACTTCGCTCTTCGCATGACGAAGTGCCACGGATTGACGAAGTAGATTTCCATTATGCAAAATCCATCTCGGCGGCAACCCCGATACATAGTCCGATGACCAGGACGTCAAACGGAAAAGAGAATGCCGCAGCAGCGAAACAAGCAACACCCGCCAAAGCTGATGCAAGCACACGCTTTCTTGTGAAGAGATGCATAGCTTCTCCTGCCATCCCCCTACGCGAGCTCGGTCCCACATCGACTACACTTCCTGAGGTGGACCAGCTCGTCCCAGCTCATCGTGTTCTTGCATTCGAAGCACACCGCCTTCTGCCCCTCGGTGATGTTGTAGCCCTTGATGATCGATTCCGAATACTCGGGCCACTGGCGCTGGCTGCCCCACTCTTTCATAAGGATGTCCATCTTCCTGGTGATCCCGAGCTCTCCGTTCAGGCTGTCGTGCAGGAACTTGCGCAGTCTGCGGTTGCTCGGCCAGGATTCCCGCTGGAACACGGCTATCGCCATGCCGTTGGTCTTCACTCTGGGGTCGTTCTCCGGCAGAAGCGTCGCGCCGCCGGCCCCTCTGATGATCCGGTTCCTCACGCTGATCTCTATGAGGATGACCGGCATGTCGAACTCGGGGTGGTCGACGTTCGTACCGGGCATCCCGCCGCAGCCTATTCCAAGTATTCTGTCCATCATTGCGAGCTGCAGGTCCTCGTCATCGTGGTTGCCATGTTTCCACAGATGCATATCGTCCTGCGACAGTCCGAAGGCCTCTGCTCTTTCCATGACGAAGGCTATCGGGTCTACGTGGGCCGGTACCTCGACCGCCGAACCTTCGATGCCGATCCAGGCGTGTCTAACGTAGTTGTCCACCTATTCGGTCTCCTTGTCGGCGTTGAACCCCCCAGTGATGATCTTGCCGCCGATGCCGGTATCGCCCGGCAGTTGACCGCCGTTCCCGCCCTTCGGCTTCGCATTCTTAAGGACGCTCGTGACGACGTCCCCGAGGTCGAAGCTCTTGTTGGCCTGGTCGATCAGCGCGCCGATGCACTTGAGAGCGGCGGCTTTCGGCGTGGACCCTTCCGGCACGATCCCGCCGATCCTGATCGACGTGATCGGCTTGCCCTTCGGGTTTTCGGGGTCGTAGATCACCGCAGCGCTCGTCACGAAGACGGCTTCGCCGCTCTCGATCGCGTCGGCGATCTCGCGAAACTCCTTGATGAGATCCTGCTTCCCGCCGCGCTTGTTGGGCAGCCTGCCGGACATTCTTGGGTCATCTCCTTTCGAGGGTGACTCTCAGGCCGAGGATCGATGCGACTGTCTTGACCGTGCTGATGCGGACATCGTCTCTCTGGCCGTAGAGCCACATGCGGATAGCGGCCTTGCGACGTCCGGCCCGGCTGGAGATGGAGCAGACGGATTCGCCTTGGCTCTTGATCGCTTCGAGAACCTGTTTGCGTATGCTGCAGTGCTTCATCGGCTCTCCTCAGAAACGACCGGGGGCGGTCGTTGCCAATGACCGCGCGTGGAAACGGAGGTGTGGTGAGAAACAGGTCGCGGCCACCAACGATTCCGCCCCCTTGAGACATCGACTGTATATGGCGGGGTATATACCGTCAACTATATTCTTCTGGACGCCGACCGTTTTGTTTTCGTCTTTCCCCACCGCTTCAGCGATGCGTTTTTTGCTACCCTCTTGCGCACCGCCTTCGGCTTGTCCAGTTCGTTCTGCTGCCTAGTACCTAAAGATATGTTGCTAGGCCTGTTGTCGTGAGCATTTCCGTTGCGGTGCCGGACCTCCATCTTCTTGTGAAACGAGAACGCCTTGAACTTGAGGTAGGCAACGAACTGATGGACGGGTATCTTCACAGACTTGGACTCGCCGCTGATCTTCAGTTTGACTGAGAAGACCAGATACTTGCCCCGCCGGCTTCTCTTGTTGCCGGTTACAACGCTCAGCTTCCTGGGCTTCTTGCTGAACGGTGAAATGACATCCCCGACGCTGTCCACCTCATATCCCTGTCGGTATGCGTGTACTATCGCCTTCTGGATCTTGTTCATGTGTCCCTTTACGGTTTCTGCCTATATACGTTCGACAAGGCGTTGAACATCTGCTCGTCGATCTCCTTGAAGAACATCTTCTGGAATCTGAACCGACCCTTCGTGTCCTGCCCGAAGTAGAGAGTGCACGTATTCAATCCTGAGCCAGACACGGACCTGAGCTTGTACACTGACTTGAAGTCTATGAGCGACCAGCCATGCTTGATACCAACGACGACAATGATGGTGTGCGGTTTACCGTCGCACGATAGGATCGTGTCGTTGGTGCCGAATACCGATGCCCGGCTGATCCTGGTGCCGACGTCGACCACATATTCAAGGCGAAGAACATAGTATTTCGCGCTCTTCACCTTTGGTATGTCGAAACTGTAGTAGGTCCGGATGAACGGGCTCCCACTCACCTCAAACCCGCCCTTGAACCTCGTGACGACATTTTCCCCAAGCCTGTCCTTGTAGTACTGGCGTAGATTGATGTCGTTTCCGGTCAACTCGTTGCCTGCCATCCCGATCCCAGGCATCATCTTCGGCATCCTGACCATACACTTCTTCCTGCTGGTCGGGACCGAGAACAAGATATCCCACATACCCTTTTTCGACACCATCACGTCTATCTTCTGCTTGTCGTCTGGCATGTAGACGTCGAGCGTCTTGTTGACCTCGCCAGCCTTGTGGCCGTCGACGTGTACCGTCGCATCTTTCGTCACCGACTTCACAGTCAGGGACGCGTTCGGCTCCTCGATGATCTCAACCTGTCCTGTCGCCATCTGTGCCACCAGCATCACTGTTGCGGCCAACATGCCACTCCTCCGGTTTCGTTCCGATCTCTCTCGGCCCCATTTTCTCTGTGGCGGCTACTCCTTTGTTGCAGCCTCCGCTTCGATACTCTTCACGTCCTTCACCGCGATTTTCGCGACCTCGTCGATCGCGCGCTGGCGGTTCAGGAGCTGGTAGTTGAACATGTCCGCCGCGAACATAGCGATCTTCCTGGGGTCGAGCCCGCCGCAGCGGAGCGCGGCCATCTGCGCGACCGACCGGTGGGTCTTGATGGTGAGCGCGTTCTTCTCAGTCGACGGGTCGAAGCCGGTCTCGCGAGTATAGACCTCCATGAAGCGGTGCATCCACGGCTTCTCGTTCTTGCGGTTCTTCTTGCTCATCTCGGCGTTCCTCTCCTCTTCAGTTCTTCCTCAAAATATACCAGCAGGCTTTGGTGATGGTAGAACCATTCAGCCACCAGCCTCCGCATCAGCCCGATCGGCTCGCCCTTCGCCCAGAGCCCCAGCACGGGGACCCCGCACGCCCACGCTATCCCCACCTCAGCCCACGCGTCCGCCCCAGACGGCCCGAGATAGATGACATAGTCGCTGGTCGTCGCGCCGTCGGTGTCGAACAGGAACTTGTCTTCACCGTCATCGCTCCAGACCCACTGGTTGAAGCCTTCTTCCTGAATTTTCCCGGCCTCAACCTCGTTCTCAACGAAGCTGACGACTTCGATCCCGAGCCGGCGGAGCTCGTCGGTCAGCATGCGGACGGCGTGTTCGTGTCGCCATGATGCGGCGATGTAGACTTTCACTCTCTTCTCCGTTCATTCTCATACGCTATATCCTTCTACGTCATATCCGCGATCTCCGCAAGAACTTTCTCAAATTCCGGCATCCACCCCTTCTTCTCTGCCTCGCCGACGTCGTCCCGACCGAAGAACTCGAGCGCCTTGTTCACCCGACCGGTCAGTATCCTAAGCTTCTCCACCATTGGGGACTGTTGGGGAGTCTTTTGGGGAGTCTTTATGGGGGCCGCGTCGGTGCCCACGATCCAACCGCCGCCGGTCTTCTTCAGCCAGTGGATCCGCCGGAACGTGTTTTCAGCCTCATGGTCGCTCTGCCCGGCGGTCGCGCGCGCGAGCATCACCAGCTCGGCCCGCAGGTAGATGACCGGCTTCACTCCGCGTGCGCGGTACGCCTTCCGGACCTTCCAGAGGTCGTCGCGGGAGACACAGTATACAATTGTGGCGTTCGGTTCCCATGCGAACTGCAGTTCGCAGTACGGGGCGTCGCCGGCCACCTCATCACCCGAGGGGCCCGAATGGGCCACTATAGACTGCTTGTCATCATACCGAGTAGGTGGCTTACCACTAAGGTGCGTGATGACAAACTCCTTTTTTCGCACTTTGCAACATCCTGTAAGTCTAGTAACATCCATTGAAAACACCAACCTTACTAGTAATTTTTACATACCGAAACACGGGTGGTGCGCGTCATTAGTTCATATCTATTCATCGTTTATCATACCGAACACCTCTGCGTGCACCGGTTGTACAAATCGCTACAGGAAGTTTCACGCCTTGTCACAACACATTTTTCTACCAACTATTAGAGTATAGAGTAACCTCAAATGACAAGGGGGTACCCGGCTTTCAAAAAACAGCTTACCGGTGCACGCAGAACGATATTCCTACATAACCTCTAGAAACTAATAGAGTAGTGTCGCGCACACCCCGATTTTTCCTTTATTACACCTCAACTAGCGGATCGGCGTCATTTTTAGTCGACCAGCGTGAAATCTGGAGGCTCGTTACTATCATTTTGTGGCGCGCCTCGGTCTTCATCGAACATGTCGACCTGCATGCTGCTGACTTCATCGAAAAAGTCCGGCCTGTCGCGCAACAACTGCCGGAACAGGCGCGAGAACTTCGGCGATTTCTGGTACCCAGACTGGGACGACGTGATCAGGTTCGCGGATTTCAGCAGGCGCATCTTGTCCGACACGAATCGCTTGCTCAATCCGGTCGCGTCGACGATGTCGTTGCGGGAGATCGACGCCTGTTTCCCGTTCGTGCCGTCCTGCTCGACATTCTGCGACCAGATTGAGAACAGTAACCGCTTCAGATATGACGGTTCGCTGTTGGTGTGACCGCGCTTTTCGCGTCTGATGGTCTCATCGAATGCGGCGACTACCTTGTCGTAGTCGGTGACCTCCTCGCGCAGCTGCATTTGGTGGGAGTATACGTTCAGCTGGAAGTTCTCAGAGCCGTAGATTTCATCCAGCATATTGCTGACCGAGTCGATATGTCTTGGAAGCACGTTCAGCCTGGTGTAGTTGTCCGAGAAGGACCCGTCGAGCGCGGCCATTGCTACTGCCAGCCGGGCGATCTTCTTATCGATCTCGTAGATGGTCACCAGTGGGATCGATGACGCGTGGCCGTACTTGTCGCTGATAGTCTCGGCCTGCTTCATGCAGGCCTGGGTGGTCTCCTCGGAGAAGACGATCTGCTCGGGCCTCATATTCCACATCAGGTAGACCAGCGAACGCATCATATTGTCCGTAACCAACCGCTGCTTCGGCTTTTTGTGTGTTTCGTGCAGTATCTTGTTTATTCCGCTGACGTCGTGCTGGTTCGCCAAAACGGCGAAATCCAGCCGGCGGATCATCATGATAGGGAACACGTTCTTCAGCGCCTGACATCCGAGCTGGTAGTGGTCCATGCGCGGAAGCCGGGGGTTGCCGATAAAGATGACCCTGGTCTGAGACTCATAGGTGGTCTGGACCACGCGGTCGATCTCCAGCACACCCTCGTCCATCGCCTTCGTGATCGACTTCAACTCGTCATGCCGGATCATCTGTGTCTCATCGATCATCAGCAGTTTGCGCGAGTTCGCCGGGTAGCGGCCCACGCGGGCATGCCACGATTTCGATGCAACCTGTTGCAGCGAATAGGCAAGGCCTGTTCGGGATCCCGTCAGGCCGCTGAACACGTCGCCGACATTCAACCACTGGGCCAGATTGGCAAAAGTCTTGGTCTTGGCGGTACCGACGTCGCCGATCACCGCCAGACAGATCCAGCCGCGGAGGCGCTCCCCGTTGAAGTTGAAGAATCGCGGGCTCAGATAGGTCATCAGCATCGCCAGCAGGAGCTCGTCGCGCTCGTAGACGCGCGTAACGTTACTCCTGATGTCGGAGATTATCTGCTCCACAGAAAGTTCGCCTATGGCCTTCAGGTCGGCAAGATGGTCGGCCTTGTCGAACGCCTCGAAATCGTCCTCTTGCGGAACGAGCTTTTCGATAAGGAACGTCGTGCCCTGGTCCTGGGGCCGGTTTGTCGCCCAGCCCTCGGCGTAGTAGTTGCCCGGCTTGACCGGCAGGTCCGACAGGTAATAGACCTGTTTCTCTACCAGTCGGGCGTTCTTCTCGTCGAAGAAACCGTCCGACTCGCTCTTCTTCTTCCGCTTCTTCTTCGTGGCGTCGTGTTCTTCTGTGATAGCCTTAATGAGGCTGTCGTCGTCATCCTTGATGTTCACCTGGACGTTACTGACCCGGCTGACCTTCTGGTGGGCGAGGAACTCCCGGACAGTGCGTCTGGACAGCACGTCGATCCCCGGTCGGGCTCCCTTTTGGCAGTAGTTTCTCCCCAGCATGTTCTCTACCTGGCCGTCGGTCGACATGCAGGACCCGATGAAATCACGGGCCCCGTGCGGGATCGTGATAGGCTCGTTGCAGAGCGAACACTGGTTGTTCTGCCTGAGAGAGCAGGATTTGACCCGGAAACGCTCCACCGCAGAGTACGACTTGTCGGTCTCGCTGCAGATGGTGAGTTCGCAGGAGACACGCTTGCCGATCAACTCGTCCTTGTCGATCTCCGCGAAGCTACTGATTTCTATCGGCGGCTCTTTGGCGGCTTGCTCGAGGAGTTCATATTGCTCAGGCACCGTCTGTGGATCGCCTGAGAAGTCATGTGGTTTTGCATCTTCGACCATGGTCCTGAATGGCTTGTCGGTGCACCCGCGCTTCACCACCCAGTCGGTGATGTCCTTGTCGTCTTTCGTGCCGGCGAGAAGCTTGGGCTCGACAACCCTGACCGATTTGACCAAACCCTTTCTGACTGCCGACCGGAACAGCGGCAGGACGACATCCTTGACTGCTCTCCTGCCTTCTTCGTCGCAATCATAGAAGACAGCGACGTCTTTCCCCTTGAACTGCTTCACCCATTTATCGTTGAACGTGCTGCATCCGTGGGTGCCACTGACTGCGGTGAAGCCCATCTGTGTGGCAAGCATGGAGTCGAACTCGCCCTCGGTGATCAGGACGAGCTTGTCCTTGGTCTTCGCGAGCAGATCTAGCCCGTAGAGGCGCGCCGGTTTGCCGTACCGGAAGTCCTGCGTCCTATAGTTGATCATCTTGCTCTTGGCCGACGGATCGTAGAGCCGCAGATTCCAGCAAACGCCCTTCTCGTCGAACACCGGGATGACATACCTCTTGCGTCTTTCCATCCAACCTATCTTCCGGCTCTTGATCGTGTCGTCAGACAGCCCGCGGGACTTGCGGAGGTAGTTGAGGAGTTTCGGGTTCTTGTGGTTCCATAGCGCCTCCTGGAGCGTGTCGACCATCTGCTTCTTGATGGGCGGGCGGTTGACCCAGTCGGAACTGCGCGGGCGCTTGATGCCGAGGTCGTCCCCGACCGAGATGATCGCCTCCTTGAATGTCTGGCCGCTGGTGATCGTGATGAAGTCCCAGACGTCGCCCTTGCCGCAGCCAGCCAGACAACAGAACCCCAGGTGATTGATGTTGTACGCGAATGACGGGTTGGTGTCTCTGTGCAGCGGACAAAGTCCGGTTACCCAGCCGTCCTCGTTCGCCTTCGACGGGTCAGCCTTTTTGATGTTGCCATAGATCCGGCCTGGGTCAGCCTTCAGCTTCTCCTCTATCGCGGCTTTGTAGTCCTGCCAGCTACTCTTGCTCGGCATCGTCGTTCCAGTTCACATAGTTGTAGAACTTCTCGAGAATGCGGAGGGTGTACGCCTCGCCTAGATCCCGCGACCCGGCGAAGACGACCCTGACTCCGTATCGAATGTCCCAGCTTATCAACGTGCGGATCGCCGCCACCGGGCTCATCATGGAGTTCAGTGGCGGCTCGAGAAACGACCTCAAGCTGCATTCGATGATGATCGCTGCATACTTGTACTCGTTCAGTCGGAGTATCTCGCGCTTGAACCGAGCTCGGCCCTTGCCGAGCGAACCGAATGCGTCGACGTGTGTTTTGCGTTCAATTGCAATCTGGTCTTCGTGGCCGGCGATGGAGTAGTCGCCGCTGTCGAGTTTCCTGCGCTCGACAGCGACGCCATACTCCGCAAATGTGTACGGTGTCTGCTCTCTGGTGTCGACGACGATGACCATCTAGGAGTTCCTTTGTGGCTATTAGCCTTCTGCCGGAAACTCATTTGCAATTCGGTCTGCGGCAAGCTGCGCGTATTCAGGGTTGAGTTCTATGAGTATTGCGTTTCGGTTCAGTTTTGCGGCTGCCACGGCTGTCGTACCAGATCCACCGAACGGGTCTAGAACGATACCGCCTTCCGGGCATCCTGCTTTGATGCATGGTTCGGCCAGCGCTTCAGGGAACGTGGCGAAGTGAGCCTTGGCAAACGGCTTGTTAGGTATTCTCCAGACAGATCTCTTGTTTCTCATCTTGGTCATTTTGAGCGGGCCGTTGCCTCTATCTAGGGAGCTTGGGTTCTGCGTTTGCTGCGCGACGCGCTTTTTGTTGGGGCGGTGCTTTCTCTTGGACCTCTTGATGCTCTCTTCAGAACACGGCTCTTTGATTGCGTCTGCATTGTATTGGTAACGACTAGACTTGGTCATCAGGAAGATGTATTCGTGTGATTTCGTGCAGCGGTCTTTCACAGACTCCGGCATCACGTTTGGTTTGTGCCAGATGATGTCTTGTCGCAGATACCAGCCGTCAGCGCGAAGGGCGAATGCGACCAGCCACGGGATGCCAACAAGGTCCTTCTGTTTGATTGGCGGTGCCGGCCGGCGATGATGGTGCTTCACCCTGTGGTCGTTGCGGCTCTGTTTCGGCCAACGCTCTGGGTCACGAGCGCCGTTACCACCACCAGCGTAGGTGTCGCCAAGGTTCAACCACAGCGTGCCGTCCGACTTCAACACCCTGCGCACGTCACGGAACACGGATGCCAGCCTGCCGGCAAAAGCCTCTGGCGTATCCTCGAGGCCGATCTGTCCATCAACGCCGTAGTCCCGCAGGCCCCAATACGGCGGGCTCGTAACCACGCAATTCACAGACTCGTCTTCCAGCATAGCGAGTCCGTCAAGCACGTCTTCGTTGATTATCTGTATGTCGATCACGCCTTCTGTTCCTCTAGCTGCATCTCAGCGCCAGCAGCGAGCGCCTTGCTAATCTCCCCGCGCAATCTCTGCGCGAGAGTCGTGTACCTCTTGATCGGGCGGTTTCGCTTGATCGTGGCCCGCATAGCCTTCATCTCGCCGATCATCACGCACAGTCTCTGGGCGCGGGTGATCGCCGTATATGCGAGGGGCCGCTGCATTATTAATGACCCGAATGACGTGTGTATCGGGATGACGACCGCCGGCCACTCCGAACCCTGCGACGAATGGATGGTCAGCGCATACGCCAGGTGCAGGTTGTTCTCGTACATCGGGATCAGTACCTTGCGTTCGGGGTTGTTGAACAGCACCACGATCTGCTTATCGGAACTGCCAGCCTCGCCCTTCACAATGCCGATATCGCCGTTCACGATCTTGCGCGAGTAGTCGTTGCGCTTCTGGATGACCTTGTCTCCGGCGCGGAAGATAGTCTTCCCGACGGGCTTGCCCTTCGGATTGAGCCGCTTCTGCAGGGCCGAGTTGAGCGCCTTGCACGACAGCACGGTCTTCTCGCGGAACGGAGACAGTACTTGGATGTCTCGAACGCTGTCGAACCCGTACTTCGCCGGCAAGCGGCTCTCCACCAGATCGCAGATCTCGTTCTGGATGTTCCTCTTCACGCTGAGGCCCATGAAGTAGAAGTCGCCATCGGGGTCCTCGTTGACGACGCTGATGTCGCGTCCGTCCTTCACGGCGTGGGCGTTCCTGAGAAGCAGCCCGGGGTTCTGGCGCTTGATCTTCGTCAGGTTCGATACGTGAATCACCTTCGATGCAATCATGTCTCGGAGGACATTTCCCGCGCCCACTGCAGGCAACTGGTTCACGTCGCCGATCATTATGAGCCGGGAAGCGGGACGAAGCGCGCGCAGCGTCGAGGCGAACAGCGGCAGGTCCAGCATGCTGGTCTCATCCAGCACCAGCGTATCGACATCCAGCGGGTTGGTCTCGTCGTGCTTGAAGTTGAAGGACAGCTTCCCGCTCTTCGTCTTCCTCGGTTCCGGCCCGAGCAGCATGTGGATGGTGTATGCGTCGCGGTTGGTGTGTTCGGACATTCGCTTCGCGGCCTTGCCGGTCGGCGCGGCGAGCTTGGTGGTTCCATGCCCGTATAGCGAGTCCAGCACCCGCTTGATCGCGAACGACTTGCCGGAGCCGGCGGGACCGGTGACGATCACGACGTTGTGGTCGAGGCAGGCCTTGATCGCCTCCACCTGGTCGTCGGCGAGTCCGTCCAGCACCGGGGCGACCGGGTCCGGCTTGTGGGCCGAGAGCTTCTCGATCTTCTCCGCCACATACACCTCGTCGCGGTGCATCTTCGCGAGGTACACCTTCGTGCCCTCAGCCACCAGCTGCCCGCGGCTGCAGCACTCCTCGACCATATTGGCTACGACCTCGCGCTTGCACGAGACGAGGTTGATCGTCTTCTCGATGGCCTCTTTCAGCGGCAGGCAGGTGTGTCCCTGCGCGCCTGCAGCGTCTTTCATGATGTGCATTAGAGCGCCCCGGACACGACGTTCGTCGTCTCTGGCGATCCCCAGCTTCTGGCCGACGATGTCTGCGGTGGCGAACCCGATGCCGTTCACCTCATCCGGCAGGATGTACGGATCCTTGCGGATCTTCGCCGGCGCATCCGTGCCCCACATGTCGATCATTCTCTTGATGGCGGACTTCCGGACAGGGACGTTGAGGAACAGCTCCTTCATCTCAATAGAAAGAGCCTCTTTATCCGCGATCGACCTGAGCTTCTCAGAGACCTCGGTTGCCCGGTCCAGGGTCAAGCCACGTATCTCCTTTGTGACGCGCTCAGGATCGTTCTTCAAGATCTCGAGCGCCTTGTCGCCGTAGGTGTCGGCTATCGCCCGCGCGGTCACGTTCCCGATCCACCGGCAGCTCTCCTGGATGTAGGCCACGACGCTGCCTGCATCCTTAAGGGAGCTGCTTTCGTAGCTGTCGAACTTGAACTGCTTGCCGTAGGTGGGGTGGGTCTTCCACTCACCGGTGAAGGTGTATTCGAGGACCATGCTCGGGTCGGTCAGCTCGCCGAGGATAGTGGATCCGTTGCTGAGTTTCGCGATGATGAACCCGTCAGGGTTGCTGTAGACGATACGCTTGACGACTCCGCTGATAGTTTCGTTGGAACCCATCTCAATTCCTTCCGCCAGCTCAGGCTGGCACTGTGATGCACTGAAGCGTCGCGCTGGTGGTTCGCGATGCTAGAAGGGGACTTCCTTCTTCTTGCCGCCGGAGGCGTTGCCGGGCTTCGCGCCGAGGACGCGGGTGTCCTCCTGCACGGGGACGTGATCTCCGGGCGCGATTTCCTGGTAGACGTCGTAGCCGGCGAAGGTGGGCTTGTTGTTGCGCTTAAGCTTGCCGTTGTCGTCGGTGTACTCGTTGATCTCCACCTCGATCATCGCCCGCTTGCCCAGCAGGTGTTCCGGCATGAAGTCGATCGGCCCGCTGTCGACGTCGAGCTGCGCCACGCGCTTGGCGACCATCTTCACGCGGGGGAGAGCGGCCTCAGTGAACACGAGGTTGTCGAAGAACGACTTGCCCTCGTACTCGCCCGAGATGACGGTCCACTTGATTGACCACATCTCGTCGCCGTTTCTGGTCTCCTTCTCGTTCACCTCGTCGCACTCACACGCGTACTGCCCCTCGGGGATCGGCGAATAGTCCGACGCCTCGTCAATCTGGCTGACATCCATCCTCGGCATGGTAAGACTCCTCTCGAACTCAGACATTCAGTCCCGTAGGCGGGGAACATCCCTCGCCCTGAATAATTAACGACACCTACTAAGCAATGAATATGGCACACCACCTGTGCCCGGTACTGCTATTCCGCGCTTAAACCTTGGTTCACGCCACATAGCTTGTGGCATTCTTCGAAGGATTGAACGGTCTTTGACTGCGAGTATGTTGGCCCTCTTCTGGTCTGGTCTAAGTGGATACACCCAGCGGTCCTTTGTACTTTGTTTTTTACCATCAGTCCATGAGCCGTTACCTGTTGGCGGAGGCCTTAGCCGATGCCAAGTAGGAGCCCATACCCAGTTACATGCTCTATACAGCGCCCCAGTATGCCCTACCGATGGGTCAGAGTATGACACTATAGTGGTAACTTCTTGGCGGTTGCATATAAGCCATTTTGCGATCTTTGACCACATTTGGGAGCCAGAGGATCTATCACCGCCCTTCACCAACATCCACCTAGTCAGCTCAAGCCATGTATCATGCGGCAGTCTTCTGCTTGATGGGTTAGACAACACTACGATGCTTCCATCGTATTCAAGCGCAAATCCACGACGGGCTGGCCCCAAATAATGGTGTTCTGACAAGGCCGCCGATACGTCTTTGGTTGTCACAAGACGCACCATCTTTATCTGCTTACTCCTTGTCGGAAATTCGAGCCGCCTTCACCTCGTTGAGGCTTTCGATCATCTCCTCGGCCTGCTCCTCGGAGAGCTTGTCGACCGAGGCCACTTCCCTGCCCGCCAGGGCCTCGGAGATCTGCGCTTCCGAGAAGCCGAGCTCGCGGGCGAGTGACACGATCTGCCCCTGCTGCTCCTTGCTGGCGAAGTGGAAGATTTGCCGGTCGCTGACGACCTCCTCCTCCGGCGGCAGGATGATCTGGTTGGACGGAGCGTCCAGGCCCATCTTCTTCCAGATCTTCTCGATGTACTTCATCGACAGCGGGACGCTCTTGTTCGTCGGGAAGATCTCCCAGCGGTCCTTCTGGCAGGTGAGCATCCGCTTGTTGTCCTTTACCTCCAGGTGGAGGACGGTGTCGAACATGTAGGGAAGAGACTTGTCGCCGTCGAAGGTCACGCCGTCCTGCACCATGAACTCGCCGGACTTGTCTTTGTCCTTGTACTTCACTTTGGCGCGGGCCGTGACGACGATGTTCATGTCGAGCGCGAGGAGCATGCGGATCAGAGCCTTGAAGTCCGACTTCAGGGTCTGCCAGTCGCGGACCTGCATCTCGTAGAACTCGTGCTTGTGGCCCTTGCCCCTCTTGTTCCGCTCAAGGAAAATGTCCGACCACTTCTTCTGCATCGACTCCCAGATGATCGTGATGGGGTCGATTCCGAGCGTGAGATACGGATGCTCGTGGGTGGCAAGCCACCCGACCATGCGCTTGGCCTCGTCGACGTTGACCGTCTTCTTGATGTCGAAGTCGAACCGCTCCTTGAACGGGTCCGTTCCGTTGTCGCAGTCGATGACCGCGAGGCCGGGGAACCCGAGCATGAACGTGGTCTTGCCTGCACCCGACTCGCCCCAGATGAAGATCTTCAGGCGGGACTTGGACTCGGACGGCTTGATGAAGGGAGAGAGATCGGCGGGGGATTGCGGCTTCTTGGCTGTCTCCTTGTCCGCCGGATTCTTCGCCGACTTCTTGGCGGTCTTCTTCGCCGCCTTCTTCGCGGACTTCGGCTTCTTCTCGGCGAACGTCACGCGGACGCCGCCTTTGGTCTTCTCGACCTTGCCGGGTTTCTTCCCGTCGCCACTCTTGTCTGTCGTCTTGACGGCTCCCGTACCGTCGTCCGGCACATCCACCTCAACCTTGTTCACGGCCTGCTCCTCTCTGCCCCCCGTGGGCACTGTGCGCTATACGGCTAGACTCCTCCCAGCTTGCAGATCGACCAGTGATCGCAATACGTCTCGCTGCAGAGAAAGTGATCGTCATTAGGGAAGTATACGCCCTTCTTCATCCCATCGACCAGCTGCTCGAGCTGCCAGAGGAACCACCTGATGTCGTTGTTCGTGCGCGTCGTCTCGAGCGGGGCGTACTTGTAGTTGTTCTTGGTGACGACGTCGAACCGGAGTCCCGATTCGATCCGGCGGAATATCGACCGGAAGGCGAATGCGTATGCGGTGAGCTGCATGTCCTTGTCGGCGTAGTATTGGCCTTTCGCCTTGCCCCACGACTTGATGTCGATGACCAGGTCGTCCACCGTTATGCAGTCGATGAAACCGAGCAGGTCTACCGGGAAGTCCTCACCGAGGTCGATTCGGAACTCGTACTCGACGAAGGCGGGTTGAACATGGGGAGCGACCTTTTCGTGGTGGGCTTTTGATAGGCTAGTGGTTATTGTTTCAAGCGCGTTGAGATCGTAGCCCTTCGCCGACGTGAACCCGTCCTTCGCCTCGGCCCGCACCTTTTCAACCGCGGCCTGGACAACCTCGTCTTCAGGGCAGTCATTCCCGCTGGTGATCTTCTGCCGGTAGTTGTATTCGCACCCGGCATGAAGACCGCTACCGATGATCAGATTGTCGTTCTTCTGGCGGGGACGCTTCTCGACGTAGGAGTAGTACCACTGCCGCGGGCAAAGCCGGTATTTAGAGAGAGATGAGACGGAGACGTGAGGCTTCTTCGGCTCGTCGTCCGGCTGAACTGTGCCTGGAGATTCAGGCACGACAACGACAGACCCGCCATCCACCATGCTGCACCCCCGTGTGCTAGTGGTTGCTTCTAGTTGTTCTCCGACTGCGCAGAGCAATATAAGGGAGAGCGGTGCGGGAATCAAACAGAATCGCCGGAGTTTGACTACAAAAAGAAGGGAGGGCAGCACGGGGAACTGCCCTCCCAAACCGCAAGTGCCAGGCAGACGGAGAATCTGGCCGGTCATGGGAATTGTAGAGCGTGTGGGCGGCATGTCAACCAATTCTATGCGGTCTTCCGAAGTTTGCGCGAAATCGATTCTCTAGCGTCCAACCCCTGCCTATTTGGAGTGAATTGGGCGAAGGATTGCAGTTTCTAATGTACGAACCATACCCTGCCGCGCCTCGCCGGAGGATGCCGGAGCAAGCCACGCCTGACCAAGCCTAACCTCGCCAGGCCACACATAAGCTTGGCTAACCACGCCATACCATACCACGCCGTACCCGAGCTAGCCAGACCAGTCCTCGCCAGTCCTTGGCTGTTCTGGAACTACGTCTCCCACTTCGTGACCATGAACCTTCCGAACGGGCCCTTCTTCTCAGGCCGGAAGTCGAGAATACCGACGCGCTGGCCGCAGTCGTCTACGATCTTTCGGACCTGCTCGTTTGTCAGAAGGGTGTCGTCGTACTCGAGGTTGAACGACAACTTCCACTTGTCGAAGCGCGGTCGGTAGCGAACGATCCTGCCGCCGGTCGCCTTGATGACGACAGCCCTCGCATCGATCGTGTACTTCTGCGGAGCGAGAATCAGATACTCCGGGCTGATCATGATGCATGCCGCAGCGATCTTAGCGAGAGTCGCACGGCCCTTCCCCTTGGAATACGAGGCCGCATTGACGAGGGCTCGCTGCATCGCGACACTAGGGACATAGAGCTTCCCGTCAGGTGTCCGGTACGCCCCGATCTCCGCCTGGTCTTCCTTGGACTTCTTGTCGATTGCCTCTATTGGCTCAAGAGGGAATCGATGCATCAGCAACGCGCTGATGCCTTCAATAGAGACTTTGATTCTTGCGACTGCCATTGTTGGCTCCTTTCAAAGAACCTTACCTTGCCAAGCCAAGGCGGACCAAACCGCGCCTGGCCTTGCCCAACGTCGCCTCGCCCAACATCGCCACGCCGTGCCGTGCTGTACCTCGCACAGCCTTGCCTAGCCACTCCGCACTACGCCTTGCCATGCATCGCCTAGCCTCGCAGGGCCCCGCCAAGGATTGCCATACCGCAGCTCACCTCACCAAGCTTAACACTGCCCGACCGTACATCGCCAAGCCGCCGCCATACCCTATTCCTTCAATACGACATGCACCTCATTCATCCTCACCCGATACCCGTGCCTATCATCATCGGCCATCGCCTTCTCGAACTTGTTCCTCGCTATGATTCTCGCGCCGGCGATCCCGAACGCCTTGACGGTCAGTTCCATCGGCTTGCGGTCGAGGAGGTTGTTGTCCGGTTCGAAGCGGGCGAGGTACTCATTCTTGAGCGACGCGGCCAAGGTGACGCGCACCGGGCCGCTCTTGCAGGAACCTCCAACGCTGTCGAGCGCCTTGTCGGCCATCCTCTTGATGTGGCGTTCGTCGATCTCGATCTTCACCCTGTCGTCGAAGCCGAGCCTGAATCCAGATATTCGCATTGTAGTTCCTCACCTGTTCCCGTACAGCAGGTTCTTAACAACACTCTTCGTGATCGCCGGTCGTGCCCATTCGCGCTGTAGCGTCTTCCATTCCTTGCTCTGCACCTGCCCGCGTTTTCCTGACCACAGCATTGCCATCGGCAAGAATCCAGCGTCCCAGGCGCTCATTAATCTTGCTCTGGCTGAGCCGATGGTATCCATCGGGGTCCCGATCAGCACGTAGCATCTCAGGTGACGGCGGGTGAAGTTTGCTCTGCACAGCATCTTGCCGGCCTCGACAAGGGGCTCTAGATCGTCTGGCGTGTCGTATGCGAAGAACATCATGTCTGGTCGGAGATCCCACAACAGGCCCACATGCCAATCTTCAAGGCGCGCGGCTTCTAACCCTCCTGTGAATCGAGCCCTTTTGCTCTGCTGCTTCAGCATTTCGAATACGCTTGTTATGTGTCCTCGACTACATGCCAGGAGATTGCTATCGAGAACATTCCATCCTTTGGCGATTGGGAGTTCGCGCATCTTGCGGCCCTCGCGATGCGGAACCTTGCAGAACCAGCAGTTGTTCGGACATCCTCGAGACGTGATAACGTAACCGCGTTTCAGGTATCGGCCTGGGATGAAATCGCCGCCGGGATCGTCGTATGCTGGTCCACCGATCTTGACCGTCTCGGTGATGTGCCCCCACTCTTCAGCTAGACCCTCTGCAATTGGCTTGTCCTCGGTGAAAGCGACGGAGATATGAACCTCATTGAATGCCGGCCCGTTCCAGTTGGATTCGAATCTTCCGGTAGGAGGAGGGCCGACGAACGCCAGCATGTCATCTGGTGTTGCCATCGTCTTTCTCGGGAACACCCTGACTATTCGTTCGCTCACAACATGCTCCAATCTGGAAAGAGGGTGCCGGGAACCCTCCTTCTCCTCCCGGCGGGGGCGTGGGGTATCACCAGGATAAAGGAAGGGAAAACTCCTGGCGACCGGAGGCAGTGATTCTTGTGCTCGCTCCTTATATCAGCGGCGGACGTTCGATGCTCGGGCCTTCCCTGTGGCGCTTGTGCATCCTGGCTGCCGACAACGGCGGCTGCGGTCCTACACCGTGAATACGCTGGTAACACGGCGAGCAGACCTTCCTCGGGTTGTAGATCGACAGCTTCGCGTTGCATTCCGTGCAGCGCCGTCCCTCTTTGAAGACTTCCGGCTTCCTGTCGGCGGACATTTCAATTCCCTCCAGCTATCAACTTGATACACTCAGGACCGTAGCCGCTGGTGATCGACTCCGGTGTAGTCAAAAGCCGACCGCACCGACCGCAGCGCCCGGCGTGTCTGATAGCATATCCGTCCGGCAGCTTCCGCTTGCCGGTGATCACGTCCATCGCCCAGTTGAAGACGCGGACTGGCTTCGAGCTGTCCAGATACCTGCTCGCTTTCGTGATGTGCGCGTGGTTCCCGCGGTCGAGAATTCCCATGTACGTGTAGTCGTTCGTGTTGTCGGGGCCGGTGAGCATGCTGATGAAGTAGAGCTCTCCGCTGGGCGTGGCCTTCTTGCGGCGGACCTTGTAGGTGTAGTGTTCTCCGGTCGGGTTGCTGACGGTGAAGGTGGCCTTGCCGGCGAGGACGAAGGAGAGATCGATCATTTGTGTGCTACCTCCCGCATCCATCGTTCGTAGTGCCACTTCTTGGCCTTCCGTATCCTGTCTACCATCTGATAGTGCCGCTTCGAGTCAGTAGGCCACGCAGTGGCGACGTATTGCTTGGGCGGCTTCGGCCTGGGCTTCGGCTTGGGCTCCCAAGGGTGGGGCCAGTTGTCAGCCACCAACTCAACTAGCGTTTCTGCAAACTCACGCCGGAACTGATCGTGCGACCATAGCCCGAGCCATATCCAGCCGAGATGGTCCCTGATCCGAGGATACAGGTCAGACGTAGTCCCGTTCCAACATCTAGGATGGAAGCCGCCAGGATATGATACGGTTTGCGGCATTGCCTCGCCCCCTACCATCTGATTAGCAATCAACGCCTCTTCTTCATCCACTCCTTATGCCACGCCCTCCCTGCGGCCTCCCTCATCGCTCTCGCCACATTCGTGAGCGCGATCCGGCACGACAGGCAGACGAGCAGACCTTCCGAACCCTTGACGTAGAGCTTTAGGTGGGTCATGTCTTCGCGTTCGTGGTCTTCCATGCAGATGCCACAGCGGTAGAGGGTGTTGGTTTTCTCTGCCATGTCATTCTCCTTGGATGACAGCTTCCACATTCAGCTATTTCTTCCTCGCCGCCGCCTTCACCGCCATCGCCTTCTCGTAGTAGCGGACCTTGCGCCGCCACTTCGTGACCAGCTTCTTCTCTCTCGCCAGCTTCTTCTCATGTTCCGCCAGCATCTTCTCCGCATGCGCCGCCCGCTCCGCTTGGAGATCCCTCTTCTTCTTCGGTGTCGGTCGGGCGACCTTGATGCGGAACCCCTTGGCGATGAGCCGGTCGGCCCACTCGACCTCGCGGGCGCTGTCGTTCATGTCCCGGTGGCGGATGTTCTTGTTGTGGTCGGCTTCGTGCGCGAGGGTGACGGCCATAGATCGCATTTCATCGGCGCTCATCTCAAGGGCGACACATAGGCCATCTGGTTTCTTGCCATGCCATGATGGACTATGCCGTTGGAAGTAGAGCTTTCCGTCAGAGAACAAACGTGCAACCCGACGCGGCGCGTCTGGGCACAAGCCCATTTCGTTGAAGTGATAGTATCCGTAGCCTGTTCTTCGACCGCGGTAGTTCTTGATCTTTACCACGTAGTTTCCGACCCATTCCCCAACCTCGGCTTTTAGCCCGGCAAGTACGAACTTGCGGAGATCCTTCGTGTCCCACTGGGTTTTGTTGGTGAGTTTGAGTTTGCCCATGTTGGCTCTCCGTCCTTGAACTATCGTCGGGCAGACACCGACCACGGCGTCCACCATCGCTTGCGCTTGCATGCCTCTTGCTCTGATCGTTTGCGACGCGGGCGGGACGGACGAGATGCTTGGCCTCCGCCGAATAGACCTTCATCTTGGATCCATCCGGCAGCCCTTAAGCTTGTGCCAGGTTCATCTTCATCCGTGTATGTGAGCATGTCCACGACGCCCATCGCCTTGGCAGCCCTTGCGCAAGCGCCGTACAGCATCGAGCATCCATTGCGCGTGTTTTCCATCACAGCGCAACGCACCACTTCCATTCGTTCGTATGGCGCAGGCCAATCGCCGTCGCTTGTCGCAGCTAGCTTACGAGCTTTCGGTGCTCCGCAGAGCGCCACGCCACGAAGTTCGCCATCGACCCACAAGCCGATCGCCCACATGCGGTGGTGGGCATGTGGGAGACGCCGGTGTACTTGCTTCACGAAACGCACGGCGTGTTTGATTGGGATCGGAGCGGTTCGCACACTAGGCCTCAATCCAGTATACCGACTCATCATCGTTAGGATTGTTGTGTTCACCGATGTATATGAACACGTTTGCCGGAGGGTCGCCACCCGCGCTGGGGTTGAGATATACGTACCGGATATCTCCCGTTTCGATCTCGGTTATCTTATAGCCTACACGGCCAGCTTTGACGAACGGGGTGAACGATACGTCATTATCTGTGTCTACTGTTTTTTCGTCTGGGAACCACGTTGTTGGTTCGTCGAAGTCGTCACATGTCTTGACGTTCTCTCCAGCTTTTTTGCACGTCCCGATCTTCCCGCAACTGATACAGATCATCCTATTCCCCGATCCGTGTTTGCCGAAGAGTTACTGGTTCGGACTACTTGACCTCCACCGTCTCCGTCGTCCACTCTCTACTGCAGCCCTCCCACACGCGACCGTTGCTGCTCACGCTGTACGTCTTCCCGCTCGTCGTGACGATGTCGCAGATATACTCCTCGCCGGTGGGACGCATGCGCTGGATGAATTTCGCTGCGTTGATTGCGTCTGCCAGTGTCTTGTAGCGGCTGGTGATGATGACGGGTTTGCGGTTCTTCACCCACGGGAAGTCAAGGTTGGGATGGTTTTCGAAGGTCAGTGTTGCGGACATGCGTCACTTCCTTTCGCCCTCATCAGTACCGCCCCAAGCGGCAGACGCCCCGAAGGGCGTTTCGGGCTAGTCGCGGTTGGCCTCGCGGTCGGCCTCGGCCTGGTCCAGCCGTGCGTTCTCCTCGGCGTCGATCTTGTCGAAGTCGGGTTCCTCGGGCATCATGATGATGTCTTCGCACTCATACGAGGAATCCAACACGTTGTTGCTCTTGTCGTCCATGTTGCGGGCCGCGATCTCCGCCTTGATGTAGGCGTCGTTCTCCGTCATCGCTTCGACCTCGATCTCCCCGCGGAACCACATCTCATACGGCACTCGGTACTTCGCCATGGATCACTTCCTTTCGCTAGCGTGACCCCACGTCACGCGCCGGTCACCGTCATCGACGATGATCGGCGCGAGCCGGTTGGCTCGCGGCTGGCTAATCGCCCACCTTGTCTTTCGTCACGGCGAACGCGTTGTCGTCGTGCCACTTGGCGTTCTTCTTGATGATCGTCCAGTCATACCCACCACCGTAGCGGTACATGTAGACGCATTCCACTCCGTGCTGCGCCATCCACGCTCGCGCCTTCGCAATGTAGTGGTTCACGGTGTACGAGAGAGTTGCCATGCGTCACTTCCTTTCCATTGCGCCGGCCCCCGCCGGCGAATACATCTTCTATCGACAAAATATATACCGAAAGCTATACAATGCAAGCGCGTTTCTGCGGATTTTCGAAGAAAAACGTGTCCAACACGCCGGTTTAGCGCTGAACAGGGATATTTCGGGGTTGACAGGGGGCTGGACGGGCGTAGTGTGGTGGTCACGATTATGATGAACCCCACGAAAACCACCAAATTGCCATCTGCCGGTATCTATCGGTTTCAATCCGGTGATCCGCTGGTATCGCTACGGTATCGCGCCGGTATTGGCCCGGTAAGGCCTTTTTGACTAGTTTGGCTAGAGGAGGATCATTATGGCGCTGTTCGGGAAGAAGAAAGACGGAAGATCGAAGCCGAAGGACCCTAAGGTCAAGGAGAAGCCCACAGAGGACACCCCGCGAAGCCGACCGTTCGCGGCTCATGTCACCCGCACCAGACCTTCAGAGATAGACGGAACCGTCCTCAAAGGTGAGATCAGGACGGGCGGGTTCAAGGACCTGTTCACTTACTCCGATCTTAAGGAGTTCGTCAAGCAGGTAGCCGGAGGCGGCGACTTCATCGCAAGCGTGAGAGACCAGGACGAAGGCGTTATCATCGACACGTACAAGTTCACCCTTGCCGGCGAACCGAAGGTTGACGGTGTCGTGGTCGAGAAGAGGTCAAAGGATGGCAAGAAGCCCAAGGACGAAGAGAGCGTGGTAGAGCGCAATAGGCGCGAGATGGAAGAGATGAAGTCTGAGGCCGAGAAGAAGAAGCTCGCCAAGGCGCTCGAGAGGGATCTTGGCGAGGACGAAGACGACGAACTCCCAGAAGAGCCACGCGTCCTCGTCCACGAACCCGGACCGTCGGCGGAGACCACCGCCCTCCGCGAGGAGATCGCACAGATGAAAGCCGCCATGAAAGAGCAGCTGGCCGAACAGGCCAGGCGGTTCGAGGAGCGGGAGGAGAAGCGGCGGGCCGAGGAGGAGAAGCGCAGGACAGAGGAGCGGCACCAGCGGGAGATAGAGGACCTCCGCAGAGAGATGCGCGAAATGGCGTCGAAGAAGTCCGACGACGGCGGCTTCAAGCTCATGGCCGAAATGCTGAAAGACTCCAGAGAGTCTTCGTCGAAGTTTTTTGATGTGATGCTGCAGAAGTCCGACCAGACGATGAAAATGATGATAACCCAGTTGGAGAAAGCCTCTGAGATCAAGGCCGACCAGGCCGAGAACGCTCTGGACCTCATGAAGCAGGCCTGGATCACGGCAACCGCCGCTACTGCCGGCAAGCTGACTGCTGATGGGGAAGAGGAGGAGGAAAAGTCACCCATCGGCGTACTGGCATCGGTAGCCGACCGAGTTGTCGATTTGATCGGGGCCCGCATGGCGAGCGGAGAGACGACGCCCGAGGACCTCGCCGCGATGAACGAAGTACAGAAGCAGCAGATCGTGGACGACGCAATCGCGAAAGTCCGTGCCGAGCAGGCAGCTCTGCCAGAGCCCGCCGAAATGCCGAATGTCGAGGTGTCTCCGGCCCACTCTTCGTCCCAGGCTGCCGCCGAAGCACAGAAGAAACGCGTCGCCCGCGGGAAGGCGCTCCGGGCGCAGGTCGACCGTGGGATCGTCGCGGCCATCAAGGACATCAGCGAGAAGGGCCTCGATGGCGACAGCCCGCAGTGGTACAAGGAAGCGGAGAAGCTCCCCGGCGCGATCCAAGCCGAGCTCATGGCTACGAAAGGCGATATCGAGAAGATCCTGACGGTGCTTGCGAAGTACGGCACGAGGAAGCTCGTTTCGAAACTCGCCGAGGTGGTCAAGCAGAAACAGGCCGAGCAGGAAGGGGATGTCGAGCCGGTCGAGGTCGAGACTGAGCCCGAGACCGCGCCGTCGACTCCGAACCCTGAGCCGCCCGCTCCAACTCCGGCTACGACTCCTTCCAAGAAGCCGAAGCAGAAGAAGGTTCCCGCTGTGAATCCGGAGACGAAGCCCGTGACGAAGCCGGAGACGAAGACAAAGAAGGACGAGAAGCCGAAGAGTCCCGCGAAGGAGACGAAGGAG